>JAEEGF011039557.1_pt1 | contig 20987 bp, 11 predicted proteins | sample 9134171 | NCBI WGS metagenome assembly JAEEGF01 (sample SAMN16246542, study PRJNA631951) | gut metagenome | biome: gut microbiome; feature: rumen; material: AP-attached | host: Bos | place: Iran: Karaj | collected 2018-10 | reverse complement strand
TCCCACCCGCATCGCCAACATCGTTGACAAGATCAATCCCGATGCACTGCTCATCGGTTTTGCCCGCCGTTTTGCCACCTACAAGCGCGCCCACCTCATCTTCAACGACCTGGACCGCCTGAAGAAGATTGTCAACGACGAGCGCTATCCTGTGCAGTTCATCTTCGCCGGTAAGGCTCACCCCGCCGACGGTGCCGGCCAGGGCTTGATCAAGCGTATCATCGAAATCAGCAAGATGCCCGAGTTCCTGGGCAAGATCATCTTCCTCGAGAACTACGACATGACGCTGTCCAAGCGACTCATCACCGGTGTTGACGTATGGCTCAATACCCCGACTCGTCCCCTCGAGGCATCGGGTACCTCTGGCGAGAAGGCCGAGATGAACGGTCTGCTCAACTTCTCGGTACTTGACGGCTGGTGGTATGAGGGTTATCGCGAGGGTGCCGGCTGGGCATTGACCAGCAAGCGCACCTATACCGAGCAGGCTCAGCAGGATAAACTCGACTCGGCCACCATCTATTCGATGCTCGAGAACGAGATTATCCCCCTCTACTTTGCCAAGAACAGCAAGGGTTATTCTCCCGAGTGGATCCAGTACATCAAGAACTCCATGGTTCACATCGCGCCCAACTACACCATGTCGCGCATGATGAGGGACTATTTCGTCAAGTTCTACTGCCCGCAGGCCAAGCGCGCTGCCGAGCTGAAGGCCGACAATTATGCCCTCGCCAAGAAAATCGTTGCTTGGAAGGAAAATGTGGCAGCACATTGGGACGATGTACAGCTCGTGGGTGAAATCATGGGCAACCGTGAGGCTATCGCCAGTGGCAATGCCGATATCGACGTTACCATGCGTCTCGACACCGCTGGTTTGGGCCAGGATGTGAAACTCGAACTGGTGGTTTACCGTGAGGATGATGGCCAATCGCAGTTCTACCGCAAGGCTGCCTTCGAGGTCGTTGGACAGGATGGTGACGTAGTGACCTACAACTGCAAGGTGCCCTTCCACGAGAACGGTGTCTTCCGCTACGCCTACCGTGCCTATCCCTGGAACGACCTGCTGCCTCACCGCCAGGACTTCGCTTACCTCAAGTGGTTCTAAACCGAGAGCCATTACCCTTCTATAACGCTGCTGCCCGCCCGACCGTCACGGTCCCGCGGGCAGCCGTGTTTTATCCCTTTTAGAAACACCTCTCCATCCCCATCCAGTCCCTCCAGAATGTCCAGCCCCTCCAGCTTCTCCAGTCCCTCCATCCCCTCTCATAATCAATAATCTTAAAAAAATGGTTTTTTGTTTGCCATTCCGCTTGACATGCATTACCTTTGCCATTTAATATGTATTACTGGGCTTTTTCTGCGGCAATGCCTAGGAGACGCCCGTGTGACTGGCAACTGAACGATGTTTGGCAAAAAGGGAAATATGTTCTCCAAGATCGCTGCCTGGGTGGGTAGTGGACTCTTGGGCATGGTGGCGACGCTGCCTTTTGCTGCATATATCCCTTGGGTGCAGAACAAGGCGGCCGACATAGCTGCCGAGTATGCCAGCAAGAAGACCGGCATGGACATCAGCGTGGGCGACGTGAGCGTGAAGTTCCCGCTTGACGTGACGGCTACCGATATCCAGGTGATCGACCAGAACGGTGACACCTTGTTCAAGGCCGACGAGGTAAAGGGAAACGTGAAACCCAAGCCACTCTTTGACAAGAAGGTAGAAGTCGAGAACGCCTCGCTCAAGGGCGCCAAGAGCCAGATCAAATCCGACGACGGCTCGATGGATCTCGACGTGGATGTGGATGATGCCAAAATCGATGCCACGTCGGTGGACCTGAACAACAACAAGGTGGACGTGGGCAATGCCTCGCTCAAGGGCGGCAAGGCCAAGATGAGCTACAAGCCGGAGAAGAAGAAACCTGAACCTAACAAGGAGCCCAGCAAACCCTGGAAAGTCAATGCCAAGAAGGTCACTGCCGATGATGTGGACTTCAAGATGGACATGAAACCCACCGTCGACAACCTGGATGCCAAGGTGGGCCATGCCGAGGCCAAGGATGTCAAGGTGGATACGGGAGAGAAGACCGTTGACGTGGGTGAGCTCGATGTAGATAATGCTGATGTGAAGTATGAGCACCCCAGCGAGAAGGATGCCAAGCAATACCGCAAGGACCATCCCATGCCCAAGGATACTCCCAAGGACAAGGATGATGACGACAGGCCCTGGAAGGTCAAGGCCGACAAGGTGCGCCTGAACAACAGCAAGGGAAAGTATTCTCAGACGGGCAAAAAGCCCAACAAGCCGGGCACCACGCTTGATCCCGACAACATCGAGGTTGAGGATGTGAACGCTGCCATCGACAACTTTGAGTATGACGGCGACAACCTCAAGGTGCCCGTCAAGCACCTCTCTGGTAAGGAGCGCAGCGGTCTGCAGGTCAAGGATGCCAGCGGCACCGTGAGCATGGACAAGAATGGCTTGGACCTCAACGACATGAAGCTCAAGACCAAGGGTAGCGACATCAAGCTCGATGCCCATGTCGATCAGGATATGCTTGATGGCAAGCCCAACGGCAAGGCCACTATCGACACCGACAGCAAAATCGACCTCAATGAGGTCGAGAAGCTCGTCCCTGAGGCGCGCAAGGCCCTCAAGGACCTGCCCCACAACAAGCCGTTGAAGATCAAGGCCAAGGCCCGTGGCAACGATAAGCGTCTCGACATTCATTCGCTGGATGCCGACGTGCCTGGCGTGGGCCGCGTCAAGGGCAAGGGCACGATTTATAATCCCACCGATATGGACCGCATGAAGGCCGATCTCGATACCGAGGTGGACCTGCGTGATCCGAGTGTCCTCAACAAGATGCTGGGACTGAAAGACGTCAAGCTCCCGCCCATGAAGATGAGCGGCAAGATCAACAAGGAGGGCTGCAAGTGGATTGCCCGCAATCTGCGCATCTCGACGGGCGGTGGCTCGATGAGGGGCGATGGCTACTACGACGTGTGCAATGAGAACTACGACGTGGATGCCTCGTTCAACAACTTCCCCGTCAAGTCGTTCTTGCCCGATTATGACGTCCGCAACCTGACGGGTAGCGTCAATGCCCGTGGGCATGGCTTTGACTTCACCGACTGCGGTTCCACTTGGACCGATGCCACTGTCAACCTCGCCAGCGTGCGCTATAACGGTAACCACTACGGCAACATCCGCGCCCGTGGCAAACTGCGCGGTGGCTATGCCGACGTGTATGCTGCCAGTGCCAATAAGGGTTGCGACTTTGATGCCAATGCCCATGGCACCATCTGCAACGACCACTACGTCTTCACTGCCGACGGCAATATTCGCAATTTGGACCTCCACCGCCTGGGTATGTACAACGGCCAGTGTGCTGGCTCGACTCGCCTGCACGCCGAGGGTGACATCAACCTGCGCACCCAGGTGTGGGATGCCGACCTCACGCTGCACGATATCGACTGGCGCCTTGACAGCAGCCTGCTCGTGGCCGATGATGCACATGCCACGCTGCACAGCACCCCGTGGGTAACCTGCATCACGGTCGAGAACGAGGACAATTACGCCCACTTGAATGCACCCAGTGCCATGATGCCGCTGATCGAGGACTTCCAGAAGACCGCTACCGAGTTCCAGCGCCAGTACAACGACCGCTCCCTTGACGTCGAGCGCCTCAAGGAGCCCATGCCGCGCTTCAACTTCGACATGCACATGGGCGCCGATGGTCTCGTGCAGCGCTATCTGCAGCAGTACGAGGTGGACTTCCGCAACGTCAGCTGCGAGGTGAACCGCGACAGCAGCATCTATGTTGATGGCCGCGCCCACGGCATCAGTTATGGCACGACCAACATCGACACTATCACCATCCATGCCAACGAACTTAACAACAAGTACCTTGCTTTCAATGCCCACATGGGCAACCGCCCCGGTACTTGGGACGACTTTGCACAGGTTGATATCGAGGGTGGCCTCAAGGGGCCTGCACTCGACTTCATGCTGCATCAGCAGAACATCAAGCATGAGACGGGCTACCGGCTGGGCGTGAATGCTCGACTGGCCGACGATGAGGTGCGTATGCGCCTCTTCGGCAAGGATCCTGTTATCGGCTATCGGCATTGGACCTTCAACGAGGACAATCATGTGAATGTGGATTACCGCACGCGCATGATTGATGCTAACCTGATGCTCAAGAGCGACAGCAGCAGCGTCACCCTGTTGACCACACGACTGCCTGGAGAAAATACCGAGAATGTGAAACTGGGTATTGAGAACCTGCGCCTGCAGGAGTGGACACAGATTGTACCGGCCTTGAGCAATACCAGCGGTACCCTTAACGCCGACGTGGACATCAACTGGGATGGAGTAAATGCCGACGGTGAAGGCATCATCGACATCAAGGACTTTGTCTATAACGGCAAGCCCGAGGGCGATGTCAAACTCAATGCCGACTTTGACTTCGACCCGGCAACTGCAGCCACACGTCTGACGGCCAACCTCATGCTCGATGACAAGGAGGCCATCACCGTACAGGGGTCACTCAATGATGTCACGGCAGCCACACCGCTCAACATGGAGGCCCGCTTCAACCGCTTCCCGCTCACGCGTGCCAATGCGTTTATACCGGGCAACTACATCTGGCTTGAGGGCTATGCTGTGGGCAATGTAGCCATCAGCGGCACGACCGACAATCCGCACGTCCACGGCTTCTTGACGGCCGACTCGGCTACCGTCAACCTGCCTCGTTACGGCAGCTCCCTGAGGCTCTCTAGTGACCGCATCCCCATCGACGACAACGTCATTACGTTCACTGATTATAAACTCATTGGCGCCAACCGCAGCCCTGTCACTCTGAACGGTCATGTTGACCTGCGTGACCTCGACAAAATGGCCATCGACCTCAAGGCCACCGGCCGTGAGGTGCAGTTCATGGACAGCAAGCAGGATGAAATGACGCAGATCTTCGGCAAGGGACTGGCCGACATCAATGCCACGGTCAAGACCTATGGCGACATGATGAGCGTCAGGGCCGATGCCACGCTGCTTAGCGGTTCCAACATCACCTATGTGATGAAGAATGACATCACCCAGCTCTCGACCGCTGTCGATGAGAATATGGTGACCTTCACCGATTTCAACAATACTGCTGAAGGCCAGACTATCCTCGTCACGGGACGCGGTAGCAGTGCCAACAGCATCATCGTCAACCTCAATGTCGAGCAGGGTGCCAAGATCAATGCCTTCCTATCGGAGGACGGCCAGAACCGCGCTACCATTGACGGCAATGGACGCCTCAAGTACTCGCTTGACTTCGCCGGACGCGACAACCTGACGGGCTCCTACATCATCGAGAGCGGCAATGTGCGTTACACGCCGCCACTCATCGCCCAGAAGAATTTCAACATCAACAGCGGCAGCTCCATCACTTGGACTGGCGACATGCTCAACCCGCAGCTCAACATCAAGGGCACCGAGCATGTCAAGACCAGTGTTACCAGTGAGAATGAGGGTACGCGTCTTGTCGAGTTCATCATCGATGCCTCAGTGGGAGGCACGCTCTCGAGCATTGACTTGGGCTTTGACCTCAACAGTGAGAGCGACATGACCGTGAAGAACGAGTTGCAGTCCATGAGTGACAACCAGCGCTCACAGGCAGCCATCAACCTGCTGCTTTACAATACCTACTCGGGCACCAACAGCGCAGGCAATATCAATAACCTGTCGGCTTCGTCGGCACTGTTCTCGTTCCTGCAGTCGCAGCTCAACACCTGGGCGGCTCAAACCCTGCCTGGCGTGGACCTTTCCTTCGGCATCAACCAGTATGTGGGCGCCCGCAGTGGCGGCACCGAGACCAGCTACAGTTACCGCCTGGCTAAGACGCTGTTCAACGACCGCTTCAAGATTGTCGTGGGTGGCGAGTACAATACCGAGGCTGATGCCCAGGAGGATGTCGCCAACAACCTGTTCAGTGACATCTCGTTGGAGTATTACCTGAGCAATTCTGGTAACCGCTACTTGAAACTCTTCCGCCACTCGAGTTACGAGAATGTGCTCGAGGGCCAGGTTGTCGAGACGGGTGTGGCCTATGTGCTCAAGCGCAAGCTCACCAACCTCAAGAACCTCTTCAAGTTCAAGCACTCACGTGAGTACCTGTTGCGTGATTCGTTGGAGAAGGCCCGCAAGGCCGAACTCAAATTGCAGGAAGGTGCCATTGACGCCATGTCCAAGTCACAGCAGCCCGAGCAGACGTTCACCGTGCCCCTCGACGACAAGGGCATCGATAAACCCACCGTAAACCGTAGAGAAGATGATGATGAGAGCAATAAACCGTAAGATCTGTGTCCGCCTCGTCCTTGCCGCGGTGGTGACCTTGATGGCGGCCTCGTGCTCGACAACCAAGAAGTTGGGCGAGAATGATGTGTTGTACACTGGTGTGAAACGCCTCAAGTATCACGAGGACAGTGTCAAGGTAGACGAGGGCGTGAAGACCGACATCTTCACGGCCATCAATGTCCGTCCCAACAATCCGCTCTATTCGCCCTATCTCCGCACGCCGTTCCCCATTGGTCTGATGATCTACAATAACATCGATGAGGATGCAACGGGATTCAAGGGGTGGCTTTTCAAGCACTTTGCTGCCAAGCCGGTGCTCATCAGCCGCGTTAACCCGAAGGCGCGTGTGGACATGATCAATACTATCCTGCGCAACAACGGCTATTTCACCTCGTCGGCTAGTTATGAACTCCTTCCCGACAAGAGCAATCCCAAGAAGGCCAAGGTCTCCTACGACGTGAACATCAACCCGCCGTACACCATCGGCAATGTGGAGTACACGGGTGGCAAGGATCCGCTCATGATGATGATCGACTCGCTGGCGCGTGAGAACCGCTACTTCAGGACGGGCAGCCGCTACTGCCTCGATTCGCTGAGCGCCGTGCGCATCGACATCACCAACTTTGTCCGCGACCGTGGCTACTATTTCTTCAGGCCGGAGTATATCCAGTATCTGGCCGACAGCGTGCAGGACAAGGGCATCATCCACATGCATCTCATCCCCTCAGGCGATATCCCTAACAATGCCAGGATACGCTACCGCACCAACAACATCACGGCATCGGTCGTCAACGATGATGCCGTCGGTGAGCCCGATACGGTCGAGACCAGGAACTGTACCCTGATTCGATATGAACCGGTCTATATCAAGGACCGCGTCATCCCGTCTTGCATCCGTGCCCGCAAGGGACGCCTCTTCCGCGTCAACAGCATCGACCGCACCCAGGCGGCCCTGTCGCGTTTGGGCATTTTCAGCACCGTCGACATCCAGGTAATCCCGCTCGACACCATCACGCCCGAGGGCGAGGGACTGCTTGACCTGGCCATCTACTGCCAGCTCGACAAACCCTGGGAGGTGACCTTCGAGATGCATGGCACGTCCAAGAGTAACAGCTTCATCGGCCCCGGTGTCGAGGTGGGCGCCCGACACAAGAATGCCTTCGGGGCAGGGGAGAAGTTCTCGGTCGATATCTATGGCGACTACGAGTGGCAGACTGGCGGTGGCAAGTACAAGGGAGGCGACTTCGACTCCTATGAGTTCGGTATTGAAGGCAAATTGGACTTCCCGCGCTTGTTGGCGCCCAAGTTCCTGTATCCCTCGCGTCGCTACACCAACTGGACCCGTTTCTTGCTCAGTGCCGACCTGCTCAATCGCCCGGGCTTCTTCAAGATGGCCCAGTTCAATATGGCCGCCACATGGGAGTGGCATGGCAGCCGCTATTCCAGCCATCTGCTCACGCCTTTCAAACTCACCTACAACAAGGTCATCAGCCGTTCGGAGCAATTTGACTCGGCAATGATCCACAATCCTGCACTGGCTCAGAGCTTCATAGACGTCTTTGTCCCCAAGATTGAATACACCTACACCTTTGACCGTGATATTACTCCGATGGATCATATCACACTTACGGCGGGTGTGGCCGAGGCCGGCAACATCGTCTCTGGCGTGTGGTCGATTTTCAAGTCCAAGGGGACAAAGGAACTCTTCGGCACCCCGTTCTCCCAGTTCGTCAAGGCACAGGCCCAGGTGGTGTGGACCCGCAAACTGGGCATCGAGGGTGTGTTGGCAACACGCGTGTTCATGGGGGCGGTCCATGCCTATGGCAACAGCAGCGAGGTGCCTTACCGTGAGCAGTTCTACGTCGGTGGTTCCAACTCGGTGCGCGCTTTTGCCGTGCGCACGATAGGTCCAGGTGGCTATCATCCTGCCTATCGCGACCGCTACACCTACTATGACCAGACGGGTACGTTCAAGTTCGAGGCCAATGCCGAGTACCGTTTCCCCATCTTGGGCTACTTCAAGGGTGCTGTCTTCCTGGACGCGGGCAACATCTGGCTCCTTAAGGACGATGAACGTCGCCCTGAAGGCAAGTTGAAGATGAAGAATTTCTTCGATCAGCTGGCCTTGGGTACTGGACTGGGTCTGCGCTTCGACATGTCGATGCTCGTTGTGCGTGCCGATCTGGGTATCGGCATCCATGCACCCTATAAAACCGACAAGAGGGGCTACTACAACATTCCCAAATTCAAGGACGGCTTAGCCTTCCACCTCGCCATCGGCTATCCCTTCTAGAGCACCATTGGAGGGTATCGTAAAAAGGGACGGTTCTCATTTGCATGACTTTTTCGCAAATGAGAACCGTCCCTTTAAGTTGAGCCAGTCTAATGGACTATTCCGTTTCCTTCTTGGCCGGTTTCCTGGCCTTCTTGATGTGGCAGTCGATGGTGCCGTCCTTGGCATCAATCACGATGGTGTCGCCGGTCTTTGCCTCCTCGCGCAACAGCATCTCGCTCAGCGGATCCTCGATTTCGCTCTGGATGGCGCGCTTCAGCGGGCGGGCACCGTACTGGATGTCAAAGCCGTGGTCAGCAACCAGATTCTTGGCGGCATCAGTGATTTCGAGCTTCAGGCCGTTCTCCTCGACGCGCTTGTAGAACGATGCGAGTTCGATATCCACAATCTTGAGGATGCAGTCGTGGTTCAGGGTGCCGAAGGTCACGATATCATCCACGCGGTTCAGGAACTCGGGCGAGAACTGGCGGTTCAGGGCCTTGCGGATGACTGAATCGCTGCGCTCCTTAGTCAGTTCACCGGTGTTGAAGCCCACGCCGGACCCGAAGTCCTTGAGCTCTCTCGTGCCAATGTTGCTGGTCATGATGATGATGGTGTTCTTGAAGTCCACCTTGCGACCCAGGCCGTCGGTCAGGTTACCCTCGTCAAGCACCTGCAGCAGCATGTTGAACACGTCGGGATGGGCTTTCTCAATCTCGTCGAGCAGGACCACGCTGTAGGGGTGACGGCGCACTTTTTCGGTTAGTTGGCCACCCTCTTCATAACCCACATAGCCCGGAGGTGCTCCCACAAGGCGGGAAACGTTGAACTTCTCCATATATTCGCTCATGTCCACGCGGATGAGGGCGTCATCGCTGTTGAACAGGAACTGGGCGAGTTCCTTGGCCAGCAGGGTTTTACCCACACCGGTCGGGCCCAGGAACATGAATGAGCCGATGGGACGTTTCGGGTCGCGCAATCCGGCGCGGTTGCGGCGGATGCTGCGGGCAATCTTGTCGATGGCTTCGTCTTGGCCGATGACTTGCTTCTTGAGCTCATCGGTCATGCCCAGCAGGCGGATGCCCTCGCTTTGGGCGATGCGCTGGGTGGGCACACCGGTCATCATGGCCACGACCTCGGCGATGTGGCCCTCGTTGACGGTCACACGGCGGCTATCGAGTTCCTCTTCCCAGCGGCGCTTGGCTTCCTGTAGCTGCTTCTTGAGCTGATCTTGCTGATCACGGTAGCTTGCAGCGCTCTCAAAGTTCTGGGCCTGGACGGCCTTGAACTTGTTCTCTTGGGCTTCGGCGATGCGGCGTTCCAGGTCCTCGATTTCGGGCGGAATCTCCACCTTGGTGATATGTACGCGTGAGCCGGCTTCGTCCATCGCGTCAATGGCTTTGTCGGGGAAGAAGCGGTCGCTGATGTAGCGGTCGGTCAGCATCACGCATGCACGCAGGGCCTCGTCGGTATAGTTCACACCGTGGTGTTTCTCATACATCCCCTTGATGTGGTGCAGGATCTCCAGTGTCTGCTCGGGCGTGGTGGGCTCGATGAGCACTTTCTGGAAACGACGTTCCAGGGCACCGTCTTTCTCGATGCTCTTGCGGTACTCGTCGAGGGTGGTGGCTCCGATGCACTGGAATTCACCGCGTGCCAGGGCGGGCTTCAGCAGGTTGGCGGCATCCATCGAGCCGCTGGCATTACCTGCGCCCACGATGTTGTGAATCTCGTCGATGAACATGATCACGTCCTTGTTGGCGCTCACCTCGTCGATGACAGCCTTGAGGCGCTCCTCAAACTGGCCACGGTACTTGGTGCCGGCCACGATGGCTGCCATGTCGAGCGACACGATGCGCTTGTCGAGCAGCGGACGTGCCACCTTGCGTTCAACGATGCGCTTGGCCAGGCCCTCGATGATGGCGCTCTTGCCCACACCGGGCTCACCGATCATTACGGGGTTGTTCTTCTTGCGGCGGCTCAGAATTTGTGCCAGTCGCTCAATTTCCACCTCGCGGCCCACAACGGGATCCAGGCGACCTTCGGCCGCCTCACGGGTGATGTCTTTTCCATATTTGTCGATGACCGGAGTGGTCGAATTGTCACCTGTACTGACATTTCGTCGCTGACGTGTCTCGCGGTAGCTGGGGTTGTCGCTGTCTCCAAAGTTGGAGCCTCCGCTGCCACCGGGCAGATCGTCCTCGTCGTCTTCCTCTTCAGGGAAGTCCGCACCCGCCTTGGGCACGGCAATATCCTCTCTCCAGTACTGTTCTTGTTCTTGGTGCTGGTTCTGTATCATTTTGTGTTTCCTATGTTGAATGTCATTGATAGTTGATGTCGCTAAATAATATAGCAAACACCGTGCCAGTTCCCCGAACTGGCAAGCCCCTCACTGTCGTTAGTGTAGTCTGTGCTGTCTGTGCTGTCCTGTATTGCGCGTTGTCAACGCGCAACGGTTACTCGAGAAGCAGCAAGTCAACGAGCATGGCGACATCGTTGATGGTAATCTCGTCATCGTCGTTCATGTCGGCGTTCACAGAGTTGAAATTTTCCAGTTGGCCGGCCATCAGCAAGTCGATGATGCACGACACGTCATTAATCGAGACTTCCCCGTCATTGTTGGCATCGCCCAGCAGTTTGTCAGTCCCGGTATAGCCCTTGCTGCCGAAGGTGGCCACACGGGTGTAGTACAGGTAGCGTTGCGTTTGCTCGTTCCCGCCCTTGCCATAGAAGAACCGTTGGTGGTTGGTATCCAGGTCACGGGTTTCCCTGATGCCGAACTCCATGTTGGCAATGATGATGTCGCCCAGACGGCCTTCGGCGAGGTCCTGATGCGTGTTCTCAATGTAGAATCCCACGAGCGCGCCGTCATCTTTCCTCAGGGCACCGTTCTTCATGTACATGTTGGGGTTTCTCGAGGAGAAATGCACGCAATAGGCATTGGTATTGAAATGGACGATGGAGTAGACATTATACACAACGCCGTCGATAACCCTGGTATAAGGCCTTCTTCCCCAGGTCAGGTTAATGCCTTCGATGGGCATTCGCGGCCCGGGCTCGTAGCCGATCATGTCACCTTCCTCGTTTACAACCTTCACCAGTTTGAGCGACCGGGGTACGTACAGCAAAAACTGGAAGGAATAATAGGTGATTTCATTATAGAGGTCGCCCTCCTCGGTGACAAAGTCAGGGGTGAGCGCCTGCACCCAGTCGGTTTGGTAAATCTGGTCGTCGTCAAGCCATAACCACATGAGTTGTGTCTTGCCCGACTCAAAACTGAGGATATTGTCCCATGCGGGGCCATCATCAGCGTAGTTGCGCACAAACAGGTGGTCTTGATTGGTCTGGCCAATGGTGGCCGGCTCGCCGTCCGAAGCGTTCCACGACAGTTCTCCGTCCTGCAGGTGGTAGGCCGTGGCCGATAAGGCCACTACCGTCATCATCGCCACAACAAATGTGGCCTTTAGGGTACTTGAGTCCGTATTCATGTGTCTTTTGCCTTTGTTGATTTGTTGATGATGTTGTCCATTCCACGCTGTCGTGGCATCTTACCGTTTCCAGCACGGCCTCGGCCATTTCTTGTCGATGATGGCCGAGGCGTTACTGGATGATGCTGCGGTAGGCAGGCGAACGGTATGCTTATTGAAGATTAAGCAGCATGTCGATGATATCGCTGACGTCGGCAATGGAGATCTCGCCGTCATTGTTGACGTCGGCAGCCGGCTTGTTGATACCGTCGTTCTGGCCGATGAGGTAGTCGATGATGGCAGTCACGTCGGCAATGCTTACCTCGCCGTCGCCATTCACGTCGCCGATGAGCGGCTCATCGCCGTTGCCCGTGATGGTCACGTGCTCGATGTTGGACCACACGCTCTCGGTGCCGTCGGTGTAGATGGCCTTGACCATGTACTCATAGTAGCCTTCGGCCAATGCCTGCACGGTATAGTGGTCGTCGGTAATGCCGCTCACCATCCTCCAGGTAGAGTCACCTTCTTCAACCACTTCACGTCGGGGAGGCGTCGTGGTCAGGTCACCGTTATAGATGTCCACATTGTAAACATAGAAGCGCTTGCTGCTTCCAGTGCCCGACAGCTTGATGTTGTCGTCGCTGCAGCCGGTGAGCACTACGGTGTAGTCGGTTGCGGTGTCTGTCAGCGGGATGGTCTGGCTCACGTTGCCGCACGACACGATGACTGAGCTCTTGTCGCTAGTTCCATTCTTGTTGATCCAGTTCTTGGCGTTGAACTGGACGGTTACAGTGCTTGCCAATACCAGTTCGGGGCTGATCAGGTAACCTGCAGCAGTACTGTTGCCGAATTTCAAACCGTGGTTTGCGGCAGTGTAAAGCTTAAATCCGGTCCAGCCGGGATTGTCGGTATAATCGTCAAGTGATTCGCTGATATCTTTATTGCCGTCGGAGGTGGCAACGACATTACCAAACGTTTCGGACATCAGCAGGGTGGCGCCGGTTTCTACCATACGGTTGACCTTGAGGGTATAACTCGATACATGGTCAACGGCTGTCCAGTCGGCACGGAACGAGGTGGTGCCAATTTCGTTCTCGTCGGCAGGCTGCATGACAGGAACTTCCTTGATAAACGGATCGATGGGAGTGTCTTCGCCTGTCCAGGACTCGTTCTGCTTGGTGCCCCAGATGTATTCGGCCAACTCGGGGTGGTCAACATAGGGGTTGCGGTTGCCCTGTATGCTGTCAACTGCTTCGTTGCGGTTGATTTCCTTCACGCTCACGGGATCGGCGCGGTGCCACTCCATGAGCAGCTGCATCGACCAGTCCGAAAAAGCCTTGTAGCCGTTTTTCTGGTAATCCAACTGGTCACAGCCGGGCCAGTTGCCCAGGTCGCTCTTGTAGCAAGTGACCATATAGAAGTAGATGCGTGCAAAGTCTCCCTTGTACTCATCGTCGGGTTCAAACACCTTGGACGTGCAACCCTCGTAGGTGCTCGTTCCGAGTTTTCCCTTCATGGTAACACCCAATTCCTCGTTGGTGTAGGTGATGCCGCCGGCACACACGCCGTAGGGGTTGTTGCCGCGACGCTGGTTAACGTAGACATCGGTGGGGATGAGCATGGTCAGGTCGGTGAACATGGGGGAGATTTCTCCGCCGAACCAGCTTTTGGGGAATGAGTGCTCGCGGTTGAGGCCCTCGCCCACATAGGAAGCACCGCCCACGTGTGCCGACTGGTTGTTGTACTTGCAGTCGGAGTACATGTCGATGTAGTAGCCGTCACTGCCCATGTCGGTCATGTCGTAGGCCGTCCACATATAGTCGTAACCCAGCAGGGTGTGGGTGTAGATGATGCCCTCAAGGGCGGTCATCAGTTCCTCGTTCTGTTTGCCAATGGCATTGGAGTAATAGCCTACGGGGATATCTGCCCAGGCGCTCAGGCCCATGAGCATCGTCAATAAGGTGTAAAATGATTTTTTCATGATTAAGATTGTTTTATGTTATTGTTCAATGTATCATAGGTGGTATCAAAAAGCTGGCGGAAAGCCTGCTCATCGGCTAACAGGCGGCGGAATTCTTCAAGTCGTCGCGCATTCTCGCCATGAGGTATCCACAACTGCAGGTAGCCGCCGTAGTCGTACTTTTCGCGCATGTGCTCCATCAGCCTGCGGTACTGGCCTTCGCGGTCCAGCCCTGGCTCATGGCGCATGCCGTATTGCAGAGCGCGGCGCACGATGGTCTCGCTGTCGATGATGCGGTCGGCCTCGGCAACGATGCGGCCATAGAGGGTACGCGGCTCATGGCCGCTCGAGGCGCGGTGGTCCTCGGCGGCATCGGCGATGGTGTTGATTTCCTCGTCACTGAACCACTGGCGCAGCCGCTGGTCCTCGCGCACGATGCGGGCGCTGTCGGTGTGGTGATGCTCACGGCCGTTCACCAGCCCCAGGTCATGATAGGCTGCAGCGATGAGCAGCACGCAGCGGTCCACTTCGGGATAGAACTCAGCGAGGGCTAATGCTTGTGAAATCACGGTCTGGACATGGTCGCGTCCATGTCCGGCATCAAAGCTGTCATAGCGGGGTACGATTTCCCGCTCAACAAATTCCCGTATCTCTTCAAATTCCCGCATCATGCCCTCTAAACCCTAAACTCTAAACTTTATACCTGATGCAAATCGTGTCCCATGCGGTTTTTCTTGGTCTGCATGTAGAACTCGTTGTAGCGGTTGGGCGTGACCTCAATAGGCACATTCTCGACCACTTCCAGGCCATAGCTTTCCAGACCTACGCGCTTGACGGGATTATTGGTCATCAACCGCATCTTGGTAACGCCCAGGATGCGCAGGATGTTAGCGCCCACGCCGTAATCTCGCTCATCGGGCTTGAAACCCAGGTGCACATTGGCATCGACGGTGTCATAGCCGTTCTCCTGCAGCTTGTAGGCCTTGATTTTGTTCATCAGGCCGATGCCGCGGCCCTCTTGGTTCATGTACACGAGCGCACCCTTGCCCTCTTTCTCAATCATCTGCATGGCCACGTGCAGTTGCTCGCCGCACTCGCAGCGCATCGACCCGAAGATGTCACCTGTTGCGCACGATGAGTGGACGCGCACCAGGATGGGCTCGTCAGGGCGCCATTCGCCTTTAATCAGGGCGATGTGCTCCAGTCCGTTGTTGATCTGCCTGAAGGGGATGAGCCTGAAGTGGCCGTACTGCGTCGGCAGGTCCACCTCGTCACCCACTTCCACGACTTTCTCGGTCCGCAGCCTGTAGGCAATCAGGTCCTTGATGGTGATAATGGGCATGTTGTATTTCTCGGCCACCTTCACCAGCTGGGGCAGGCGGGCCATGGTGCCGTCGGGGTTAATGATCTCGATGAGTGCAGCAGCAGGGTAGAGCCCGGCGATGCGCATCAGATCAATCGAGGCCTCGGTGTGACCGGCACGCTTGAGCACGCCCTTATCGACGGCGCGCAGCGGGTTGATGTGTCCCGGACGGCCGAAATCCTGTGGTTTGCTCTTGGGGTCGGCCAGTGCGCGGATGGTCATGGCGCGGTCGTGCATCGATACGCCGGTGGTGCAGCCTTCCAGCAGGTCCACCGTCACGGTGAACGGGGTACCCAGCATCGAGGTGTTGTCGTCAACCTGCATGTTCAGTTCCAGTTCATGGCAGCGCTCGGTGGTAATGGGGGTACACAGCACGCCGCGGCCCTCGCGCAGCATGAAGTTGACTTTCTCTTCGGTGATTTTTTCGGCGGCGATGATAAAATCGCCCTCGTTCTCGCGGTCCTCATCGTCAACGACGATGACAAACTCGCCTCGTTTCAGTTGTTCGACGGCCTCGTCGATAGTATTTAGTCTGATTTCTTCCATGATTTTTTATTGATAGTCTTACTCTACCTCACTCAGATAACTCCTAACTCCTAACTAATAAACTAGTTATACTCCATCTCGCGGTTGTATTCGCCGTTCAGGATAGCAGTCAATTGGTCACAAGTCTTGATGGTGAGTTGGATGTCACGGCGCAGGTTCTTCTGGTGGCGCATGCCCACGAGCCACACGGGCAATCCGATGGGGAAGAGTGCGGCCAGAACGGTGCCTGCTGTTTTGTTGGTCACGGGCTGATAGGTGAGCAACTGGCGGATGACGGGATAGTCCATCGCCTTGTTGAGCACCATCTGGTCTCGTGAGTTGGACAGGTAGTCCACCACGTTATCCACTTCTGTGGCAAGGGATTTGATGGCTTTTTTGTCATAGCCCTGCTGCCAGTAGTCGATATAGCGCTGGCGAGCGGGATAGCGGTCCAGGAACTGCTGGCACGATGCCTTCAGGTCGGCAATCTGTGTCAGGGCATCGGCAGGCACCACCTCGTTGATGATGACCTCCTTGGCCTCGAGTTTGCGCGTCTGGTGCAGGCCAGTGAAGCGGCGCAGGAAGTTGAGCCAGGCATCGGGGTTGAACACGGCCGAGTCGTTGACAGCCTTGTGGGTAAGGAACACGCCCAGCGGTAGCAATACTGCCGAACTGAGCCACATGCCTTGCCACACCTCCCAGCGGCCGTCACGCGCTAGTTTGTACCCCATGTTGTCGATGATGTAATACACGATGAACAGCAGCACCGAGATGACAATGGGCATACCCAGTCCGCCCTTGCGGATGATGGCTCCCAGCGGGGCTCCGATGAAGAAGAAGATGAGGCATGCCAGCGACAGGGTGAACTTCTTCATCAACTCTATTTGGTGGCGCCTGATCACGTAATTGTCGTCGCTGACGGTGTAGCCCTGGAATTGGACATCCTGCATGCCCGTTGTGGCGCGCGTCAACGCTTGATTGACGATCTGCTCCTGCTCGTTCTCGGGCAGTTCCTTAATCATTTTGTTGATGTCCAGTGGCTTGTCGAGTTTCACCTCTTTGGCTTTCTCAACAATGGGTTTACCGTCCTGGTAGGTGGTGCGCTGTAGGGGCACACCGCACACCGTTTGGGAACGCAACTGCTTTACAATCAGTGTCGCCGCCGAGTCCACCTTGAGCTTCACTGAGTCGATGGTCTGCTGCAGCTCGTCGATGTTTTTGCCCACATATTGCGACTTCATCGTCTCGTCATCCATGCGGGTGAAGTTGGCGTCATAGGGGATGACGAGTTCCTTGTCGTGGAACGTCTCGCGGCGGTACAGTTCACCGCTCATGCCGTTCATGCCGTTGGTGCTGCCCTGCATCTGCTCGTACCACGCTCCTTTATAGAGCGTAAGCACCAGATGCTGCTTGTCCTCGGTCATGCTCAGGCGGCCCGAGTCGGCAGCAACGATGCGGGGATACATGGTACCCACCGACACGTCATAGATGAGCATGTTGTACAGCATGTCGCGCTCCTTGTCTTTGCGCTTGACGTAGATGTTGTAGCCGGGAATCTGGCTGTAAACGGCACCCTCGGGAATGTCGAGCGTGGGCGACGTCTGTCGCATCGAGAACAGCAGCGTCCACATCTTCACCTGCGATTTGGGCAACACGTCGTTCTGGAAAAAGAAGGCGGCCACCGATACCAGTGCCATCAGGATGGCCAGCGGCTTCATGATGGTGGTCAGCGAGATGCCCGACGACTTGAGGGCCGTCAGCTCGACATGCTCGCCCAGGTCGCCGAAGGTCATCAACGCAGCCAGCAGGATGCTCAATGGCAGTGCCAACGGCACCATCGACAGGGCGGCATAGAAGAACAGCTCGGCCACCACGTCGATGCTCAATCCCTTGCCCACCAGCTCGTCGATGTAGCGCCACAGGAACTGCATCATCACGATAAACAGGCAGATACAGAAGGTCATCAAGAATCGTGGCAGGAATCTTGACAACATGAATGTGTATAACCTCTTTATCTTCAACATGAGCACTTGGTGTTTTAAACGGCTGCAAATGTACAAAAAAAACACCGCAATTCGGTGCCGCTGCTGGTTATTTTTCGGTTTTCGGCCTTCTGCTGCCTCTCGGCCGACGTGTGCCATGTCCTCTTTGCCCTGCTTGGCACTGTCACACGAATAAAAATCGGCAACTTTAACAGACTAGATTTTGTGGCTCTATAAATAAAAATGTAATTTTGCACCCTTGTGAAGGAAATCCGGCGTTACATAGTGTGTTTACTCGTGTCCATGGCGGTGGCTGCCGTGGCATGGGGACAGCAGGTATCGATGACTCAGATCACGGGGCTCGTGCGGGACTCGGTCTCTCATGAGGGCATCCCCTATGCATCGATTGCGCTGGTGGGCACCAACGAGGGCACCCTGGCCACCGACAAGGGCGGTTTCACCATCAACACCCGCGCCAAATTCTCACGGCTGCGTGTCACGGCAATGGGCTACTCGCCTAAGGAAATCGAAATCAAGGCAGGGCAGGGGAGTGTGGTGATCATCGACATGGTCGCTGCAGGCGTGGAACTTGACGAGGTAGTTGTCCGCAAGGGCAAGGAGAAATACAGCAAGAAGAACAACCCTGCGGTGGACATGATACGCCAGTTGCGGCAGCGGCGTGACGATAACGATCCGCGTCGCTTCCCGTACTACGGTTACAGTCAGTATGAGCGCATGCTCTTGGGATTCGGTGACATCGATGATGTCATCCGGAAGCCCGAGGACCAGAAGTGGGTTGAGGAGTATGCCGACACGTCGTTGCTCACCGGCAAGCGCGTGCTGCCCTTCTCCATCAAGGAGACCGTGGCTCGTGACTTCTACAACCGTGACACGCACCGTCAGGTCATCTTGGGCACCAGGAGCGCTGGACTCGATGAGCGCATCGACCAGGATAACATCAAGAAGGTGCTCGATGACTTCATGGGTGAGGTCGATATTTTCCAGAACGATGTCACCCTGCTGACTAACCGCTTTGTCAGCCCCCTCTCGCGCATTGCGGTGGATTTCTACAAGTTCTACCTCAACGACACGGTCTATGTCGACGGGGAGCGCTGTGCGGTGCTGAGTTTTGTGCCCTTCACCCCTCAGACATTCGGTTTTCTGGGCCGTCTCTACGTCTCGCTCGAGGATACCGCGATGTTCATCAAGCGTGTGTCGATGGGTGTTCCGCACGACATCAACCTCAACTATGTGGACCGCATGAGCATCGTGCAGGACTTTGAGCGTGCCCCCAATGGCTCGCGCCTCAAGGTGCGCGACAATGTGGAGATCAGTATGAAACTGCTGCCCAGCCTGCCCGTGGTGTTTGCCCGCCGCGAGACCTCCTATCGCGACCACAACTTTGAGCGTCCCGAGGGCGGCATATTCAGCAATAAGGCCGAGCAGACCGTTGATGCCGGCGCCCCCTTCATGCCCGACGAGTTCTGGCAAGAGTACCGCCCTGCGGATGTGCGCACGACCACGGCATCAATGAGCGGCCTGATGAAGCGCCTGCGCGGCTCGCGCCTGTTCTATTGGGCCGAGCAGGTCGTGGTTACCCTTGTCAACGGCTATTTGCCCACGGCCCGCGTCAGCAAGGTGGACATCGGCCCGTTGAACACCATCATCAGCGGCAACTCGCTCGAGGGTGTCCGCCTGCGCCTGGGTGCCATGACCAACGTCAACCTCAGCCGCCATTGGTTCGCAAGAGCCTATCTGGCCTATGGATGCCGTGACCGCAAGTTTAAGTATATGGGCTCGCTCGAGTATTCCTTCACACCCAAGAAATCCCTCGACCAGGAGTTCCCCATCCACAGCCTGCGCCTGACACACCGCTACGATGTGGACAAGCTGGCCCAGCACTACTTGTACACCAACCCTGACAACGTCTTCCTCACCCTGCGCCGTCACAAGGACGTGAGGATGCAGTACCTGCGTACCACGCGGTTGGAGTACCGCCACGAGTGGTACAACCATTTCTCTATCGCTCTGGGCTTTGAGCACTATGTCCACGAGGCGACTCAGTATGTACCTTTTGTGCATCTCGACGGCACCGACCGCTGCCGATATACCGAAGCCGGCTTCACCGCCCAACTGCGTTTCGCTCCGGGTGAAACCTTCTACCAGGCGCGTTCCTACCGCGTCCCCATCAACATGGATGCTCCCATCATCACCCTCACCCACACCTATATGCCCCGTGGATTCATGGGTAGCCTGTACGAGGTCAACAAGACCGAATTGGGCCTGCAGAAGCGTTTCTGGTTCTCGGCCTTCGGCTATGCCGATGTCATCATCCGTGGCGAGAAGGTCTGGAGTCGTGTCGCCTATCACGATTTGCTGATGCCCAACGTCAACCTCTCCTATACCATTCAGCCCGAGGCCTTTACTCTGATGAAACCCATGGAGTTTATCAACGACCAGGCCCTCTCGTGGGACCTTACCTATTGGGGCAACGGCGTGCTGATGAACCGTCTGCCGCTCATCAAGCGGCTGCGCCTGCGCGAGGTCATCTCGCTGCGCGGCGTTTGGGGCAGCCTCAGCGACAAGAACAACCCCATGGCTCCTGACGCCTCACATCTCACTTCCAACTCCATCTTCCTTTTCCCCGCCGATGCCCTGTGCCAGCCCATGGGCAAGAAGCCTTACATGGAAGCCGGCGTCGGCATCGACAACATCCTCACCATCCTGCGTGTGGACTACGTCTGGCGCATCAACTACCGCGACCACGCCGGCACCGACCGCCACGGCATCCGCGTCCAACTCCACTTCAACTTCTAGACTCCAACCCCTCAATCCCCTCTACCGACCGCACCTTCTCCGAGCGGTTTGCCCCCTCATTCCAATAGACCTATAGCGCAATTCATCCACATCAGCACCCTTCACAGGATGCTCAAGGCAAGAAACCCGGTAGACCTCAAATTCTGGACCAAGAGCGGTGAGATCCAGTGCTGGCGTAACTGCATCCCCCTGCGATACAACTTCTAACAAGGCCCCCACCAGTTCAAGCTCCTCGACTCGCACCAAGATACCCCAGGCCCGCATCTG
>JAEEGF010380085.1_pt1 | contig 20988 bp, 19 predicted proteins | sample 9134171 | NCBI WGS metagenome assembly JAEEGF01 (sample SAMN16246542, study PRJNA631951) | gut metagenome | biome: gut microbiome; feature: rumen; material: AP-attached | host: Bos | place: Iran: Karaj | collected 2018-10 | reverse complement strand
CCACAAGAACGACTGTCCGTGTCGCACTACACGCGACGTATATACTCCAAACGGAAACGGACTTCGTTTATTCTATATCTGACATATTTTTTTCTAAGTCCGATATAGATTTTTCTATATCGCAGTTCGTTTTTCACAAAATGCTTTGCACAGCACACAACCGGCACGCTGTGATTTTCAGACACCATTCGGAAGCCTCAATGAGGGTCAAAAAACACCGTTCAAAACATTTTTCAGCCGACATGTCAAGAGTAAGACCAAAGTTGTCCAAGTTCACAAAAACTTCATACCATATCGTCGCCTGAAATTACTTTTTGGAAAACTTTTTGCCCTAGCTAAAATTTTATTATACTGATTTACTGCGTTTTAAAAAATTAAATGGAAAACTTTGAAAAAATTCCGCTGTATTTTCTTGCCCAATTTGGAGAACTATCGTACTTTTGCATCTGCGCTGAAATGTTCATTCCAAAATAATTTTTGGTATGGATATGGCGTTTTTTGGCACGATAACTCAATGCGACTATACTAATAATAAAATAATAATAATGAGCACATACATTTCAATCGTCAAAAGAGACGGCAAGCGGGAACAGTTCTCGCTGGAAAAGATTAAGAATGCCATCCGCAAGGCATTCCTTTCGGTAAGCAGTTTTGCAAGTGAAGAAGACCTGACTAACATTCTGTCACGCGTGACTATTCAGAACGGAATGTCAGTTGAGGAAATCCAAAACCAAGTGGAAATTTCGCTGATGGCCGAACGCTACTTCAAGGTAGCAAAGTCATACATGCTTTATCGTCAAAAGCACATGGAAGACCGCGAAACGCGCGACCACCTGCAGTTTCTCATCGACTATTGTTCGGCCGAAAACGCCGCCACGGGCAGTAAGTTCGACGCCAACGCCAATGTGGAGAACAAGAACATTGCCACACTGATTGGCGAGTTGCCCAAAAAGACGTTCATCCGGTTGAACCGCCGGCTCCTGACAGATCGAATCAAAGAGATGTATGGAAATGAATTAGCCGAGAAGTATTTGGATTTGCTCAACCGCCACTTCATATATAAGAACGACGAAACTAATCTGGCCAACTACTGCGCCAGTATTACGATGTACCCCTGGCTGCTTGAAGGAACTGTTCCTATTGGAGGCAACTCCACGAAACCGACAAACTTGAAGTCATTCTGCGGCGGATTCGTGAACATGGTATTTATCGTATCAAGCATGCTGAGCGGTGCATGCGCCACACCGGAATTCTTGATGTACATGAACTATTTCATTGGCAAAGAATATGGCACAGATTATTGGCAACGCGCCGACGAAGTGGTAGATTTGTCAAACAGAAAACGTTCCATTGACAAAGTTATCACCGACTGCTTCGAACAGATAGTCTACAGTATCAACCAACCAACGGGAGCCCGTAACTTCCAAGCCGTATTTTGGAACATCGCATATTATGATAAATATTACTTTGAAAGCCTCTTCGGCGAATTCTTCTTCCCTGATGGTTCAAAACCAGACTGGAACGGACTCGACTGGCTGCAGCGTCGTTTCATGAAATGGTTCAATCAAGAGCGCACAAAGACGTTGCTCACTTTCCCGGTAGAGACTATGGCACTGCTATGTGAGGACGGCGACGTGAAAGATAAGGCTTACGGCGATTTTACCGCCGAAATGTACAGCGAAGGTCACTCGTTCTTCACTTACATGAGCGACAACGCCGACTCGCTGAGCAGTTGCTGCCGTTTGCGTAACGAAATTCAGGACAACGGTTTCAGCTATACGCTCGGTGCAGGTGGAGTTTCGACAGGTTCGAAAAGTGTACTGACCATAAATCTCAACCGTTGCATTCAAGAAGCTGCCCGCCAGGGACAGTTCTACCTATATTATTTGGAAGACATCGTAGATCTTGTGCACAAAGTGCAGACTGCGTACAACGAAAACCTGAAGAACTTGGCCAAGCGCGGCATGTTGCCCCTCTTTGACGCAGGTTACATCAATATTAAGCGGCAGTACCTCACCATCGGCGTCAATGGTTTGGTGGAAGCAGCCGAATTCCTGGGCATCCCCATCACAGACAATCCGCAGTACACGGAATTCGTACAGGGCGTATTGGGACTCATTGAGAAGTACAACAAGAAATACCGCACCAATGACCTGATGTTCAACTGCGAAATGATACCTGCCGAAAATGTAGGTGTGAAACACGCCAAGTGGGACCGCGAAGACGGCTACCAAGTGCCCCGTGACTGCTACAATAGTTATTTCTATGTGGTAGAAGACCGCAGCCTGAACCTCATTGACAAGTTCCGTCTGCACGGCAAGAAGTACATCGAGCACCTCACTGGCGGTTCTGCTCTCCACGCTAATCTGGAAGAGCACCTCTCCAAGGCACAATACCGCCAGTTACTCCGGGTTGCCGCAGTGGAAGGTTGCAATTACTTTACCTTTAACATACCCAACACCATCTGTAACGATTGCGGACACATCGACAAGCGGTACCTGAAGGAATGTCCCCACTGTCACTCGAAGAATGTGGACTACATGACCCGCATCATCGGCTACATGAAGCGTGTGAGCAACTTCTCGCTGCCCCGTCAGAAGGAGGCTGCACGACGCTTCTACATCAACGCCACAGAGGAAATCAAAGCTTGACCGGGCAAAAGCCGACATAGGATAAACGAAGACGGAGATAGTTCGCACTAAATCCGTTTTCGTTTTTTTTCGACAGACGGCGGCTCAACCGAATGAACATCTTTTAGCGTTATACATCAAAAAACATTATGCTGAAATTCTATAACTACGACATCGTGTTCCAGGAAGTGCCCGACGAGGTGACTTTGGCGCTCAACATCACAGGGTGCCCGAATCACTGCCCGGGTTGTCACAGCATGCACCTGTGGAAAGACGAAGGTATCAACATGACGGAAGAAACGCTCCGCAAGGTCATCAGTCCCTATCTGAAGAGCGTTACCTGCGTAGGACTCATGGGGGGCGACCAAGACCCGGATGAGATACAGCATCTGGCCCATTGGCTGAGGCAAACTTTTTCCACACTGAAGATAGCATGGTACAGCGGAAAGGAAACACTACCCGATGGTTTTGACATACACTGTGTAGACTATATCAAACTGGGACCATGGATAGCAAGTCGGGGTACGCTGAAAGATCCCAGCACTAACCAACGGCTCTATCGCGTCACGAAGAACGGTATGGAAGACATTACCGCACGTTTCCGCAGTCCGTTTGCTTCTGAATAAAAAATAATTTTCGTACCTTTGTACACTGTATAGACAGAACCGCAATGAAACAATATCTTGACCTTTGCCGGCGCATCATGTCGGAAGGTGTGGACAAGAAAGACCGTACTGGAACAGGCACACGCAGTATCTTTGGGCACCAGATGCGCTTTGATTTGAGTGACGGTTTTCCTCTGCTCACGACAAAAAAACTTCATCTGAAATCCATCATTTATGAACTGCTCTGGTTCCTGCGTGGTGACACCAATGCCCAATGGTTGCAGGAGCGTGGCGTACGTATCTGGAACGAATGGGCAGATGCGGACGGCAATCTGGGACACATCTACGGTTACCAATGGCGTAGTTGGCCCGACTACAAAGGTGGAACCATTGACCAGATAAGCGAAGCCGTGGAGATGATAAAAACGACGCCCGACTCGCGGCGCATCATTGTGAATGCGTGGAACGTAGGTGACTTGGAAAATATGAACTTGCCTCCGTGCCACATGTTCTTCCAGTTCTACGTGGCTGATGGGCGCTTAAGCCTGCAGATGTACCAGCGTAGTGCAGACACGTTCCTGGGCGTTCCGTTCAACATTGCATCGTATGCCCTGTTGTTGCTGATGATGGCACAGGTCACAGGACTGAAACCCGGTGAATTCATCCATACTACAGGCGACACGCACATCTATACGAACCACTTCGAACAAGTGAAACTGCAACTCACACGTGAACCACGCCCACTGCCCATTATGAAACTCAATCCCGAAGTGAAGAGCATCTTTGATTTCAACTACGAAGACTTTACATTGGAGAACTACGACCCCTGGCCCCACATTGCGGGTAAAGTGTCGGTTTAACTTCAGAAATAGAACGCTATGCCAAGGATTTCAATTATTGTGGCCGTGGCCAAAAACGGTGCCATCGGTTACGAGAACCGGTTGCTCTACCGTTTGCGGGCCGACATGAAACGTTTCAAGGCTTTGACTACGGGCCATACAGTCTTGATGGGGCGGAAAACGTTTGAATCGTTGCCTAAGGGGGCATTACCCAATCGTCGCAACGTGGTGCTGACGCGCAGCCGCAAGAAGTTTGAGGGTACAGAGGTTTTCGCCTCCATGGAAACGGCCCTGAAACACTGCGAGGCTGATGAGGAAGTTTTTGTCATCGGCGGGAGCAGCGTCTATAACGAAGCGTTGCCTTTGGCAAACCGTCTGTATCTTACAGAAGTGGACGACGTGCCGGAAAAGGCGGACACGTATTTTCCCGAGTATGACAAGAAGGACTGGCATGAGACCTTGCGTGAGAGTTTTCCCGCAGATGCCGACAACGAACGCCCTTACTCTTTTGTGACTCTTGAAAGAATACGCTAGTTTCAGCGAGATGATGCAGGCCTTGCTCGGAGATGAAGCCGAAGCCCTGCTGAATGCCCTGACTCATGACCCTTGTGTGGCCGTGCGTCCCAATATGGCCAAGAGAAAAGTCAAAGTTGTCGAAGGGCAGACGGTTCCCTGGTCATCTTTAGGCCGCATTCTGACGGACCGTCCGGCGTTTACGTTCGACCCGCTCTTTCATGCCGGATGCTATTACGTACAAGAGCCGTCGACACTCTTCGTTGAGGTGGCGGTAAGACAGGCCCTGCCGTTACTGTCTCCAGCCATGCCTCTCACGGTGCTTGACCTGTGTGCCGCTCCCGGGGGTAAGACCACGTTGATGCGCAGCCTGCTTCCCGACGACGCCCTTCTGGTTGCCAACGAACCGGTGTCAGGACGTCTGCAAGTGCTTCTTGAGAATGTTATGAAGTGGGGCCATCCCGGTATGGCGGTTACCAGTGCTCAGGGAAAAGACTTCGGTCAGATGACGTCGGCTTTCGATTTGATTCTTGTTGATGCCCCGTGTTCCGGTGAGGGAATGATGCGCAAGGAAGACGAAGCTGCACGGCAATGGTCCCCAACATTGGTAGAACAATGCTCAAAGTTGCAGCGACGCATCGTCGGTGACGTGTGGAACGCCCTGCGTCCCGGAGGATTTTTAATCTATTGTACCTGCACCTACAATGTGGAAGAGAACGAGGAAAACGTGATGCACTTCTGCCGTGAGTTGGGAGCCGAAGTCCTGCCTTTGCCTGTGGATGAGGCATGGGGCATCTGCGGCAGCCTGTCTCCCGGCATTCGGGTTCCCGTGTACCGTTTCATGCCCCACCGCGTGGACGGCGAAGGTTTCTTCCTCGCCCTGTTGAGAAAAACGGGTGACGCCCGTAGTCCCAGACCTGAGACAAGAAAAAGGAAAAACGTCCAATTCTCCGCTCTCAATTCTCAAATCAGACCGTGGATTGCCGACGGGGACTACTGTTCCTGGGAAATGGACGGCGTGGTCCATGCCCTTCCGTCACAATACGCATCCTTCGTTTCGTGGCTCGCGGGTCATGTACACTTAGTTTCAGCCGGAGTCCCCGTAGCCGAAACAAGTAAAGGCAAAGTACGTCCTGTGACTGCTCTGGCCCTTTCCAATCTCTTGAAAAAGGGGGCATTCCCCGTCGCAGAACTCACTTACACAGAAGCCATCCGATACCTGCGTCGCGAAACTCTGGTCCTGCCGTCCTCCACGCCCCGTGGCATTGTACTCGTCACCTTCATGGGCCGTCCTTTGGGCTTTGTGAACAACCTGCAGTCGCGGGCCAACAACCTTTATCCCCCTTCATGGCGCATTCTCTCGGCCCATGTGCCCAGTCATTACCAGCCTGTGGTGGAGTGAAACAACGGTTCGAAAATACAGGTCCGACTTTGTCATTCACATGTCGGACTTCAAAAATTACAAGTCCGACTTCTAAAATTTGAAGTCGGACTTGTTTCTTCTATCAGCCATCCTAGCGATTTTCACAAAAGTATTTCCAGAGCGGAGCGGCCATGAGCCCCTGTATGAACTGGCCTTCGCGGAGCCGGCGATAGACTTCGTCGCGTGTAAGCAGGATGACGTCGATGTCTTCGGTGCTTTCGAGATGCTGTGTCGAGATTTCCCTTACGCCACGTGCGAGGAAGGTGTGCGACAGGTTGGTCATGGCACTGGCGTTGGGCGCTACGGTGAGAAAGGGTTCCCACTGTCCGTCGCCGTAACCGGTTTCTTCGAAGAGTTCACGCCGTGCAGCTTCGAGCGGACTGGAGTCGGTGGGGTCGACGACGCCTGCAACGAGTTCAATGAGTGTTTTGCGAAGTCCATGGCGGTATTGGCGTATGAGCACGAAGTGCTCGTCTTCCGTCAGAGCGATGACGTTGATCCACTCGGGGTATTCGAGGATGTAGAATTCGGGGTTTACGGTGCCGTTGGGCAGACGTACGGTATCTTGCCGCACGGTAAGCCAAGGACGGCGGTGGAGATACTCGCTGTGGAGTATGTCCCAGTGTTTGTCGTTATTGGTATCGTTCATCGGATGACGGTTTTAGATTTCGTTGCCTTGGTAGAGTTGCCAATATTTGCCCTTCATGGCGAGGAGCTGGTCGTGCGTGCCGTTTTCTATGATTCGTCCACGTTCGAGCACAATGATTTGGTCAGCGTCGCGTACGGTACTTAGGCGGTGGGCTATGACGAATGTGGTGCGCCCTTGCATGAGATGGTTCATACCACGTTGCACCAGTTGCTCGGTATGTGTGTCAACCGACGAGGTAGCCTCGTCAAGAACAAGCACAGGCGGGTCGGCCACGGCAGCACGTGCAATGGCAAGGAGCTGACGTTCGCCTTGGCTGAGATTACCGCCGTCACCGTCGAGCACGGTCTGGTATCCGTCGGCAAGACGTCGGATGAAGTCGTCGGCACCTGTCAGACGGGCCGCGCTGATACAGTCATCGTCACTCGCGTCAAGGCGTCCGTAACGGATATTGTCGAGCACGGTTCCGGTAAAGAGGTGAGTCTCCTGGGGTACAATGCTCATCGACTGACGCAGCGAGGACTTGCTGATGTTTTCAATGGGTATGCCGTCGTAAAGGATGGAACCCGACTGTATTTCGTAGAACCTGCTGATGAGGTTGATAATGGTAGTTTTTCCGGCACCCGTTCCGCCGACGAATGCAATCTTCTGCCCGGGGTTGGTGTTGATGTTAACGTCGTGGAGTACAGGTTTGGCCGGATCGTAGCCGAAGTTCACATGACGGAAATCAACGTCTCCCTGCGGATTGTCCAGCTCAATGTTGCCGTTGTCCGTTTCCGGCTGTGCGTCCATGAGGTTGAACACACGTTCGGCGCCTACCGAGGCGTTGAGCACGCTATTGAGCTGTTGGCTGAGGTGCGTGACAGGCTGCGTGAAGCTCTTGTTAAGGGTAAGGAATGAGACAAGTGTACCCAACGTGAGAGTGAAATGGAGATTGCAGACGCTAAACTGCGGATGAAGGGCTATGGCTGCTCCCACAGTGGCTATAAGCACGTATGCCAAGTTACTCAAGTTACCGTTGACAGGCATCACAATGTTGGCAATGCGGTTTGCATCGCAAGCACTCCGTCGCAGTTGCTCGTTAATCTGCTCAAACTCGTGGAGAGCCCGCTGTTCGTGGCAAAAGACTTTGACTACCTTCTGTCCGGATACCATTTCTTCGATGAAACTGTTGACTTGCGCCAAACTATGTTGCTGCACGCGGAAATGACGTCGCGACTTACCCCCGAGCCATGTGGTGGTGAGCATCATGATAACAGCCATAACAATGGAAACAAGCGTCAAAGGCACGCTCAGAGCCACCATGGAAACAAATGTGACCACGATGGTGATGACGGAACTGAACACCTGGGCCAGTGCCGTGGATATCATCTGTCGCAGTGAGTCCACATCGTTGGTATACACCGACATGATGTCACCATGGGCACGGCTGTCGAAATAACTTAGGGACAAACGTTCCATACGCTCAAACACCTGTTTACGTAACCGGAGCATGGTGCCCTGGCTGACGTTAATCATCAGGCGGTTGTAGGCATAAGAACAGATGACACCGAAGAGAAGCACGGCACCAAGCTTGAAGAGTGCTTGTGCCAGCGACCCGTATTGCGGATTGTCCATCTGCGTGAGCGGCACCACGTAGTCGTCAATGAGTGTCCGCGTGAACAATGTTGAGACGAGAGTTGTGACGGACGTTATAACGATGCAGGCAAGTACGAGAAGAATGGAAAACTTGTAGTTGGCAAGTACATATTTTGTCAAACGCCACAAGATAGCCCGTTTCTCAGGGTCAACTTTTTGGAAACCGGCCTGAGCACGTTCTCCTCCCCTTGGATTAAAGTTTGGCTGCCTCATCGGTCACCTCCTTTCCCCGGAGCGTCGAAGTCACCTCGGTCTGCGTTCTGAATGGCACAAATCTCCTGATAGAGTTGATTGCTCTTGAGCAGGTTTTCATGAGTGTCGAAGCCCGTTACCTGACCTCCCGACATCACAAGTATACGGTCGCACGAACGGACGCTGGAAATGCGCTGTGCAATAATGATTTTGGTCATTCCAGGCAGTTCTTCACGGAATGCACGTTGGATATGTGCGTCGGTAGCCGTGTCGCAGGCCGAAGTAGAGTCGTCCAGCACCAGTATTTTCGGGTTCTTCAACAACGCACGTGCTATACAAAGGCGTTGTTTCTGGCCTCCCGACACATTGGTTCCGCCCTGTTCTATCCGTGATTCGTAACCCTCCGCCATTTGCATGATAAAGTCGTCGGCCTGGGCCAGACGGCATGCACGGCGACAGTCATCGAGCGTGGCATCTGCCTTTCCCCAACGCAAATTGTCCAGTACGGTACCGCTGAAAAGCGTATTCTGCTGCAAAACCACGCTTACGGCATTCCGGAGTGTCGTCAAGTCGTATTCTTTCACGTTATGGCCACCCACAAGCACATCTCCCTGCGTCGTATCATAGAGACGGCTCACAAGATTGACCAATGTACTTTTGCCCGAACCTGTTCCACCGATGACACCGATGGTCTCACCACTCCGGATGTCGAATGTCACATTGTACAGCGCCGACCGGCGGTGATGCACTTTCTCGTCTGAAGGTTTCACGTCATTCTTTCGCACAACAGGATAGTCAAAACGTACGTTATGGAACGACAAACGGCCGTCGCCGACTTGCATCAAAGGATTTTCGGGGTTTACGATGTCGGCCTCCTCGTCTATGATTTCGGCCACACGGCGTCCGCTGGCAGCGCTCTGCGTGAGCATCACGAATATCATGGACAACATCATGAGCGACATGAGGATGGACATGACGTAAGTGAACAGCGAGGCCAGTTCACCCGTCGTCAACGTACCTCCCACAATGTAGTGCGCTCCCCACCACGACAAGGCCATGATGCAACCGTACATCACCAGGTTCATAACGGGATGGTTGAGTGCCATCAGGCCTTCGGCCTTGACGTAAAGGCGGTAAAGCCCTTCAGCGGCGCGTGAAAATTTTTCGTTCTCAAAATCTTCACGAACGAAAGCCTTTACCACACGGATGGCCTGCACGTTTTCCTGTACACTCTGGTTCAAATTGTCGTACTGCACAAACACCTGGGCAAACAGACAGGACACGCGCGATATAATATGGTACAGTGAAAAGCCTAAAATCAATATGGCCACCACGAATATCAGTGACAGACGGGCGTCAATCACAAGACACATCAGTACAGACAGGACCAGTCGGAACGGAGCCCTCACTGTCACACGCAATATCTGTTGGTAAGCACTCTGCAGATTGTTCACGTCGGTCGTCATACGCGTCACAAGACCCGACGTGGAGAACTTGTCAATATTCGAAAAGGCGAACGTCTGGATGTTACGGTACATGGCCTGTCGCAGATTCGAAGCGAAACCTGTGGCAGCCCTTGCTCCCTGACGTGCAGCCAACACACCGAAGCACAGGCTCAACAGTGCCAGCCCCATCATCAGCAAACCATAACGGTAGACCTGTTCCATATCACCGGCAACAATGCCACGGTCTATCAAACGCGCTGTCACATAAGGTATCAGCACGTCTGTCACCACTTCCAGCGCAGTCAGAACCGGTGTCATCAACGATGCCACGCGGTAATCCCCAATCTGACGGAACAATGTCTTCAGCATACGAACAAATCTTGCAGAAACGAAAAAGCAGCCACCGAAAAACCGAGTGACTGCTTCCCTTCCTCTTCCGTAGCGCGGCCCAGGATTGAACTGGGGACCTCATGATTATGAATCATGCGCTCTAACCAGCTGAGCTACCGCGCCTACTCAGCACCCCCTTTGGAAATGCGACTGCAAAGGTAGACAAAACTTTTCATATGCGCCAAATTTTTCCATTAAAATATCACCTCAAAACTGCAAGGCTCCGCAAAATACCTGCCAAGGCCATCACCTGTTATCCCAAATACGCTCCCGTCCGAACCGTATCCGTTTTCTTTTTTTCGAAGTCCCACTTCGGTTTTTACAACTCCTTCTTCAGAAAATACAAGACGGTGCACAGGCATCCGGCACGACTTAAAATTGAAACTTTGTTTCATTTTCATTGCCCTGCTCCCGTTTATTTGTAACTATAAATGAGTTTCTCCCATTCGGCAAGGCATATAATCGAAAACTGACGTTTTCTTTACGGCTTTACGCTCATTTATTCGTAACTTTACATAAGTTACTTGCACTCGACAAAGCATGCAATCGAAAACTGACGTTTTCTTTACAGCTTTACGCTCATTTATTCGTAACTTTGCAGTTTATAAAGGTCTGGCATGACAAATCCGATTAAAAAGATTGACACATACGTCCTGAAAAAGTTCATGACGCTTTTTGCAGGGGCGTTTCTGGTATGCCTTTTCGTGTTCATCATGCAATTCCTGTGGCGTTTCGTGGACGACCTGGTGGGCAAAGGACTTTCGGTAGACGTCCTGGCACGCTTTTTCGGGTATGCCAGCATCACACTGGTGCCCATGTCACTACCTTTGAGCATCCTGCTCACTTCACTCATTGTTTTTGGCAACATGGGAGAGCAGCTGGAACTCACGGCGATGAAGTCGGCCGGCATTCCCTTGCGACGCATCATGATGCCATTGGGCATCGTCAGCCTGTTGTTCGGTTTCATCTCCTTCATATTCCAAAACGACATCTCGCCGTGGGCACAAAAGGAACTCACACGCATGATAGCCACCATGAAACAGACCAGTCCCGCCATCGAAATCCCAGAAGGCGTTTATTATAGCGGCATTCCCAACGTCAATCTCTATGTGGAGCACAAAAATGCCCCGACCGGCATGCTCTATGGCGTGACCATATACAAAGTAGACCGCGGATTCGACAATGCACAAATTGTGGTTGCCGACTCGGCACGGCTTGAAACAACCGCCGACAAACACTTCCTGCGGCTTGACGTCTACGACGGTGAACAGTTCGAGAACCTGCAGTCAAGCACGTCAAGCAACGGAATGCTCCGCGGCGCCCAAGTGCCCTACGACCGCGAGACATTCAAATACAAAAGCCTGCTCATTGACTTCAACTCCGATTTCGACCTCATGGACGCCGACCTGTTCTCAGGCATGGCCAAGGTGAAAAACCTCAAAGAGCTCCAGACAGGCTATGACTCCATCATGCACTTCTGCGACAGCATCGGCCGCGAATACGGCCTTTCCATAGACGCACGCTACCTGCACCGGCGCCCCATCGAAAAAGCCGAAGCCATGCGGGCAAAAAACTTCGTCAAAGCCACACGACTCTCGCCCGACACGATATTGGCCCGTCTGACACAGAAAAAGCAGTTGGAAACCATCAACAACATGCAATTCACTGTAAGGAACGCCCTCACCGACCTCGAGTGGGAGAAGCCCGTTACACAAGACGCCTTCCGCAACGCCCGCAAGCACATGATCGAATGGCACAAAAAGTGGGCACTCGCGCTCTCCTGCATCATCTTCTTCCTCATCGGTGCACCGCTCGGAGCCATCATCAGAAAAGGCGGCATGGGACTTCCCGTTGTTGTATCGGTCATCATTTTTCTCATCTACTACGTCATTGACACCAGCGGGACAAAGTTGGCACGCGACGGCACGTGGAGCGTACAGTTCGGCATATGGATAAGCACACTTGTCCTCGCTCCAGTGAGCATTTTGTTGACATACAAAGCCAACAAAGACTCTGTGGTATTCAACGCAGACCTCTATATGGCCGCTATCCGCCGTTTCCTTGGCATCAGACGCGGTCGGCTGGTAACGAAGAAAGAGGTCATCATCGAAAACCCCGACTACGAAGCCGAGTTGCAGAACGTGGAACGCCTCACGGCCCGTTGCCAAAAATATTTGGAGGAAGAGCGGCCGCAGCGGTTGCCTAATTACTTCAAATTGTTCTTCTCCCAACCCAGAACAGACGGCATCGTCGAATTGCACAACGATTTGGAAGGCATCATCGAGCGCCTGTCCAACACACGCGACCTGCACCTGTTAGACACGTTGGGCAAGTATCCCGAATTGTCCACAGGGGCACACACGCTCTTCAACCGCCGCTGGATAAACATAACTCTAGGCATCTTGTTGCCAGTAGGCATCATCTTCTGGGTTCGTGTCTGGCGCTTCAGCCTGCGTCTCTACCGCGACCTGAAACAAATCATCCGGCTGAACGACAAGACAACAGCCTTTATCACCAAATTGCTCACCCAACCCGAAACTAACGAAGCATCATAAGTATATGGAAGATTTCAAACTCAGTACCATAGAAGAGGCTGTGGCTGACTTCAAGGAAGGCAAATTCGTTATTGTGGTCGACGACGAGGACCGCGAGAACGAAGGTGACTTCATTACGGCGGCCGAGCTCATTACACCCGAAAAAGTGAACTTCATGCTCAAGAACGGACGCGGCGTGCTCTGCGTCCCCATCACCATGGACCGCTGCAAAGAGCTTAACCTGTCGCATCAGGTGGAGGACAACACGAGCATGCTCGGCACACCGTTCACCGTGACCGTTGACAAACTCGAAGGGTGCACCACCGGTGTCAGCACGTCCGACCGCGCCGCCACCATCCGCGCCTTGGCCGACCCCACAAGCACCCCAGAGACGTTCGGACGCCCGGGACACATCAATCCCCTCTATGCCCAAAACAAGGGAGTGCTGCGTCGTGCCGGCCACACCGAAGCTGCCGTCGACCTGGCCCGTCTGGCCGGACTGAACCCTGCAGCCGCGCTCATCGAAATCATGAATGAGGACGGCACCATGGCACGCATGCCACAACTCATCGAAGTGGCCCGCAAACATGGCATGAAGATGATTACCATACGCGACCTCATCGCCTTCCGCCTCAAAGAAGAATCCATCGTGGAACAGGGTGACACCGTCCATTTGCCCACGCAATACGGCGATTTCAAACTCATTCCCTTCCGTCAAAAGAGCAACGGGCTCGAACACGTAGTCTTGACCAAAGGCACGTGGAACGAGGACGACGCCGTATTGGTGCGCGTCCACTCCTCATGCATGACCGGCGACATCTTCGGCAGCAAACGTTGCGACTGTGGCGAACAGCTGCACCAGGCCCTCAAGATGATTGAGCAGGAAGGCCGCGGTGCCGTCGTTTACCTCAATCAGGAAGGCCGTGGCATCGGTCTCATGGCCAAGATTGCGGCATACAAGTTGCAGGAACAGGGTTATGACACCGTTGACGCCAACCTCCACCTGGGTTTCAATCCCGACGAACGCGATTACGGCGTGGGGGCACAGATACTCCGCATGATTGGCGTACGCAAAATGCGACTCATGACCAACAATCCCGTGAAGCGCGCCGGACTGGAAGGCTTCGGGCTCCAAGTGGTCGAAAACGTGCCCATCGAAATCACGCCCAACCCCTACGACGAGGCATACCTGCGCACTAAGAAGGAACGCATGGGACACAATCTCCATTTCAACAAATAACAACTGCGATACCAGAAAAACGAAAACGCATATAGGAAACTGTAAACAAAACTTCAGAAATATGACCCAGCTCTCAAACCGCCTCAACCGTTTGCAACCGTCCGCCACACTGGCCATGTCGCAAAAAAGTGCCGAACTGAAGGCACAAGGCATTGACATCATCAACATGAGCGTCGGAGAACCCGATTTCAACACCCCCGACGCCATCAAACAGGCCGCCCATCAGGCCATTGACGACAACTACTCACGCTACTCTCCCGTGCCCGGCTATCCCGTGCTGAGACAAGCCATCGTTGACAAACTGAAACGCGAAAACGGACTCGAATACTCTGTGAACCAGATTCTCTGTTCCAACGGTGCCAAGCAGAGTGTGTGCAACACCATCATGGCTCTCGTCAACGAAGGTGACGAAGTCATCGTCCCTGCTCCCTATTGGGTGAGCTATCCCCAAATGGTCATGCTCGCCGACGGACAGCCCGTATTCATTGAGGCCACCATCGAGCAAGACTTCAAGATTACGCCCGCACAACTCGAAGCCGCCATTACCCCGCGCACCCGTGCCCTCATCCTTTGTTCGCCCAGCAACCCCACAGGCGCCGTCTATAGCGCCGAAGAACTGGAAGGTCTTGCTGCCGTGTTGCGCCGTCACGAGCACGTCATCGTCATTGCCGATGAAATCTACGAACACATCAACTATGTGGGCCGCCATGCCAGCATCGCACAGATACCTGACATGAAGGAACGCACAGTCCTCATCAACGGTGTCTCAAAAGCCTACGCCATGACTGGATGGCGCATCGGTTTCATCGCAGCCCCCGAATGGATTGTGAAAGGTTGCAACAAGTTGCAGGGACAATACACCAGCGGCCCTTGTTCCGTAAGCCAGATAGCCGCAGCCGCAGCCTTCTCCGGCGACCAACAGTGCGTCGAAGACATGCGCCAAGCCTTCGAACGCCGTAAAAACCTCATCGTTGCCCTGGCCCGTGAAATCCCCGGCCTTGAAGTCAACGAGCCGCACGGAGCTTTCTATCTCTTCCCCAAATGCAGCGCCTACTTCGGCAAGAGTTACAACGGACAGACCATCAACAACAGCACCGACTTCGCCATGTATCTGCTTGAAGTCGCCCATGTGGCCACAGTGGGAGGCGATGCCTTCGGCAGTCCCCAGTGTTTCCGCATGAGTTACGCTACCAGCGACGACAATATACGAGAAGCTATGAGCCGCATCAAACAAGCGCTCGCCAAATTGGCCTGAACGTTACCATAAAAAAGAAGAAGCCGGACGCACTATGCGTCCGGCTTTCTTGTTTCTTTGCTATGTAACGATTATTCGCCCGGTGCAATAGCGCCCGACGGACATACGTCAGCACACGTGCCGCAATCCATACAGGCATCGGGGTCAATCACATACTTTTCGCCTTCAGAGATAGCGCCGGCAGGGCACTCGCCAATGCAAGAGCCACAAGCAACACAATCGTCACCAATTACGTAAGCCATATTCCAAATTATTTTTAGTTAAACCGGTGCAAAGTTAAGCATTCCTCCGATACCAACGATAACAAACCGCACTTTTTTCGCAGAAAAAACACTAAAAACTTATTTCCAGCGTTATTATTGACAGATGAAAGCCACCAAAACGACACTGCGCAACCTCTGTTGCCACTTGTTTCTGATTCCGTTGTTCCTCACTGCGGGCACGGTGGCCATGGCCCAGGGCGAAAAGTTGCAAAACCGCCCCTACATCGACATGCGCAAGTTCCATTACGGCTTCATGATTGGCCTGCACGAGGAAAACCTGCACCTCAAAAACAACGGACTCGTTGATCCTGAAACCGGACGCCAATGGTTTGCCGAGAACGACCAAATGTCGCCCAGTTTCACCGTCGGCGTGCTCGGCGAATGGCGGCTCAACAACTACTTCGCGTTGCGTGCACAGCCCACCATGCACTTCGGCAGCAAACACGTCACCTTCCGCGACCAGACCACACAGGACCGTGTCTACCAGGACATCAAGTCCACCTACATCTCCTTACCCCTCGACGTCAAGTTCAGCGCCCCGCGGTGGAACAACTACCGGCCCTACCTCACCACCGGAGTCAACGTCATGTACGACCTCACCACCAAAGACAACAACTATCTCAAAATGAAACCTCTCAACACCTGTATTGAAGTAGGTTTCGGTTGCGATTACTACCTTCCTTTCTTCAAACTCATACCTGAAATCAAGTTCTGCTTCGGCCTCAACAACATCCTTGAAAAGAACCGCAAGGATTTACAGGACAAAACGATGGAAATCTACACCAAGTCCATCGACCGCGCCAGCATGAACATGATTATTCTCACCCTCTACTTCGAATAACCCTTTTCCATCCCGACGACCCGGGCATACCGCTTAAAACTATATGCAATATAGGAAAAATGCATATAGAAAACGAACTGTGTTTTCATATTCACGAAACGGCATTTCAAGAATTAGAAGTGGGACTTCAAAAATCAGAAGCGGCGCCTCGGATGTTCGAGACGCCGCTTCTGTTTCTCTATAGTCACTATAGTAATTTATAAGTCCTACTTCTAAAGAACGATAAAACGAAATAATCAAAAAGCCTCGCGATATTTCGCTTCGTCTTTGTCGCCGAGCATACTGACGTATGATTCGTAACGGCTATAGGCCAGACGACCTTCGTCCAACGCGGCACGCACGGCACAACCGGGCTCATTCTGATGAAGACAGTCGGAGAAACGGCAGTGCCTACCTATTTGAAATATATCGCGGAAATAATGGGACACCTCGGAGGGTTCGAAGTCAAATGTCCCGAAGCCTTTCACTCCGGGAATGTCGATGACGGAACCACCGGAAGGCAATGTGTAGAGTTCACTGAACGTGGTGGTGTGCATGCCGGCCTGATGCACTTCCGATACCTCGGAGGTGCGCGCTTCGGCTCCGGGAATGAGACGGTTGATGAGGGCGCTCTTGCCTACGCCGGAGTGTCCGGCGAGCAATGAAACTTTGTCGGCCAGACGCTCCGGTAGTAATTCCATTCCTATATTCTGCGTGACAGAAGTCAAGAAACACTCATATCCCATTGGAGCGTAGATGGCCTTGAACATCTCCACAGTCTCATGGTCTTTGGCATCAAAAAGGTCACACTTGTTGAACAACAGAATGACTGGCACACGGTAGGCTTCGGCCGACGCGAGAAAACGGTCGATGAACGTGGTTGACGTCTCGGGTTGGCGCAGAGTGACCAGAAGTATCACCTGGTCGACATTGGCTGCAAGGATATGGCTTTGCTTGGAGAGATTGGAAGCCTTGCGGATGATATAGTTGCGCCGGTCTTCTATTTCCTTAATGAACGCCGTACCCTCCTGATTGGTGATGTAGTTCACACGGTCGCCCACGGCAATGGGGTTTGTGCTGCGTATGCCGCGCAGACGGAAGTTGCCCTTAATCTTACAGGAGACCTGACGCCCGTCGTCGCCGCGCACAATGTACCAACTACCGGTGTTCTTGATTACTAAACCTTTCAAGCCAACGAATATAAAAATTGAGAATTGAACCGGAATCCAATTCTCAACAGGTTTTGACTACACAGTCATGATTTCTTTTTCTTTCTTGGCAAGGATTTCATCAATGCGCTTGATGTACTTGTCATGGAGCTTCTGCAAGTCGCCCTCGGCATCTTTCTCAAGGTCTTCGCTCAAACCGTCCTTGACAGCTTTCTTAAGTTTGTCGATACCATCGCGGCGTACGTTTCGCACACTGATTTTGGCAGACTCTGCTTCTTTGCTGCATTGCTTGGTAAGTTGCTTACGGCGCTCCTCAGTAAGCACAGGAATGGTGAGACGGATGATTTCACCATTGCTTTCAGGCATGATGCCCACTTCGGAATCAATAATGGCTTTTTCGATGAGTTTGAACATGGACTTGTCCCATGGCTTGATGGCAATGGTGCGGACATCAGGGGTGGTGATGGCCGAGACATTGTTGAGCGGCACCATACTTCCGTACGAGTTCACACGAATGCCATCCAAAATATGTACATTGGCCTTGCCGGCACGCACATGAGCCAGTTCGTCTTCCAAATACATGGCTGCCATCTCCATTTTTTCCTCACACTCGTTCAAACAATTCTTAACATCAAACATAGTTATTATACAGTTTAGGTTTTAATCTTCAGATTTATCATGTGGAGAGTTCCTTCATTCGTTGTCGTAGTCCATATCCAGTGCCACGATGTCAATGATATCTTCAGGATTGAAGGGAGAGTGCCTTTCGTCCTGTGCCTTTTGTATAACATAAGCAGCAATGGCTTCTCCGTCTATAGTGATTTCTCCATTTTTGTCAGGCGCTTGGTCGAGCACGTCACTGGTGGCATAGTATTCCACAATAGCGTCAAGCACGAATTGCAGGTCTTCGTCTGTAAGCCGTGCGTTCTGTGCTTCCTCAAGATGTTCGCGGAGATACGATTTCTCGCGGGCATCATCAATCTCGTCCTGTTTTAATAAATCGTCAATCCAAGACATTTTCTCTTACAATAAAGCCTCAATGCTGCTTTCTACTTCCGACGCCGGCACGGCACCCACTGTTTTAGACACCACTTGTCCGCCCACGATGTAAAGGACAGTGGGAATGTTACGGATGCCATACTGCGCAGTAACATCGGGATTGTCATCGACATCACATTTGCCAACGATAACTTTGTCTGTGTATTTCTCAGCCAAGGCTTCCACTACGGGCGCCATCCTGCGGCATGGACCGCACCATGTTGCCCAAAAATCAATCACTAACGGTTTGTCTTGCGCCAAATACTCGGCAATGTTCTGGTCTGTAATAATTACTTCCATTGTTTCTATCTTTTTGTTTCTTTTACTAGTTGTATTTTGGCAAAACGCATGCCAAAACGATTAGTTTGCAAAGTAACAAAGATTTTTTGTTTTATCTCCGTTTTTATTCAACAAATCTTTCAGGAAATGTATCGTTTTAGTCATTGATTGTCACTTTCACATCACACTGATGGAGTTGTTTCATCAATTCGCGACACACATTAACCTTGACTGTTAACGATTTGAGCTCAACACAACGCCCGTCTTCAACATCAGTAACATAGATATGAACTGGAGTTTCGCCAACGTGTGTTTTGAGTATTTCCGTCAACCTCCGTCCTGTTTCAGGATCGAGAGTACTCAGGTCCACATGAATAGTCAATTTCTGAAGCACGGTCTGTTTGGCTGTATCAAGAGGAAGGACCTCAATCACATCAAAATTCTTACGATTCTCCGCCCATCTCACGGGAGTTACACTGCCCTTGATGAATAAGGCAGCACCTTTTACAAAGAAATTACGGAAACGCGTCCATGCATCGTTAAAAATTCTAAGTTCGCCCTTACCCTTGAAGTCCTCAATTGAGACGACACCAAACGGAATACCTTTTTTGGAAACAAATTCATTTACTTCAGTCACTATGCCACCCACCGACACTTTGTCTACCGTCAGCACAGACACATCGTTCAAACATTCACATGGCTGACACGAGTGTTTCAACACTTCACTATACTCGTCAAGAGGATGGGCAGAAAGGTAGTGGCCTATCAGGTCACGTTCCTTATCAAGCCTTTCAAGATCAGACCATGGGACAACCATATCAGGAACTTCGGGCTTCGTAATCTGGAAAGCGACATCGTCATCACCAAACAACGTTATCGTATTGGTAATTTTGTCCTGCTGGAATGTCTGTCCGTAACGTATGAGTTGTTCAATGAATGATTCTCCTTTAGCGTTTTCTTCGAAGAACTGTTCCCGTCGAATATTGAAACTGTCAAAAGCACCGGCCAACACCAGATTCTGCATGACACGTGTATTTATCATCGCCAGGTCCACGCGCTCCATCACATCATAGATGTCTTTGAAAAGACCGTTGGCATCACGTTCTTTCACGATACTGTCTGCAGCTGTAACACCGATTCCTTTAATCGCTCCCAGACCGTAACGGATATTGTTCGTATTGTTAACACTAAACTTAATGCGGCTCTCATTGATGTCAGGCCCTAAAGTTTCGATATTCATGGAACGGCAGTCATCCATGTATTTCGAGATTTCTTCCGTATCATCCAAACTCCGGCTCATCACAGCCGACATATACTGGGCAGGGAAATTAGCCTTAAGGTATGCCGTCTGATAAGCTACCCAAGAATAGCATGTCGCATGGCTCTTGTTAAAGGCATACATGGCGAACGCCTCCCAGTCATTCCACACTTTTTCCAATTTCTCGCGTTTGTAACCGTTTTTCTTGCCCCCTTCAAGAAATTTCTCTTTCAGATGCTCCATTTTGTCTTTCTGTTTCTTGCCCATGGCTTTTCGCAGCGTGTCACTCTCGCCACGGGTAAAACCAGCTATTTCACGCGAAAGAAGCATCACCTGCTCCTGATAGACCGTAATACCATACGTTTCCTTCAGGTACTTCTCCATACACGGCAGATCGTACTTAATAGTTTCGTCACCATGTTTACGCTTGATGAAACTCGGGATGTATTGCATCGGTCCAGGACGATACAATGCATTCATGGCTATCAAGTCTTCAAACACCGAAGGCTGCAGTTCACGGAGATATTTTTGCATGCCAACCGATTCAAACTGGAACGTACCGATGGTGCGACCGTCGCAGAACAACTGATACGTGGCCGGATCGTTGATGTCCAATTTGTCCATATCAATGTCCATGCCAAGGCTTATCTTGATGTTTTCAACAGCGTCTCGTATGATTGACAAGTTCTTCAGACCTAAAAAGTCCATCTTTATCAGTCCGGTCTCTTCAATCACGTTTCCTTCGTATTGGGTGCAGTTCATTTTCTCGCCCGTGCTCTTGTCTTCAGCCGTACTCAATGGCACCCAATCG
>JAEEGF012134837.1_pt1 | contig 20989 bp, 18 predicted proteins | sample 9134171 | NCBI WGS metagenome assembly JAEEGF01 (sample SAMN16246542, study PRJNA631951) | gut metagenome | biome: gut microbiome; feature: rumen; material: AP-attached | host: Bos | place: Iran: Karaj | collected 2018-10 | reverse complement strand
TCAATAATGAATTTAACTGTTTCGTTGTTCACTCCGCAGTTCAATTACCGAGACTTCTTTTTCTAGCCTTCCGATAATTTCTGCCGAGTGCCCACACAGATTGTCTAAGCTGTTTGTTAAAGAACTTCGCTGAGCTTTACCCTGTCAGCGAGTGCGTATTTTAGAGTTTTTTTGAACCTCGTCAACACTTTTCTCGAAATTAATCACATTTTTTCATTTTTTGGTTATTTTTTGACCAAAACGGCTAAAAAATGACCAATTTTGACCGTGTTATCCTTCATCTGATTTCCTTTTTGGACTTTTTCACAGCATCAGCCTCGTCTGGCAGATCCTTTTTCCCCTGCATCTCTGACGTCATCTGACGGCAGTCACTCAATTAAGCAGCGATTATCATTCAGGATCGGCAGTTTTGCTAAAATAAAGATGATGAGGCTTTTCCCGTAGTGCTTACCATGATCTGAGACTGTGATGAAATTTAAAAAATATCTGAAATCCTGCTTTATTGCCTTAATGTTCACGTTGCTTTACATCATCTTTGTAACAAGATTCATTGACAGCATCGCGCAGCAAACCGAGCTTTTTGTAATACTGAGCGCCTCTTTGATATTCATCTCCGGCATCATGGCTCCGCTGACTTTTTTACTCTCCGGCAGATACACTACCTCCCGGAAGGAATCCGCAAGACCCGATATAACCGCTTCCGATAAAGCCATCCCCCCGGAAGCTTCCGGCGCTGATCCGAAAAAACCGATTCCTCCGGAACAGAATCTTAATAACGCAAAGCACAAATAAGCCGCCACTGCAAACGAGCCGGCTTTAACAGCTATATCTTTTAATTACCCGGCATTTTACTGCATGCAGAGTTCCCGGCATTCAGCAAAACCAAATCTGTTAAACACCAGTTTATTTCGTTCTGAAAGAATACTCATGTCTGTGCAGAAGGCCATGCCTCCGGCAAAAGCCTTTCCGGAGGATCCTTCTGCTATCGCCGCATCTGCTTCGGAATTTGCGATTTCGTGTTGCGGCATGGCGCTCAGCAAGGATTTCACCCGCCGCCCGATAGCCCTGCCAGAATCTATCAGCATGGCTTCCGGCATAACCTCGTGAATTTCGTTTTTAAGGTGCGGGAAATGTGTGCACCCCAAAACTATTACATCCGGCATTTGTCTTTCGGGAAGCTCTGTCCACGGAGCCAGCACCTCCGCAATTTCGTCAAGGCTTACCGCCAGACCGGCCAGCTTGTCCTCGGCAATGCGCACCAGTTCGGTGGTTCCTATGCTGAGAACCTGAGTTCCCAAGGCAAAATCCCTGATAAGGTCATGAGTATAGCTTCTGGCGACGGTTCCCGGAGTGGCCAGAAGGCCGATAATCTTTTTTTTGGTAAGCCGGGCTGCCGGCTTAATGGCCGGAACCACTCCCACCACCGGAATGCTGATTTTGGATCTCAGCGCATCAAGAGCGATAGTACTGGCCGTGTTGCAGGCTACCACCGTCATATCAAAATGATAAAGCTCCGTCATTCTGCATATCAGGGAGGTAACCCTGTCCCTGATAAACTCCGAAGGTTTGTCTCCGTAAGGGAAAAAGGCATTATCAAACAGGAAGCACGGTTCAATTTCCGGATATTCGGCCATGACATCACAATACACAGACAGGCCTCCGACGCCGGAATCAAAGAAAAGAACCTTGAACATCGCCACACCTCTCCTGACCATTTTCCGGAACTCAGCCGGAGCTTCAGAACATTATGATAATACCGGGGAGCTCTTTCTAAAACAAAATTCATTTTCTCATACTTATTCACAAGGAATAAGGAAAACAGAAATTTCTTGCAATATTATCCACAGAACAGTACCAATTTATACACAGGTTATGCATAATCAGATCATCACAAACCGCCAGCACCGGCCCTGATGCGTCAATATACGCTCCCTCATATCTTCAGAAAACACACATATCCACAGCCATTCCGTTTATAACACGCTGTGCAAAATCCCTGTTCCCCGCCTCGCTGATCCCGGAAATCACAGGCTTCATGCCGGAAAATTCCCCATATTCACAGTTACTGAGCATAAGATGTTTACAAAGTTCTCAACAACCTGTGCCATGACTGTGTACATAAACTGTTATTCACCGGCGAACCTGTTCCTCGTATCCCTCTTTCCTCCTCGCCCGCCTCCTTCTTCGCGTCCTTCCGCTGTTATTCCGGCCCGGAAAGAAAAACCGCCCCGGAGCTCTCCCAGGACGGTTTTATTATTTCAGAGCAGGTCTCTCAGACTTTGAATAGACAGGTCACTTAAATCCCCCTGCCCTTCACCGCCCCTCATTCAGGGCTTTATCGACAAGATGTCAGAAAAAATTTTTAAGAACCACCGTGCCGGTAACTACCGCCCCCTCAGACGGATAGCCTCTCTGCGATTCAAATTTCTTGTCAAAGATATTGTCCGCCTTTACCCCGAAACGCACTCTGTCATTCCAGGTATATCCGATGCCAAGATCCACTGTGCCATAGCTCGGCAGCCGGGAACCTGAGCTCGCTTCTCTGTGGGATGCAAAACGGTAATTACCGAAATAATCAAAGTTCTGATATTCACCCCGCAAAAGAGCCTTGTAGGTCTGACGAGATCTGTAAGGGATATCCTTGCCGGTCTTGCGATCCTTAGGATCCATAAGATCAGCGCTGGCCTTTATGGAAAGCCATTTCTCAAAAGCATATTCCACGCCGGCTTCCAGTCCCCGAATTCTGGCCTTGGCGATATTTTCATAACCGTTGCCCCAGGCTATCATGTCCTTCACGCTGTTCTGATAACCGTTCAGGTAATAAGCAAAGCTTTCAGCGCCGCCCTTAATGTCAAACTCCACATTGCCGGACTTTTCCGGTTTCAGATTAACATTGCCGGCAGGACCGAAGGTTGAAGGATAGTAAAGCTCTGACAGCGTCGGGGCTCTGAAGGCGGTACCGCCTCTTACGGAAACAGCCAGAAGGGGGATAAATTTCACTCCAAGGCCCACGTCAAAGGTGGTTTTGGTGCCAAAGCGGGAATTATCATCAATGCGAACCGAGGCCTCTCCGGAAAATATCTCGTCCTGATACTTGGACAGCAGCGAATAGCCTCTGTTTACCAGAGAAATATCCCGGCTGCCGAATTTGGTGCCGTAGGTATTGGAATCGCTGTCCAGCACATTATTGTCATAATCAAAACCGAATCCGGCCCGGAGTCCTTCCAGAATATTCCAGTAATTTACAAAGTGCCCGTCAAAGGCCTGAACCTTAAAGGCTGATGATGAAGGGCCGTAAAGAGACTCCCCCTTGGGATAGTTATAGTCATTGTTTTTTGAGAAAATCAGACCCAAATCATAGCGGTACAGATCCCCGGTGTAATTGGAACCGATATTGAAGATATTCCTTTCCACCTGATTACGATCGGTTTCATGAACATCGCCCCAGTCGGAGAAGTAGGAATTGTCATAATCGCCGCGGTTATAAATGTAGTTGTAGCTTCCGGATATCTCTATTCCCGCATCTGTAGTATGAGCATAAAGAAGCTCCAGATTCCGGTTCTTATAGCCGTGTCTGTCACCATCGTTAAGTCCGGGCAAAGGATGCACGTTGTAGCCATCGGCGCTGGAAACACCCCCGGCAACCTTGATGACATCGCTGTCGGTAATTGCCACGGAATTGTTGAAAGAAAAATCGTGAGCCTCATGAGTGCCGTAGGAATACCCCAGTTCCTGGTGATTCTTATAGGACGGTCTGGTGATGATGTTGATAACCCCGCTGAGAGCATTGGCTCCGTACACTGTAGCCCGATGACCTCTTATATACTCCACCTTCTCAATAATATTCGCCGGGATAAAATTGGGATTGACCGCAGCGATGCCGGAGGAGTTCAGCGGGTTTCCGTCAAGAAGCACCAGCACATGTTCCGCCTTGCCGCCCCGCACGTAGAAATTAGCTGACTGGCCGCGGCCGCCGTAGCTGACAATATCCACGCCCGGCAAAAGCTCCAATATCTCCTTAACGGTATGGAGTTCCATTTTTTCAATCTGATCCCGGGTTACCACCTCCACCGGAGCCAGCACCGAAGCCTCGCTTTCCTGAACGCGGGAGGCGGTGACCACAACATCTTCAGTTTTAACGGTTTCAGCAGAAACCAGCGCCGGAAACAGCATTCCCAGCATTACGTATTTAATATTCATGATGATCTCTTATTCATTACGCGTGAACAATTAAACGGACACCGGGGCAAGTATTCGGACTCCTTTAAAATCCTGAGACTTCCCGCCTGTGGCAGTGTCATTTTCAGGATCAGACGCAAAGATACCGCTGCGCGACAGTTCTGGATTCTCACCAGATTCCTTATTAAGCAAAGCAAGCGCCTCCGGATAACCGCGAATTATAATCAGATACCGGTTTTTTGTATAATTTTTAAGCGCCTGGGTACTGATTACGTGACCATTAATTCCGGCAAATCACCCGGATGCGGCATATGCGAAACAGCGAAGAACAAACACCGGCAAGGGAAAAGACTGAGAACAAAATAAATCAGGAGAAACCGGAGAAGGAGAGAAAACAAGACAGTCTCAGAGGCGGACAATTAACAGGAACACAAACAAAAAGCCACGGCTTCTTCGGGAAACCATGGCTCTTAAACCAGACTTCAGAAAAACTGTCAGTCTTCCATGTAATGCTCAGGGAGCGGAATTCTGGCAACTCCGGTTCTCACTGCGGCCTCGGCAACAGCCCGGGCCACTTTCTTCACCAGTCTCTTGTCCATCGGCTTCGGCATAATGTATTCCGGACCGAACTCCAGCTTTTCTGCTCCGGCAGCCTTGACCACATAATCAGGAACCGGTTCCTGAGCCAGCAGACGAATGGCGTTCATGGCAGCCTTCTTCATCTCCAGATTGATTTCCGTGGCTCTGACATCGAGAGTGCCCCGGAACAGGAACGGGAAGCAGATAACGTTATTGATCTGGTTCGGATAGTCGGAACGGCCGGTCCCGAAAATAATATCCGGACGGCATTTCTTAACCACCTCCGGAGACACCTCAGGATTCGGATTGGAGCAGGCAAAGATAACCGCCTTGGGAGCCATGCTCATAACTTCCTCTTCGCTGACCAGATCGGGGCCGGAAACTCCCAGGAATACATCGGCATCCTTCATGGCCTCGGCAAGAGTGGCAGGGCCGGAATCATTCACAAAGCGCGGCTTTTCGCCATTAAGGTCTGTACGGCTTGAACGGATGATGCCGTGGCGATCCACCATAAAGAAGTTTTCTTTCTTTGCCCCGCAGGCCAGAAGCAGGTCAGAACAGGCCACACCGGCTGCGCCGGCGCCCAGACATACCACCTTGCAGTCCTCTATCTTCTTTCCCTGCAGCTCAAGAGCATTCAGAATGCCGGCAGTGGTTACGATGGCGGTGCCATGCTGATCGTCATGAAACACGGGAATGGAGCAGATCTTCTTAAGACGCCTTTCGATTTCAAAGCATTCCGGAGCCTTGATATCTTCAAGATTAATGCCGCCGAAGGTATCAGCAATATTGGCAACCGTATTAACAAAATCATCAACGTCCTTGTGCTTCACCTCAATGTCTATGGCATCAACATTGGCGAACTTCTTGAACAGGAGGGCCTTGCCTTCCATTACCGGCTTTGATGCCAGAGGGCCGAGATTGCCAAGACCAAGGATGGCCGTGCCGTTGGAAATAACCGCTACCAGATTGCCCTTGATGGTATATGTGTAGGCGCTGTCCGGGTTAGCTGCAATTTCGCGCACAGGTTCTGCCACTCCGGGGCTGTATGCCAGAGTCAGGTCATGAGCGGTTTCCGCAGGTTTGGTAATGCTGATGGAAATCTTGCCCGGAGTCGGGTTCTTATGATATTCCAAAGCTTCATCGTGTAATTTGCTGTCAGCCATATTAAAAACTCCAATAAACAGGACTGTGCTGTTATTGTATAGGAAAAGTCCGAATCGCCAGAATCAGACCGGAAAAACATGATTATCTGCCCCCGGAACAGGCCGGGAACGCCTGAAATCAGGCGGGCAGAGAACTTAAGTGATCACAGAATAAACAATATTGCTGCAAAATTGGAAAGAAGAAACAAAAAATGTTCAGTGGGACAAATTTTGCCGAAAGCAAAAAACAAAAATCCCGGACTATGTCTCAGCCCGGGATCTGAAAAACAGCAAAGGATGCTGATTACTTCTTGGAACCAAACATGCCGAAACGCTTGTTGAAACGCTCTACGCGGCCGGCGTTGTCAACAATCTTCTGCTTGCCGGTGAAGAAAGGATGGCAGGAGGAGCAAACATCGATGCTGAGATCCTTGCCAAGGGTGGAACGCACCTTGAAGGTGTTGCCGCAGGAGCACTTAACGGTAATAAAATCGTATGCCGGATGAATATCTTTTTTCATGGAAAACCTCGGTTAGGCTGTGTCGCCATCAGACCACTCGCGCGCCTGACACCACACATAAAGTAAAAGTCAAAAAACGCGACGCATGATATATTATTGGAAGGAATTGTGCAATAGGTGTTGAAAAAAAAATAATGTACCTGCAAGTAGCCGTAAACATACATATTTACCAGCTCCTGGAGTATGCCACCCCGGATGAAAACATCGAAGAGCGCAAATCCTCTTCCGGCGCGGCTTATGATAATACCCTGGGTCTGGTGTTCTCCGAAGACGGCGCAGCTCCGGAATCCGGGAGCGCCCCGGCCTCAGAGCAGGAAGATTCCGGCCCGATAGTTCCCGCAATCATGAAAGGATGCCGGGTTTTAGTTCCGGTGGGAACCCGGGAGGTTTACGGCGTCGTCATTTCCCAGAATCAAACCCCCGGCGCGTCCGAGGACGGCAGCCCCAGAACCGGGGTCAGAAAAATCATTAAATTCATCGACTCTGCTCCGGTATTTAACAGCAGCATCATTTCTCTCCTGCTGTGGGCCGCCTCTTATTATCACTATCCCCCGGGGGAGGTTTTCTTCTCCGCCCTGCCCCCGCTTCTCAAAAACGGCAGCCCGGCCCGGCTTCCGGCAATAGAGGGCTGGGAAAGAACGGACATCAGGGAACCGGAAAAGCTTTTGAGCCGTCTCAAGAAAGGCCGGGAAGCCTGGAACTGTCTTAAAAACCAGAGCCTGTCCGCGCAGGATTTCAAAAACATGGGAATCTCGGGATCGGTTCTGAAATCCCTGGAGAAAAAAGGCCTGATCCGCCGGATAAACCTGCGGGAAAGAGAGAGTCCGTGGCAGCAGCGGGATATTACGGTAAATCATGAATTCATCATGAACGAGGAACAGTCCCGGGCCGTCAGTGAAATCAGTTCCCGGTCAGGCTTCAATGTATTCCTGATAAACGGGGTCACCGGTTCCGGGAAAACAGAGGTCTATCTTAATCTTATAGAGGAAATAATCCTTAAGGGGCTGCAGGCCATGGTGCTGGTGCCGGAAATCAATCTGACCCCGCAGACTGTCAGCCGCTTTTACCGCCGTTTTGCCGTTCCCATAGTCTGCATTAATTCCGCCATGTCCGCCCGGGAACGCCTTGATGCCTTTCTCCTGTTCTCCGCAGGATCGGCAGCCATCCTTATCGGTACCCGCAGTGCCGTATTCACCCCCATGAAGTTTCCCGGCATTATAATCATTGACGAAGAGCATGACAGCTCCTTTCGCCAGGAGGACGGCTTCCGCTATCACGCCCGGGATCTGGCTGCGGTAAGAGCCCGGCTGGAAAACATTCCCATTGTTCTCGGCTCAGCAACGCCTTCTCTGGAAAGCCTCTATAACGTCAAAATCGGAAAATTCCATGAAATCAAGCTGCTCCGACGGGCCGGAAATGCCCAGCCGGCAAAGATCATTCCCATAGACATGCGCCGGGAAATCATTACCAGGGGGCTTTCGGATTCCCTTTTGATTTCCATAAAGGCAGAGCTGGAACAGGACAATCAGGTGCTGATCATGCTGAACCGCCGGGGCTATGCTCCGAAAATCATCTGTCATGACTGCGGCTATGTATTTTCCTGTCAGAACTGCGATTCCAATCTTTGCTATCATCAGGATCGGCACATTCTGCTGTGTCATCACTGCGAAACCCGGTACCCGGTTCCCTCTCAGTGTCCCATGTGCGGCAGCCCGGGACTCACCATTACCGGAAACGGCACCGAACAGCTGGAAAGCTGCCTCCGGGAATGCTTCCCCGATGAAAGCATTGTCCGCATTGATCGGGACAGCGTTACCCGCAAAGGGGTTCTGGAGCAGTATCTTCAGGAAATTAACGAAAAGAAGCACCGGATCATCGTCGGCACCCAGATGCTGGCCAAGGGGCATGATTTTCCAGAAGTTACTCTGGTGGGCATCATCGATATTGACAGCAGTCTTATCAGCGATGACTTCCGCTCTCAGGAAAAACTGGCGCAGCTGATTATTCAGGTTAGCGGCCGGGCCGGCAGGAGCTTGAAAAAAGGCAAGGTGCTGCTCCAGACCTACTGGCCCCGGCATCCCCTGCTGGAGCTTCTGATCCGGGACGGCTATGATGCCTTCGCCCAGGAAGAGCTATCCAAAAGAGAAAAGCTCAGGCTTCCTCCGCTGACCTGTCAGACGGTGATCAGAGGCAATTCCCCCAGCCACCGAAGCCTCTCAGATCTTATGGACGAAATATACTTTCTCATGCAGGACGTTGCCGGCGGTTTTCCGCATATCCGCATCCATCCTCCCATGGCCGCCGCCATGGAAAGAAAAGGCAACCGGTATCATCTCAACATTGTTGCCGAAGCGGACACCCGGGGAGAGATGCAGAAATTTCTGACGGTCCTGGTAAAAAGGAGGAACGAACTCCGGCATCTTTGCGGCTGCCGCGCCGTTATTGACGTTGACCCCACCGTCACACTGTAAAATTCCTCATAGCCGGAAAAGAATCTCCCGCTATTCCCTGTCATTTCTCCCCATTCCCTTCCACCCCCGGTCATTCCATTCCGGTATTCGTTCCCATTAATTGCAAAACTCTGAAAAATGCTTATACTTTACCCATTATATGCAGCCTGCCTCACAAAAAGCACCTGATCAGGAAGCACCACGGAATCTACTAATTGGAATTTCTTCATGAAAGAATATATTCAGAATCTCCTTACCGATATCGTATCCGGTCTTAAAAATGAAAAACTGCTGCCGGAGAATACTCAGATTCGCATTATGGTTGAGAACACCAAGGACAAGGCTCATGGCGATTATGCCTCAAACATTGCCATGATGCTGGCTCGGCCCATGCAGAAAAAGCCGCAGGAAATAGCTCTCCTGCTAACCTCCCGCATTCCTCTGAACGACAGAATATCCCGGGTTGAGATCGCCGGGCCGGGCTTCATCAATTTCTTTGCCAGCAAGGAATTTCTGGAAAATCAGGTAAACAGTCTGCTTAAGGATCCCCTGCTGGGGGTTAAGCCGGCCCGCGCCCCGGAGACCGTGGTTATTGATTACTCTTCCCCCAACGTAGCCAAGGAAATGGCGGTGCACCACATAAGATCCACCGTCATCGGCGATGCGGTAGCCCGTATTCTGGAATTTCTCGGCAACCGGGTTATCCGGGCCAATCATATCGGAGACTGGGGCACCCAGTTCGGCATGCTCATAGCGTGTCTTGAGAAAAAGGAACAGGAGCATGCCAGCTCCCTGGAACTTGCGGATCTTGAAGCCTTTTACCGCGAAGCCAAAAAGCATTATGACGAGGATCCGGAATTTGCCGAAAAGGCCCGCGGCTACGTGGTAAAGCTGCAGAGCGGCGATGAGTACTGCCGCAGCATGTGGCAAAAGCTGGTGAAGATCACCATGGATCAAAATCAGGATATCTACCGCAGGCTCAATATTTCCCTGTCTGAAAAGGACGTCATGGGGGAAAGTCTCTACAATCCCATGCTGAAACCGCTGGTAGACGACCTCATAAATCGGGGACTGGCCCGGGAGGATCAGGGAGCCATTGTGGTTTATCTCAACACCTTCAAAGACAAGGAGGGCAATCCCCGGGGCGTCATAGTGCGGAAAAGCGACGGCGGCTACCTCTACACCACCACTGACATTGCCTGCGCCAAATACAGATGGGAACATTTCGGAGCTAAGAGAATCATCGTTTTTGCCGATTCCAGACAGCATGAACATCTGCTCATGGCCTGGGATATTGCCAGAATGGCCGGATATCTTCCCGATGACGTTCTCACCGAGCACGGATCCTTCGGCATGATGCTGGGCAAGGACGGCAAGCCCTTCAAAACCAGAACCGGAGGCACGGTAAAGCTGAAGGAGCTCCTGGACGAAGCCGAAAACAGAGCCCGCGAGCTTATGTCCGGCCGGAATGACGCGCTCTCTCCCGAGGAGAAAAACAGCGTCGTCCATGCTGTGGCCATGGGAGCCGTAAAATATGCGGATTTGTCCAAAAACCGCACCACGGACTACATTTTCGACTGGGACAACATGCTTACCTTCGACGGCAACACCGCCCCGTATCTGCAATACGCCTACAGCCGCATCAGATCCATATTCAGAAAAACCTCCGCAGCGCCGGGAGCTATCAAAATCACCGCCCCGGAGGAAGAAAATCTCCTTTTGAAATTCATAAAATTCAGCGAGGTGGTTAACGGAGCGGCCGAAAAGGCCATGCCGCACCTTTTATGCGCCTACCTGTATGAGCTTGCCGGACTTTTCATGAAATTCTATGAGTCCTGTCCGGTGCTCAAGTCCGATGTTCCTGAAGATGTCCGGCAAAGCAGACTCGCCATTGCCGAATGCGCGGCCCGGATTCTGAAAACCGGTCTGGGACTTCTGGGAATTGAAACCCTGGAGAGAATGTAACTAAACGCCCGGGTACTGACCGAAGCTCATCGTGTTTTGGTCAAAATGCGTTTCGATCTTTAGAGTTTATTCAGGGACAATTCCAGATGGTAGTAGCTGTAAATAAAAACCGCAAAAGAAGCTCCGCAAGCAAACCGCCGGAAAACCGCAAGGGACGCGCTCTCATTATCGTGGTGATTGGAGCTTTGGTTCTCGGTTTTCTGGCTTTCGTGATTTGGCTGTGGGCTGCCAAAACCCCGAAGGCGCCGGCTCCGAAACCGCAGCAGAAGCAGGAGCAGCCGCGGCCCCAAAAACCGGTAAACACCTATTCCTACACGGAAATTCTGGAGCATAAGAAAATTGACTCCGGCTCCGGCGTCACCATTACCAGAAACTATGAAGCGGAACGGCAGGCCAAAGAAGCTGAGTACTATCGCAAAATAGCGGAAAGGAAAAAACGCATTCAGGAGGAAAGAGAACGGCAGCAGGCTGAAAAGGAGCTCAGACTGGAAAAGCAGCGGCTGGAAAAGGAAAGGATTCGTCTCGAGAAGGAAAAAGCCCGCCTCGAAAAGGAAAGAAAAGCCCAGGAAGCCAGCGCTGCCAAGGAAGCGGCTTCTGCCGGCAATTCTTCATCCGCAGGCTCCGGCGCCAGCCCGGCAACGCTGACTGACAGTTCCGGGATCATGATGGTTACCAAATCCGGCGACAAGCAGATTGTAATCAATGACAAACGGCAAAAGGGCAAGACCTACCTGTATTGTCAGGAAAACTACCGCACCTCTCGTGATGCCGAATCCCTCAAGGCCAGAATGGCGCTGGAAGGCAATTCCTCCATCATTTACCGCAAAAAAATGGGCGGCGGCTATGTCTACAGCCTCATTGTCGGACCGGTGAGCGGTGATAAAAATGCCTTAAAGACCGCGGTGCAGAAGTCCTACAATATCGTCTGCAACTGATTTGCAGCAGGCCAGGCAAACGAAAAATCCCTGAAAGCTCAGGGATTTTTTCACTCCATAAAGCAAAATACCAAACCGGAAATCAGTATTTTTCCTTAAACACAATCTCTATCGCTCTCACCAGCTTCTCAAAATCACGCTCGGTCCACATCATTCCGGAACGCTCTTCGCTCTCCTTGTCAAAGGATCTCTTAAGACGCGCCACCATTTCGTTAAAACGCCGCGGAGTTATCGATGTCATCTCACACTTATCAAAATCACAGATCCAGGGATTGTCAGCTCCGTCAAGAAGCAGGTTATTGATATTCAGATCCGAATGGTAAATCCCCGCTCTGAACAGAGTGCCGATGGAATCCCCTATTTTCAGAATTTCCTCGTCAGCCAGACGCCGCTCCGAAAGAATCTTGCCAATATTGCGGGCTCCGGTTATTTCCTTGGTAATAATGTCATTTTTGACAAAGAGACCGTTTCTGGTAACCCGGGCCAGCACCGGTGTGGGAACATGCAGGCCCATGGCCCGCATTCTCAGAAGCAGATCATACTCCTGCACCGAACGATCCGCCGTAGCGGAAAAGCATAAAAACTTGTCCTTAAGAAGCTTTGCCATCATGCCGCCGCGATAGTAATGACGGATAATGACGCGTCTGCCTTCCTGATCATTGACCAGATAGGTGCGGCCTCTGCCAATAAAAACCTGCACAACCTTTCCGCTGGATTCATACTGGGAAACATCGCAGTAGCGCTCCAGCTCCTGCTCGGTTACTCCCTTTTTAAAAAACTGCGGATTATAAACATAGGTTACATTTTTGGTCTCAATAACGGCCTTTTCCTGCAGAGCCATAACAACTTCCCCGTATACTTGAAAACATAGCGAAATAATAAATGTTTTTTTGTAACAATGCACGATTTTACACGGATATTCCTGTTAATATATAGCTTTCACTCGCAACTTTTAAGTAAGTTAACGGCTGTTCCGGCGTCACTCAGCGGCTGTTCGCCGGTTATGGGCTGATCCTTTGTAGTATCTGATACGGGGGTAAACCTCATGGAAACAACACCAACCTCAATCTGCGTTCTCAGACTGTCCGCCATCGGAGACTGCATAAATGCTCTGGCTCTGGTGCAGCTGCTTCAAAGGAATTTTCCTGAGGCTGAAATAACATGGATCATCGGAAAAGCCAGCGTCAGCCTTTTTGAAGGCATTCCCGGGATTAATTTTGCCGTCTACGACAAGAAAACCGGAATAAGAGGCATGCTGGCGCTCAGAAAACAGCTTAAGCATAAAACCTTTGATGTTGTGCTGGATATCCAAAGCGCCCTCAGAGCCAGCATCCTGTCACTGATTGCGGTAAAAGGCCGGATCAAATACGGTTTTGACCGGGAAAGGGCCATGGACGGCCAGCGCTTCTTCACTGACAGGGAGGTAAAATCTCCGGAACCGCCTCATATTCATGTGCTGGACGGCTTTATCGCCTTTGCCGCCGCTCTGGGCTGTTCAGATCTTGCTCCCCGCTGGGATTTCTGCCTAACCGAGGCCGAAATCTCCCGGATGAAGGGGTATGTTACCGGAAAAACAGTTCTCCTGACGCCATGCTCGTCCAAGGAATTTAAAAACTGGACGCTGAACGGATACATAGAAATCACCAAATACGCTCTTTCCCGCGGCTTTAACGTCATTATCGCCGGCGGCAAATCCGCTTATGAGCTGGAAATGGCAGAAAATATAATAAACGGCATTCATGTTGACCGGGAGAGAGTGACCAATATTATGGGCAAAACCAGCCTTCGGGATCTGGCCGCGCTGATTTCCCAGGTCTCTCTGGTAATCTCTCCCGATTCCGGCCCGGTGCACATTGCCAACGCCCTGAACATTCCCGTCCTGGGCCTGTATGCCAATCACAATCCCGCCCGGGTAGGACCTTACAGCTTTGGCAAGTATGCCGTCTCGGTTTACGAAAAATATCTGGCAGAGGAGCATCCCGGGGGAACTCAGGGACTTAAATGGAGAACCAAGGTGCAGAACAAGTTTGCCATGCATGGAATTACCACTGTCATGGTACGGGAAAAATTTGATAAAATTCTCACCGATTTCAAACTATAAGGAAAACCATAACATGCTGGCAGTATATCCGGGTACCTTTGATCCCTTCACTCTCGGTCATCTTGACATCCTGAAAAGAAGCTCCTGTCTATTCAGCAAGGTTATCCTGGCCGTATCTGAAAGTCCGGCGAAGTCTCCCGTGGTAGATTTCCGGGATCGCACTGAAATCGTGAAGCTTTGCGCTGCCAGATTTCCCAATGTAACGGTGGAACCCTTCACCGGCATGCTGGTGGATTTTCTGCAGGAAAGAAATGCCGGAGTGCTGGTTCGCGGCATCAGAAACCTTTTTGACTGCGAATACGAGCTGACCCTGCAGGCCATGTACAAGAAGCTGATGCCGTCTCTGGAAATTGTCATGCTTCCGGCTTCGCCCAGCGTCAGCTTTATCTCCTCCACTCTGGTCAGAGATGTCATCAGGCACTACGGCGACATTACTCCCTTCGTGCCTCCTGAAGTTTCGCAATACCTTAAGGATCACAAATGCGCTTAGGACATTTGTTCCTGATCACTTCTGACACCGGGGACAGTAGTAGGAGCTCCGGGACAGCACGGCATGCTCTATGGGCGAGCCGCATACCGGGCAGGGCTGGCCTTTTTTGCCGTACACCCGGAGTTCGCTGACATATTCTCCCGGACTGCCATCGGATCCGCTGAAATCATGGATGGTGGTGCCCCCTCGGGCAATGGACTTCTCCAGTATTTCCCGGATGTTCTTTACCAGAACGCCGCACTCCCGCTCCGTTACCGCGCAGGCTTTTCTGAAAGGGCTGATCCCGCTGGCAAAAAGCACCTCGCTGGCATAGATATTTCCCACGCCCACCAAAACTTCGTTATCCATAAGAGCCTTTTTAACCGGGGTTCTGCTGCGGCTCAGGCGTTCATGAAGCGTCTGTCCGGTAAAGGAATCCTCCAGAGGCTCCGGACCGAGCTTCAAAAGCCGGGGATCCTCCAAAGGATCCCTGTTTCCGGGAAACCATTCAAAAAGGCCGAATCGGCGCTGATCGTTAAATCTGATCACCGGGCCTCCCGCTATCACAATATCGATATGATCGTGCTTAATCACCGGAGTATCCGGAGACACCAGATGCAGATGTCCGGACATGCCCAGATGGATCAGCGCAGATCCGGAGCCGGTTCTGATAATTATGTATTTGCCGCGGCGATCCACGCTGGTAACCGGGAGATCCCGGAGACAGGCAAATTCCGGAGATACAGGAGTCCTGAGTCTGGGAAACCTCACCACAAAATGCGAAATAGTATGATCGATGAGGGCGGGAGCAATGCCCCGTCTGGTTACTTCCACTTCAGGCAATTCCGGCATATTTGTCCTCCTGAAAACAAAAAACCCGAAGCCATGACTCCGGGTTACCTGACACATACAAAGACGCAGAATTACTTGATCTTGCCTTCCTTGTAAAGCACATGCTTGCGTACAACCGGATCATACTTCTTCATTTCGAGCTTCTCAGGAGTTGTGCGCTTGTTCTTGGTAGTGGTGTAGAAATGACCAGTACCAGCAGTTGAATTCAAACGAATCTTTTCACGTCCGCCTTTAGCCATTTTTTATCTCCTTAAATAACTTCACCCTTGGCACGCAGTTCAGCAAGAACCTGATCAATGCCTACTTTGTCGATGGTACGGATTGCTCTAGTGCTCAAACGAAGTCTTACAAACCTGTTCTCGGACTCCACCCAGAATCTGTGGAAATGGAGATTAGGAAGAAAACGGCGGCGAGTGGCATTCTTAGCATGGGAACGATTGTTACCCACAGCAGGCCCTTTGCCTGTAACTTGGCATACTCTTGACATTGCGGTCACTCCAAATATTAAAAAATCATTCTTTTAACAACCCAGAAGGACAACTTCAAGGTGTGCTTGACGTACTCATCCTGCCTGAACAGGAAGATTCCGGCATCCGGAACCCAAAAAGCGGCGGTTCGGAATTCGACAGCCCGGCTTCGCTGTTCCCCAGGGGCTCAGCCTTGCTCATTGCTGTCCGGGCAAGTCCTGCACTTCTTAAAATGTTTGCACTGGCGTTATGCATTAATCAGCGTCATTAGAGCACCGTAAATTCCCGTAATCAAAAACGGAACCCGGATGCTCATGATAAACTTGCGGTGCGATTTTATACACCAAAAGCAGATCAAAATCAACTGTTAAAAGACAAAAAATCAGCAGGGAACCGGCAGTCAGCCAAGTTCTCTGATAAGGCCGGGAAATTTACCTCTGAGCTACCATGCTTACAGGTGAGCTTCAGTCAGGCGCGGCGGCCTGTTTTCTCCCCGGCATCTTCAGGAATAAAACAGACAATTATGATTTCCCCTGCCCAAAAACTCCGGTATTTTATCACATTTTTTCCCGCTATGAAATTAATTGAAGGGGATCACGAATGCCGAAATTTTCAGTTATTTAATCCCCTGTCCGTTTTTACGTGCTAAACTTGCCGCAGTTTAAACGGCCTCACGAAAAGCACAGGAGATGCGGGTTATGAGCATGTCAGGGAAAAGAATTATTCTGGGCATTACCGGAGGCATTGCCGCCTACAAGGCGGCCATGCTCCTCCGGCTCCTTAAGAAGGAAAACTGCGATGTCACCGCAGTCATGACCAAAGCCGCGGAAAATTTTATTACCCCGCTCACCATGCAGGCCCTGTCGGGAAAGCCGGTGCTTCGGGACATGTTTTCAGAAGCAGCGGATAATGGCATAGTTCATATCAGCGCGGCCGCGCAGGCGGATCTCGTGGTAATTGCCCCGGCCACTGCCAATACCATTGCCAAAATCCGGGCCGGCATCGCCGATAACCTTTTGACCTCAATTGTTCTGGCCACAGAGGCTCCGATTGTTATCGCCCCGGCCATGAACCGGGTGATGTGGGAAAACCGCGCCACCCAGGACAACATCAGAACACTCCGGGAACGGGGCTTTCTGATTTCCGGCCCGGCATCCGGGTTTCAGGCCTGCGGAGACACCGGGGCCGGACGGATGTCAGAGCCGGAGGACATATTAAAGGACATCCGGAGCATTCTGTCCGGAAACGCTGCCGCCCCGAAAAATACCGGCAGGCTCTCCGGAATCAAGGCGGTAATTACGGCAGGGCCGACAATAGAACCGCTGGATCCGGTACGTTACCTGTCCAACCGCAGTTCCGGCAAAATGGGGTATGCCATTGCCCGAGCCGCCGCGGATATGGGAGCTCAGGTAACCCTGATAAGCGGCCCGGTTTCCCTGGAACCTCCTCCGGGAGTCTCTCTGATACCGGCAGAAACCGCTCTGGAAATGCGGGATGCGGTAATGAACAGCATTCCCGGAGCGGATGTCTTTATCGGAACCGCGGCCGTGGCGGACTACCGGGCAAAGGAAATCTCTCCCGTAAAAATCAAAAAAAGCGTTCATGGCGGAGAAATTTCTCTCCTGCTCACGGAAAACCCCGATATTCTGTCTCTGGTGGGGCATGCCCCGGAAAGGCCCCGCATTGTGGCCGGCTTCGCCGCGGAAACCGGCAATCTGGAAGAATACGCCCTTAAAAAACTCACCGCTAAAAATGCCGACGTTATTTTTGGAAATGATGTTTCAGACAAAACCATCGGCTTTAACAGCGATGAGAATGAAATCACCGTATTCACCGGAAAAGGAGATCCCGTACGCCTGCCCCGCGCCTCCAAAAAGGATCTGGGGAATGCCGTGGTCAGCTTTATTGCGGATATGCTGCAATAATCCCGGAGCCTCCGCTGCCGGAAAAGCTTCTTCCCCCGGCAGCGAGTTTTTTCATCATAAAAACAGCGCGGCTCAGCAGCAGATCTTTTCAAAAAACAGGGCAAAAAGGATAGTTAAAAAAGTCACAAAATTATCCTCGCCGCCTGCCATGAATTTCATTAATTTCCGCAGCATTGTATAATCACGGGCGTTTAATATCCGGCATTGCGCGGGCGGGCATTGTGCGGTGAGGCAGCGGCAATGCCGCAGCGCCTCAGGCTTATGTCCGTTATAAGCGCAGACATCCACTGAATCCACACCGCGTGGACACTGATTAATCAAGGAATCTTAAATGGCAGAAGAAACAAACGCCCAGGAAGCAACAAACGCTAAAATCACCGAAATTATTGATAAGTCGATAATTCAGGATCCCATCGGTTATCTGCAGGCGCATCAGGATCAGATCATCAGCTTTAGTCTGGACATTCTCAGCGCCGCAGCCATACTCTTTGTCGGCTGGCTGATTGCCAAGCTGGTATACAAAATCAGCTATACGGTAATGACCAAGGCCAGCATTGAACAGACTGTTTCAAAATTTATCTCCAACCTCATTAAATATGCCGTCATCGCCTTTGTCCTCACCGCCGCTCTGGCCCAGGTCGGGGTTCATACAGCCTCCTTCGTGGCCATTGTGGGTGCCGCATCCTTCGCTGTAGGCATGGCTTTGCAGGGTTCTCTTTCAAACTTTGCCTCCGGAGTGCTGCTCCTGATCTTCCGTCCCATCAAAGTGGGAGAAGTGGTGGAAGCTGCCGGACAGACTGGATCGGTGCAGGAGATTACCATTTTCACCACCACCTTCCTGACTCCTGACAACAAGGCGATTATCATTCCCAACAGCTCCATTTCCGCAGGCACCATTATCAACTATTCCCGCATGGAAAAGCGCCGCGTGGACTTCTCCTTCGGAATTGAATACGGTTCAGACCTTAAGAAGGCCAAGGAAGCCATCACCAAAATGTTCGAGAGCGACAAACGCGTTCTCAAGGAAGATGGCATTACCGTGGTAATCGGCTCTCTCGGAGAATCCAGCATCAATGTTACCGCCCGGGTATGGTGCAAGGGCACTGACTACTGGGATGTCTATTTTGACAATACCGAAAAGGTGGTAGCAGCTCTTACCGAAGCCGGCATCAACATTCCGTTCAAGACCGTTACCGTTATCAACCAGAAGTAAGCGGTTAAACACTGACACCTAAATACGAAAAGCCATGGCCTGAGCCATGGCTTTTTTGTATCCTGGTTTCAGCTTCAGATGCCGTAGGTGTCGCGATAAGCCTTCATATCAGAAAGATGCTCCGCCAAACCGGGAACTCCGGCCATGTACTCCATAAGATCGCTCATGGTAATAATGGCTGCCACCCGGGTGTTAAAATCGCGTTCCACCTCCTGCACAGCGCTGAGATCCGACTGTCCCTTTTCCTGCCGATCCAGAGCCAGCAGAATGCCGCTCAGAGAAGCCGGAGAACTGGCAATAATGGCCATGGATTCCCGGATGGCGGTGCCCGCCGTGATAACATCATCCACCAGCACTACGCGGCCGTTCAGCGGAGCCCCCACCAGATTGCCGCCTTCGCCATGATCCTTGGCCTCCTTCCTGTTGAAGATCCACGGAATATCTCCGCCGTACTTCCGGGCATAAGCCACCGCCAGCGAGGTTACAATGGGAATTCCTTTGTATGCCGGCCCGAAAAGCAGATCAAACTCCAGTCCGGAATCACGCAGAGCATCTGCGTAAAACTCCCCCAGAAGCCCCAGATCCTTTCCGGTGCAAAAAAGTCCCGCATTGAAGAAATACGGACTTACCCGGCCGGATTTCAGGGTAAAGCTGCCAAATCTGAGCACGTTACGGCTTAATGCCAGTTCGATAAAAGCCTTCTTATAATCCTTCATTTTGTACCGCCTGTCTTAAAACTCTTCCTGAAAACATATTGTACACAATTATCACAGGGGCAATATGTGCTATTATGAATTCCAGCGGGAAAATTTGTCCGGAACGGCTTTCCCGGCAAATTCCCGACAACCTTCGTATCGTTATTTAAGGAAATCAAATGCTCAGAAGTATGACCGGCTTTGCCAGCAAAGAAGTTAAAACAGAACACTACCAGATATCCCTGTCCCTGAAAGCGGTTAATTCCAGATACTTGGACATGTTCTTCTTTTATCCGGATTCGCCGGAACCTATGAACATGGAAATGTCATTTCGGGAACAGCTCCGAAATAAAATATCCCGGGGGAAGCTGACTCTGGTGGTAAATGTCAAAAAGATTGCGGCCGACAGTCAGCTGGCCATGAACCAGGATCTGGCCGCAAGCCTGCTCAAAAATCTCCATGAGATCAGCCGGATTAACAGCGAAATAGCCCCCGAATCCGGTATCGGCATTCAAATTAATGCCATGGACATCATCAATTTCCCCGGAGTTTTAGGCAATGCCGAATCACACCGCGAGGAACTGGAGGAGGCTCTCCGGAGCGCTTTGGACAGCGTTATTGACGAATTCAATAGCTCCCGGGAATGCGAAGGCCGCAAGCTGGAGGAATTCCTTAACAGTCATCTGGATACCATTGCCCGGCATGTTTCTTCCATAAAATCCCGGCTTCCGGATATTATCGAATGGCAACGAAAGAAAATTGCCAGCTTTGCTCTGGAACAGCAGGTAAAGCTGGACAATGCCATTCTGGAACAGGAAATCATCCTTTTTGCTCAGCGCGCCGACATCGCCGAAGAACTGAACCGGCTGACCTCCCACATTTCACAAACCCGGGAAATCCTCAAAAAAGGCGGCGTTATCGGTAAAAGACTGGATTTCATGATGCAGGAATTCAATCGGGAATCCAACACCATCGCCTCCAAGTCAGTAAACGCTGAAATCACCTGCGAGGCGGTAGACCTCAAGGTGCAGATCGAACAGATGCGGGAACAGGTGCAAAATATTGAATAATCCGGGACTGCAATAATCGCCGAAACAGCGTTTTTTGCAGCCCGCCCCGCCGTAAGCCCTCCTCTTGAGGGCTTTTTATTTTGGCGGCGCTGTTTCCGAAGACTCGCAGCCTTGCGCCGCAACCTTCAGAGATGATATCCCCGAACGCATAATGAGCTTCCTTAAAAAATGGCCCATGATAAAAGGCTTTTTCAGCAGCTTCAGCATGAGCTTTGCTCTGAGACCGCGGGTTGCCCGGCGATAATCCTTCAGAGTTACCTCGCTTTTCCGGTTAAAAAGCCCGGCAAGGGAGGCCGCGCTCTCAAACGCATAGCTCATCCCCTCAAGAGAAGACGGACTGATAAACCCGGCCGCCTCTCCCAGAAGAAAGCAGCGATCCCCGCCGAGACAGAACTCCCGGGAAGAAGCCGGACTTAACACCAGA
>JAEEGF012037941.1_pt1 | contig 20993 bp, 25 predicted proteins | sample 9134171 | NCBI WGS metagenome assembly JAEEGF01 (sample SAMN16246542, study PRJNA631951) | gut metagenome | biome: gut microbiome; feature: rumen; material: AP-attached | host: Bos | place: Iran: Karaj | collected 2018-10 | reverse complement strand
AAGTCTCACGCAGATAGTTGATCAGATCGACACCGACAAAGCTCGCGTACTTGTGCCCTGTCGCCTCCCTGTCTAAGAAGAAGCTGACACCGCCTGTTGGCATGACGATAGCCAGATTGTATTTCATCGACCACTCATTGACCGGCGTGTGCTGCATCCAGTCATCGCAGTCGCCGTTGAATCCGTGTAAGAGGATCAGGGTCTTGGCCGGACGTTCATAATTGGGATTGTCTTTCATGAAGAAGCCGGCGCTCTTGGGCGGCAGATACATATGGAACTCGCCGTTGCGGACTAATCCCATGGAAAAGAATTTGACATATTGATACGACATGATTTGTCCTCCCTGTTGCTTATCTGCTTTCATTATAGGATCCGTATGCAGACAGTAATACTAAAAAAGTGTCCTCTTGTTTCAAGATTCACTGATCGCCTTCCTCATTTCTTGACAAGGCATTATCCCTAACATAAGATGAAAACGTAAACCAAGAAAAAGGAGAAAAATCATGTCAGAATACTACGACGCCTGGGCGTATACCACATCCAAACACGGAATCAGTGCCGACTTACTGATCTCGGCTGTTCAGAAATGCACCCGCAGAGGCCAGGAAGACCTCGCCATGCGCTTTGCCTATGAACTCTATGTCACTTCACCCTTCCATGAGGAAAAACTCTGGACCAGACTCATGGTCATTCCTGTTGAAGATATCGGCTTCGGTGATCCCAATGCCCTGGTCGTCGTCAAAACACTCAATGAACTCAGAAAAGAATTCCCTTACGGCGACGGTGACAGACCGATCTTCTTCCTCTATGCCATCCGCTACTTATGCAGATGCCAGAAAGAAAGATCCACCGATCATGTCAAGAACATCATCATGAAAGAAAACGCCAAAGGCGAGATCCCCGAGATCCCCGACTATGCCTATGACATGCATACCAACAAGGGACGCTTCGAACTGGGCAGAGACATCTTCTACTTCCTGGATGAAGCATCCAAGGTGGAACCTCTGTGGGATGAATACGATGACACCTACTTCAAACAGCTCTACAAGATGTACGAAGAGGAAGCAAAGGAAAACAAGGAATAAACAAAAAGGCTTATGGACCAGAATCCATAAGCCTTTTCTTTTACTCACTTACCTCGTACGGTTCATATCCTGCTTCGATCAGCTGTCTGTCGAAGTCGACTCTTGCCAGTCTGCAGGCTTCTTCGAAATCCTTTCCGATCTTCACCAGGGACAGGATGTTGTCGAAGGCAAAGCCTCTGTCCTCGATCCCGTATCCTTCTTTATCATAAAAGATACCGTCATCTTCAATCCTTTCGATCTTTCTTTCCAGCATCGTATCGGGACCCCCGTAGAAACCATAGGAAGGCATGTCTTTGGCAACGAACCAGCCAAGTTCCCATAAGGTGCCGCTGTCAGGCTCATGGCCTCTCCAGTCATCCAGCTGGGCGATGCACATGTCGCAGTGCAGCATGTGATTGAAGTCGTGATTGAAGACTCTCTGCCAGAAGTTCTCACCGGGTTCCACCGGATCGCCTTCTCCCGGGAAAAGACCGATCAGACCGTACTTCTCACAGGTTTGCTTCCAGTATTTCACCGTCTCATCGCAGGTCGGCAGGAACATTTCAAAGTCGGCCAGATAAACGACGGGTTTTCTGACATTTCCCTCTTTATCGATAAACATCAGGCTTCTCCTTTCTGCAGATCTTCACATACTTTCCGAAGTGCTGTTTCCAGATCTCCTTCCACGATGCAGGAAGAATACTCCAGCATCAGGTTCAGAGGACCCGGTTCAAACGAGATCCCGTCCTTGTCGACCAGTCTGCCGTTTTCGTTCAGATGCTTCTCGCCGCTGTAACGATCGTCACAGACCCTGGTATCGGGCATATAGGAATACAGTTTCTTTCCCAGGGCATAAGCCATGCCCAGTTCCAGTGCACATTCGCTGTAAGGCTCCAGATAGCTTCTGAAGTCTCTGGTATCCGCGATCATGATGTCGCACTGTTTCAGCAGTTCCAGCCTCTTTTCAGCCAGCGGCAGACTGTCTTTGGGATCGCCTTTCAGATCGAACAGCTCATCGGGATATTCCAGCAGTTCAAAGCCGTACTTTTCACAAAGCTGTTTCTTTTCCTTGAACAGATCCCGGGCATTCTTTCTTAAACGGTCGGGACCGGACAGATAGATTTTCTTCTTTTCCATAGCAGTATCCTTTACCTGATGACATTATATCAAAAGAAAAGCGGATCGCTCCGCTTAAAGTCTGACCGCTGTCTCCAGAGCGATCTCGATCATATCATTGAAAGCCGTCTGTCTCTCCTCAGGAGATGCCTCCTCTCCCGGTTTGTCGGAAACTGTCAGAAGGCCTGCCGCCTTCTTGCCCAGATATCTGGCGTTGGCAAACAGTCCGAAGCATTCCATCTCGCCGGCAATGATGTCATAAGGTTCCTTCTTCTGTACGGCAGGATCACTGTAGAAACAGTCTCCGCTGTGGACGATCCCTTTATAGACCTTCTTTCCCTTTTCACTGACCGTCTCTTCCAGCATCTTTGTCAGACCCTCATCCGGATACATCAGATCCTCCTTGTAGGCAAAAGCGGTATCTGCAAAGGATGAAGTCGAATAAGCAGCCTCCACAAGGATCGTATCGAAGATCTTCATCTCATCGAGTCTGCCCCCGCAGGAACCGACACGGATGATGTTTTCCACTTCATAGAACTTGTAGAGCTCATAGGAATAGATCGCCATCGAAGGGATGCCCATGCCGTGTCCCATGACCGATACCGGTACGCCTTTATAAGTTCCCGTGTATCCCAGCATGTTCCTGACATGGTTGAACTCCTTTGCGTCTTCCAGGAAATTCTCGGCAATATACTTCGCCCTTAAAGGATCTCCCGGCATGATGACAGTCTTGGCGATCTCTCCGAGCTTCGCCGTGTTGTGCGGTGTTCCGTTAAATTCTTTCATTGTGTTTCTCTCTTTCTGCTTCTATTATTTCATCAGATCCATTTGAATCTCAGTACAGTTTCAGTTCATAAGTCTTACAGATACTATCATTTCCCAGATATATGCCGAAGAGATCTTTCAGTTCCGTATCAGGGAATTCAAATCTCTCTGAATCCAATGTCACTTCAAGATGATTGTCCTTGCGCTCAATAACAAGCTTATGAATGCCTGACCCCATATTGAACGGATAAGATGCCAGGACTTTTTCTTTCTTTTTCTTTTCGATCAGGACAAGTTCCTTTCCCATGATCCCGAGCCTGCAGAGATCCAGATAGCCTCTCATGCTGAATACGACAGAAAACTCATCGCCCTTTTCAGCTTCAAATACCCATTCGATATGAGAATAGCTGTTTCCGTAGCAGCCCGAAGAGATCAGGGCGTGTTCGTCAGAGACTCCTTTCAGACAATGATCCATCTCCCATTCCCCGGAATGTTTCACGAAAGCCCTGATATTGTTCATGCAGTCACCGCCGTAACGCGGTCCGTAATGATCCACGGGATAGTCGCGGAAGTCGTAATGCAGGATGGCTTTTCTTGTCACCCGGATGTCTTTAATCCGATACGGTCTTTTTGCCCGCAGACCGATCCTGTTAACGACGAGATTCTTACCGGTCGGGACCTCGATGTTGATCGTGTCATCTCCTTCGACAAAATAAGTTTCCCGATACTCATTCCCTTCGCAGTCTCTGACATAGGATTCATAATCACAGAGATTGTCATTGAACAGATCGATTGATACGATATCACCCGGTTCAAGGATCGGTGAGAACTCCGGATCATATCTGGCATCGTAAAGATCATCTGCCAGATAGTAGGCATAGGTATAGATGTCCTTGCTGCTGACATACAGCTGATCGTTCTTCACTTCGATCGATCCGTCATTGCAGCGGATGGCTCTGGTCGCATAAGGAAGTTCAAATTTTCCAAACTTATCGATCTGAATGCCCTTCAACTGATATGCCAGCTTCGTGAACAGCACCGCTGATTCCGAAACATACTGGATGTTGAGACAGCCGATCGCACTGGATGAATTGATCAGGTCGTTGATCGGACGGATCCATTTCTCATCGATCCCGTCCAATCCGAGCAGGGCACCGAGGATGCTGCCGACATTGCCGCAGTTGCAGTCGGTATCCCATCCCGACCTGTTGAGCATCACCATCGTCTTGTCAAAATCATTGTCGCCGTAGGACATCGCCATGATCATCAGGGCCATGTTGGGAATGATGTGGCAGACGCCCGGGTATTTATCATATCCGTAGTTTTTCTGAATGTAATCGAGACACTTCTTCCAGTCATTTGGATTCTCTCTGTAGAAACGGATGATGTCTTTCGCAACTCTGCAATACTCCATATCCTGATCCAGATATGTCAGGGCCTCATCGATTATTTCATGGATGTCATTCCTCTGCATCGCCAGGGTGATGGCGACCGCCACAAAGATACCGCCTTGGATTCCGTTTCCGTCATGGGTGACGCTGGAAGCCATGGCTGATAATTTCTTCGCCAGCTCAGGATCATATCCGGCCACGTAGCCCCAACAGTCGGAGAAGATCTGACCGCCAATCTGTTCCGCCATCGTCAGTCCGTTTGTCTCCCTGCTTCCGGACAAGGGCGCCCTGATCCCTTTCTTCAGATTTTCATAGGCCGTATGTTCACTCGAGACACCGACGCCTCCCCACCAGAAGAATCCGTGATACTCGCAAAGATAATTCAGGAAAGCATCACCGATATTTTCGGCACTGATCTGCTTTTCATCCAGCAGTGCCCTGACAAAAAACAGAGGACCGTTGCTGTCATCATCGGCGGCATAGACGTCGTAATCCACAAGATATCCTTCCTCATCGGGATACTTCTCCATGATCTGTTCATGGCTCCAACCCTCCACCGGTGAACCCAGTCTGATGCCGATCAGCTTGCCAAGCCACGAGGCATAGACCTTGTTCAGATACTCGTTTCTTCCTTCGACAGTCAGTTTCATAAGAGGTGCTCCCTGAAGAAAGCAATCGTGCTGTCCGTCAGGATCTTTGACAGATCGGGACGTCCGTTCCAGGCACCGAAGCCGTGATCGGCACCTTTAACTGTCACCAGTTTTCTTTCCTTCGCATTCACCAACCATTCATATGCTTGCACAGATACCTCATAAGGTACCGTCACATCCTCATCGCCGTGCACCAGGATCGCCGATCCCTCAAATTCCTTCAGCCCTTCCATCGGCGAATACTCTTCCATATCCAGGATCAGTTCCCTGTTCAGTCTGATATCGGTATCATCAAACTCGTTATGGAAATCGCAATAACCCTTTTCTTCCGCTTCCTTTTTCATCTGCTCCAGAGGAACACCTAAAAACTCATCGGACCCACCGAAGCCGTCATAGGAAGCAGACGTCCATAAGCCGATGCAGGAGATCTCCGGATGTTTCCGGATATAGAGACAGGTCAGTCTGCCGCCCATGCTGTAGCCGATCATGCCGACATCGCTCAGGTCAAGTTCATAAAGATCTCTGACACACTCATAAACGCTGTCGATGTCATCCAGACAGTTTTTCAGCGTGTAATTGATGAAATCATCGGTCGATTCATCGCAGCCCGGGAAGCCTGGCATGACAGAAAGAACACCTTGCTTCGCCAGCTCTTCGGCCACCTGTACGAAACGTCCGTCTTCTGTCCGCTTGGCCTTGAAGCCGTGGGCACAGATCAGCAGCTTTGCCGGAAAACGATCCGGTTCAATGATCGTCAGAGGGATCTGCGTTCCCCTGTTCGATGTAATGGAGGTATCGATTCTTTTCATTGGCTTTCCTCTCTTTTTTCTCTATTACGCATCCTGGGTCAAAGGTCCCACTTCTTCCTGCGTATCTTTTCTCCCTTTGAATCGATGACGTCTCTGTACCAGTCATAAGACTTCTTCGGTTTTCTTTTCAGATTATCATCAAAGTCAACGGCCACCAGTCCGTATCTTTTCTCGACACCGTTTTTCCAGGAATACAGATCGAAGGTCGACCAGGCAAAATAACCCCTCACATCGACACCTTCGTCCATCGCGTTCATGATCGCATTCAGATGATCGTTCATGAAGCTGATACGGTAATCATCTTCCACTTTTTCAGCAGAGACATCTTCCCTGACACCGATGCCGTTTTCGGTAATGTAAACAGGCAGATGATACTTCTTATAAACTTCCTTCAGTCCCTTATAGAGACCCTGGGGATAGATCTGTGTTCCCCATTCCGTATAGATGGCATCGGGATTGTCGAAGATCTGTTCAAACCAGCCCTTGATGATCAGGGAATTGCTTCCGCCCTTGCCGGTATTGTTGACGACGAAACTGGTCTCTCCTTCCGTATAAGGCTTTACCAGCGTATGGGAATAATAATTCAGTCCGAGGAAATCGACCGTATTCTCTCTGATCGTTTCCAGCTGATTCTCTCTGATAAAAGAAAGATCATATTTCTGTGACAGTACACAAAGCAGATCAAACGGGATCTCGCCTGTCGCTGCCGTATCCAGTACCCAGTTATTGGCGTAGTTGTCCGCATAGCGCATGGCGATCCTTGTCTTCAGAGAATCATCCACACCGTTGACCGGACCGAAGGAATGAACGATGCCGATCGTTCCTTTTCTGCCTGAAGCCCTGAATGCACGCACGCCCAAAGCACTGGCATACATGACATGATAGGCTGCGGTGATGAACTCCTGAACGTTCTGATGGCCGGGAGGATAGTTGCCGATCAGATAACCGGAAGCCGTGAACCACTTCGGTTCATTGAAAGTCACCCAGTGATCGACCAGATCACCGAATGCTTCAAAACAGACTTTCGCATACCGTTCATAGGCATGACAGGTCTCAACGTTGAGCCATCCGCCTTCCTCCTCCAGATACTGCGGCAGGTCCCAGTGATATAAAGTCACAAAAGGAGTGATCTTATGATCCAGACAGGTCCGGATCAGTTCTCTGTAAAAAGCAATGCCTTTTTCGTTGACTGTTCCTTCTTTATCTTTGATGATCCTTGGCCAGGACAGAGAAAAACGATAGGCGTTCTGCTTCCCTTCAGCCATCATTTTGATATCTTCCCTGTAACGGTGATAATGATCGGAAGCGACATCGCCGTTTTCCAGATGATTGTCATGAAGATAGCGGTCCCACATGGATTCAGCCTTGTCATCTTCGTTCCAGGCGCCCTCGCACTGATAAGATGCGGTGGCGGAACCCCATAAAAAATCTTCTCTCATGATCTCTTCCTTTCTGACAGTGTCATTTTATCACAGCTGATACAGACAGCCTTCCTTTCCTCTTGCGCCGATGATCACTTCTTCGATCCTGACATCTTCCATCGGAAAATGATCTCTGATCCTGTTTAACATCTCTTCCAGTTTCTCACCGTCATCATCCCGGAACAGCGTGACATGGGGATGATAGTTTCTGTCAAATTCATCCACCGGGATCTGATATCTTTCCAGAAGATAATCATCGATCCTTTCATGGATCTTCAGCAGTTCTTCTTCGTTCTCAAAACCGAGCCAGATCATATCTTTGACCTTCATCGGAAATAAAGAAGTACAGTCAATCGGACCGTATCCCTCCAGCAATTCCTTCAGATCATCCCTGATCGTTTCAAAACGATCGGTATAGAAACTTCTCTTGAACGAAACATGCAGAGGATAAATCAGAAAATGATCTGAAAGTTTCAGATCATCATTGTTTGCGATACACAGATCTGTGATCTGCTTCCTGATCTTTTCAGGGAGCAGTCCCTGTATCCACATCAGCTGTCTGTCTGATGAATTCATACCTCTATTTCAGGATCAGCGACATGATCCATGACAGCAAAGCAGCCAGCAGCGGATAGCCCACCAGTGTCGATACCCACTTGCCGATGAGTGTTTTGCCATAAATGTAAGGCATCAGATCCTGCGTCCCTTCAATGATCCATGCTTTTGTTTTTCCTACCCAGTACCAGTCGACGAAGAGCCTGTCAAAGAGTCCTTCGATCAGAAGAAGGATGCACAGCTGTCTGAAGCCTTGTGCAAATCCTCTGGCACCGTTGATGCCGTAGACCGCATACAGGATAAACGCAAAAAACGGGATCATGCCGAAAATGACGAATAACGTTGCGTTCTTTCTGATCTTTTCCTTTGTGATCAGACCGAGTTCCACGACTCTTTCCTGCACTTCCTTTTCATACAGACTGACCAGATTGACCGGTCCCTGTGCAATGCCGACCACACATGATATCAGCAGGATAAAACAGCCGATTAATCCTTCTATTACCAAAATCATTTCAGCCTCTTTCTATTCCAGATTCCACTGGTGTTTCTTCAGATCGACATGACCGTTTTCCCTGAATGTGACGCCTTCGCTTTTCAGCAGTGCCTCCTGCCTGTCAAAACCAGGTGCCAGTCTGCCGTTGTGATTCACGACTCTGTGGCAGGGAAAATCGCCGTAGGAACTGGCGTTGCTCAGGACCTTTCCCACCAGACGGGAATGATTCTCTTCGCCGATCAGTTTTGCGATCTGTCCGTAGGTCACGACCTTGCCTGCAGGCACTTCTCCTACCAGGGAGAGTATCCTGTAAGCCAGATCATCGTCCAGTACTTTTTCCATCATCTATATTTTCTCATAAAAAGAAGATCTTCCGATCCCCTTATTTGCGATATGCATATTCCTGATAAGTCTCTCCCGTTTCCACATCCTTCCAGGAGAAGACGCCGTCTTCCAGCACCATATAGCTGTGTCTTGATTCCTTTTTGGGAATGGATACGGAACCCGGATTGAGATAGACGAAACCGTCACACTCCTCGATCTTGGGCACATGGGTATGTCCGCACAGCATGACACCTCTCATGCCCGGCAGAGGCTCGTTCTGATTGATCACGTGACCGTGTGTCGCATAGATCTCGATCCCGTCGACATAAAGCAATGCATAGTCAGCCATGATCGGAAAATCCAGTACCATCTGATCCACATCGCAGTCGCAGTTTCCCCTGATACACAGGATCTGATCTTTGATCGAGTTCAGCATGTCGATCACGCTTTTCGGTTCATAGATATCAGGCAGGGCATTCCTCGGACCGTGGTAAAGAAGATCTCCCAGCAAGAGTAGTTTGTCCGGCTTTTCTTCTTCATAGCGGTTCATCATCATTTCACAGTAATAAGAGCTGCCGTGAATATCGGACGCAATCATCAGTTTCATCGTTTTCACCTCAACAAGATTATTGTATCATTTTCCTGCCATACAAAAAGAATACGGAATACCCGTACTCTTGTTTAATTCATGTCGTAGACAAACACTTCATGGATCTCCCTGTCATATCCCTCATAGAAACCGGAAGGCATGCCCAGGATGATCCTGGCTCCGCGGTTGTACAACAACAGAAGCTGATTTCTTTCTTTATCGAATGTCAGGCCCTCGATCTCGCCCTGTCTAGTGACATCATCGAACACCTTTTCCTTTGTGATATCGGCTGTCTTGCAGTCCTCGGACACAGTCACTTTGTACATATGGTCAGGCAGATCATCTTCCGCATCGCCGTCATCGCAGGTCACATAGAGATTTCCATTGAAATAAGCAACTCCCTGCAGCCACTGCGGATAGGGTGTCATATGCATCTTCCCCAGATAAGATCCGTCTTCCAGAGAATACATGTAAAGATAGGAACTGGAGACATGATCGATCCAGGAACACATAAAGACGATCTTATGATCGGGATCGACTGCGATGCCTGAACATTCCAGCTGTCCGGTCCCGCTGTTGAACGGAAAGACTCTCTTCAGCTCCAGAGTATCGCCGTCATAGACTGCGACCTGGATGTTGCTGCCGACACCGTCCATGAAGTATTCGACACCCAGATAAAGCTCGTTATTGTAAACATCGATATCGCCGATATGGTTCACTTCCAGCTCATAGCCTTTGAAGGGATCTGCATTTTCCGCAACGATGTTGAAATCCTTATCGTATTTTATCAGCGTCGTCGAACCGCTGACCCAGTAATAATCGCCTTCGGAAGCGATGCCCTGTCTGCCGCCAACTTCATGTACGCTGTTTAACACATAAGAAACTTCCTTCATTTCTTCAGGTGCCTCCGCTTTTTCTTCCTGTTTCTTTTCTGAAGCACATCCCCACAGCAGGAACAGGATCATCAGGACCGTCACGATTCTTTTTCTCTTTGACATCAGCAGCTCCTCATCCGTTCAGGATATGTTTATAAACATACCTGGCAAAGCCGTCATCCTTCGCTTCGTATTCACTGATATCATCGGCCAGTGCCTTCGTGTCATCGGTTCCGTTGAGCATGCATACGCCAAGACCCGCTCCTGCGATCATCTCGTTGTCGTTTGTCGTATCACCGAAAGCTGCGACTTCTTCCAGAGGAATGTCATAACGCTCGCAATACTTTTTCAAAGCATACAGCTTGTCCGATTGGGCCGGGACGAATTCCATCGCTCCGGGAGATGTCCTGATCAGCTTGACTTCGCCTTCACAGCGATCCAGCACCGGCTTAAAATATCCGCGGTATTCATCCATCCTCTCATCCGGAACATTGATCAGGATCTTGGCGGTTGGTTTCCGCCAGAGATCGGAAAGATCTTCTGCGACCGCGAAACTTCTGTGCGCTGTATTTCTGATTTTCAGATAACGCTCCGATATCCTGGAAAACAGCGTGATCCCGTCGACATAGATATGACAATCCAGACCCAGACTGTCGATCGCTTCCACGACCTGCCGGATATAAGAGACCCGGATCTCGAAGAACTGTTCATCCTTCTTCGTCTTTTCATCATACAGGGAGGAACCGTTGAGCCCGATGATCATGTCAAAAGGCTTCGGAAGATCCCAAAGCGTCTCGTTGTTCTTGAGGTCTGCATAGCCCCTTCCCGAAGCGACACCGAAAAGGATACCGCTGTTCTGCAGGTCGATGATGGCCTGCCGGTTTGCTTCAGAGATCCCGGAAAAGCCATAGGTCAGTGTTGCGTCGATATCGGAAACGACCAGTCTTATCTTTCTTTCTGTCATGATCGGATCTTTACTTCTTTCCTGTCTCCTCCAGAATGATATCGGCGATATCCTTCTTGTGGACGATATAGCTTCCGTGTCCCGCTTTCGGTATGATCCTGAGTTTTGCCTCAGGAATGGAATCGGCAATCAGTTTTGTCTCTTCGTAAGTGACCATATCTTTTTCTCCGGCAACGACACTCACCGGTACACTGATCTTCTTGAGATCCTCGGATTTGATGTCCGGTTCCCTCAGCATCATTTCCATCTTCTGATCCTTCGTGAAGAAATAAAGGACTTTGATCAGCAGCTTCAGTGCCGGCTTGACACCGTTGACCGTCATGTTGGCGCCGCTTAAGACCATCCGGGCAATGCGGTCCGTCTTCATCGCCGCCAGCAGTCCGATAATGCCGCCGTCGGAAAAACCGTAGTAGACGACATTCTTCAGATCCAGTTCCTCCATGAACTTCACCATGTCGTCTGCCATGTCATCGTAATGCAGTTCCTTTACTTTGTCACTCTGACCGTGGTCTCTCGAATCGATCAGATAGACCTTGTAATAGTCTTTGAGAACTTCGCTGGCGACATCGAAGATCTCATGCGTCTCGCTGTTGCCGTGGACCATCATCAGAGGCTGACCTTCGCCTTTCACCTCATAATACAGATTGATATCGTTGACTGTTACAAACATAATTCATACCCCTTATATCTGAACCTATTATACCCGTATTTGACCTGTTTTCTGTTACAATGCAGATATGGAAACAGAAAAACTGATCGCTCATTTTCGCGGTACCGATGTGGATATCGAAAACATCCTCAGGTCACAGGACATCGCCAGAGACTGCCTTTGTCATATGGAAGACTTTCTCAGGCCCGGAATGGATCGGGAAGAGATCCACAGAGAATGTGAACGCTACATGCTGGAAAAAGGATCTGAAGGCTGGTGGATCCACAACGATCCGGCCCTCATCCTCTTCGGCGATCTTACGACTTATTCAGCCCACGAAGATCCTTCGCCTCTGTTTGAAGGAAAGAGAGTACAGGAAAATGATCTGATCACCATCGATGTCGCACCCTCCATAAAGACAGGCTGGGGAGACATGGCCAGATCCTTTGTCATGGAAGAAGGAAAGATCGTTTCCTGGAAAGACTGTCACAACAAAGAGATCAGGGAAGGCATGGAGATGGAAATGATCCTGCATGAACTGTTCATTAGTTTTGTCAATGAGAATACCACGTTCTCCCAACTGCATCAGATGGTGAATGAATATCTTCAGGAACACGGCTATTACAACTGCGACTACCACGGCAATTTCGGACACACGATCGAAAACGATCAGAAAGACAGGGTCACGATCGATGAAGGCGTCGATATCGGTATCGTTCATTACCGCAAACCGATCACCTTTGAACCCCATATCTGTAAGAAGAACGGCCGCTACGGCGTGAAATATGAAAACATGTATGTCTGTATCGACGGAAAGATGAGGGAAATCTGATGTCTTATTCTTATATCTGTTCGGGAATCTCCATCATCAACGACATCCGCTACGCGGACGGATCCAGCACATACAACAGACTCGGCGGAAGCATCTTTGCCTATACCGGCATCGCTCTTTTCACCGACTCTGTCATCTACATCAGCAGCGGCGGACCCGATTACTTTGACTTTTACGGAAACTATTTCAAAGAAAACGGGATCGATCCCAAAGGCATCACGATCAGTATGCCTCATACCCATCACACGCTGCTGCAGTATGAAGCAGACGGTACCTGGCATGAGGATTCGATCTACGGCCCGACTTATTTCGCCGATCAGTCCGACAACGTCCGAACAACATTAAAGAAACTCAAACCCTTTCTATCCGAAGAAACGAAAGGACTTTATCTGGATTCTCACGCATATGAGGGCATCTTCAGGGAGATCCCTGAGATCAGGACTATTGCCCCGGACATGAAGATCCTCTGGGAACCGCCGACACTTTCTTCCACGAATCCCGCCTATCATGAGCTGATCCTGGAAGATCTGAAACAGGTCGATTACTACTCGATGAATCTCAACGAAGCATCGATCTTCTTTTCCGCTTCCGCAAGAGATGAGATCATTTCAAGGATCATGGAACTGAATATCCCCTGCTTCCTCAGGGAAGGAGAAAACGGATCCTCCTGGATCGAAGATCATGAAATCACATCGCTTGGGGCATACAGACCCGAAGAAGCGGTCGATGTGACCGGCTGCGGCAACTGTTCCTCAGCGGCAGCGCTTTACTGGAAAACCGCGACAGATGATCCGGAACAGATCGTCATGAATGCCAACATCGCTTCCAAATTCAATTCCATGTCCGACGGTCCCTTTGCCGTGAAAAAAGCACGTGACGAACGTGCTTATCTTCCTTTGCAGAAAATGTATATGAGCCTTTAAAGGTTCTTGATATAAGAATTGCTCTTTTTCACGAAACCCTGGTTGTTGAGATAAGCCAGGTGGTTTTCATCCGGTCCCTTATAGACGACTTTTCTGACATCCTTTTTCTTCAGATAATCAAAGAGGAAGGAACCGATCGAGAAATCCCTGAACTCCGGGATCGTATAATCCAGCTTCAGATCCAGGGTGTCGTCATCCTCCGCGTTGCCCAGCGTGATGCCCACCGGCTTGCCCTGACACAATACGACATAGGCTCTGTCGATCTGTCTTAAATTCAGGTCGATGCCCGGAAAGATCTTGCTGATGTCATTGCGGTAATGATCGACCAGATATTTCAGCAGGACATCGTTCCTGTCACATTCCACGATCTCATATTCCTTGTCCATCCTCGACATCTTCCACAGGAAACGGAGATTGATCAAAACCAGACAGAAGTTCATGAGCGCTGTCGGATAAGATTTGATGATAAACGCATAGATCGTAAAGATGACGCTGCCGATCGTATTGATGATCCTCAGTTTGACCACCGATGTCATCAGCATCGAGACCAGTACCAGAAGGCTTCCCAGATAACCGAAAGCCTCTATCAGCATGTTTATATTCATAAATACCTCCAGATATATTTCATCTGCTTATCTAAACTCATTATAAGTTCTTTTCGGGAAAATGATAATCCGAATTGATCCAGCGCCAGACATCCTTGTGGGGAGAAGGATATCTGCCCATCAGCGTTTCTTTTACATCCTCAAAACGATCCGGCGAGATACACTTCACTCTTCCCCTGATCTCATAATAATCCTTCATGGAAGTCATGATCGCTACCGTGCCCAGTTTCATATCCTTTGATTCATCATGGTTGTGCAGGAAACGGTGCCGGTACTTCTTGGCCTGGGATGTCACATACTGATAGCTGTCATCATCGATGGATCTCGTCTTGAATTCAATGATGCCGATCCTGTCAGCACTTAATAAGATCACATCCGGCCGCACACCGTTTTCATTGTCAAAATCCCATAGGACATATTCAAAAATGATCTGCAGTCTTCCGTATTCCTTATTTGTCCTGACTGTCTTTCCTAACTGTCTGTGTAAGACATCATATTCATCCTTCCAGGCATCGATCTGTTTCTGATTCAGATCGTAGGGCGTCACATAGGAATAATTCTCCTTCATGGCCTGAAGCCACTTCTTTTGATCCAGTTCTAGAAACTCATCGATCGTTGAACAGTAACAGAAACTGTTGATATATCTCATCTTTTTCATCTTAACATTTATGCGTCGGCACATACAGTTTTTCCTGTCTCTGTTATAATGTTAAAAAGATAAGAGGGGATGACTTATGGAATTTGATCTGAACAAGAAATACTGTTACTACTTTAAACAAATATCCGATATTCCAAGAGGCAGCAGGAACGAAAAAGCGATCAGTGACTATGTCGTGGAATTCGCAAAGAAACACAATTACAGATACATACAGGATGATGTTTATAACGTCATCGTGTACAGACCTGCTTCCAAAGGATATGAGGACAGTGAGCCCATCATCCTGCAGGCCCATATGGATATGGTCTGTGAGAAAAACAAAGATGTTGAACACGATTTTGAAAAAGATCCTCTGGACCTTTATGTGGAAGACGGTTGGCTGAAAGCCAGAGGCACGACTCTCGGTGCCGATGACGGACAGGGCGTTGCCTACATGCTGGCGATACTGGATGATGAAAACATCGAGGCACCGGCTCTGGAATGCGCCTTCACCGTCATGGAAGAGATCGGTCTGTTCGGAGCGATTGCCTTGAAGAAAGAATACTTCAGCGCAAAACGCTATATCAACCTCGACTCGGGCGGAGAGATCGAAACAGCTGTCACTTCCTCCGGCGGAGCCAGAGCGCTCATCAAAAAAGATCTTCATTATGAAGACAACGGCAGGCCCTCTTACCGCCTGGAGATCAGAGGACTCAAAGGCGGACACTCCGCTTCCTGCATCCATCTGGAACTGGGCAACGCCATCATTCTGGCAGCCAGGGCCTTGGAAGAACTGCGTACACAGTTTGACGATATCCGCATCGCTGATTTCAACGGCGGCATGAAATTCAACGCCATCCCCAGGGAAGCAGACATCAGCTTCTCAACAGACGCCGATCCCAAGAAACTGATGAAAGCGGCTGAGCAGATCTTCCGCAATATCGCTCAGGAACTGCAGTATTCCGATGAAGGCTTCAGCGGAAAGATCATTTCGACCGATATACTTCCGAAGGTTGTCACTCAGAAAGAAACGGCCGACATCCTGAAATTCATGTATGTCATGCCCAACGGTTTCCAGCACAAATCGATGGCAATCGAAGGACTCACCGTCGCATCGCTGAATGCCGGTGTCATCTTTATTGAAAACGGTCAGCTTGTGATCAACGATCTCATCCGCAGTGCCATCTCTTCCCACGGTGACATCATGATCCATCAGCTGGAGACATTATGTCCGCTCTTCGGTTTCCGGTTCGAAGTCCATGACCGTTATTACGGCTGGGATTACACGAAGGATTCAAAGATGAGGCAGATCATGACGCAGGTCCTGAAAGAAAGAGGTATCGATCTGAAAGAACGTGCGACCCACGGCGGACTGGAATGCGGCATCTTCAAGGGACTGATCCCTGATCTTGACATCATCACCCTGGGACCGATCTCCAAAGGAGAACACACACCGGATGAAAGACTGGATCTGGCATCCTTCGACAGAGCCTACGGCGATCTGCTGGAAGTGCTGAAAAGAAGCAAATAAAACAAAAAGCTTACAGAGTCACAGGACGATGTAAGCTTTTTAAATATGTTCCTTCACATAATCGGCGATGAATTCCGCACCGTTGCCGATACTGTGGGTGATCGTATTCCCGAGACACTTCTTGAGACCGCCGTTGTGAATGAAATCATTCAGCACATCATAGATCTTTTCCGGATCCTCACACTTCAAGCCGTAGCCGTTATTGACGATGTACTTGTAGTTGTGATTCTCCTGGCCTTCGATATGACCGCAGATGATGACGGCCGTGCCGCTGCGTATCGATTCGATGATGGCGTTGGGACCGGCCTTGGTCATGACGATGTGACTGTCCTCCAGGAATTCGTTGATATTGCTGACAAACTCATGGATCTCGATCCTGTCTGAAAGTTCGCCGTTTTCCTTCATCTTCATCAGTGTTTCATAAAGCACTGTATCCAGGCCGCAGGCAAAACGCACCTCGACATTTTCCATCCTCAATACTTCCTTCACGAAGCGGACATTCTTTTTCAGATCCGTTGAAGGATTGACCATCAGTATCCTGATCGGTTCTTTGATCTGTTTGGCAGTATTGCGGATGATGATGTCGTCTCTGACCGGGAAACCGGATACCACTACCCTTTCAGGGTCAAAACCGTTTCTCAGATATTTCTCCCGGATCGTTTCTGTCGGCACGAACGTCATATCGGCTTTCTTATCCTTCCAGACGCTTGGCGGATCGATCAGATCGATGACCCCGACATAGAACGGGATATTGAGCCTGTTTTTCCTTAACAGATAAGAGATCGACTTGGTGAACATGCACTGAACGGAAATGATCAGATCGGGCTGATAATCACCGATCTCTTTGAGAAGACCGTCCTTGACTCTGCGGTACATCATCTCATGGATGATATCCGGAAAATATTGCGAAAACCGCTGACAGAGGAAATACACAAAAGGCCTTCCTGTTGTCAGAGGAATATAGCTGTCTTCCATCGTGATGCCGATCTTTCCCATCAGAGGAAAGACATCGATCTGTCTGCAGTCATATCCGGCATCTTCCAGTTTCTTCTGTATCGCGTTGGCAGAAGACTTGTGACCGGAACCTGTTTTGACAGATGTAAGGATCAATACTCTTTTCACGTCCTTTATTATAATGTACCGTTCGTAAAATATAAATGAACAAATCCTTAAGAATTGTATAGGAATCACTGAATCATTCTGAAGAGAAAAACCATTTGGTGATATAATTGCCGTATGCGCAAGTATCTGTTTTTCGATATCGACGGAACGCTCGTTCCCGGCGGACAGGAGATTTCATCTCTCCCCGCTTCCACTGCTCTGGCTTTGAAGAAGCTGAAAGAAGCAGGCCATTTTCTGTGCATCGCCACAGGCCGTTCCCAGGCAAAGGCCTATGATCTGATGAAGGGGCTCGGCTTTGAGAATATGGTCTCGGACGGCGGATACGGTGTCACCATCAACAACGAACTGCTCGGCATCACGCCTATGAACAGGGATGATATCGCCGATCTGATCGAAGAATGCGACAGACTGGGTTTCCCCTGGGCGATACAGACCGACAACTCCAAATTCAGAAGCGCACCGGATGAACGCTTCTACGAAGCAACCCATGACACCTATATGGGAACCAAGGTCATACCCGGTCTTGATCCGAGAAAATGCCCGATCATCTATAAGGCCTATATCGTCTGTGATACCGGAGAGGAACAGAAACTGGAATCGCTGAAGAAAGTCACCTGGTGCCGCTATCATCCGGAATACTTCTTTGTGGAACCGACTGATAAGGCTTACGGCATCAAACAGATCATGGATCATTACCATGCGGATTATAAAGATGCCATCGTCTTCGGTGACAACAATAACGACCTGTCCATGTTTATCGATGACTGGTATAAAGTCGCCATGGGCAATGCCACCGATATCATCAAGGAAAAAGCAGACCTGATCACGGCCGACATCATGGATGACGGCATCTACAAAGCCTGTGAAAAACTTCATCTGTTTGATTCATCATATGGAAAATAAAAAGACGGGATTAAAAGATTTCTATCTCCTTTGGGGAACACAGAGTCTGTCACAGCTCGGAAGCAGTATCACTGCTTTTTCTCTGACACTGTGGCTTTATGAAAAGACGGGCTCCGCATTAAGCACGGCTTCGCTGACGATCTGTTCCTATTTTCCTTATGTCATCATGAGCATCTTTGCCGGTGCTATCAGCTACCGTTTCAACAAGAAAAAGACGATGCTGATCTGCGATGCCTTTGCGGCACTCATGACTGTACTGGTCTTTGTCTTATACAAAGCGGATCTTCTGCTGCGCTGGCACCTCTATGCGATCAATGCGCTCTTAGGCCTGATGAACACGATTCAGCAGCCCGCTTCGGAAGTCGCCTATTCTCTGATCATACCCAAAGAAGAATATCAGAGAACCGGAGGGCTTCAGTATCTGTCGAGATCCCTTGTTTCCATCGGCAGCCCGCTGATCGCATCCATGCTGTATGGCTTTGCCGGACTGGATGGCGCGATCCTGACCGATCTGCTCACCTTCGCAGTCGCTTTCCTGTCCCTGATCTTCTTCATCAGGATCCCTGAGATCGCTTCGGAGAATCAAAAGGAAGAAAGGATGCTGGAACTCGCAAAGGAAGGCATCGGCTTTCTGAAAAACAATCCGCTGGTACTGAATGTGATCCTGTTCATGTCAGGAGTCAATCTGATCGCTTCGGCATTCGATGCCGTTCTGCCGGCCCTTGTCATTCCTTCCCCCAGGGGAGGCAATGCCGTGCTCGGTGTCGTCACTTCCTGTTCCGGAGTTGCCATGGTCATCGGAAGCGTTCTGGCAACGATCATGCCCAAACCGAAAGACAGAGTGAGGATGATCTATCTGACCATGCTGTTTTCCCTGGGAACGGAAAACTTCCTTCTGGCCTTGTCCAGAAATCCGATCGTCTGGTGTGCCGGACAGATCCTGGGATGGATCTTCGTTCCCGTCATGAGTGCGAATCTGAATGTGATCATGAGGAATTCGATACCCATCGAACTGCAGGGCAGGGTCTATGCCTGCCGCAATACGCTGCAGTTCTTTACGATCCCGATCGGACTGCTCTTGGGCGGTTATATGGTCGATGAGATCTGTGAACCCTTCATGGCAGCTCAGTCAGCAGACGGTCTCATGCGTATTCTATTCGGAACAGGAAAAGGTTCCGGAGCCGCACTGATGATGTTCATACTCGGCGTTGCCGGAATACTCGTATGTCTGCTGTTCAGAAACAGACTGAAACAATATCACTATACCGATACAGAAGAAAAGTGATTCCGAAGAATCACTTTTTTAAACGATGGAGCGAGCGACGGGAATCGAACCCGCGTCACAACCTTGGGAAGGTCGGGTTCTACCATTGAACCACGCCTGCACACTCCTATTATAGCGCAATTCAGTCGATCCAGCCGAAATGGATGCAGGCATTGCGGATGCCGTCGTCTTCCGCTGCATCCGTGACATAGTCGGCGATCTTCAAGAGATCGGGATAACCGTTGCCCATGGCGATCGAAGTCCATTCCTTTCTGAACATGACCATATCGTTTTCACCGTCGCCGAAGACGACAACGTCTCTGATGTCTCCCTTGAGGTAATCCATCATGTCGATGATGCCCTGATCCTTCTGATCGTGCTGGTACCAGAAATAGTCGTCGCCCATGCGGATGTGGCCTAAAAGATCGATGCTTTTGATCTTTATTTCATCGGCCTTTTTCATGGAGATGTAGAACTTGTAGATCTCATCGATGTCTTCAAATTTCAGATCCGGCTGATAGATGTAGTTGGTCGGCTCTTTTCTCTCTCCTGCCTGTTCCAGAAAACGGTGGTCCTTCATGAGCACATCGATGCTGTCACTGTTGGCCACCAGTATGCCATAACCCAGCGCATCGACTTCATGAATGATCTTCAGAGCCTTTTCCTTATCCAAAGGGGCATTCCTGATCAGTTTATCGTTGATGATCAAAGCAGCGCCGCCATTGGCGACGAAGTTGTGAATACCGGCTTTTTTGGCGGCTGCTATCGTCTTGTAGTAGGCTCTGCCGGTGGCGATTGCCACAAAGTTGCCCTTTTCTTCCAGCTTCTTTATCGTATCCAAGCCACTTTGAATGAACTCACCGGTCTTGATATTGGTTAGTGTGCCGTCGACATCAAAAAAGAAATACTTCATGGCTGTATTCTATATCAGAAAACTCATTGTTGTACAGATAAAAGAAAAAGGGATCTCAGATCCCGAATGTTTATGCGATGATGACTTCAACGCCCTGATTTTTTAATTCCGTCAAGGCGAAGGAATCAACCGTATGATCGGTGATGATCGCATCGATCATGCTCAGATTGCCGCATGAGAAACGTTCCGTCCGATTGAGACGCTCGCTGGTCACGACGACATACTTCTTGCCCATACAGCGGTTTAACATGACACCGTTGATGATCGCTTCATGATGCACCGCACAGGTCAGATCACCACCACCGCCGATATAGGAACCTCGATGATGCTGGCGGTGCGGCCTGATCTGGTCGATCTGTCCAAATCGGAAAAAGACTTCCCGACCCTACCGCCGCAAGCCAAGTATCGTCCTGTCTCCTGGGATGAATATATCACGGTCGGCAGCTATGGCGATCCTTCCCTGGCAACGGCCGAAAAGGGTAAAGCCTTCTTAAATGATCTGATCGATGAGATCGTTCATCTGATCAACGATCTCATGTAAAACCGCACATTACTGTGCGTTTTCTTGTTCCTCACCATTGAATATCAATAAGACATC
>JAEEGF010176247.1_pt1 | contig 20994 bp, 10 predicted proteins | sample 9134171 | NCBI WGS metagenome assembly JAEEGF01 (sample SAMN16246542, study PRJNA631951) | gut metagenome | biome: gut microbiome; feature: rumen; material: AP-attached | host: Bos | place: Iran: Karaj | collected 2018-10 | reverse complement strand
GCGTTGTTCGGCTGGTCGCCGGCCCGGTAGGTGACCGGGGTGCCGGCCGCCAGGCCGAGTTCCCGGGCGGCTGCCGGGCAGACACGGCCCTGGTCCCCGAAGGTGGGGACGATGTTCGCGAGCAGGGATTCATCGAGACCCATGACCCCAAGCAGGCGCTGGGAAGGCGCATTCTTCTGGAAATTCCAGAAAATTCCTTCCGACAGGCCGCTGACTGTTGTGGCGGCTTCGCCGGTCAGGCGCAGGGCTACATAGTCGCCCGGCAGCATGATTTTCCAGATCTCTTCATAAACTGCCGGTTCGTTTTCCTTGACCCAGGCCAGTTTGGCAGCCGTGAAATTGCCCGGAGAATTGAGCAGGTGCGACAGGCACCATTCTTTCCCCAGCTCTTCACAAGCCCGCTGGCCGTAAGGGACGGCGCGGGAGTCGCACCAGATGATGGACGGGCGCAAGGGCTTCCCGTCCCGGTCGACACACACCAATCCGTGCATCTGGTAGGAGATGCCAATGGCCTTGATATCGGCCGGAGCCACACGGCTAGCCGCCAGCACGGCGGCGGTGGCCTGTTTCAGATATGCCCACCAGTCATCGGGGTTCTGCTCGGCCCAGCCGGGCCTTTCCGAGAGAATGGGTGCTTCCTGTGGCGGATAGAAGGAGGAAGCGACGCATTTGCCCGTAGCGGCCTCGACGAGGGAGGCTTTTACGGACGAGCTGCCGATATCATAACCCAGCAAGTACATGGTTCAGATTTTAAAGTAATACGTATGTCACCGGGCTCGCCCGTGCTCTGGATAAGCACCTGGGCCAGTCCATTGAAAGTATCGATAGTAAAGTTTTTCCCTTCAGGATCGTCCGGACGTTCTTTGGCCCGGAAAGCCGGATCGCCATTTCCACAACCCAGGATTCGGCCCGGGCCTTCCACGCTGACCGTGACAGGCAGGCTCGCGGTGGGAACGAAACGGCCCCTGGCATCCTGTACGGACAGATTGACGACAGCAAGATCCCGGCCATCTGCACATATGACAGGCCGGTCGATTTCAGCCTGCAAATCCGCAGGCGCACCGGCCGTGAAGACCGTCTTTTCCATCACTTTGCGGCCCTTCTTGTAGCCGACGGCCCTGACGCTGCCCGGCCGGTATACAGCCGTCCATTCCAGGTGTCCGTCGTGCGGCATCTTCTTCCGGCCCAGGTTCTTCCCATTGACATACAGCGCCACTTCATCGCAGTTGCTGTATACCCAGACTGGGACCTTTTCTCCCTCATGGCCTTCGAGATTCCAGTGCGGCAGGATGTGCAGCACGGTTTCGTCGGTCCACCAGGATCGCAGGAAGAAAGCTTCATCTTTCGGGAAGCCGCAGTAGTCCAGGATGCCGAATTCGGATCCCGTCGCCGGATAGACGAGCGGATTGGGCTCGCCCCGATAGTCGAAACCGGTCCAGTAGAACAGGCCGGCCAGCCAGGGACGTGCATCGTAGAACTGCAGGCCCCGCTCGATGCAGTTGAGCAGGCTGTCCGGACCCTGCGGCGCACGGTTGATGGCGGCCATGCGGCCGTTCTCGCGGTCGTCGTAGTAGACGCCGCGGGTGCCGCAGCCCGAGGTTTCCTCGGTGCCGACGGCCACGCGGGCGGGATAGTCGGCCCGGTGCTTGTCGACCGGATTCTGCAGGATATAGTTGTAGCCCGCCACGTCGGTTCCCTTGAGGATTTCCGGTCCGCTGCTCGATGCCACGACTACCGGACGGGTCGGGTCTATACTGTGGCAGAATTCCGTCATCGTGCGGGCGATGCGTTCGCCCTTCTCGTTCCATTCGATCCCCCACTCTTCGTTGCCGATGCCCCACAGGATGATGCAGGGATGGTGTCTGTCACGCTCGATCATCTTGCGCAGGGGTTCGAGTTGAGCTTCGTTGACGCCCATCAGCCGCGTCTCCTCCAGCACATACATGCCCAGACTGTCGCAGATGTCGAGCAACGCGGGCGAAACGGGATTGTGGGAGGTGCGTATGGCGTTGAAACCGTATTTCTGGAGTTGTTTGATGCGCCAGACCCAGAGGGCGTCGGGAATGGCCGCGCCCACGCCGGCGGCGTCCTGGTGGACGTTGGCGCCGTGGATGCGGATCACCTGTCCGTCGACCAGGATCCCCCGGTCAGGATCGATTTCAATCTTCGGGAGATGACGCTGCGGCTTCGCGGGTTCCGGGCCGATGGTCAGCCAGACGTGGCGGTAGATGCCCGCCCCCTCATAGAACCAGCCTTCCTCGAAGGTCGCATCTGCCCGGACTGCGATCACGTTGTCGCCACCGTAATTCAGGTATTCCGCGATGTTATAGGTGGCCGTAGTATAGCCGCTCTTCTCCCCGCCCAGCCAGAAGCCGTTGACCCAGATGTCCGAGTCGCGGAAGATGCCGTCGAAACGAACGGAAACGGGCTGTCCCAGCGCCTCGGCCGGCACCGTGAAATGCTTGCGGTACCAGCCCACGCTGGTTTCCGGCCACTTCCAACCCACGGTCTTGTAGCCATGGCTGTGGGAAGCCTCCGGCGAGAACGGCAGGTCCACCACCCAGTCGTGCGGCAGCTGCACCGGCTTCCAGGCACTGTCGTCGAACTTCACGGCATAGGGACCCTCATTATGGATGGAAGCCGCTTTTGTGAAATAGTTGAAGTATTCCGTGCCGCGTCCGAAATCTTTGGCCGGAGATGAAGCGTTGCCGAACGCAAACTTCCATCCGTCATCGAACAGCATCTCCTGCGCTGCTGCGGGCAGCAGTGCAAGCAGGAGGACCAACGACAAAAGACTTTTCTTCATTAAAGAGTTAAAGTTACTGAATTTCCAGCATATTCGCAAACCATGCCCGCCGCATCCGGATCATAGGCGTGCGGATGGGAAGGATCGACCACCACCACGTGGAACGTACGGTTGACCAGCATCTCCGGGAACGAGCCGACACGGTCACCGATGGTCAGGGTGCGGGAAGCATCGTCCCAGTGGATGGGAATCGTACTGTACGCGCCCTTTTCATAAGCGTAGGTCAGACCGTCATCCTCATACAGCTTGAAATCGGCATCGGCACCCGCATACACATAGAGCCGGATGGCATCGGCCGGTTTCTGGTCGGACCACTCCATGTCCGGTCCGAAAGGAATGATGGAGCCGGCACGGACGAAGAGCGGCATGCGCTCGTAGGGAGCCGGCATCTCGCGGGTGCGGCCACCCATGATATAGGCACCGCTGTAGAAATCATACCAGCCGCCGGCCGGGAAATAGACCGCCCGGCTGCGGGCCTTGTAATGGCTCACCGGGCACGGCATCAGGGCCGGGCCGAACAACCACTGGTCAGACATATCGCGTACCACGGGATCATCGGGGAAGTCCATGGGCAGGCCGCGCATCATCGTATAGTCGTCGAAGGCCACGGCGCCCGCCAGCGAATACAGATACGGCATCAGGCGATAGCGCAGGCGCATGTACCAGAGGATGCTCTCGTAGGCCGGAGAACCCTCCCGGGCGATATACCAGAGTTCGCGGCGCGGCCACTGGCCGTGCGTGCGGAAGAGCGGCACGAAGGTGCCGAACTGGTGCCAGCGCGTCTGGAGTTCCTGCCACTCGGGCGCGTTCTTCGGATCGTAGAACTTGCTCATCACCGAGAAGCCGCCGATGTCCATGCCCCAGAACGGGATGCCGCTCATCGAGAAGTTCAGGCCGGCCGCCATCTGCATGCGCAGGTCGGTCCAGGACGTGCCGATGTCGCCACTCCAGGTGGCCGTGCTGTAACGCTGTTCGCCCAGGAAGCCGCTGCGCGTGAGCAGGAACACCCGTTTGTCGGGATCCACGCCCCGCTGCCCCTTGTAGATGGCGTCAGCATTGACGATGGAATACGCATTCAGGTATTCGGTCGAAGGGCCCAGTGCCGTCGGCGTGATGAGCCACTTGAAATAGTCCATGGGCAGGCAGTCGCGCAGGTTCGGTTCGCTGGCGTCCATCCACCAGGCGTCGATCTTGCGGTTGAACCGGGAGTACAACGTCTCGTCGATCTGGCGCCAGAACATCTGGCGACCACCCTCGGCGTACGCATCGTAGAAACTCTGCTCATGATTAAGCCAGTCAACCAGATGGTCATCCTCGGCGTGCGTGTACGCATAACCGGCGGCCTTGAGTTCCTTGTAGTGTTCGGTATTGGTATAGAACTTCGGCCAGACACTGATCATGAAACGGCCGTGCATGGCGTGTACGTCGTCGAGCATCTTCTCCGGGTCGGGATAGCGGGTCTCGTCGAATTCGTGGCTCCCCCACTGGTCGTCCTTCCAATACTGCCAGTCCTGGACGATATTGTCGACGGGGATGTGGCGGCGACGCATCTCTGCCAAGGTTTCCACCAGCTCATCCTGCGTGGAATAGCGCTCGCGGCTCTGCCAGAAGCCCAGCACCCACTTGGGCATGACCGGCGCCTTGCCGGTGAGGGTGCGGTAGCCGCCGATCACCTTGTCGTAGCTGCCGCCGGAGATAAAATAGAAATCAGCCTGCGGCTCGAATTCCGACCAGAAACTGATACCGGCCTCTTCATCGGCCGTCTGGAGCGGAGCCACCCGAAGACCGATGTACGAAACATCGCCATCGGGTTCCCATTCAACCCGGACAGGGGTCTTGACCCCCTTCTCCAGATGGACCGTAAACTTGTAGCTGTTGGGGTTCCAGGCCGGACGCCAGCGGCGCGACATGACCTCTTCGCTGCCAAAGATGGTCCGCTGGAAACCCGCATAGTATTGGATAAAATGATAGTCAGCCGTTTCAGGTGCTTCCAGGAAACCTTCATAAACCACTTTCGCGCCACTGTACTTCAATTCCGGCAGGTTTCGGATGGCCCACTCATTCTCATAATAGAGACTGTCTTCCCGCTGCACGTAAGGCTTTCCCTGTGCCGGCAGATAGGTTCCGGTCAAAGCACCTTCCTTCCCGCCCTTGTCGTAGAGTTTCAGCAACTCGCCCAGCTGTTTGTAGGGCGAAGGATTGCCCCAGCGGCTCAGCGAATAGGCATCGAACATCAGGCCGTAGCCCCGCGTCGAAACGACCATCGGGACACTGACCTTGGTGTTGTACTGGTAGAGTTCTTCGCTGCGGCCTTTGTGGTCGAATTCCCCGGCCTGGTGCTGGCCCAGGCCATAGACAGACTCATCCGCTTCAGCAGCGAACCATGTCCGGACGGACCAGGCCTTCTTCCCTTCCACCTCGACGGGCTCGAAGGACAGGACACCTTCCTGCAGCAGCGGCGTGCCGTCGGCCTTGTAGAAATTGATAGTGCCGGAAGCCTTGTACACTTCCACCACGACGCTGTCGGTGGCCAGGCGCACTTTTCCGCCGGCCTCGGTCACTTCAAAATCGCGGCAGCCGGGCTGTGGCACGACGGCCAGGCTCTGCCGGTCGGCAAACGCTCCTTCCGGAACAGCCGAAACCCGGATGATCTCCGGTGCGACGACCTGAAGTCGTAGCTGATAATCCTTGCAGGGAATCGTGACTTGGTCGTCTTTGACCGTATAGGCTTTCTGGCAGGATGCCGTCAGCAGGAGTGCCGGCAAGAGCAACAGGAGAAACAATCTTTTCATATTCAGCAAGTTTCAATTTTTAACTATAAAGGCCAGTCATCCGTGCGGAACGGAGGGACGGGAATCCCGTAGGAAGTCTGGAGGTTGGCGCCCATCCAGTTACGGAAGCTGTAGCGCACGGCCACGGGATGGGGCACGGCTTCGCATTTCACGTAGACCGTCTGTCCGTCCCAGTCGACTTCGGCATCCGCCAGATGGAACGCGCGGTCCTCGCCGGCAAGCTCGAAGCCCACAATCTTGCGGGCGGAGATCGACTGGAGGTTCGACCAGACGTTGGTAAACAGGATCTTCACACGGCCATCCTCCAGATATTCGATGGAGCGGGGTTCCGGATAGTCGATCGGCATGCCGACCTGGAGTCCGTAGGCCGATGCCAGGGCCCGGAGGGCCATCATGTCGGCTACTTCCTGTTTGTGGGGCGGATGGATGGTGAATTCTTCGCCCAGTGTCTCAAGGCTGACGGCATAGCTGTTCGGCGTGATGGCCGCAGCGTTCATCTGCGTGCGGACGAAATCGGGACGCCAGCGGCCTTCGGCCTTGCTGTGGTCGTAAGGCGCCAGCAGGGCGAAGATGAAGGGCATCTCCTCCCCCACACCCCAGGCATCGCGCCAGAGTTTCACCATTGCACACTGCAATTTGTCGTAGCAGGCCTGCCCGATGTTCGAACACCCCTGATACCAGAGAAAGCCTTTGGCAGCATAGCCCGCCAGCGGAGCCATGCGACCATTCCAGCAAGTGGCTACGCCATTGGGATACAGGCCGGCCGTCTCGTGCAACGCCTTGATCTCAGCCAGCTCCACCGGAGAAACACCCGCCTTTTCCACGGCTTCCATCGTCATCCACGGCTCGATGCGGCTGCCGCCCCAGGCATTCACGATGATGCCCACGGGCACGCCCAGGTTGCGGGTCAGGCGTTTGGCGAAAAGATACGCCACGGCCGAGGTTTCCGCGCACACGGCGGGATCGGACAGGGTCCAGGTGAAATCGATGTCCTGCTGCACGAAATGCGTCGTATCGGACTTGACGTTCAGCACCCGGATGCGGTCGGCATATTCGGCCGCCTCCAGCAGGTTGTCGCGGAAACCGTCGATTTGCTGGAAGCCGAAACCGCGCATCGGCATCTCCATGTTCGACTGGCCGCTGCATACCCAGACCTCGCCGAGGGCAACATCCGAAACGGTCAGCTTTTCCCGGCCGCAGCTGACGGTCAACGTAAACGGAGCACCGGCAGCCACCGTCGGAAGGGCGACACGCCAGGAACCGTCATCAGCCACTTTGGCCCGCACACTGGCACCCCACGAGCCTTCCACAGTCACGGTCTTCCCGGGAGCGCCCCAGCCCCAGACCGGTGCTTCGGTCTGCTGCTGCAGGACCATGTGATCAGAAAAAATATGCGCGAGTTTCAGCGGCTGGGCCTGCAGAAAGGACACGACAAACAGCAGGGAAATGAAAAGAGCAGTTTTCTTCATCTTACTTCAAGTTGGCGTCAATGATCTTGTTGAGGTTCTCCACCGAAAGCCCTGTCCGCAAACCGTCGGGCGCCGTATGCAGGCAGTAATCCACCAACTGGCCGACCGTGGATGTGGCCACGTGCATGCGGGTGTCGGACGAGGCGTAATAGATGAACACCGTTCCGTCGGGATCGCAGATCCAGCCGTTGCTGAACAGCACATTCATCACGTCGCCGACATATTCGCGCCCCTCCGGGGCCATGAAGAAGCCGGCCGGCTCCGCAATCACACGCGTGGGATCGTCCAGCGCCGTCATGTACATGTACAGCACGTAACGCAGTCCGCTGGCGCAGCCGCGCACGCCGTGCGCCAGGTGCAGCCAGCCCTGCGGGGTCTTGATGGGATGCGGCCCCTCCCCGTTCTTGACTTCCTTGATGGTGTGGTAGTGGCGGAGATTGATGATCTTCTCGGAGGTGATGACGGCGTGCTCCATGGAATCGACCAGGGCCCAGCCGATGCCGCCGCCGCTGCCGGCGTCGATGAAACCGTCCTGCGGACGGGTATAGAGAGCATATTTGCCATTTACGAATTCGGGATGCAGCACCACGTTGCGCTGCTGGCTCTTCGATTCGATGTCAGGGAGGCGCTCCCAGTTGACGAGGTCTTTCGTACGAGCCACGCCGGCAGCGGCCATGGCGGCCGAAAGGTCGCCGGGCTGCGACGGATCCTTGCGCTCCACGCAGAAGATGCCGTAGATCCAGCCGTCCTCGTGCGCGGTCAGGCGCATGTCATAAATATTCGTAGCGGGCGCTCCGTATTCGGGCATCGTGACGGGACGCGGCCAGAAACGGAAGTGGTCCACGCCGTTCGGGCTCTCGGCCACTGCAAAGAAGGACTTGCGGTCCGCACCTTCTACGCGGGCGACCAGCACGTATTTTCCCTTCCATTTGATGGCACCCGAATTCATGACGGCATGGATGCCGAAGCGCTCCATCAGCCAGGGGTTCGTGTCCGGATGCAGGTCGTAGCGCCATTCCAGCGGCGCGTGATCCGCCGTCAGCACCGGATTCGCATAGCGGCGGTAAACCCCGTTCCCCTCCAGGGGAACATTCTGTTTTTCAAGCAGCTGCTGGTGCGTGCCACGCAGCCAGAAAAGTCTTTCGTCGTAGGTCATAGTAGTATAATGTCTTCTTTTTCAGCAAACTGAACAAAATCCGCTGCATGTTCGAAGCCTTTCCACGGCGCATAGAAATGGCCGGGCTGGTCGTGGGCGTTGCGCCAGGTGAGCACGTACTGGATACCGCTGCCCTCGATGGCCGGATACAGCACCTCGGTCCACCAGTGCGGATCCTTGAGCCCTTCGAGGCCGGTCTCGGACAGGCAGTATGTCTTGCCATGCTCTGCAGCCATGGACTGGAGGGTGGCGAGCATCCCGCGCACCTGCGAGCGGAAACGCCTTCCGGCAGCCGCCAGCCCGTCGGGTCCGACGTACTCATAGATATCCGTGCCCAGGATGTCCACATATTCGTCACCCGGATAGCGGGACATGTAGTCCGTCTCACTGATGGGGCCGTTGGGAGAATAGCACCACTGGATGTTCCGGATGCCCCGCTCTTCCACCAGATAATCGTGCGTCAACCGGAAAAGGTCCTTGTAGTCTTCCGGATCGCAGAGCTTTCCGCCCCACCAGAACCAGCTGCCGATGTTCTCATGCCAGGGCCGCAGGATGATCGGAGCGCCTTCCAGGCTGGCAAGGAAATCGCCGGCACGCTGCAGCCACAGCGCGAATTCCGCTTCTTTCTCACCGCCCGGCAGGACGGACTTCACCACCTTGTTCGAAGAGATGTCCCAGGCATCCCCGCCCGTGTACGGGTTGCGCGGGTGCCAGGAGAAAGTGACGACGCCACCCCGCTCGATCTGTTTCAGGGCGGCGCGGCGCATCAGGTCGAAGGGCACGCCGTCGAGGTTGCAGGGATCGCCCAGCTCGATGCCACCCAGGTCGAAGCCCACGACGGCCGGATATCGTCCGGCGACGTCTTTCACGTCGGAGCGTTCCAGCGGATCGTCCGCCACGTCGGTCACCACCCAGGCATGGCCGTAGACCAGGTCGTCCTGATGGCCGTAGAGGATTCCTTCTGATTTCTTCCCGGTACGGATCCGTTCCACCGCCGCAGCGATGACATCGAGCGTGCTGTCGCAGTCATAGACGCCGTTCAGGCCCTGGGCCTCCTGCGAAGGGTCGCCGGTATAGGGATCACCCGACTGCCATTCTTCGTGCGGCGGACGGGCGTAGCCGCTCCAGGCCCAGAAATTGACACCGTCCAGCCGGGTGCCGATCTGGGAGAATACATAGGCATAGTACTGGTCACGGGCCTGGGTCGTAGCCCCTATCGCCGCCCGGAAACCATCGCGCGGAAAGCCGAATTCCTCCGCGACTACCGGCATTCCCAGTTCATCTGCCAGCGCCTTGTGCTGCTCCAGATAGTCGCGGGTCCGGTCGATGGCTGCGCCCACGTCCTCCAGCAGGTGATCGGGACGGACCCAGCTCCAGTTGTAGGGCCAGATGTGGATGGTCATATAGTCGATGCCCGGAATCTCGTTGACGGCCCGCAGCAGGGCAGGGTCGTTCTCGCAGCCCATCAAACCCTCGTTGCCGGTCGAGACCAGATGATTTCCGTCCAGTTCCTTGACGATGCGGGCTGCTTCCGTCATCCAGCCGATGAAGCCGGCGCGGATCTCCGGGTCATCGGAGAAGCAGCGGGGCTCGTTGCCCAGCTGCCAGGCAAAGATGGCCGGATCGTCCTTATAAGGTTTGCCCGTGATGGAATTCACGCGGGACACGATATTCTTCAGATGATTGAAATACAACTGCTGGGCTTCCTTCGAAGTCTGGAACTTCCGCATCTGCTGCATGAAGGGCCAGTAGCCGTCCACCAGTGGAATCAGCGTCTTCTCGCCTGTCGCCCACTCCAGATACTGGCCGTAGCCACCGCTCCATTCCCAGGAGTTGTTGACGTACAGGACGGCCTGCATGTCGCGCTTGCCCAGTTCCACCAGGAAGCGGTCCAGCCCTACGAGCAGGGTATCGTTGTACACGCCGGGGGCCGTCTGCAGCGTAGGTTCCACACGGGAATAGACACCGTCGGCGCCGTCTCCGCCCACCAGGACGCGCAGGTTCTCGATGCCCAGTTCCTTCAGGGCATCCAGTTCAAGCTGCAGCCGGTCGATGTCGCCGCCCCGGCCTTCGGAAGCCAGGATGGGGCCGTACCAGAAATTGGTGCCGACATAGGTGTACGGTTTTCCGTCGCGGACAAAATGGCCGTCTTCGACGGTAACGAAAGAAGGAGACGCAGGCTGGGCGCAACTGGCAGCCGACAAGGCCAGGACACCCGCCGCGATGGCTTTGAGCATGGGATTCATAGGTCAGGCTATTATAAGAATTTGTATCCCCGGAAGGATACGCAAAATTACTTTTTTTGCCCGGCCCTGACCAGCAAATAATTACCTAAAACTTATACAATTTTAACACGCATCAGATATAGATGCGGTTCTTGGTAAAGAGCGCCCGGAAGTCGCGGGGCGTATAGCCGCGGCGGGCTTTGAACGTACGGTTGAAATTCGAGAGATTGTTGAAGCCGCAGGCATAGCAAATCTCACTGACAGAAGTAGTTGTATCGACAAGCATCCGGGCTGCGATGCCCAGCCGCACGTCGATGATATAGTCGACCGGGCCGCGGCCGGTATGCTGCTTGAAAAAGCGGCTGAAGGCCGTGGGCGCCATGGCCACGAGGGCGGCCAGGTCGTCGAGCTTGATCTCCTCCGTATAGTGCTGGGAAATGTACTCCTTCACCTTGTTGACGCGCCGGCTCTCGCGCCCGATGTCCGACTTGGCGAAAGAGTGGGAAGCCAGGGTCCGGGCGCCCGCATCCTGCGAGAGCTCGAAGAGGATCTTCAACATGTCCAGGAACTGGTCCATGCGCTCTTCCTTGGAGGCCAGCGTGTCGAGCAGGCAATAGACGCGCATGATGGCCGGCATCGAGAAAGTCAAGCCCATCCGGGCCCGGTCGAACATCTTTCGGATGGAAGCGAACTGATTGCGGGCCAGCAGTTTGGCATCAAGAAGACCCGGCGAGAACTGGATGGTGATCTCGCGGATGTCAGACTCCTTGCAGATCCCTTGTTCCCAGGCGTGCTCAAGGCCGTCGCCCGTGATCAGTGTCAGCTCGAAATCACCGATTTCCTCGATGCTGTCGCCCACCACGCGGCGCACGCCCCTGCCCCGTTCGATGAAATTGAGCTCAAACACCTCGTGGCAGTGGATGGGCCAGGTGAATTCGCTCTTGTGCCGCTCCACGATGTAGAAGCAGTCGTTGTCCGTGATGGACGTGATTTCCCTGAGTACTTTGGCCATGGCCCTGCAAAGATATAAAAAATGTACTATTCTTTCAAATATTTGTACTTTTCCAACATTCTCGTTGCAAATACACCTCTATTTAAATTTTTTATTCTTATCTTTATGCGTTTAATTGTGCGCGCACTGTGCGAATACGCTTTTGAACAACAATTTTTTTAAACAACAATACTTAATTTATCACTAACTATTCCACAACATGAAAAGCAAGTTTTTTGCTTCCCTGATGTTCCTGCTCCTGATGAGCACGGCTGCGTGGGCGCAGACCGTCCGGATCTCCGGTACGGTCACCGACACCTTCGGACCCGTGATCGGAGCGAGCGTCATTGAAAGCGGCACCCAGAATGGTGTCTCTACGGACGTGGATGGTAATTTCGTGCTGAACGTCAAGCCTGGCGCCAGCATCGAAATCTCATCCATCGGTTACAAGACCCAGGTGATCGCGATTGGAAACCAGACGGTTTTCAACGTGTTCCTGGAGGAAGACGCCGAGTTCCTTGAGGAAACGGTAGTCGTCGGTTACGGTGTTCAGAAAAAGAAACTCGTGACCGGCTCCACTGTCCAGGTCAAAGGTGAAGAGCTGGCCAAGCTCAACTCCACCAGCGCCCTTGGCGCCATGCAGTCCTCTACGCCTGGTGTGAGCATCATGAGCTCAAACGGCCAGCCGGGCTCCGGCTACAACGTCAACATCCGCGGTATGGGTACCACCGGTTCCTACGCACCGCTCTATGTGATCGACGGCGTGGCGGGCGGCGACATCAACGCCCTCAACCCGTCCGACATCGAAGCCATCGACGTGCTGAAGGATGCAGCATCCTGCGCCATCTATGGTGCCCGCGGTGCAAACGGTGTGATCCTCGTAACCACCAAGCAGGGCAAGAGCGGCAAACTGACCGTCACCTACGACGGCTTCTACGGCGTACAGAACGTCCAGAAGATGCCGGAACTCCTCAACGCACGGGAGTACATGGACATCCAGAGCCAGGTCAACTTCAACATGGGCAAAGATCCCATCGACTGGCGCGGTATCCTGAATCCCTCGCTCTACAACAGCATCATGGACGGCTCCTTCGTCGGAACGGACTGGCTGGATGCCATCCGCAACACGAATGCGCCGAACACCAACCACGCCATCAACCTCGTGGGCGGTACCGACATTTCCAAATTCTCGATGGGTGTCAGCTACACCGACCAGGAAGGTATTTTCGGCAAACCCGTCGCTTCCAGCTACAAGCGCCTGACGGTCCGCCTCAACTCCGACCACGTGATCTGGCGTCACAATGACCGCGACATCATCACCTTCGGTGAGAACATCAGCTTCACTACCAGCCGCAAAGGCGGTATCGGTACGGGCAACCACTACTGGAACGATATCTTCTCCATGCTGTCGGCCAACCCGCTCGTCCCGGTCTTCCAGCCCGACGGAAGCTATACGGAATACGACTGGCTGAGCAACAGCGGTCTCTGGGATCTCGATCCTTATGTCAGCAACCCTGTCGCCGCCATGGTTTACTCTTCCCGCGGTAACAACGACAGCCACAATTACGGCCTCAACATGTCGGCCAACCTCCGCGTCCAGCCCATCAAGGGCCTGACCTGGAAGAGCCAGTTCAACTACCGCATGAGCTCCTATACCTATCGTCAGTACAGCCTCGCCTACCGCCTGACCAACTACGCTTTCTCCGATACTGACATCGTGAACCAGAGCGCCGGTGCCGGCTGGAACTGGTCGTGGGAAAACACCGTCAACTACGTGTTCGACCTGGGTGAAGACCACCACTTCGACGCTTTGATCGGTAACACACTCGAGCACAGTGGCTTCGGCGAAGATGTAGGCTCCGGCAACAGCGGTGTCCTCTGGCCGAACCAGTGGAAATATGCCTATGTGAGCAACACCTCGGGCGACCCGTCGCTGACCGACGTCTCCGGCTCCACCTGGGGCGACAGCGGCCTGGTTTCCTTCTTCGGCCGTATCAATTACAACTACGCCGAGAAATACATGCTCTCGCTGATTCTCCGTCACGACGGTTCCTCCAACTTCATGCGCGGCCACCGCTGGGGTACCTTCCCCTCCGTATCCGCCGGCTGGGTCATCTCGAACGAATCCTGGTGGAATCCCAATGTGGTCAGCTTCCTGAAGCTGCGCGGCAGCTGGGGCCAGAACGGTAACTGCAACATCTCCAACTTCCAGTACCTCTCTACGATTTCCGTGGGTGCTGCAGACGGCGGTTACTCCTTCTACACCGGCCCGACTTCAACGACTTCCGGCACCGGCGCCTACGCCGACAAGCTGGCGAACCCCGACATCACCTGGGAGACTTCCCAGCAGCTTGACCTCGGCTTCGACGCCCGCCTGTTCAACAGCCGCCTGGGCGTTGCCTTCGACTGGTACCAGAAAGATACCAAGAACTGGCTGGTCAACGCCCCGATCATGGGTCACTTCGGCGCCAACGCACCGTATATCAATGGTGGTGACGTCCGCAACTCCGGTGTCGAGGTAGCACTCAACTGGAACGACGCACGCAGCCAGGACTTCTCCTACAGCATCGGCGTGAATGCCGCCTACAACAAAAACCGCGTCACCCGCATCGCCAACGATGAAGGCATCATCCACGGCCAGGGCAACGTGGTACAGGGCATCTCCGAAATGTACCGCGCACAGGTCGGTTATCCGATCGGCTACTTCTGGACTTACAAATCCGAAGGCGTCTTCCAGAACCAGGCCGAAATCGACGCATGGAAAGCGGCCGGCAACGGCACCATCGTTGAGAACGTGGTCCCGGGCGACCTGAAGTTCGCCGACCTCAACCACGACGGCGTGATCAATGAATCCGACAAGACGATGACGGGCGACCCGAACCCGGATTGGAACGTAGGTTTGAACTTCTCCATCTATTTCAAGGGCTTCGACTTCGCAGCCAGCGGTTACGGCATGTTCGGCCATCAGGTCTTCCGTGCCTACCGCCGTTACTCCGACAGCCAGTGGAACAACTACACGACGGACGTGTACAACTACTGGCATGGTGAAGGTACTTCGAACCTCTATCCTCGCCTGGTAGCCGGTACGAACTACAACTTCATGAACAACTCCAACATCTTCATCGAGAACGCTGATTTCTTCCGCATCCAGACCGTCACGCTGGGCTACGACTTCAAGCGCATCTGGAAGAACGCTCCGTTCGGCCAGTGCCGTCTCTACGTCCAGGCCCAGAACCCGTTCTGCTTCACCAAGTTCAGAGGTCTCGATCCTGAGGTCGGCAGCTCCTCCGGCTTTGACAGCTGGGCAAAGGGCATCGACCTGGGTTACTACCCGCAGGCCAAGACCATCCTCATCGGCCTCAATCTTAAATTTTAATTTGAATGACTGATATGAAAAAGATAATCAAACTCGCGGCAATGGCCGCCCTTGTGTTCTCTTTTGCTTCTTGTGAGTCATTTCTCGACACCACCAACTACTGGTCGAAAGACAGCAGCAACTTCCCGGTGAACGAAACCGATGCTGAGCAGATGCTTGCGGGTATCTACAACAACTTGAACGTTTCCATCGGCAACAATGTCCACCTCAACCACTTCCTGTGGTCCATGGCGGCATCCGACGATGCCCTCGGCGGCGGTGGTCAGAACGACCAGGCAATGCAGGCAGAAGACCTCTTGCTCAATTTCGGTTCCGACATGTACAATGGCTTCTATGTCGACCGCTATAAAGGTATCGCACGCGCGAACGCAGCCATCGAAGCCATGCCGAACTGCGGCGTAGAAGACAAACTCAACCAGTATATGGGCGAAGCTTTCTTCCTCCGCGCATGGTACTACTACGAACTGGCTTCCATGTTCGGAAACATCCCCTGCCCCGTCACCTCCCAGGCTGACGCAACCCAGCCGCAGATCAGCGGTGAAGAGCTCTGGGGCCAGATCATCGAAGACTGCAAGATTGCTGCCGACATCATGCCTGCGCATCAGTCTGTCGGTGACGGTCATGTGGACAAGTATGCAGCTGAGGCCCTCTTGGGACGCGCCTTCCTGTTCGCAACTGGTTTCTTCGGATTGAGCGACATCACCCTCCCCGCCTATGAAAATGAGGCCATTGGTATCAGCATAGCCGAAGGCACCAAAATTACCAAAGCCGAAGTCGGACAGTACATCACCGACTGTGTGAACAACTCCGGCTACAGCCTTGTGAACGACTTCCACAACCTCTGGGCTTATACCAACCGCTGCACCATCGAAGACCCCAAGAACCCGTGGCACGGCAAAGGCTACAAATGGGTGGAGGACGACGGCGCCCGCAACCCGGAAGCCATGTTCATCATCAAGTTCAATACGCAGCCTTCCTGGAGCACCACCATCGGTTACTCCAACCAGACCGCCCTGTTCCTCGGTGTCCGTGGCCAGAGCCTCGACAATGGCGAGTGCCTCCCGTTCGGCGTGGGCTGGGGCATGTGCCCGGTGAACCCTTCGCTGGTTTCCGATTGGAAAGCCCTCGAACCGAACGATGCCCGTCTTGACGCTTCCATCATTTCCGTCGACAAGTTCAGCGGAACCTATGTATTCGGCGGCGACGCCAACATTCAGGAAAGCGGTTTCTACCAGACCAAGACCATGCCTGTCATGGCGTGGAGCGAAGCCAACGGCAAATACATGAAATCCTTTACCAATGTGATGTTCCCTGACTTGACCTGGTCGAGCGGCAACGAAGACAACTTCCAGCTCAACAGCGTGAACGACATGGTTCTGATCCGCTTCGCAGAAGTTCTGCTGATGGACGCTGAGATCAACGGCAACCAGGCTTCCTTCGACAAGGTCCGCGCACGCGCCGGCCTGCCGAGCAAACCGCTGAACGATGAGAACCTGCGTAACGAGCGCCGTTGGGAGCTCGCCTTCGAAGGTGTCCGCTTCAACGACATGCGCCGCTACGGCGAAAGCTATGCCGTCTCCGCCCTTAACAAGCAGGAGGGCCAGAAAGTCTGGAACAACGGCGTAGAAGGCACGAACAACGCATCCAAGTACAACGGCGGATACGGCAACCGTTATACGGCCACCAAGGGTTTCGTCTCGATCCCGAGCAGCCAGATCTCCCTGTCCGCCGGTGCCGGTGAAGAATACAAGTTCACCCAGAACGAAGGCTGGGGTTCCCAGTTCGACTTCCCGGGCTGGTAGCAGACTCATACCTATTAGAAATGATTCAAGTTATGAAGAAAATATTCTATTTCTCGATTCTCGCTCTGGCGGGTGTGATGCTGGCTTCCTGCGATCCGGTGGTCATCAAGGGCCCCGAAGCCGCAGCGCCCATTGCTTCCAGCGATCTCCAGAGTGCTTTTTCCATCGTCGGCCAATATGCTGATGCAGCCTGCACGCAGCCGCAGTCCGACGGTAACTTCATCAAGTACATCACTTCTCCCGCCCGGACCGTACAGGTGTACAACTTCAAGTCCGACGGTTCCAAGAACATCCTGGCCACCGGTGCTTCCGGTGTATTCAACATCACGCCGCGCCGCGGTGCCGACCCGAACCAGCCGTTCGGTGTCTCCACCATCAACCAGGACGCTTCCATGGTCTATTTCGAAAGCATGGTCAACGTGTACGTCCCGGCCGACCTTGATCCGGCCGTGAAAGTCCTGACCGGTGAATCCGGTGCCAAAGCATGGAAGTGGGATGCGTATGACGGTGCCTGCTGGGGCAACGCCGGTTATATCGGCGATGCCGGCCACGGCGCCGACGTCGCAGCTGGCGAGATTCCCGGCAAGTGGTGGGGCTGCCCGCCCGCAGACCTGGAGACGGAACAAGTCCAGCATGCCGGCGGTACGGTCTACGGCTACGGCGATGACAATGCATACATGGTCTTCAACGAAGACATGGAATGCATCTCCTACAAGGCCGACGGTACCCAGATCGCCAAAGGCACTTACGTGATGAACAACTACGATCCGGAATGCACTGACGGCTATCACTACGGAACCCTCGTCACCACCGACGCACCGATTCTCTTCCCGTTCATCATCAACACGGGTGGAAAACGCGCCAATGAGTTCGACGTAATTTACGTGGATCCGAACCATCTCTCGCTGATCTGCGCCAACGGCCAGGGAGCCTGGAGCTGGGGCGAATGCACCTGGTGGCGTTTCAAGAACGCTTCCGATCCCGATGCCGCTCTCGCCGGCGCTGGTGCCCGCGCCTGGAACTACTACCCGATCAATGGCTCCACCTGGGGCAACGCCGGTTACATCGGCGATGCCGGCCACGGAGCCAACCTTGCTGCGGGCGAAGTCCCCGGCTTGTGGTGGGGTTGCTTACCGGACGAGCTTGAGACCAGCCAGATCCAGCACTCCGGTGGCGTAGCTTACGGTTACGGCAACGACAACGCGTACATGGTGTTCAACAGCATTGACGGAACCGTCACTTCCTACGACGCCGACGGCAAACAGATTGCTTCGTCGACCTATGCGGTTGAGAATTTCGACTGGACCGCTCCCGGCGGATACAAGATGGGCGACCTCGTCACCGAAGGTGGTTCCGGCATCCTCTACCCGTTCATTATCAACACGGGCGGAAATGTTGCCACCCAGTACGAAATCGTTTATCTGGATGGTAATCTCCTGACCCTGATCTGCCCTAACGGCCAGGCTGCCTGGAGTTGGGGTGAATGCACGTGGTGGAGATTCCAGCCGTTCAACTAAACCGATTTGACTCCTGACAGGGCAGCCGCCTTCGGGCGGCTGCCTTTTTAACGATGAAAAGTTTGTACAGAATTTTGACAAGCAGTCTGCTGGGCGCGACCGTGTTCGCGTTCTGGTTCTGGCTATATCCGCAGGATCTGTCCTATCAGGAACAGAACCAACTCTTTCTTTTCACCTGGAATTACCTGGGTGAAAGGCTCATGCTCCCGGGCGGCCCTGCGGACTGGTTGTCGGAATTTCTGGTACAGTTCTTCTATTACCGCTGGGCGGGCGCCTTGATCATGGCCCTGCTGGCGGTCATTCTGCAGCGGGCGGTCTGGCACGCCTCCGGAAAACGGCACAGTCTCTATCTGCTGAGCTTCATCCCTTCCCTGCTGCTTCTTGTCTATCAGGGAGACGTGGAAGTGCTCCTGAGTTATCCCGTCGCCCTTTTGATGGCCATCTGCCTGTGCCAGCCCATGGCCCGCGCCGCCTGGCACCGCCTCTGGCTCATCCCGCTGGGCTTGTGGCTGGCCGGTCCCGTCGTCGTCGTCCCCGTGCTGTACGCTGCCATCCGGAACCACCGGTGGACGGACGTATTGATGACGGTCTACATGCTGCTGGTTTTCTGGCTGGGATACCGGCTGCTGGCGGCACAATATCCGGCTCGGGACGCATTTTTCGGTCTCAACTATTACCGGCTGGTGGAGACCCTGCCCACCCTGCAGATCATCATTCCGGCCGTAGCTTTGCTCGTCATCTTGCTCTGCGGCCTGGGCCTGCATCTCCGCCGGCCCGTCGCCACTGGAGTGACGCTGGCTATCCTTCTTGCAGCAGCTACCTGGTCCGGCGTCAAGTTCACTTATGACCGGGACACCCACGAGGTGATAGCCTACGACTGGCTCATCCGCCACGAACGCTACGCAGACGTCCTGAAACGAGCCGAAAAATACCAGCCTCACAATCCGATCAGCGCCTGCTCTGTCAACTTCTGCCTGTTTACGGAAGGCCAGCTCGATCAGCGCCTGACCGATTTCTGGCAATGCGGAACAAAAGGCCTCGTTTTGCCCAGCATCCGCGACAACATGTCTGACATCACCTCAGCGGAAGTGCTCTGGCGAATGGGGATGCCCAACATCACGCTGCAGTATGCCTTCGACCTGCAGGAATCCATCCAGAACGGACGCAAGAGCGGACGCTTCATGCGGATGATTGCCGAATGCAACATCGTCAACGGCTGGTATGACCGGGCGGAAAAATACTTGGACATCCTCTCGCACAGCCTCTTCTACCGAAAGTGGGCACGCGGCCGAAAGTCGATGATCCAGAATGAAGAAAGCGTGAACGCCGACCCTGTCTATTCCTACATCCGTCAGGTCCGCTTTCGGGACGACTTCATCACCTTCTACGACGGACTCGACCTGATGATGGCTATCCTGTACAACCAGAACAAGAACAATTTCATGGCGGCACAATATTATATGGCCTGGCAACGGCTCAAACAAATGGAGGAAGGGCAATGAAACGCCTGCTATCCCTTCTCCCCATCCTCGCACTCTTCCTGACGGGCGCCTGCTCAGGTTCGACAGACTATTCGGAAGAGCTGCCCGCCATCTATCCCGACTATATCGGCGTGACAATCCCCGCCGGCATCGCACCCCTGAATTTCAATCTGCCCGAAGAGTATGACCGTGTATTCGTACAGGTCACCGGCAGCAAAGGCGGGGCCCTCAAGACCCGCGGCCGCTGGGCCTCCTTCCCCATCAAGGCCTGGCACAAACTGACACAGCAGAACGCCGGCGGCACCCTGCATTTCACCGTCCTGGGCAAAAAGGACGGCCGCTGGACCCAGTGGCGCGACTTCATCATCTACGTGAGCGAAGCGCCGCTGACGGATTACGGCATCACCTACCGAAAAATCGCACCCGGCTATACCACCTACAGCACCATCGGTATCTATCAGCGCAACATCCATACTTTCAAGGAAGATCCCATCATCGAGAGCACCCTTACCCCGGGCCAGTGCATGAACTGCCATACGGCCAATGCGACCGACCCTTCGCAGTATCTCTTCCACCTTCGCGGCCAGCACGGCACCACCTACATCCAACAGGATGACCGCCACGAGTGGGTGACCACCAAGACGGACAGCACGCTGGGCAATGTGGCTTACTGCTACTGGCATCCGGACGGCCGCTGGTTCGCCGGCTCCATCAATCCCGTCCGGCAGAGCTTCTGGACTGGCGACCAGCGCACCATCGAAGTCTTCGACCTGGCCTCCGACCTGGTGATCGTAGATACCGACGATTACTCCCTGATCGTCGATCCCCGGCTTACGGAAAAAGATTACCTGGAATCCTCCCCCGCTTTCACACCGGACGGAAAGACGCTCTACTACTGCAAAGCGAAAGCCTACGAAGTACCCCGTTATGTCGACAGCATCCGTTATGACCTGATGCGGGTATCCTTCGACCCTGAGACCGGTCGGCTGGGCGAGATCGAAACCGTCATCCCGGCAAGCCGCGACAGCCATAGCATCGCTTTCCCGCGTCCCTCATACGACGGCCGCTGGCTGATGTACAACCAGGCGGATTTCGGCGTCTTCCCTATCAGTCACAAAGAAGCGGACCTCTGGCTGATGGACCTCTCGACCGGGGAGACCCGCCCCATCGATGAAGTCAACAGCCCTTTCTCAGAAAGTTTCCATAACTGGAGTTCCAACAGCCGCTGGTTCCTTTTCTCCAGCCGGCGTGCCGACGGGCTCTATGTCCAGATATACATTGCATCGATCGACGAGAACGGGCATTGCACGAAACCGTTCGTACTCCCCCAGAAGAATCCCCGGAAACTGTATCACGGGACTCTTTACTCCTACAATGCC
>JAEEGF011730445.1_pt1 | contig 20998 bp, 16 predicted proteins | sample 9134171 | NCBI WGS metagenome assembly JAEEGF01 (sample SAMN16246542, study PRJNA631951) | gut metagenome | biome: gut microbiome; feature: rumen; material: AP-attached | host: Bos | place: Iran: Karaj | collected 2018-10 | reverse complement strand
CCATGCACTACTTCTATGGTGCACGTGCTCTGGAGGAGATTCCTTTCCTCGACGACTTCCTGCAGCTCGAGAAGGACTTCCCCAACTTCCACTTCCATCTTGCTTTGGACCGTCCCGACCCGAAGGCAGATGCAGCAGGCATCAAGTACACGCCGGGCTTCGTGGCTCCCGTCATGGGCGACACCTACCTCAAGGCACACGAGGCACCCGAGGACTGCGAGTACTACCTCTGCGGACCTCCAATGATGGCCAAGACCGTGCTCGACCTCTTGCACTCTCTCGGCGTAGAGGACGACATGATTCGCTTCGACAACTTCGGCGGATAACCCTATGAAGAAATGTTTGCTTTTAGCGATAAGCTTGCTCCTTGCCATCGCGGTGCAGGCGCAGACGAACCTTGTTGGTCGCACCTACTATAACGCTAACATCTTGTCCGACAAGATGAACGAGGCCATCAAACAGGTGCTTCCCGAAGCTAAGGCAGAAGCAATAGCCAAGGAGGAGAAGGAGAAAGGCCGCAAGCTGACGGATGCCGAGAAAGCCGAAGTAGAGAAGAAGCTTCAGGAGGCTAGGACCAAAGCCAACGCCGTGTTGAAAAGCATGAAGACAGCCGTCACCATTGAGTTCAAGTCGGAGTCGCAAGCCGTCATGAAGATGGACATGCAGATGAACGATGAAGGCCTGAAGCAAGCCGGCGTGAATTGGGCAAAGCGTAAAATGCTGAAGGCCCTGTTGGCTATGGCTCCCTCTTCGGAGAAGGTAACGTATGTGGTAAAGGGCAACCTCGTCATCATGGATCCGAATGACGAGCCCGACACGCTTCACCTCTCCGAAGACGGCAAGTATCTTTACGGCAAGTTTGATCAAAAGAGCGACATCAGGCTGACGCGAACGAAATAAACAACAGCGAATTAGCTTAAAGTAATAGTCAAGAGGGTGTGTCAAAATAAACGGACATGCCCTCTTTTGTGTATTAACCACGAATTGCACGAATTTCTCGAATTTATAATCGGCTGACAATCAGCAGTTGAAGTGTTCGTGGAATTCGTGTAATTCGTGGATAAAGGCTTTTGAGTGTATTATGACACATCTTCTTTTTTTGTTTATGTTGCTGTCCGGGGAGATGTCCGAGGTGGGGTGCAGGGAACGGCTCGCTTCCAACCCCACCCCTCGCTTCGCTCTTCCCCTCCCCTTCAAGGAATGGGAGGGGAGTTGGGGCACATGCTCTACGCCTGTCTAAGGGAATGGGTGGGGAGTTGGGACACATGCTCTCCGCCCCTCTAAGGGGAGGAGTGGCCGAAGGCCGAGGTGGGGTGCAGGGAAAGGCTCGCTTTCAACCCCACCCCTCGCTTCGCTCTTCCCCTCCCCTTCAAGGAATGGGAGGGGAGTTGGGACGCATGCTCTCTGCCTGTCTAAGGGAATGGGAGGGGAGTTGGGTCGCATGCTCACCGCCTATCTTTGAATGTGCTCTCCGCCCGTCTTGGTTTGTTCTTTCCGTTTCTTCTGATATGGGGAGTTGGCATCCATGCTCCCCTCCCATCTAAGGGGAGGGGTAGGGGTGGGGTATGTCTGATGGAGAGGATTGTTTCTATGTGCCTCGTTATCATGGGGACAGGTAACCTCTGAGTAGTTTCCTCAGATACTTCATTTGTAAATATATTTCCTATGGGCACGCTTTCTGACGGCTTGTTTTTGCTTCTGTGGCACTTTGCTACCCCAAAGGAAAAATAAGGGCTTAAATCGAATTTCCCTCTGAAATCGGGGTTTTGCGAGGAGGTGTTTTTTGACGAAGAGCAAAGAAAATACAAGCGTTGAATGCTGTGTGGATAAATTCTGCGTGGATTTTTGCCAAATTCCGCCTGCTGCGATGGGCAACTCCACGTGCGGAAATTGTAAACGCCGCGTGTGGCGTTGGTCAACATCGCGTGCGGCGTTGGCCGGCATCGCGTGCGGGACCTCGAAATACCGCCTTTTTCTGCTCGATTTTTGTCAAGAAAAATTCACCGGTTTCCCGCCTTCGGACAGGCGCTGCCGGATGCCTCGGAACCGAAAGCCTTACTTTGCGGCCTTCTTTTTCTTTGTTCGTTGGAAGAGTTCCTTGAAGCGGTCGAAGTCGCGTTGGAACTTGATGCCGATGCCTTGTGTGGTGAGCGATGATTGGGTGAAGTAGCGGTCGTTGGTCTGATTGTAGGCTTTCAGTGAGAAGGGGCTGCGTGGCGAGAGTCGGTACTGTATGTCGAAGTCGCCGATGAAGTTGTTGCTACCCATCTTGTACTTGTTCTCTCTGTAGCCGAAGTTGCCGTTGAACTGCAGTCTGCCGCTCAGCATCTTGCCGCTCACCAAAGCCTCTGCATCCAGCTCCTGCCAGCCCTCTTCGCCGGTTCGGAGGTTTGTGCCGAGCGTCCATCCTGTTCCGCCCAAGGCACTCGACATGATTTGATTGAAACGGGAGCTTAATGCGCTGCTTACTACGGAGTTGACCGCCATGCTGCCCTTCGTTTGCTTTGTGTCGATGAGGGTGCCGTAGGTGTAGAACCTGCCGACTCCGAGCAGGTAGATAGCCTGCATGTCTCTGTCCTCCTCGCTGCTCATCATCGAGCGAACCATCTGCTTCTCGTCCTCATTTGCGTTGGGGATGTCGAAGTCGAAGCTGATGACGGGTTCCCGTGCCATACCGCCAATCTTCATGATGCAATCGACGCGTGTGTTGGAGAGGCCAAGTCCGGTGGCCGATAGGTCGTCGAGCGAGACATTGGGCACCGTGTGTTTTGCGGTCAGGTTGAGTGCTGCCTGCATGGCGTCGCCGCCGAAGACGATGGTTCCGTCGGGCTGGAAGGTGAAGTCCTTGCGGATGACGTCGCGGATGGACATGCGATAGTTGCCCTCTTCCACTCGGTAGGTGCCGAAGAGCTGGAAGCGGCCTTTATTATAATAATGTGCTCTGAGACGTCCGTTGCCGTAGAGCGAGATGTTGTCACCCGTTCTGGGGTCCATCAGGATGCGTATCTGGGCATTCGGGTTGGCGTTGATGTCGAAGTTGATTCGCATGTCGGAAGAACTCTCCTCGTCCCCCTTATTGGGGAGCGCCTTGTTTGGCTTCCCTTCATTCTGCTCCTCTGAAGAGGACGCGGAGAGTGGGCCGTACGTCACAAAGTCAGCATCAGCCACAGTTCCCGTTGTCGCGGTGTTGTAGTTGATAGTGGTGCCAGGCATGGGCGTAGCAGAGAGGTCGATGTTCACGTTGCCTGGCTCACCGCTCAGATGCACCTGAGCATCAGCATATACTGTGCCGAAGAAGCTCATGCTGCCTTGATGGGGGAAGTTGTAGGCGAGCATGTTGTGGGCATCTATGCTGACATCAAAGCGAAGATTCTTGAGAGAGTTGTGCATCAGATGCGCATCAACTGTGGCAGCATGCTCGTTCATTCCGGGCATTCCCAAGTAGTCGTAGACATGCGCTCCACGAATCATGATGTTGTCTGGCCGCAGGATGACGCTGTCGCCGGTAAGGTGGTAGTCCGCTCCGGTAGCGAGGACATTCACCTTCAGCTCATCGACAAACATGTCGCCTTCAAGGTTGACGAACTTGAACGGACCGTAGATGCGCGTCCGTCCCGAGGCTCGTCCCTGCAGATTCCTGAAGATGCCTTTCGTGTACTTGTTCAGGAATGCGAGGTCTATGTGGCTGGTTTGCACGTTGAGGTTGAGTCCGTCGTCCATGCCCTTACCCGGGATGATGGTTCCCAGCACATGAGTTCGATGCTCGGGCACAGGTCCCTTCATGTCCGCCTCCAGCATGATGGCACGTTCCTGCTTGCCCCAATTGCCGTAGAGGCTCATGTCTCCGAGGTTTGCGGCGTTGAATGTGAAGTCCTTTATCTGCAGGAAAGCGTCGGCAAAGGGTTTCTTCATGAGCGATGTGGCATAGATGCTTCCCGTTGCCCGCCCGTCGAAATCCACTTTGTGGAAGTTCACGAGGTCCATTATATAAGAGATGTCGATGTCGGCCAGCTCGGCTTTCAGGGTGTCGGAGGCAAGGGCGGAGACTCTTCCGCCAATGGTGATGTGTCTGTCTGCCTGGCTGATGGAGAGATCCTCCACATCCACGACCTTGTCGTGATACATAATGGTGGCAGGCTTGATGGCCCAAAGCGAGTCGCCTATGATGATGCTCGACTTGTTTATCTTGGCGTTGATGGCTGGTTTGTCGGCCAGGTCTCGGCGAACTGTGCCGGTCAGGCTGATGTCGCCGGCATTTGAGATGGTTCCCTTGTTGTCCCATCTGAGGCGAGACGTCACCTTGTCATTGGTCGCATAGGCATCGAGGTTGATATCTACGGGCTTTCCCTTGATGAGTCGCTCGCCTTGAAGGCTGGTCTGGATGGACGTGCTTCCGGCTTCTGCCCTGCATTCGATGTTCTGCAACTCCTGCCCGGCCATCTCGAGACGGGGTATGTGCATTTGCATCGAAATCTGCTCTATCGCATCGCTTATCGTGCCTTCGAAGGTGCTTCTGGCAGGCAGGCGAAGACTCTTGCCCAGCAGCCTTTCCGCCAGCACCGTGTCCTGAACCTGAACGTGGAAGCGGAAGTCGTTGCCCACAGGCTTCTGATGGTTGGCATTCGGGGTGAAGAGGCTGGGCAGATTCTGTCGGAGAGAATGTGTGAAGGAAGCCGGAAGCGTCTTCCAGTTCATGATGCCGTCTACCTTTACATTGAGGAAGTCGCTCTCCACAACAAGGTGCTGACTGCCTTCCGACTGGTAGCTTTTGAGTCCGACGTCGCCGATGCGGAGCGTTCCCTTGTCCTCCGAAGTGATTGTCAGCCCGCTGAGTTGCATGTCGCCCTGCAGGTTGTCGAGACTTAAGTCGCTGAATGTCGCATCGATAAGGCCGCTGAATCGTTCGCCCTCATAGCCTTTGGTGAGTCCCATCTTGTGCGGTGCGAAGTCGTTCAGCGTTGCCTGACAGATGAGCGAGCGTTTTCCGTTGGCTATTGTCCATTGTCCCTTGACCATTGCCTGCCCGTTGGGTTCGTCCACCTTCAGCTCTCCGCCGATTGATTCGCCGTCCAGGCTTGCCGAGAAGGGTATGTTCCGATGCTCGTAGCCCCTGAAGGTGAGACTGTTAAGCAAACCCGTTGCTGTGAGTTTTGCCTGCCTGCCTTTGCCCGGGAGACTGCCCGAGACATGGGTTTCCACAGAGAGTGCCGTGTTTTTCCCTTCGCCTCGCAGGTCGAGCAGGTTGCCCAGCTTGAGGTCCTTCGCAGCCACCTTCGCATCTATCTCCTGCATGTGCGACAGATTTCCCTCAATCGCGACGCTTCCCTGCTCGCTTTCCGTCAGCAGATTCGTGTGGAGTTCTTTGTTCTGCCAGGCAATCGAGCCCGACGACTTCGTGCTTCCCAATCGGCTGAGAATCGGGCTGATTTCCCTCGCCTGGCCTTGGAGATTCTGTGTCACGAACTGCTGCAAAGCCGCTCCTGTCCGCAGTTCCGTGATATCGGCGAACACGGAGGGATTGTCCTTGATGTCCTGAACCGTCGCATGGCAAAGCAGGGAAATGTTGCCGCCGTTGTCCTTGATGGAAAGGTTGGGCAGTCGCAGGATATTGTTCGCCAGCCCGACTTCGGTCGAGAGGTTGATGATGTCGCCAAAGTTCGCCAGTTTCGGAACAAAACAGGAAAGGTCGCGAGGGCTTAAGCTCCCTTTCAGCTCTCCCGTCAAAGGGGAGAGGGTTTTGAAATCTGATGAGGTCAGTATTTCTCCGCTGAGGTTTGTGTTTGGCAATTCAAGTTGGAAAGTAAGGTGTCTTTCCCCGCTTCCCTTTAGGGGAGAGGTGGGGAGAGAGGCTGTGAGCCGCTTGACTTCAAGCCCGCTTTGCTCTTTGAAAGAGAGGTTTCTAAGGTCGATGGCAAGCGAGTCGGGCTTCTTGAGGTACACTCTTGCCGTGAGGCTGAGGTCCTTCAGGTGCAGGTGATGAGGGTCGAAGACCTTTTGTGTGGTTCCCTCTCTCTCGGAGGAGTCGGAGGGGGACCATAGGTCGAACTGCACCTCACCTCGCCTCACGACCAAAGCTCCGATGGCGAGGTCGAGTGGGGAAGAGGTGCTGTCCTTCTTCGAGAAAGCGTCCACGAGGAACTGGAAGTTGAAGGGTTCGTCGCCGTCCTTGTAGATCTTGGCTTTTGTCCCGATAAGCTGTGCTCCGGATATCCGTATCTTCTTCTCGATGAGGGGTATAAGGTCGATTTTCGCAGCGATACGCGAGGCCTGGAGCATCAGGGTGTCTTGCTGGTCGTAGAGCATCACGTTGTCCAAAATGACTTGCCCCAGCATGCTCAGTCGCAGGTTTCCGATGCTCACCTGGCACTTCGCTTTGTCCGCCAAAAGCTGCGACGCCTTCTCTGCCCCCCACCTTTGGAAAGCGGGCAGGGACGTCATCAGCAGCAGGCTTAGGTAGATGATTGCCAGCAGGCCAACGAGGAAACGGAATATGTATTTGATGGCTTTGATAAGCGACCTGTTTTGTTCGTTTCAATTTGCAAATATACGAAGAACCACGCAAAATGCAAAAGAAAATCTTGTTTTCTTTTGATTTATTAGGAAAAACAGCCTTCGGAAATTCTCGAAAAAGGGGTTTGTTGCCGGAAAAACATTTGACAAAAACCCATAAAACAGCCTTCGTGAAACGACGAAAAATTTTGTAAAGATTTTGGAAAAACGCCAAATTCACAGCCTCAAAACGGGGCGATTTTCAACTTAACAGGGAGAGATTGCCAACGCCGCAGGCGAAGTTTGCCAACTTAACACGCGAAGTTTGCCATTTCCGCAGCCTGTGTTTACCCTCAAAACACGCCTTTTTGCCACTTTTTGCTGCCTGCGAAAACAATCTTTACACGCTAAGTGGCTGATTGTCAGCAGTTGCCCTCGTTCTCTGAGAATCGATTCTTTTCGTCCGTCGCGTGTCTCGCCTCCAAATACGCCATTCTCAGAGAGTCAAAATTTGCCAAAATATTGACAAGTCCGATGTTTCGAGCCGGTTCAGACCCCTTGCGATAAACATATATTTGTAATTATTGCTGTCCGGGGAATTCGGCCTGTAGGGCCGATAAGATGTCAGCCCAGGGCAGCGCCCTGGGTATTGAAATGCCGCGGCAAATGACGCTCTGTAAGAGCAAAAGCACTAAAACACAAAGCTTTTGCCCCTTTAGGGCGAACTCTCCTCCTGCGTTATATACCCAGGGCGCTGCCCTGGGCTGACATCTTTCTGCCCCTTTGGGGCGTCCCAAGCCCCTGCCAATCACATTTTGCTCTAAATGCCGATGGTTGGGAGGGGGCATGAGATGATGAAATATTTTTACCGGACAACTATGATTTATAATGTGTTACGCAGGCGTCGAAAGTCCTTTTGTCTGGAAATAGACAGAAAATCTTTTGCTTTCCCTTTGTTTTTCATTTCCTTTTTCGTACCTTTGTAGCTCGATAACTTTATACCTTAAAAACCGACAATGAAGAAAAGAAATCTTACTCTTATGCTCTGCTGCGCCCTTTTTGCCAGCATGACAATGCCGATTCAGGCAGCAAATTCTGTTGATGAGATAGGCAATCTGTTAGTCAGCTACAGTTTTACCAACAATGGCGACGACGGTGGGAATTATTCTGCCACCTTGAAGGGTTCGGCCTCTTTCGTTACTCTCGACAACGGCAACCGTGTGCTGTCAACAGGTAACAATCAGGGTTACCTGGACCTCGGCACGCAGATGGCTCGCGAAGTGCTCGGCCGACTGAACGGCGACTACACCATTTCCCTCGACCTTAACGTGGGAGTTCCCAATTCGCTGGGCAGCTACTGCTGGGCTTGGGCCTTAAGTAACGGCACAAGTCAGTACACGGCGCTGGTCAACAAGGCTGGCGGCGGCGACTGGTACTACGAGATAAAGAACTCCTCGGCCTATATGGCACATTCCAACCAAGCGCTCAGGGAAGAGGAATGGCACACGGTTACAGCCGTACAGAGCGGTAGCACATGTACCATCTATATTGACGGTGTGAGCAAAGGTTCGGTAGCCACATCCATCAAGCCCGCCAGCTTCGCTTCCAGTATCACCCAGAGCTGGTTGGGACGCTCGCCTTATTCAGGAGACGCCTACATGACCAATACCTTGATGGACAACTTCCGCATCTACTCCAAAGCGCTTACCGCTGCCGAGGTGAAGACACTCTCTGATGCCCGTCCCCAACAGGAAGCGGAAGAAGTGACGTTCCCTGTCATCTACGACTTCTCCTCTACCATCGACCAGGAAGGGCAGTTCACCGGCACCCTGAGGAACGGCGCAAAGCTCGCTAACTTCGACTCTAAGCCTGTCCTCAGCTTGGGAAGTACGGACGGATACTTCGACTTCGGTGAAGACTTCGGCAAGGCCGTTGGCAAACTGGACAATTCATTCTCCATCAGCACCACGCTTTATGTGCCCAAGTCCACATCCGTCTCCGGCGCAGGCAACTTTATATGGTGCTTCGCAAGGAGTTCGAGCCAAGGCTATCTCTTCTTGAGTGCCAAGGACACACGCTACTCAATCTCGCCCACGAACTGGAGCGGGGAGAGCAACGTCTCTGCCGCTATGCCTATCGCTCAAGGCGAGTGGGTGAATGTCACCTATGTTCAGAATGCCAACATAGGCACGCTCTATGTGAACGGTCAGCAGAAGAGCCGCAACACGAACATGAGCACACATCCTGCCAACCTGAACCGTCTGATCATGAACTACCTGGGGCGGAGCTGCTATGACGGTGATGCATACCTCAAGGATGCGCTCTATGCCGACTTCTCCCTCTATAATACTGCCATCAGTTCCGAGGAAGTGGCCGAACTCGCAGCTCATGCCGAATCCATGAACGACATCGGCAACAAGGGATTCATCAGTATGGACCTCGAGTCCTTGACCTTGCCCAGCAGCATCAACAACCTGTATGAAGGAGTCACGCTGCCCACAAAGGGTGCCTTTGGCTCTACCATCACCTGGCAATCCGACAATACCGATCTGCTCTCCAACGCAGGAAAGGTGGTCGGCACACCTGAGGAAACGCGCACTCATGTAACGCTTACCGCCACTCTGACCAACGCAGGAGAAAGTGCCACAAAGACCTTCGACATCTATGTCCACAAGAAGGACAGCCCGTATAAGCACTACCTCTTCGCCTTCTTCCCCAGCAATTCCGACGAGAACATCTACTATGCGGTATCCGACAACGGCTACGACTATACCGTCATCAACGAGAGCAAACCCATCGTCAGCGCAGAAGGGAATACCGTCATGAATGGCCTTCGCGACCCACACATCCTGCGTGGCGAGGACGGATACTTCTATATGGTGGCTACCGACATGCGCTCTGCCCTCGGATGGAGCAGCAATCGGGGCATGGTGCTCATGCGCTCCGATAACCTGATCACCTGGACATGCAGCCAGGTTCATTTCCCCACAAGATATGCAGGAACGTATTTCGCCAACGTCACTCGCGTATGGGCTCCCGAGACTATCTACGATCCTGTGGCCAAGAAGTACCTCGTCTACTTCTCCATCCTCACGAATGATGGCACAGTTCCTTACGACAAAGTCTTCTATGCCTATGCCAATGAGGACTTTACCGACTTGGAAGGCGAGCCGACTTACTTCTACGACAGAGGCGGAGCGACCATAGATATGGACATCGTCTTCAATGAGAACGACGGCCTGTATCACGCTTTCTACAAGAACGAAGGCGCAGGCGGCATCTGTCAAGTCACGGCTTCCAGCCTGACGGCTCCTGCTGGAGAGGAAGGCATCCAATGGAGTAACCCCTCAGGCACCTTGCAGCAGACCACAGAAGCAGTAGAAGGAGCAGGCATCTTCCGCCTGATTGACAGCGACGATTGGATACTCATGTACGACTGCTATATGAACGGACATTACCAATTCTGCTCGTCGCCCGACCTCTTCCAGTTCACCTACAGGAAGAACACAGCCACTCAAGGAACCTTCACTCCCAGGCATGGAACCGTCATTCCTATTACAGAGGATGAGTACCAATTACTCATAATGCTTCCAGATGCAACGGGTATCAAGTCTCCTTCTCCTTTGGAGAGGGTAGGGGAAAAGCATTCCTATCGCAAGGTAATCGACCGTTCTGGCGTCATCATAACTGATGGGGAAAGCGAGTTCGACCTCAGCGGACGGCCAGTCCTAAAGCGATAGCCATAAAGTAGAAAGCATCTCAAGCATCCGGTTGCGTGTCGTGGCCGGGTGCTTGTTGTATTATTACAAAAAAAGGACGGATTGCTCCGTCCTTATACATATTATATATTATATGGGAACCTATTTCTTCTTTGCAGACTTCTTAGTCGTGGTAGTTGTGGTGGTTGTTGTAGGAGGCGTGTAGTACTTCAGAGCCTCAGGCATGCGCTTCTGCAGTTCAGCTATGCGCTTCTCGTCGGACGGATGGTCGCTGAAGATTTCAGCCTTCGTGTTGCCACCACTCTGCTGAGCCATACGTTGCCAGAAAGGAATAGCGAGTTGTGGGTCGTAGCCAGCCATAGCAGCGAAGATGAGACCGAGGCGGTCTGCTTCTGTCTCATTATCGCGAGAATACTTGAGATTGGCGAAGTTGAAGCCCGTCTGCGCTACCATATCAAGTAACTGTGCATAGCCTCCTAATCCCTTTGCCTCTGCCACTTGCGTGAGTACGCTGCCACCTATCTGTGCAGCATATTGCTGGCGAGTCTGCTTTGAGAGTTGCTCTGCAGAATGCTTAGCAACAGCGTGAGCAATCTCGTGTCCAAGCACGATAGCGAGGCTTGTTTCGTCCTGAGTGATGGGGAGCATCCCTTCATAGACAACAATCTTGCCACCAGGCATACAGAAAGCGTTGGGCTCGCTGCTGCTTACGAGGTTGAACTCCCATTGGAAGTTTTGCACTTCGTTGGCATAGCCGTTGTTCTTGAGGAATGTCTCGACAGCTGTCGCAAGACGCTGTCCAACTCGTTTCACCATAGCTGTGTTGGTCTGGTTGGTTGACAACTTGGCTCCTTGCATGTATTCCTGATACTGCTGAGTGCTGAGACTGAGAATCTGTGCGTCATCAACGAGCAGACGAGTCTTACGTCCTGTAATAGGCACAGTGTTGGTGGTGCCACATGCTGCTGTGAGCAGAGCGAGGGCACAGATGAGAAAAGCTTTGATTGGTTTCATGTTTGTTCTTCTTTATTTGTTGTTTATCGTCATTTTCCCTGCAAATATACAGTTTTATTTTATATAAGGACTAATTATTGTATGAAAATACATATAAAAGAAGAAATTTCTTGACGAAAAACTTGTGTATGTCGCAGGAAAGTACTACTTTTGCATTCGCTAATCGGAAATGGTGCGGTAGTTCAGATGGTTAGAATACTAGCCTGTCACGCTAGGGGTCGCGAGTTCGAGCCTCGTCCGCACCGCTGAAAAGTACAAAATCATGATGAGTGAAACCTCGGCCCACAAGCCGAGGTTTCATTCTTTAACGAAGAAGGTGTACTGATGTATAAGTGGTTAGTGAGTGCTTTTGTCAATATTGTACCCGGATATGTGCTTAACTTGCTGGGGAATCACTAACTGCTGAAACCTTCTGATTTAGACATGATTGGACAAAATGGTGATATTTTGTGTGTACCCTCAAAAAGAACAGGAGAAATTCCCCAGTTCTTCGCTTCGCTCAGGCGCAGGCGGTTCTTCGCTTGCTCAGACGCAGGCAGAACTTAATACCCAAGGCTTTTCAGCCACTTTTCTACCTTAGAGCGTTCTGTGCGCACCTCATGACCGTAGATGCTGAAGCCTTCCTGGATGTTGGCGCCTGGGAAGGCTTTCTTCACGTCGTCCACGCAACTTGCCAGTCCAGAGCCTTCATGTGTGGTGAAGGGGATAACGGTCTTGCCCTTCAGGTCGTTAGCATGCTTCTTGAAAAAGGTGAACATCACTTGCGGATAAGTGCTCCACCATACGGGACCTCCGATGAACACGGTGTCGTAGCCGCTTAAATCCACATCGCCCTCATACTCCGGCAGTTCGCCTTTTCTTTGTTCCTCTTGGGCAAGGTCGCAAAGGGGTTTGTATGCCATTCCGTCGTACTTGTGCGTGACAATCTCGAACTGCTCTGCACCCGTTAGCTCAGTGATATAGTCGGCCACAATCTTCGTGTTGCCCACCTTGATGTTTCCTACTGCGTAGTTGTCTCCTGCATGCGAGAAGAACACTACCAAACTCTTGTTATTCTTATTCATAACTTTCTCCTGTTTAGTGCCGCCGCTGCACGATACAGATATGAGCAGGCCGATGACGGCTGTGATGATACTTTTGATGTTCATGATGCTAATTCTATTTCCAAAGTTTGAACTCTCCCGTGCGGATGCTGGCTATGACACCACCATCGACGAGCAGGTCTGTGCCTGTGATGAAGCGGGCATGTTCGCCAAGCAGAAAGGCTGCTGCCTCGGCAATCTCGTCGCTTGTTGCTACGCGTTGGGCTGCTGAGGCATCAATCATAGCCTGATAGCCTTCTCCGCTGGCACGGAACTCATCGTAAGCCAGAGGGGTAACGATGATACCAGGTGAGATAGTGTTGATGCGAGCGCGACGCTTGCGCCAACTGGTGGCAGCTGCACGTTGAGCCTGTAGATGGTTCATGCGTTTGGCAATCATATAGGCAAGACCGCTATCCTGCATAGCCACCTCCTGAATGAACTTCATGTCCTTCAGTTTCTCCGTTGGTGTGTTCACCAGTTGCAGTTCGATATCGTTAGGAATGGGATACATATAGGCCGCTTGACTGGAGATGATAAGTCCTGCGCCACCTTCTGCCATCACTTCGCCAAAGGCATCCACGGCATAGCCCGTTCCCACCATATCGAGGTCAACGATGTGCTCCGGCTTGGCTTGGTTTGGTGATGCACCAGCCGTATCGATGAAGTACATCACGGAGCCCAGTTCAGCGGCTTTCTTGGCAAAAGCCTCCACGCTTTCTTTTTGCAAAGCATTCACGATTAAGGTCTCCACATCATAGCCACAACGGCGGAAGTCTTCACCAACTCGCTCCAACGTCTTCTCACTGATGTCACCCAGCAGGATCTTCTTGCCTGCACTAATCCGGCGCACGATGGCTGTTCCCATACTACCAGCACCCAAGAGTGCCACGACTTGCTTCCTCTCGTTTCTGTCGAAAATCATAATATGTCCTCCTTCTTAGATGTTTTTGATGAACTTAGCCGGATTGCCGCCTACGATGGCATAGTGTTGCCATATCGACATCAGCCCCAGAACTTAAGTGCTTGAAAATATCCATAATAGTTCATGTTATTAACGTTTCCGACTGCAAAGGTACGATAATTTTCTGATATGTCAGTTTCACAAATTGCGTCATGATTTTCACTTTTTGTACAAAATGTACATACATTTATAAAATAAAGTGTATCTTTGCTCTCAAAAGGCAACAATATGAAGGTTGATTTCTTGTATTCTACCGATTTCTATGGGCTGAATGCGCGTGAATTGCGCCACACCTGCATGCACTTGATATGCTTGGCAGGGGAGGGGAGTTTTGTCTTTAACGAACATTGCTACCATATCACCAAGAACGATCTTGTGGTGATACCCATTCCCACCAAGGTGAAGAACCTTGCAGCCCATGCAAACTTGAAGGTAGAGTGGTTTGCTGCTGATTACAAGTTCCTGCAAAACCTGCTGCCTTCAAATAACTACAGTATTGGTGGCAGCATCTCGCTGAATCAAGACCCCGTCATCAAACTAACTGAAGAACAAGCCCGACTTCTGCTGGTTGACTTCCATCGCCTGCGCGACCGTATGGAAGACCACCATCTGCAGTTCTATCACGAGTTGATGGGGAGCCTTTGTCTGACGATGATGTACGACATCTTCGAAGCCCATGCCCAGCGCGAAGCTATAAACTCCCATACTGACCGCACAGCCTACATCGTGAAACAACTGATGGCTCTTCTCTCCACAGGCATCAGTCGCACGGAGCGAGAGGTAAGCTATTATGCCGAGCGTCTGAATGTTTCGCCCAAGTATCTCTCGTCCACCATCAAGCGTGTGACGGGACATAGTGTCACCTCGTACATCGACCGCCACACCATCCCCATCCTGAAAAGCTATCTGGACGACGAGCGTTTGTCGCTCACCCAAATATCAAAACTGATGAACTTCACCACACTTTCGTATTTCAGCCGATATTGTACCAAGCACCTTGGTCAGTCGCCAAGCGAGTACCGCCTGAGCCTTCAACCGAAGTATGACTGAGTTTCAAAAATAATGGAAAAGATATGAGCAGAATAATCAGAGAAGCCAAGCAGACAGACATGGCTGACATTATGAAGGTGATGGAAGCTGCAAAGAAGATTATGCGTTCTTCAGGCAATATGCACCAATGGGGAGAAGGCTATCCATCTGAAGCTGTCATTACCTCAGACATGGAAAAGAACGGAGGTTTTGTCATAGAAGATGAAGGCCATGTTGTCGGTTACTTCGCTTTCCTGCCATCACCTGAACCCACTTATCATAAGATATATGATGGCAAATGGTTGGACGATGAGCTGCCGTATTATGTAGTGCACCGTATTGCCAGCTATCCTGAAGCACATCACATCTTCAGCGACATGATAGACTTCTGCTTTGCCCATGATGCAAACATCCGGATTGATACACATCGTGACAATACCATCATGCAGCACAATCTGCTGAAGCATGGCTTCACCTATTGTGGCATCATCTATTTGGCATCAGGCGACGAGCGATTGGCTTACCAAAGAATAGCCCCAAATATTATCTGCAATCCGTTGGACATATGTAGATAAGAAAATCGGGGGGGATATGAAATGGCGAACGAAAAGACAGAAAAATAACGGGGATTTCGAAGCCTGTATCTCTTTTTTTGATACCTTTGCAGAAAGGATAAGGCTTTAATAACAACTGACCTAACTATGAAAACACGACTTTACCAATTTGCCGTTATACTGTTGATGGGGGGCTCGGCTTGGGCTGGTGACGCGGAAGGGAATGATGCTCGTATCTCCGGATACTCGATGGAAAGCGACAAGCCACAACACACGACCCTGTTCAGCACATTAAACGGCGGAATGGACATCCCTCCTTACCGCATTCCGGGTATCACCTGCGGAAAAGATGGCCGGCTCATAGCCAGCGCAGCACGTCTCGTCTGCGGTACTGACCCCGGGTACGGACAGGTGGATTGCGTGGTCAAGATAAGCGACGACAACGGCTTGACATGGAGCGACAAGGAGATAGACGTGGCTGTTGGAGATGCCTCTTTAATAAATAATGTAAAGACTCCGATGGAGGCAGCATACGGCGACCCAGCCATCGTGATGGACCGCGAGCATAACGAGGTGCTGGTGATGGCTGTGGCCGGATGTACCGTTTACTCCAACAGCACGACCAACCGCCAGAATCCCAATATGATTGCCGCTATCCGCAGTCTCGATGGGGGAGAGACATGGCAGCAGCCCGTTGACCAGACAGAAGACATCTACGGCCTCTTCGATGGTGGCAATCCTTTGGCTGCCGCTTTCGTGGGAGGAGGCAAGATATTCCAGAGCCGAATCGTGAAAGAGGGCGACTATTACCGCCTCTATGCCGCCCTGGCTGCACGTCCCAACGGGAACCGCGTCATCTACTCGGACGACTTCGGCCGCACCTGGAAAGCGCTTGGTGGAGCCAGCGCGACACCTGTGCCCAATGGCGACGAACCCAAATGCGAGGAACTGCCCGACGGACGAGTCATCATCACCAGCCGTACCGGTGGAGGTCGTCTGCTGAACATCTACACCTATACCAACACCAAGACTGGCTCAGGCAAGTGGGAAACAGAAACAAAAGCAACCATGAGCGGCCTTAGCGCGAGTCCCAGCAGCAACCCGACAAATGGCGAGATGCTCATAGTGCCAGCCAAACGTCTTAGCGACAGCAAGCCGCTATATGTCGCCTTGCAGTCCGTGCCGACAGGTGGCGGTCGCAACAACGTGGGCATCTTTTTCAAGGAACTGGCCGGCATCGGCGACATCCGCAATCTGGCTGCCTTCTCTGCCGGATGGGACGGCTTCTACCAAGTGAGTCAAACGGCTTCGGCCTATAGCAGTATTGAGCTTCAGGCCGACAACAAGATAGCCTTCTTCTACGAGGAGACCCTGACGAAATGGGGCACAAAGCCCAATCCCGTGAGCACAAGTTTCCCAACAGGAGCAGGCATGCACAACTTCGACGGCTTCGAGAACATCTACCTGGCCCTCGACTTGGAAAAGATTACGGGTGGCAAGTACAGCATAAGCCGCGAGGTGAACCGAGGCGAGTACCTGAAGACATTCTTTAGCGCGCTCTTCGAAGAAATGGAACTGACAGCCGAGGAGAAGACCACAGCAAGAGCTTTGGTGGCAAACCTGACAGCCGAACCTGCTCCGGAACAGATTGATGCCATCTACACGCTCCTTGCCAGCAAGAAGTAAACGCCTACAAAGCAGTTACGATTCTGTCCGTCAACAAAGCGATATTTCTTTTTGCTGTTTCCGGTTTCATAGCCTCATCAATAGAGATGTCAGGATGATTGATGCATTCAACTTGTGAGAAGCCTGCGTCAAGCAGTAGTTGTTTGTCGCTAATCCGACCTGCAATAAGGATGACAGGCACATGGAAGCGCTTTGCTTTCTTGAGAATGCCAAAAGGCACTTTGCCCATCAGCGTCTGATGGTCTGCCGAGCCTTCGCCTGTGATGATGAGAGACGCATCTGTCAAGTGTTCTTCAAAGCAGACGGTATCAAGCAGGAGGTCAATCCCGGAGCGGCAATCGGCATTCAGATATTGCAGGAAGGCGTAGCCCAATCCTCCCGCAGCCCCGGCACCCGGCATGTCCTGTCGGTCGTAGCCAAAGATAAGAGCAGACTCCTCGGCAAATCGTTTGGCACGCTTGTCCAGTTCAATAACCATTTCGGGTGTGGCTCCTTTTTGTGGAGCAAACACATGAGCTGCTCCATTTTCGCCACAAAGCGGATTCCTGACATCTGTGGCAATTGTGAAACGGACTTCCCTAAAAGCCTGAGTATCTCCCCACGAGCCCTGAGGAGCAAAATTGTCGGTAATGGCTTGGAGCATCCCCATGCCGCAGTCGCTTGTGGCGCTTCCGCCGAGCCCCACGATGATGTGTCGGCATCCTTTGTTCACGGCATCTGCCACGAGTTGGCCAGTTCCGTAGCTTGTTGCCACCATCGGATTGCGTTCCTCCGGGCAGAGGAGAGTCAGTCCGCTGGCTTTTGCCATCTCGATAACAGCCGTATCTCCATTTATGAGATACTGTGCCACAATTGGCCGCATCAACGGGTCATTCACAAGGACATCCTGCATCCGGCCACCCATAGCTGAACGAAAAGCCTCCAGCCATCCCTCTCCGCCATCGCTCACAGGAATCTGTATCACCTCAGCCTCGGGCATCTGGGAAAGAATGCCTTCTGCCGCAGCCCGATTTGCTTCTGCCGAAGTCAGACATCCCTTGAACGAGTCGATAATGACGAGGAACTTACTCATAACGGCATAGAGCTATTCGTAATACTCAATCTGCAACTCATCACTCACGTTGAAGTCCTCGTGGAAGTCATCATTATAGACATACACGATGCGGAGCCCCCGAAATGATGCCGGCACCTTCAGCCTGTCGAGCAGATGCCAGCGAGGCCTTCCGAAGTCGTACGAAGCACGGTCAAGCAAGAGGCGGTTGCTCGTCCAGTCGAACTGGTAGTATCCGCCACCTATACATTGGTCGTCGCCAAGAAGCAGGTCCTTATGCTGACAGACCATGCCCAGACGCAGGAAGCCATCCATCGTAATGATAAATTTCGGGTGTTCCATGTCAATATGATGATTGAATGCTGTTTCGGAAGCTGATTTTTTTTAGTTTGCCCTGCAAAGATACGATTTTTTTTGAAAAGAATAGACGCAAAAAATACAATTTTTCTTGCGCAATCTAAAGGAATACCGTATCTTTACATCGTTGTAAATTGTAACCATTAAAATGATTAAGACATTAACGATATGTGTAAAAAGAAGATTAGGTTAGCAGCCATACTTGCCTTGTTTCTGGCTTCGGGACAAGTGTCATGGGCACAAGCGAAAGTCGGAAGTGGTGTCATTACTGCCGAAACGCAGTTTTACCTGAAGCGACTCGATGTGAAAAACCAGAATGTGACCACCAAGAAAGGTTCGAAAGTCCGTCTACGGGAGGCCAGCCTGTTTGTGGTTTGTAAGCCCGAAGCAGATGTTGATGCCGTGAAGGCTCAGATAAAAGCCCTTGGAGCCCATCTGAAAGGCACGATAGGCAGCACGATTATGGTGAGCGCACCAGTCGGCATGGTTGAAAATATGGCTGCCATAGAAGGCATCCGCTATATCACGAAGGGTCCTCGTGTAAAGCAGAAGACCCATGTGTCGCGCGAGGTGACACGTGTCAATAAGGTCCTTGATGGTGTTGATCCGCTAACTCAGGCCTACACGGGCAAGGGTGTCATTGTGGGTATCCTTGACAAAGGATTCGACTATACCCATCCCGCCTTAAGGATATGGATAACAATCTGCGCATCAAGGCAGTCTATATGCCTGGTGTCCATGGTGATGAGCCAATTGTTACTGCCGACGGGGAGAATCTGGATGGACTGCTGATTACCGACCCCCAACAGATTCTGGATATGGGGGCCGATTGTTCCGGCGAATCTCACGGAATACATTGTGCCGCGATAGCTGCAGGCAGCCCTATAACGTTCAAAGACAACGTGTTGGGTGGCATGGCGCCTGAAGCAGACATCGTGCTCTGCCCCTTCCAACAGGCCTCCCCTGCAGATGACAATAATGTTGGAGATAACGATGCAGATGAAGAAGATAAAGAGGTGATGAACCTTATCAATGGCATCCGCTTTGTCCACGACTATGCCCATCGGGAGGGGAAACCCTACATCATCAGTCTCAGTCTGAACAGTCATGATGGGACGCACGACGGCACCAGCCTTATTTCAACTATGTTTGACGACCTGATTCAGAACGGTTGCTATATGGTTTTGGCCACCGGCAACGAAGGTGGTGACTCCTGTTACATCAGCCGTCTGTTTGCCGAAAACGACACCCTGCACACCATTCTTACCCAGGAAGCAGAAGTCTATGCCTATAGTCGTCAAACCTCCGAGATAGGTTGCCAGATAGGTCTGTTTAATGTCGATACGCTGAAGGAAGAGTGGCGCTCGCCTTTGCTCACCAACAAAAACGGCAATATACTGTTGAACATCGACTTTGAAGCGGACGAAGTGGAGGATATGGGCTTCGACGGCCATCCCGAGGTGGTCGAGGAAATCAAGAACGCGTTGGGTAGCGCTATTGATGATGATGTTGCCGTCAAACTAAGTGTCAGTACCCAGCCAGACGGTCATGCCTGTGTACGGTTCGAAGTGCAGGGTTCCCTGAATGAAACCTATGTGTTCACCTTCCACCTTACCTCTCCCCAGGGCAATATCGTCGATATGTGGGGCGACTCAGGCACCACGTTCGCCAATCTCATCGGCTCTGACTACTATACCTTGGGCAGCAGCTCCATCTCTATGGGCGACTGGGGAACGGGCGGCAACATCATTACAGTCGGATCATGGGCAGCCAAGAGTTCATTTATTAATATCGAGGGTCAGAAAAAGGACGACGGTTCGGCCAATGCTCTGGGGGCATATTCGGATTTTACCAGTTACGGCACCGACCTGGCAGGCCACTCCGCACCCTTCATCTCCGCACCAGGCAGCATGATCATATCTGCCGTCAGCAGTAATGATGAAAACTACGTCCAGACAGATGGAGACAACGAGACCGGATACAGCTCGGAGGTTGTCTGTGCCGTGGACGACCGTTATTGCTGGGGTTCGATGAGCGGCACCTCGATGGCAACACCTACCGTAGCCGGCATCATCGCCCTGTGGCTTGAGGCCAAGCCCGATGTGTCATACGAGGAGATTAAGGAGGCTATGGCAGCATCAGCCATCACCGACGATTTCACGAAAGCCGCCCCCATACGCTATGGCAATGGCAAGATAGATGCCTATCGCGGACTGCTCCACGTCCTGGGCATTTCAACCCGTATTCCGGAACTGAGCCGTCACCAGCCGCAGGACGTCACCTTCCGCCTCTCTGCAGGCCGTCTCACCCTTGTTGGCGTACCGGATGGCACCCCCATCCGTGTCTATACCACAGAAGGTATTCTCGTGGCGGACTCAGCCCTGCAGGATGGCTGCATCAGCCTTCCGGCCACAGCCCCTGGCGTCTATGCCGTACAGGTAGGCAAGTATGGCTCCATCTTGATTAGGAAGTAGGCAGCATTACGCCATCACCACGAAAAACTCCCTTATCCGCAAAGAGATAAGGGAGTTTTTTTAGAGTTGAGAGGTTAGTGGTTTGGTGCTCCTCAGACTCCTTGACTCCTTAGAATTATTTGTCTGAGGAGTAGAGGCGTGAAGGTTATTTTTGTCTAAGGAGTGGAGGCATGGAGGTTATTTTTTCTAAGGAGTAGAGGAGTGAAGGAGTTTTTTTCACCTCCTTAGCCTTGGCTCTCCTCAGACTCCTTGACTCCTTAGAATTATTTTTGTTATTGGTGTCCGGTAAAAATATTTCATCATCTCTTGCGCCCTCCAAACCATCGGCATATACGCCAAAATGTGATTGGCAGGGGCTTGGGACGCCCCAAAGGGCCCTACAGGCCGAATTTACCGGACAGCAATATAACAAACTAACAAGGGTAATAACCTCCAATCCCCACATGTTTTTCGGTCTATGGGTCAAATTGCAGGATAAAATTTCTCGGGATGCCAGTATTTAAAGGCATTGCGAGAGATTAAGCAGCTTGAGTCAAAAATCGGCGAAAAAAGTATGTCAATGGGTCATTTTGCAGGATA
>JAEEGF011782012.1_pt1 | contig 21010 bp, 18 predicted proteins | sample 9134171 | NCBI WGS metagenome assembly JAEEGF01 (sample SAMN16246542, study PRJNA631951) | gut metagenome | biome: gut microbiome; feature: rumen; material: AP-attached | host: Bos | place: Iran: Karaj | collected 2018-10 | reverse complement strand
TGTTCGTTACATCCCCTTCCCTGTGCTCTCAGGCTTTATGAGTGGCATCGGTATTATCATTATTCTGCAACAACTCTATGCATTGGTGGGTTTGAAATCGCCTGTGCTGACAATAGATATGATTTTGGAGATGCCCGAGCGTTTGCAAGGTGGAGTATCTCTCACAGCCTTGTTGCTGGGTTTAGGTACAATTGCTATTATTTGGCTGATGCCCAAAATTACGAAGAAAGTGCCTGCCACTTTGGTGGCTTTGCTGGTGATGACGGTGATATCATTGTTCTTTGAGATGGAAGACCGACTGCTGATTGGTGCTATCCCTGGTGGATTGCCAATGCCTTTCTTCGCCAACGCAAGTATCTCGTTGTCAGGCATTGACTGGTATGAAACTCTGAAGGTAGCTATTGTTCCTGGCTTGACTTTGGCTGGCCTGGGTAGCATTGATACACTGCTGACTTCTGTGGTGGCTGATAACATTACCAAGACACATCACAACAGCAACAAGGAGTTGATTGGTCAAGGTATTGGTAATTTAATCAGTGGTCTGTTCTGTGGTATTGGCGGTGCTGGTGCTACGATGCGTACGGTGGTGAATGTGAAGAGTGGTGGTAGAACACAGATCAGTGGCATGGTACATTCTATCTTCCTGTTGGCCATCCTGTTAGGTTTAGGCGGACTAGTTCGCTATGTGCCTCTGTCAGTATTGGCCGGTATCTTGATTACTGTTGGTTGGGGCATCATCGACTTCAAGGGTTTCAGGGATTTGCTGAAGATTCCCAAGGCCGATGCCAGTGTATTGCTTATCGTGTTTGGTCTGACCGTCTTAGTGGATTTGCTGACGGCAGTAGGTATCGGCATGGTGATTGCTTGCGTATTATTTATGAAACGCGCCAGTGACTTGGTAGAGGGAGGATACAGCTCGTCTATTATGACGAACTTCGACAAAGAGAGCCCGTGGGCTGACGAGGGTGGTATTCCTGATAGTCTGAAAGACCGTATTTATATTCAGCGTCTGAATGGTCCTATTTTCTTCGGCACCATTACGAAGTTCCAGAGTGTGATGAATGATGTGCCTGCTGATGCAAAGATTGTGATTATCCGTATGCGACTGGTAAGCTTTATGGATCAGAGTGGTTTGTATGCGATGGAGACGGCGATTAAGGAGATCCAGTCCCATGGGGCCATGGTGCTGATGACTATCATTCAACCACAGCCTATGTATATGCTCAAAACGATGGATGTGATTCCTGATCTTGTTCCCGAGAAGCATACATTTAAGACTTTCGAAGATTGTACGGCATTCCTAAAGACTCTTGGCAATTGACAAGCAACAAAACGACTTTTAATAATGACATAATAAAGGCTACTCATTGAGTAGCCTTTATTATTGAAAATCGATAAGTTGCATACAATTTTGAATAGAAACAAAGTCTATTGTAAATCGAGCGAAGTTCGATATCAATTGTCTTTAATCTTGAACTTCACCTTCAAGATACGTCGTTTATCAAGCGACAGAATCTCAAACTCATAACCTTGATAAACAATCTTCTCATGTACTTTCGGGAACTCACCTTTCAACTCCAACAGCAAACCACCAATCGTATCGCTTTCACCTGAAGCCTCCTCGAAAGTATCCTCGTCGAGTTTCGTAATCTTATAAAAGTCAGTAAGCTGAGTCTTAGCCTCGAAGACCCAAGTATGTTCATCAATCTTAGCATACGAGCGATCCTCATCATCGTATTCATCACGAATCTCACCTACAATCTCCTCGATTATATCCTCCATCGTAACCAAGCCCGACGTGCCACCAAATTCATCCACCACGATAGCAATATGCACCTTACTAGTCTGGAAATCCTTCAGCAACACGTCAATCATCTTCGTTTCAGGCACGAAATAAGCAGGACGAATAAGCGATTGCCAATGAAAATTGTCTGCCTTACCCAAGTGAGGCAGCAAGTCCTTGATATACAATACACCCTTTATACTATCAACGGTGCCCTGATAGATAGGAATACGTGAATACACATTGTCGATGATGCAACGCAACACATCCTTATAAGGAGTGCGGATATCCAGCGCCACCATATCCATGCGTGAAGTCATCACCTCCTTAGCGGTTTCGCCACCAAAGCGGATGATACCTTGCAAGATAGAACTTTCGTCGGTTATCTCCTTTTGGTCGGTCAATTCCAATGCATGCTCCAACTCATCCACAGAAACATTGTGCTTCTTAGGAGCAAAATATTTGTTCATAAAGAACGTGCTGTGTACCAAAGCCTGGGCAAACGGCTTGAATAACGAATGACAAAAACTGATACCAGGAGCGGCAAAGCGACAGAACTTCAAGGTGTTCTGTGCGGAATAAATTTTCGGGACTATCTCACCAAAAAGCAACAAGAGGAAAGTCAGCACCACCGTTAGTATCAGAAACTCCGCTAAGGGAGAGCCGAACTTCACAACCTTCATAAAGAAATAGTTGCAGAGCAAGATGATTGTCACGTTCACAAAATTGTTGGTGATCAGGATAGTTGCCAGCAGTCGCTCCTTATTGCTGAGCAAGCGAGAAATACGTTTGTCGGATGGGTTCTTTTCGTCCTCTATCACACTCAAGTCGCTGGGTGATAAGGAGAAGAACGCAATCTCCGAGGCAGAAGCGAAAGCAGAGAAAAGCAACAAGACAGCAGCCACAACAATGGCAATGACGGCCGCTGTTGATGGCTGCTGAATAGTGATATCATTTACTACAGCTGTCAGCTGAGATAAAAACGAGTCTGAGTCCAAAGAATTCAATTTTAGTTAAACATATTGTTAAAACGGCGGTTCCGAATCGGTATTGGCCTGCGGATTAGCCGGTTGGAGAGCAGGAGCTTGCGGAGCAACTGTTGGCTGATTTGCTTTAGGCGTCAGCATCTCCATCTCATCTACATATATTTCGGTCACATAACGCTTGATGCCACTCTGGTCGTCATAACTACGGGTAAAAATCTTACCTTCCACATACAACTTATCACCCTTATGCACATACTTCTCTACCGTCTGAGCCATTCCGTTACGGAAAACCAGGTTATGCCACTCTGTACGATCAGGAACAACAGTTCCATTCTGCAGTGTGTAACCTCTTTCTGTGGTTGCCAATGGCACTTGAGCCACTGCACGTCCACCTTCAAAATACTTTACATTGGGGTCTCTGCCCACGTTACCAATTAAAATCGCTTTATTCATAACTGTTATTATTAAAATTAATTGTCGGCACAAATTTAGGTTAAATTCTTGCATCATGCAAGTTTTTCCGAATGAATTATCCGAAAAAAAATGTGATGAGCCTAGGGAAGGCATAATTTGTCAGACTGTCAGCCTCCACCTTATAATATATAAAGAACGAACGAGTATCAGGAGGCAAAATTACCTCGTAGAAATCGGCCATAATGATGCGATGAGTCAACACATGCTTCACGCCTTGTTTAATTAAAGAAATCTGCGGAGTTTCACCTGGAGCCAAAAAAGGTTTTATTGCCTGCAGCAACTCGCTGAAGCTAAGCTGATGGTCACTCTCAATCAAGGGCAGCTCATAAAGGTTTTGCCAAATATCCTTGTCTGTGCGCTTGTGAATGAAAGTATATTTGCCAGCTTTGACCCAAAGGTAATGAAAGTATCTCGTCTTGACAACAAGTTTCTGTTGTTTCACAGGCAATGCATCAACCATACCTTCGCGATAAGCCACACAAGTTTCTACCAAAGGACACAACAAACAATTAGGTGACTGAGGAGTGCATTGCAAGGCACCAAAGTCCATCATAGCCTGGTTATAGTCGGATGGGCAAGAAGCATCGAGGTTATCTTGAGCCATAGAGGTAAAAAGCTTCTTTCCCTCCGTAGAGTCGATGGGCACCTCCACACCAAAATATCTCGCCAGCACTCGATAAACGTTGCCATCCACCACAGCGTATGGCATATTGTAAGCAAACGAGCAGATAGCTGCGGCTGTATAATCCCCCACTCCCTTCAAGGCTCTCACTTCCTCATAGGTTTTAGGAAACACACCATGCATACTTTTGGCAGCAGCATGCAGGTTACGTGCTCGCGAGTAGTAGCCCAAACCTTGCCACATCCTCATCACATCGTCTTCAGGAGCAGAAGCCAAAGATGCCACATCAGGAAACTTTTGCATAAACCGCATAAAGTAGTCATACCCCTGGCTCACACGCGTCTGTTGAAGAATAATCTCTGAAATCCAGATACGATAAGGGTCACGGGTGTCTCTCCAAGGCAATTCCCTGCGGTTCCCTGCATACCACAACAATATCTTATCACTAAACACACTCATACACGTTTGGGGCTAATATAGGCCACAAAAGTACTAAAAAAAGGTGAAGAAAGCTCTTAATTTGCTGAAAATGCGATTTTTTATAAAAATAAAGCACTCTAGTTTTGGGGATTTGGAAATTTCAAACTATATTTGCAGTCCGAAAATATTAACAACTTAAAAATATTAAGAAAATGACAAAAGCTGATATTATTAACGAGATTGCTAAGAGCACTGGCGTTGACAAGAAGTCAGTAGCAGCAACAGTAGAGGCATTCATGGTTGCAGTGAAGGAATCATTAGAGAAAGAGGAGAATGTTTATCTCCGTGGTTTTGGTAGTTTCATCGTTAAGAAGCGTGCTCAGAAGACCGCTCGTAACATTTCTAAGAACACTACTCTGATTATCCCAGAGCATAACATTCCTGCTTTCAAGCCAGCTAAGACTTTCACTCTGCAGGTAAAGAAGTAATTATTAACCCTTAATTTTTTCAATTTAGCTATGCCAAGCGGAAAGAAGAAAAAAAGACATAAAATGTCAACGCATAAGCGTAAGAAAAGACTGAGAAAGAACAGACATAAGAGCAAGTAACCTCTCAGTTTGAAAAGGTGATAAATAAATAGGACAAACTTGAGTAGTATTGTTCAAGTTTGTCCTTTTATTTGTTATAATGTATTTGTTTGTTAAACAAAGAGATCTTTAATTTATTGTAAGTAACCCCGTGACAAACGAACTTGTGGTGGATGTGAAACCCAAAGAGGTTTCCATCGCCCTGTTGGAAGACAACCAACTTGTTGAGCTTCAAAAAGAAGGTAACAACACTGCTTTCAACGTGGGCAACATTTATTTGGGACGCGTTAAGAAATTAATGCCCGGACTCAATGCATGCTTCGTGGATGTGGGGTACGAGAAGGAGGCATTTCTTCACTATCTGGACTTAGGTCCTAAGTTTAGCTCTATCGACAAGTATGTCAAACAGACTTTAAACGACAAAAAACGACTGCCACAACTGAGCAAGGTACTCAATTTGCCAGACCTACCGAAGGAAGGCTCGATAGCCGAGCATCTGACTGTAGGACAAGAAGTGGTAGTGCAGATTGTAAAGGAACCTATCTCAACCAAAGGACCGAGACTGACATCCGAGCTGTCGTTTGCAGGCAGATATCTGGTACTTATGCCCTTTGATGATAAGGTGTCCGTATCACAGAAAATAAAATCAAGCGAAGAGCGCGCACGCCTCAAGCAATTACTGATGAGCATCAAACCCAAGAATTTTGGAGTCATCGTCAGAACCGTAGCTGAAGGAAAACGTGTGGCCGAGCTTGACGGAGAGCTTAAAGTCTTGATTAAGCGTTGGGAAGACGCTATGACCAAGGTACAGAAAGCCACGAAATATCCGACGCTGATTTACGAGGAAACAAGTCGTGCCGTAGGTATGATCCGCGACTTGTTTAATCCAGATTTCGAGCACATCTATGTAAATGATGAAGCCGAGTTTAACGAAATCAAGGATTACGTAACACTCATAGCCCCTGAAAAGGCAGGAATCGTGAAGCTGTACCAAGGCGAACTCCCTATTTTTGACAACTTTGGCGTGACCAAGCAGATAAAGTCGTCGTTCGGACGCACCATCTCCTATAAGAACGGAGCCTATATGATTATCGAACATACAGAAGCGCTTCATGTGGTGGATGTGAATAGCGGTAACCGTACAAAGACCGACAATCAGGAAACGACTGCCTTAGAAGTGAACCTGGGTGCTGCCGATGAACTGGCCCGACAACTACGACTGAGGGATATGGGTGGCATCATTGTAGTGGATTTCATCGATATGTCATTAGCCGAAGATCGTCAGAAGCTTTACGAACGTATGTGTCAGAATATGCAGAAGGACAGGGCTCGTCATAAAATCCTGCCACTGAGCAAATTCGGACTTATGCAGATAACACGCCAAAGAGTGAGGCCTGTGTTGGATATCGATACCTCGGAAACATGCCCTACATGTTTCGGCAAAGGCAAGATTCGCCCATCTATCCTGTTTACAGACCAACTGGAGAGCAAAATTGACTACTTGGTGAATAAGCTGAAGATTACCAAATTCTCACTCCATGTACATCCATATGTGTCGGCTTTCGTTAACAAAGGATTGCTGTCTCTCAAAAGACAATGGCAAATGAAGTATGGATTTGGCATCAGGATTGTCCCTAACCAAAGCTTCGCCTTCCTTCAATATAAGTTTTATGACAGGAGTGGTGAAGAGATTGACATGAAGGAAAAGAATGATGTTTAAACAATTAGCCCCGAAGCTTTAATAGCTTTCGGGGCTTTTTTATGTTATAACAGAAAGCTGGGTAACTCCTGTAAGGATTGGATGGTGGGAATGTCTGGTCTCTTATCCTTTTCTGAAGCACAACCATGAACAACGGGACAGCCTATAGACAAGGCTGGGGCAATGTCATTTTTGTAGGAATCGCCTATGACAAGCACCTCTGCAGGCAGATAACCTTGTTCTTTGATAGCGAGTTGCCAAATACCAGGATCAGGCTTGCGGATGCCCACTATAGTAGAGTCGGTGATGCTTTGAAACAAGGGAAGTATGCCTGCGTCGGCTACAACTTGTCGAAGATTGCCGTAGAAATTGGAAACAAGCAACAAAGGATAGTGCTCTGCCAGTTGTTGCAATACTGACTTGTTGGCTTGCACTTGGTTTTGGGCATAAGTGGTAACTAACTGAGCTGCTTGCTCTGCTAATTTTTCCACCAAAGTTGTTGCCACAAGCCCCTGTTGGCTCAGGATCTCAAACTGCAAATGCGTCTTATATCGCTGGGTTGCCAAGAAGCCATCCTTAGGTTTCACACATTGCAGTCGTTCCATCTCTCGCTCTGCATACACGTATGCATTACGGAAATTTTCCGATGTGAGATTAAGGTGTAAGTAGCTGTTGTACACTTGGATATATACTTGCATCCAGTGCAGGAATGGTGTATCTATTGTACCACCAAAATCGAATGCTATAGCCTTTATATTATTGACCATTGACGATTGACAATTGACGATTATACATTTCTCTTGATATCTTTTCATGCCTCCACACCATATAGATGAACAAAGCATTTAGTACAATCAGCTCAAAGACAAAATAGAGCCAAGGCATATCAATAAATAATGAGATGAACAATGCAATTACCCTGGTGTTGAACGACAGGATATTGGTAAGAGGCATCAACGGTAAACTCTTTTGACGGAACTGCTCACGAATGACCACAGGAACCACCCCATCTTTATACTTCGCCTTCAGTTCAACAAAGAACCGTTGGAAACAAGGCGTCATACGTTCTTGATTGGCAGTATAATTCTTATAAAAGTATTGAAACAGCTTCTGTATAAACTCATCCTGCCAACTCATACGATTATATTTCTCTTTTTCTTGACAAGCTTTGTCCAACTCACTGCCCTGCTTCCCCAACAGGAAAAACAGGTGAATATTGCGATAGTAATCGGCCATAGCTGCCTGCTTGCTATGACAATAACCTGCTAATGCGGCTAAGATGAATATCCAAAACGACCAGATAGGCATCAATCTTAAACAGATGGCTAAATAGATAGCAATGAACCAGCAATCGCCCGACATGCCATCGAGTATCCTACCCAACTCCGACTTCTGACCTGTAAGACGAGCCAGTTGGCCATCAGCACTGTCATAGCTATTTGCCCACACTAACAACGCCATGCCTATGATATTCAAAGGCAAGGAAGTAAAATAAAACATTACACCTGCAGCTACCCCTAAGAAGATAGAAGCGATAGTAACGGCATTGGGGCTTACACCCAATCGTCTGAACAACAAAGCCCAACGGAAACCAATAGGTCGATAGAACAACAAATCAATCCATTCTTCCGTATCCTTGGATTTCAAGGATGCCTGATATAGCTTTTTATCTTCCGGACTCATAACAAATTCCTTTCTATCTTTTTTATAATAGCTTGAGCAATGGCTTTTCCAGCTTCCTCACGACATGGAGAAAAACTGGGCCAATCGTTGAAATCAATAAGGCGAATTGTACCGTCTGCTGCTACAACAGCATCACCTCCAAACACCTCAACACCCAATACTTGAGCAGCTTGAAAACAGATTGCCTTCATGTTTTTCTCAGAAAAGCAAAAGCCTGTTGGAGCTCCATTTACAGTCTCTTGTCCAAACTTACTATGCAGAGACTGATAAGGATAAAACCAGTAGAAGAAGCCTGTACCAGCTACTCCATAGAACTTCACCAAGTCACCATCCAAATGCTCACTAACTACTACCCTACAGATTCCTCGCATAGCAAAGCTATCCAATACTTGCTGCAAGTGAGATGGCTCACTCACAAACACCACGTCGTTTGATTCAATAGTATATCCATCGGCTTTCTTTACCCAATATTGACCATTGAACGTTGACCATTGAACTTTGGCCGTTGAGATCCTCTCCAAATCGTAAATCATACTTGGGGCAAACGGAATGTCATTGTTCAATAAGAGGGTGGTCATGGACTCGCGACGACAATGCTCTATGCCGTAACCTGAGTTAATGACAACAACCCCTGTTTGTTCTAATGCCTGGAGTATGGCAACAGCATCTTCACTTCGTAACATATTATATATATTGCACTCCTCCACCATACCAGCAATCAAATCTTCTTCATGGTACACCTTCACCTCATGCCCCATCGCTTCCAGCTGCTTCAGCACCTCAAGAAAGATAGCATAGTCTTTGTCCTCACTATGAGGTGAATAGACTGTAGCCCGTCGAATACCTGCTATATGATAGAACCCTCTCATTTCGCCAACAACCTTTCAGCTACTTCAATATCAGCAGCATGGTCAATATCAATTACCTTACTGAACGCCCAAGCCTGTAACTTCAGCCCAGCATCTACCAAATACTGTTGGAAACCTCGCATTCGTTGCACCCCAGCCTCTTTAGCCTCAAGTAATAAAGCTAATGCTTGTTGGTTCATGCAATATATGCCACCAGAAATAAAGCGACAACCCTCATATGACTCATTAGCGTAACCTGTTATTTGCAACGTCTCAGCATCAGTCTTAACATACAATGGCTTTTCGTCATCAATATAATCAGTCACTCCCATCAAGGCATCATGTTCATCATCTTCTTGAAATCTGCGGATGTAACTCGCAAACTCTTTCTCTTGGAAAATAGGATCAATTGTAGTCAAACAAAACTTACCATTACTATCTAAGCCATCTTTCCCACATTCTACCCCTGTATCCACCTTTTTCTCTTGCAGGAAAGGCATCAACTCGCAGAAGCTATGGAAAGAGTCAGGCGTGCTCTTCACAACTAAGTTCAGTGGTATAGGTAGTTTTATTTTCATAATGTAATCATATACTTCTCGCATTTCCTCATTTATAATAACACTGATGCTCTCAGCTCCATTTTCACAGAAAATGCGAAACAATCTACCCAACAGAGTCTCACCTCCCACCTGAATCAGAGGTTTGGGTGTTGTGATACCATCTGCCACCAATCGTGAGCCCTGCCCAGCTGCAATCAGTCCATATTTCATAAGTGTCAACTTTCCTTTAGAATAAACGACACAAATATATTCATTTTTCTCTGAAAAACACTATCTTTGCAATAAAAAATAAAAAAACATGAAATACGATTTTGATGAAATCATTGTGCGTAAGGGCACAGACTGTGTGAAATACGATGACTTACAAGGTGTGTTTGGAAGAACAGACTTGCTGCCTATGTGGGTGGCAGACATGGACTTCCGTACTCCTAAGTTTGTGGTTGACGCCATCCGTCAGCGCCTCGACCATGAGGTCTTGGGCTATACCCTGCCTTGCGAGAGTTGGTATGAAAACATTATCCAATGGGTAGGCAGGCGACATAACATGCAGGTAAAAAAAGAAGAGATTGGCTTTGTACCAGGCATCGTACGAGGTATTGCCTTTGCCGTTAATTGCTTTACCCAACCCGGTGATAAGGTGATGGTACAAACACCAGTCTATCATCCATTCTTCTTGGTTACAGAACACAACCACAGGGAAGTGGTGTATAACTCTTTAGAGGTTCATGATGGACAAGTCCACATCAACTTCGATAGTTTTGAACAAAAGATACAAGGTTGCAAGCTATTCATTCTCTGCAACCCCCACAACCCAGGTGGCAGAGTTTGGACTTTAGAAGAGCTGCAACGAATAGCAGAAATCTGCGAGCGTAATGGTACCAAGGTCATCAGCGATGAGATACATGCAGACCTTACCCTACCTGGCTATGAGCACCACTCCTATTCAACCGTATCAGAAGCTGCTCGTGAGCACAGCATCACATTCATGGCACCCAGCAAAGCCTTCAACATGCCAGGCTTAAGTAGCTCATATAGTTTGATTTTCAACAGAGATATGCGTGAAAAATTCAATGCTTACATGGAAGCCAGCGAACTCTCTATGGGCAATATGTTCGCCTATCTGAGTTGTGCTGCAGCTTACGAACATGGTGAGGATTGGTTGAAACAAATGCTAGCGTATGTGCAAGGAAACATAGATTATACAGAACAATATCTGCAAGCAAATATCCCAAGCATTAGCATGCTGAAACCACAAGCTTCCTACCTAGTGTTCTTGGATTGTCGCAAGTTAAATCTCACCCAAGAAAAGTTGGTAGATTTGTTTGTCGAAAAAGCACACCTTGCATTGAACGATGGTACCATGTTTGGGCATGAAGGCAAAGGCTTCATGCGACTGAATGTGGGATGTCCTCGCAGCATCTTGCACCGGGCTTTAACGCTGTTAGCACAGGCAGTCGGGTGAATTATACGTATTTCTTGCAATGATGTCAATTAAAATGAGTACATTTGCAGCATAATAATTAAAACAATTTGATATATGTACACAATTCAGACCAACCAAAGTGGCACTCGCTCCCTGCAGATCAGCGATGAGCATCTCGCCACAATTCGTAAATATGGGTTGTTCGACAACCTGACAGACAGCAACGGCTTTGTGGACGAAAGCGTACTGGAGAAGTTGAAACTCAATGTGCGTTCGCTTATCGCAGCAGAGGCAGGCGACATCAAAGACTTACTGACACTCTGCATTGACGTGCTTTACCACGATAACATGAAGGCTTTTGGCTTACAGAAGTTGATGGCACTTTATGATGAATGGTGCATTGAACATTGAGTATTGACTATTGACAATTGGCATGGGTAATCTAACCGATTGGCTACCAACCACCAAGAAAGAGGTGGAATTAAGGGGATGGAATGAACTGGATATCATTTTGTTCAGTGGTGATGCTTACGTTGACCACCCCTCTTTTGGAGCTGCAGTAATAGGAAGAATCCTGGAAGCGGAGGGCTACAAGGTGGCAATTGTGCCTCAACCTAACTGGCGAGACGACTTGCGCGATTTCAAGAAACTGGGCAAACCCCGCCTATTCTTTGGCATCAGTCCTGGTTGCATGGACAGCATGGTTAACAAATACACTGCCAATAAGCGTATTCGTCATGAGGATGCTTATACCCCTGATGGTCGTACAGATATGCGACCAGATTATCCATCCATTGTTTATACAAAGATTCTCAAGCAATTATTCCCTGATGTACCTGTATTCTTAGGAGGTATCGAGGCAAGTATGCGACGACTTACTCACTACGATTATTGGGAAGACCGTGTGCGACCCAGCATACTCGTAGATAGTGGCGCTGACTTGCTGATGTATGGTATGGGGGAAAAGACTGTAGTGGAAATTGCCCGTAAATTGGAAAATGGTGCACCCCTAACTGACACACCCCAAATTGCTTACATTATTAAAGATATCCAACCCAACGACACGGATATCGTTCTATACTCGCATGAGGAATGTCTGAAAGATAAAAAAAAGGAAGCAGCCAACTTCAAGCACATTGAAGAGGAAAGCAATAAATGGAGTGCGCAACGTATCTTGCAACGCACAGGAAAACAAACTGTTGTGGTAAATCCTCCCTACCCTCCGATGACGGAGGCTGAGCTCGACCATTCATTCGACCTGCCCTACACCCGTTTACCTCATCCCAAGTACAAGGGCAAGCGCATACCTGCCTACGACATGATCAAATTCAGCATCAACCTTCATAGAGGCTGTTTTGGAGGATGTGCCTTCTGCACCATTTCTGCCCACCAAGGTAAATTCATTGTGAGTCGTAGTAAAGAGAGCATTTTGCGTGAAGTCAAACAGGTCATTCAGATGCCTGATTTCAAGGGCTATCTCAGTGATTTGGGAGGTCCATCTGCCAATATGTATCGTATGCATGGCAAGAACCTGGAATTGTGTAAAAAGTGCAAGCGCCCCTCTTGTGCCCATCCCTCTGTATGTCCCAACCTTAACAACGACCATCGTCCTTTATTGGATATCTACCATGCTGTTGATGCCTTGCCTGGTATCAAGAAGAGCTTTATTGGTAGTGGTGTACGATATGATCTACTCCTGCATCATAACACCAACGAGGAGGTTAACAAAGCCAATCGTCAATACACCAAAGAATTAATTACCAAACATGTTAGCGGAAGGTTAAAGGTGGCACCAGAGCACACCAGCGATGAGGTACTCTACCTCATGCGCAAACCATCTTTCAAGCAATTCGAGGAATTTAAGAAGATATTCGACCATATCAACGCACAGGAAAACCTGCGTCAGCAAATCATACCTTATTTCATCAGTAGTCACCCAGGTTGCAAGGAAGAGGATATGGCTGAGTTGGCTGTTATCACCAAGCGACTGGATTTCCATCTGGAGCAGGTGCAGGACTTTACCCCTACTCCTATGACTGTATCAACAGAAACTTGGTACACAGGTTATCATCCCTATACCTTACAACCTGTGTTTAGTGCCAGAACCCAACGTGAAAAACTTTCCCAACGCCTCTTTTTCTTCTGGTACCAACCTGAACAAAAACGAGAAATTATCAACGAACTGCGACGCATCCATCGCCCAGACTTGATTGACAAGCTCTACGGAAAACATTGACTGTTTAACAATGACCCATATCCAACTATTCATTCTTTACTGTTCATTATTTCTCTAAGAACATAAAGAGCATGCTCTACACTTTCCACTTCCTTTACCAACACTGAACGTTTATGATCATTACGTTCCTTCAACTCACATCGACGCACATTCTTCATCATATAATCAATCAACTTGCCAAACGTAGGACCCTTATAATACGGGCTCTCAGGATTTGAGACCAAAAACAGCGTCATCCTGCCACCTTTCAGGAAGATTTTCTCTATACCCAAGCGAGCTGCCAGTTTACGTAAAGGTACAATACGCAATAATTCCTCCGTTTCTTTAGGAATAGGTCCAAACCTATCTAACAGTTTGATTTTGAAATTCTCTACATCCTTATCCGAAGAAAGATTATCCAACTCACGATAAAGCAACATACGCTCACTGCTACCCGTCACATAGTTCGAAGGTAACAACAGCTCCAAATCACTCTCCACCTGACACTCATCCACATAATGTTCACCCTTATCAGCTTGCAACCCACTATTCTCATCAGCAAACAACTCGCTGAACTCCTCCATCTTCAACTCATGCACAGCCTCGCCCAAAATCTTTTGATACGTCTCATATCCCACATCTGCGATGAAACCACTCTGCTCAGCGCCCAACATATTGCCTGCTCCACGGATATCCAAATCCTGCATCGCGATATGGATGCCACTACCCAAACCAGCGAAATTCTCAATCGCCTGCAATCGACGGCGAGCCTCCTGTGTCAAAGTAGAAAGTGGTGGTGCCAATAGATAACAGAACGCTTTCTTATTGCTTCTACCCACACGCCCACGCATTTGGTGCAAGTCAGACAAGCCAAAATTATGCGCCTCATTAATAATGATGGTATTTGCATTCGGAATATCGATACCATTCTCCACAATAGTTGTGGAAAGCAACACGTCATAGTCGTAATTCACAAATCCCATGACAATATCCTCCAAAGCAGAAGGATCCATCTGTCCATGTCCAATAGCCACCCTACAATCTGGAATATACTTCAAAATCATAGCCTTCAGCACCTCCAAATTAGAGATGTGGTTATTTACAAAGAACACTTGTCCATTACGGCTCATCTCAAAGTTGATGGCATCTGCAATGACCTCCTCATTGAAGGTATGCACCTCTGTTTGGATGGGATACCGGTTAGGTGGTGGCGTCTGAATAACAGACAAATCACGAGCACCCATCAATGAGAATTGCAAGGTTCTGGGGATAGGAGTAGCCGACATTGTCAACGTATCTACATTCACTTTGATTTGACGCAATTTCTCCTTGGTACTCACACCAAACTTCTGCTCCTCGTCAATGATCAGCAAACCCAGATCCTTGAACTTCACCTCCTTGCCCAATATCTTATGCGTACCTATCAGGATATTCACCTTATTCTCTGCCAAATCTTTAATAATCTGCTTTGTGTCCTTAGGGCTACGAGCACGACTCAGGTAATCAACTCTGCAAGGCATATCCTTCAATCGGTCTTTAAATGTCTGATAATGTTGATATGCCAACACTGTTGTAGGTACCAGCACAGCCACCTGCTTATTGTCGCTCACAGCCTTAAAAGCAGCCCTAATGGCTACCTCCGTCTTACCGAAGCCTACATCGCCACAAACCAATCTGTCCATTGGGCGATCACTCTCCATATCTGCCTTCACATCTGCCGTAGCCTTGCTCTGATCAGGTGTATCCTCATAAAGGAACGAAGCCTCCAACTCTTTCTGCATGAAACTGTCAGGACTATATTGATAACCCTTCTCATCCCTGCGGGCAGCATAAAGTTTAATCAGGTCGCGAGCAATATCCTTAATCTTAGTCTTAGTCTTCTCCTTAATGCGCTCCCAAGCTCCTGAACCCAATTTATTCAAGCGAGGAGGGTCTCCATCCTTACCCTTGTATTTCGACACTTTATGCAACGAGTGGATGGACACGAACACCACATCCTCATTCTGATACACCAATTTCATCACCTCCTGTGTGGTGTTCCCATTAGGAATGCGAACCAAGCCAGCAAACCTACCCACACCATGATCTGTATGAACCACATAATCGCCAGGCTGAAACTCATTTAACTCTTTCAGGCTCTGTGTTATCTTTCCACTTCGTGCCTTGTCGCTCTTGAGGTTATACTTATGGAAACGATCGAAAATCTGATGGTCGGTAAACAAACACATCCGCAGTTCATGATCCACAAAACCTTCATGGATGGTTTTCTCTACAGCAGTAAACTCAATATCATCACCCCTATCCTCGAAGATGGTCTTGATGCGTTCTGTCTGCTTCTGACTATCACTGCATATAAACAGCCTATAACCATCCAACAGATAGCCCTTCAGCCTTTCGCTCAGCAAATCAAAATTCTTATGGAAGATGGGTTGCACATCCGTATCGAAAATCAGCGAGACATCTGGTGTGCCTGTAGGCTTTACCCCTATCTCCATACGTCTGAAATTCAGAATCTTTTTACTAAACTCCTCCCCGTCAATCAGCTTCCCTTCCAATATCAATGTGCCCTGATCTTCTGCCTCACGAGTTAACCTTGCTTGATCAGTCAACGTCTCATCGTGTACCTGTTGGATACGTTCACGCAACCAGAATAAATCACGCATTACCACCATCGTCTCTGGTTGCAGGAAATCCAAGAATGACACCAAACCTCCATTACCTTGACGAGTCAAGCCTGCACTCAGGTCAGGTACTATCACGATGCTCTCTTTCTTCTCTTTCGACAACTGGTTCTCAACCTCAAACGTGCGGATGCTTTCCACCTCATCGCCAAAAAAATCTATGCGATAAGGATACTCTGATGAAAAAGAAAACACGTCAATGATACTACCTCGTTGGGCATATTGTCCTGGTTCATAGACATAATCGGTATATTGAAAACCATATTCTCTAAGCAGGTCAGTAACAAACTTCATATCCAGCACCTCACCCACCTGAATCTTCAACGTTTTCTCATCCAACTCTTTGGGAGCAATTACCTTCTCCGCCAAGGCATCTGGGAAAGTCACCACAAACAATTTGTCATCCTGCTTCTCCAGTCGGCTCAGTACCTCCGTACGAAGAATCTCATTGGCTGCATCCTTTTGTCCATACTTGATTGCTCTGCGGAATGATGAGGGGAAAAACAGCACCTGCTCTTCACCCATAATCTGCGTCAAATCGTGATAGAAATAGCCAGCCTCCTCGAGGTCGCCCAGGATAAACACAAATGGACAATGAGTCTTGTTTGCTAAAGCAGAGGCATAAACTGACGCTGCCGAGGCCTTCAGACCCCCGCAATAAAGATGTTTAACCTTTCCTTGTTCAATCAACCCACTCAGCACCACCACCTGTGGATGCTTCACCATGAGCTGTTGCAGTTCACCTATTTTCATGTATTCCAATCATTTTACCAATCATATATGGACTATTGTCAGAACATTTCAAAGAAGAAGAATACAGCTGCTCTGCGTTGGGGTACATGATCTACACTTCCTATCTTCGAGTTGTTTCTATCCCTAATGGTACCATCACTTTCTATCTTACCAATTTTGGAGTTGTTACCATTACGAACAGTCCCATCGCTCTCCACTTTCCCAATCTTAGAATTGTTGCGATTACGAATCGTTCCGTCTGAGTCTATATGACCTACTTTCGAATTATTCCTATCGCGAATCGACCCATCGTTCTCAAACTTCCCAATCTTTGAGTTGTTACTATTCCTTACAGTTCCATCAGACTCTATCCTGCCTATCAGCGAATTAGTCCTGCCGCGCACAGACTGTGCATAGCATTGGTTACCCACAGCAGCCAATAGTATAATCAATATCACCAATATCTTTTTCATAACCTTACATGTTTTTTGTATAAAGAAATTATCTTAAAATCAAAGCAACTTACTCATCGTATTACTAACATTCTCCATCGCCACCTCAGGTTTCATCGCCTCCTTAAGTGACAACCCAACAGGATTAATACAAACCACCTCAATAAAGCCTGCCTCCAACAAAACCTCCTTATCTGCTATCCTACCAGCAATCAATGCCACAGGAACGCCCAGATGTTTAGCACGACGCAAAATCCCAAACGGCAATTTTCCCATCAGCGTCTGACCATCCGATGCCCCCTCGCCAGTAATCACCAAGTCCGCACCCTCCAGCATCCTGTCAAACCCAATGGTATCCAATAGCAAATCAATGCCAGAGCGACTTTCCGCATGCAGATACTGCATAAATGCATAACCAATACCTCCAGCAGCCCCAGCCCCTGGGTTCATCGAACAATCATATCCCATCTGTTGGGCAGACCTTTCAGCAAATACCCGAGCTCGTTCATCCAGCATCTCCACCATTTCAGGTGTAGCCCCTTTCTGAGGTCCAAACACATGAGCAGCCCCCATAGGTCCATACAGCGGATTCCTCACATCTGTTGCGATATTGAACTCAAGATCATGTAAATTATCAGGTAAAGCCTCCAGCATCCCCATGCCTGCATCACTCGTAGCACTACCTCCTAAACCAACAATAAAGCGCTTACATCCTTTACGAAAAGCATCTGCAATTAATTCCCCTGTTCCATACGTTGATGCCACCATCGGATTCCTCTCTTCAGGCTTCAGCAGCGTCAATCCACTCGCCTTAGCCATCTCAATCACAGCCAGTTCCCCTTTACGGAGATAGTAAGTCCGGATGGGTCTCATCAATGGGTCATGCACCTCTGTCATCACCAGTTCTCCACCAATGGCAGCATGAAAAGCCTCCGTCCATCCTTCGCCCCCATCACTCACAGGAATCTGCACCACCTCTACCTCTGGATGGCACATCTTGATTCCCCTGCAAGCAGCAGCATTTGCTTCAACTGATGTCAGGCATCCTTTCAACGAATCTATAGCAACTATTATCTTTTTCATACCACAAAGATAAGATTTTTTTTATGAATATAGAAATAAATTGATTATTTTTGCAGCATAATACATATTAAAAATGAAAAAGCGTATTGAAATACTCATGCTGTCACTCTTTATGACAGCCACCATAGCAGGCCAGAACAAAAATGCCCCAGTCAATTACGATGAGGGCAAGGTACCGACCTTTGAACTTCCTGATCCACTCAAGTGTGAAAACGGGGAATCTGTTTCGACAATTAAACAATGGGAAAAGGTGCGAAGGCATGAGATTATGAAATTGTTTAGTGAGCAAGTTTATGGCGTAACACCCAAACAAACAGGTATCAAAGTGAAGCATGAGCTTGTTTCATCGAATCATGAGGCAATGGGCGGACTGGCCACATCTAAGCAGGTGCGCTTCACATTCATGGGTAAAAATGGGGCTACGCATCAAGCACTTCTGCTACTGTACATTCCCAACAACTCTCAGGGACGAGTACCTGTGATTGTGAGTTATAACTTTCACGGCAACCAGACAACTACATTTGAGAATGACGTCATTTATTCTCCATCTCATGAAATCATGAAGAGCTTGGGTTCTGACAATTGGGGGCGTGGTGAGCAGGAAAGCCGTTGGTCTTATGAGTTGGCTTTACAGCGGGGCTATGCTATTGCCACGATGTGCTATAGCGACATCTGCCCTGACTCGCCCGAATTATGCGAATACGGCATACCATCACTCCTGCCAGGATATAACATGAATTCGCGTGGAGAGCATGAATGGGGAGCCATAGGCATCTGGGCATGGGGATATAGTCGCATTGCAGACTATTTGGAGAAAGAGAAGCGGATAGACAAGAAGCGCATGGTAGTATTAGGTCATTCTCGAATAGGAAAGACCGCACTATGGGCAGGTGTACAGGACAGTCGTTTCAAGGTGGTCATTTCCAACGATTCTGGTTGTGGTGGTGCAGCTCTCTCTAAACGTGTATTCGGTGAAAATATCGCCATCATTACCGCCAGTTTTCCTCATTGGTTCTGTACTGCATTCAACGCCTATTCTGAAAACGAAGCCGCATTGCCATTCGACCAACATGAGCTTTTATCCCTGGTTGCTCCACGTCATGTTTATGTAGCCAGTGCGGAGGATGACCAATGGGCAGACCCAAGAGGAGAATACCTAAGTGCCTACTATACAGGTCCTGTTTATCAACTCTATAATATGCAAGGACTACCTTCTGACGCACAGCCTGCAGTTAACCAGCCTCAACATTACGATGTTGGCTATCATATCCGTACAGGAGGACATGATGTAAAGAACTACGATTGGCAGTGCTACCTTGATTTCTGCGACAAAGTATTTAAAAAGTTGTAAATCTTTTTGCTATTCAACCCCATCGCCAATCCCCTTTAACCAATTGTCTTAATAACTAGAAGGAAATGCTGCGATTGGTTAAAGGGAATGATATCCAAAATCGTGATAGTTCGATTTTAGATTGAGAAGTTGCCATGCAACTTTGAATATTGAGAACAACAGGAGCTCCTCCCTTACGGCAAGTATTACCTTGAGGTGGACGTTTAGAAGATTTTTCTATTTTCATACCTTATAGAAGAGATTTAAAAGAAAAATAGTTCTTGTGATGTGGTTGAGTTTGGAGATATTCACCAAAATTTGTAAAAGTCTTGGATGATAAATCTAAACATCGTAACTTTGCAGACGAAATATAATTCAATGGTTTTGTATTAATTATAAAATTAGGATGATTATGGCAAAGATCGCAAAACAACTGACAGAGCTCGTGGGCAACACACCACTATTGGAGCTCAACAAGTATTCATCTGCAAAGGGATTGGAAACGCCCGTAATCGCAAAAGTGGAGTATTTTAATCCTGGAGGTAGTGTGAAAGACCGTATCGCCTTGGCGATGATTGAGGATGCAGAGGCAAAGGGAATACTGAAACCTGGTGCCACCATCATAGAACCTACCAGTGGTAACACAGGAGTAGGATTGGCTTTAGTAAGTGCTGTGAAAGGTTATCACCTAATTCTGACAATGCCTGAGACGATGAGCATTGAACGTCGTAACCTGGTGAAAGCATACGGAGCCGAAGTGCGACTCACGCCTGGCAAAGAAGGTATGCCTGGTGCCATTCGTGCAGCTGAAGTCCTGAGAGACAGCATCCCAGGTGCCGTGATCCTACAACAGTTTGAGAACCCAGCCAACCCAGCCAAGCACTATGCCACTACTGGCCCTGAGGTTTGGCGAGACACTGATGGACAGGTGGATATCTTTGTTGGCGGCGTGGGAACAGGTGGTACCATCAGTGGCACGGGCAAGTATCTGAAGGAGAAGAACCCCAACGTGCAAATCATCGCTGTGGAGCCTAAGTCGAGTCCTGTATTGAATGGCGGACAGAGTGGTCCTCACAAAATTCAAGGCATTGGTGCTGGTTTCGTACCTCAGACATACGATGCCAACGTGATAGACGAGGTATTCGATGTAGAGAATGATGATGCCATCCGTACGGGGCGTGAGATTGCCCAACAGGAGGGTCTGCTGGTGGGTATCAGCGCAGGTGCTGCCATCTATGCAGCCATTGAGGTAGCGAAGCGTCCTGAGAACAAGGGCAAGAAGGTGGTGGTTTTGTTGCCTGATACGGGCGAGCGTTACCTCTCTACGGTGCTTTATGCTTTTGATGAATATCCGCTTTAAGCATAATAAATGACATTTTGCATGAGATTTGCAGAATAATTAGTACATTTGTAGGCGAATTAAAACTATTCA
>JAEEGF011589140.1_pt1 | contig 21018 bp, 21 predicted proteins | sample 9134171 | NCBI WGS metagenome assembly JAEEGF01 (sample SAMN16246542, study PRJNA631951) | gut metagenome | biome: gut microbiome; feature: rumen; material: AP-attached | host: Bos | place: Iran: Karaj | collected 2018-10 | reverse complement strand
CGAGCGAATGAATACGTCCTATCATATTTTCTATTTATAAGCTATGATTGATTGTACGTGACAATACATCGAGCTGCTGCTCACGAGTAAGCTTAACGAAGTTCACGGCATATCCACTTACACGGATTGTGAGTTGTGGGTACTTCTCTGGATGCTCCATAGCATCAACGAGAAGTTCACGGTCAAACACATTCACGTTGAGGTGGTGACCACCATCTGGAGTGAAGTAACCGTCCATAAGGTTCACAAGGTTCTCAGCCTTTGTAGCCTCATCCTTACCAAGAGTAGAAGGAGAGATAGCAAATGTATAAGAGATACCATCGTGTGAGTGCTGGAATGGAAGCTTAGCCACTGAAGCAAGAGCAGCAACAGCACCCTTAGTGTCACGTCCATTCATTGGATTTGCACCTGGAGCAAATGGAACACCCTTACCACGTCCATCAGGTGTAGCACCTGTATTCTTACCATACATGATGTTAGATGTGATAGTAAGGAGTGACTGAGTAGGAATAGCGTTACGGTATGTGTCATGCTGACGGAGATACTCCATGAACTTCTCAGTAATCATGAGAGCAAGCTTGTCTGTGTCATCATCATTATTACCGAATGGAACATACTCGCCTTCCTGCTTGAAGTCAACAGCCAAGCCACGCTCATCACGGATAATCTTAACCTTACCGTACTTTACAGCTGCAAGTGAGTCGGTAACGATAGAGAGACCAGCAATACCTGTTGCACGTGTACGGATAACGTCACCATCAATGAGTGACATCTGATAAGCCTCGTAATCGTACTTATCGTGCATATAGTGGATAATCATGAGAGCATTGACGTATGTCTTAGCCAACCAGCGCATCATGTCCTCATACTTAGCCATGAGTTCATCGTACTCAAGGTAGTCGCCAGTGATAGGTGAGAATGAAGGACCGACCTGCTCACCAGTAATCTCGTCACGTCCACCGTTGATAGCATAAAGGAGACACTTGGCAAGGTTGGCACGCGCTCCGAAGAACTGCATCTGCTTACCAATCTTCATCGGACTTACGCAACAAGCGATACCATAGTCGTCGCCATAGTCAGGACGCATGAGGTCATCGTTCTCATACTGGATGGCACTTGTCTTGATAGACATCTTAGCACAGAACGTCTTCCAGTTCTCAGGAAGATTATTTGCCCAGAGTACTGTGAGGTTTGGCTCTGGAGCAGGACCAAGATTGACAAGTGTATTAAGAATACGGTAAGAAGTCTTTGTGACAAGTGTTCTTCCGTCAACTCCCATACCACCGATTGACTCTGTCACCCATACTGGGTCACCAGAGAAGAGGTCGTTGTACTCAGGAGTACGAAGGAAACGAACGATACGGAGTTTGATGACCATCTGATCGATAAGTTCCTGTGCTTCCTCTTCAGTAAGCGTACCTTCCTTGATGTCACGCTCGATGAAGATATCGAGGAAAGTACTGACACGTCCGAGTGACATAGCAGCACCATCCTGGTCCTTGACAGCACCGAGGTAACCGAAGTAAACCCACTGAACAGCCTCACGTGCGTTCTGTGCAGGACGAGTAACATCAAATCCGTATGCAGCACACATATTGACGAATGCCTTGAGAGCAGCAATCTGTTCAGATGTCTCCTCACGACGGCGGATACACTCCTCATTCATCTCCTGAAGGTCGAGACGCTCAAGGAAACGCTTACGTTCCTCAATGAGGTTGTTCACACCATAGAGAGCAATACGACGGTAGTCACCGATGATACGTCCACGTCCGTAAGCATCAGGAAGACCTGTGATAACGTGAGATGAACGACAAGCTCTCATCTCAGGGTTGTAAGCATCGAAACAACCTGCGTTGTGTGTCTTTCTGTGAATTGTGAAGAACTCGCTGATCTCAGGATCAACTGTGTATCCGTTATCAGCACATGCCTTCTCTGCCATTCTGATACCGCCGTAAGGCTGCATTGAACGCTTGAAAGGCTTATCTGTCTGGAAACCTACGATAGTCTCCTTATTCTTATCAAGATATCCGGGGCCATGTGAAGTAATAGTAGAAACAACCTTTGTGTCCATATCAAGAACACCGCCTGCTTCTCTTTCCTTCTTTGTAAGATCCATTACCTGTGCCCAAAGATCTTTTGTGTTCTGTGTAGGTCCTGCTAAGAAACTCTCATCTCCGTCATATGGAGTGTAGTTCTTCTGGATGAAATCACGAACATTAATTTCGTTTTCCCACTTACCGCCTACAAAACCGTTCCATTCTGGTCTCATTTGTGTCTGCCTCCTATAAATATATAATTTGATACAATAAAGTTACATAAATATAATAATTTGTACTTCTTGCAAGGATAATTATACGGTCTCCCCCAAGTAGCGTCAAGGCGATAGAATGTACTTTTTTAGGTACAAAACGGGTGTCTTGGGGTATGAGCGGGGGCGAGGTACAAGATGTTGATTTGCTATGGAAAATATATAAAAAAAATCTTAAATCTTAAGTTTTCTTTTGACTATTAAAGATTAATGTAATACTATTATCACGCAGGAAAAAACAGATCAGTTAGGAGATAAATAAATGACTATTACAGATGATATGACAATAGGAGAAATCATATTGGCGAATCCGGAAGTTGCTCCCATTCTTATGGAGTCGGGAATGCACTGTATCGGATGCCCCGCTTCACAGGGAGAGACACTTGCGGAAGCAGCAATGGTTCACGGACTGGATTATGACTATCTGCTTAAGAAGATACAAGAACTGTAAGCAGTTACTTCCACAAGAAGAACAAAAAAAGACAGGTCATAACGATCTGTCTTTTTTGTATTGCGTATATCAACTACATAGTTTAGCACATTACTTTTCCGATCTTCTGTAAAGCATCATGCTCAAATACCAGCTCGAAATGCTCGTTGAAGTAACTCTCCGAAGCATTGGAATTGCGCTCCAGCTTACCGTATTCCGAGAGAATGTTGCAGGCCTTACTGAAAGACTCCGTGTGTTCGGAATCTTCGGAAATAACCAGAAGGTAACGTCCCGTATCCTTGTCCTTATATAATGAATTAAGGCCGTTGTATGTGTCCTTAAGAACAGCTGCAGGCTTAACAAGTTCATACATAGAGCCAAAAGTGAATACCCTGTCTTTTCCTGTTCCGCCGGAATGAGGTGCTGCCGTAACGGCCACTTCTCCGCTGCTTCCGTCGAAAGTAGAGATGGATATGCTCACATCTCCTCCGACTATTGCTTCGGCTTCTTCTCTTATCTTATTAAAGAGATCCATAATCTCAGCGGGTGTAGAAGAGGAACTGAAATCTTCACTGTCTGCATCCTCATCCATAACCGAAGGCGCAAACCTCGAGAAACGTGTATCGATCTCTTTAGGGTCTTCAACTTTAGTGATGATAAGAACAATACAGTTGGATTTCATGGGAACTGCATCCACGATTACGGCATAGTTCTCCTGATTGAATCCATACTTTAAAGAGGCTTCCTGGATGATCTCTTTGAATAATTGTTTAGTTTTAGCTTTTCCGTACTTCAGTTCCGATATCTTTATCTCACGCTTAGCCAGGTCTTCGCTTGTGAGAGTGCAACGAATCTGATAGTCGTTTATCATCTCTATCTTCATACACTCATTTTATCAAAAAGGCGTAACAAGTCAATCTTTCCACTTTTTCTTTAAACTTATTTAATAATTATTTTAGAAATAATAACTTGCGGGAAAGAGGCTGCAGAACTTATAATATGACACAGAGACAAATCTGACAGTCTGTGCCGGAAAGGAGGACAGTCGGATATAATTTTAGATCATTTCGATCACATTCTTTCGATTGATTATAATCAATCGGTCACAGAGCACTTCAGTTGCTCACATTTTTCCAATAAGCAGATAAAATAGTTGTCAACAATTTCGAAATAGCTCTTTTATTATGCTGAAAGGAATCTTTTATAATCCCATATAAACGTAAAAACTTTTCAGGTAACCGTTTTAGTGGCACGTCAGGTTGATCTCTCGTCAGTAAGCATTATTAATATTGAAGAAAGGGAATTATATATCATGTCCTTTTGGTCGGACGTTTTAAGCGGAGGTATATTTATGCATTTACAGTCAAGAGCGAAGACCTTGCAGAATGTGCTGGAATGTGCCGCTGACGGAGGGGTGATCCTATACAGAGGTAATCATCTGGCTACTCCGGGCGAGATAGCAAAAGTACAGCAGGTCAACGAAAAACAGCGTTATATTCCTGAATTTGTCGTAAAAGACAAGGACGGTAACCTTAAGGAAATCTGGTATGGACGATTTCTGAAACAATAGAGCAGAAACTTCATGCCTTCTATCACGAGAAAACAAAAACAATCAGCCAGGCTATCCCCGTAGACGGCTGAAACAGCAAAGAGTTCTTTAATATAGATAATGACGATACTGATAAAAACTGATATAATAGGGCAATCGAGAGTAATTTTGGAGGATTAAGATGAAGAAAAAAATCATTCCGGTATTAGTGGCGATTGCCCTTATTATATTGGTTGGAGGCGGAGCAATAGGTGTACAGCTCTACGATAAATATTTTGGCTATTCCAATGAGCAGGCCGACCTTGCCGGCATGTACGGTATTACGAGTGATTCCGATGTGGCAATTGTGTTGCAGGATGAACTTATAGACACAAAGGCAAAAATGATAAACGGTGATATATATCTTGATATAGATTCCGCAAAATCGTTGCTTAACAACAGATTCTACTACGACAGTCACGAGAATCTTCTTATATATACAACTGCAACAGAATTCATTGAGACCGAAATAGGCAGTGATGTGGTTCTTATCTCCGGCGAGGATATAACAATGGACTATACTCCGGCTGTTATGGAGGGAGATACATTATACGTGGCTCTGGATTATCTGCAGAAGTATACGGATTTTACATATGATTATTATCCGGAACCCTCAAGAATACAGCTCAGAACTCAGTGGGGAGAAAGAACCGTAGCCAAAGTGTCAAAGGACAGTGCGGTAAGACATTTCGGCGGAGTGAAGAGCGAATATCTCAGAAAAGTGGATAAGGACGAGACAGTAGTCATCCTTGAGGAGATGGAAGACTGGGATAAGGTAAAGACGGAAGATGCTCTTATAGGATATATAGAAAAGAAGCATCTGAAAAATATAGAGACTGAGACGGAGGCGGATCCACAGGTATATGTTCCTCAGGAATACACACGTGTACAGAAGGATTACAAGATCAACATGGCATGGCATGCCATTTATTCCGTAAGCGGCAATGATACCTTCGATTCCTTTGTGGACGGAACGGGAACAATGAGTATCATATGTCCCACATGGTTCAGTCTCAGCGATAATGAAGGCAATTACACAAACTATGCTTCCAAGGCATATGTTGACAAGGCTCACGGAAGAAATATGGAAGTGTGGGCTGTTTTGGACAATGTTAACCATCCTGTGGATTCTTACGAAATCTTTTCTTATACGAGTAAGAGACAGCGTCTAATACAAAGTCTGATGGAACAGGTGGATGCAAACGGAATTGACGGTATCAACCTGGATATGGAGCTTCTTAATTCCGATACGGTTGAGTCATACGTGGAATTCATGAGAGAGCTTTCAATCGAATGCAGACGAAGAGGCATAGCGCTTTCGGTTGACAACTATTCACCCGAAGGCGGAGCCAACTACGGACTCGGTGAACAGGGAAAAGTAGTGGACTATGTGGTTATCATGGGATATGATGAGCACTGGGGTTCAGGCGGAGTAGCCGGTTCCGTGGCATCAATAGGCTTCGTAGAAAGAGGAATAAATATGGTACTTGATAACGGAGTACCCAATGATAAGATCATTAATGCCATTCCTTTCTATACCAGAGTATGGAAGACCAACGGAGGAAGCGTAACTTCGGATGCACTGGGAATGGACAGAACCAGAGAGTTCATAGACAGCAACGGAATAAGCCTTGAGTGGGATTCCGAGACCTGTCAGTATTACGGTGAAAAAGAGATGGGCGGCATTCTCTATCAGGTATGGGTTGAGGATGCGGAATCCATTGCAACAAAGCTTAATGTAATGAGCAACTACGATCTTGCCGGCGTGGCAGAATGGCAGTTGGGCCAGGAAAATAAGAGCATCTGGCCGGTAATTGATAAATATGTACTTGGTCAATAATTATATCAGAATATAATTTTGATAGACGCAACAAGATAAGGCGGCAGAGTATGAAATGGACAAGAATAAGAATTAAGACTATAACAGATGCGGAAGATATCATCATCAGCGACCTCTATGATATAGGACTTGAGGGAGCACAGATCGAGGACAAGATTCCTTTATCTCCTTTGGAAAAGGAGCAGATGTTCGTTGATATTCTTCCCAATGTGGAGCCTGATGACGGAATAGCGTATCTGAGTTTTTTCGTCGAAGAAGGAACTGCGGATATTGATGAACTTGTGGCCAAGGTTAAGGATGTGCTTGCAGACATCAGTTCATATTGTGATATCGGAGAAGGAAGCGTAACTATAGACGAGACGGAAGATCTGGATTGGATCAACAACTGGAAGAAGTATTTCCATCAGTTCTATATAGATGATCTTCTGGTAATACCTTCCTGGGAAGAGGTGAAGGATGAGGATAAGGACAAAAAGATTCTTCATATAGATCCCGGTACAGCTTTCGGAACAGGTATGCATGAGACAACACAGCTCTGCATACGCCAGATCAAAAAGTATCTTACGAAAGATACAGAACTGCTGGATGTAGGAACGGGAAGCGGAATCCTTGCCATCCTGGCCCTTATGTACGGTGCAAAACATTGTGTGGGAACAGATCTCGATCCCTGTGCCGTGGAAGCTGTAAGAGAGAATATGGAAGTCAACAACATAGATCCTAACAGTTTTAATATGATGATAGGCAATATCATTGATGACAAGGCTGTTCAGGACAAGGTTGGATATGACTGTTACGATATAGTGGTTGCCAACATTCTGGCCCCGGTACTTGTGGAGCTGACTCCGGTAATCGTGAGCCAGATGAAAAAGGGTGCGGTGTATATAACATCGGGAATAATAAACGGAAAAGAAGATTCCGTAAAAGAGGCGATGATATCCGCAGGACTTACTGTTGTAGAGACCACATACCAGGGAGAATGGGTCAACGTTACAGCCAGGAAGGATAACTAATGTATCAGTTCTTTGTAGAGCCGGAGAATATTGACGTAGAGAGGAAATGCGTCATAATAGAAGGCTCTGACGTCAATCATATAAAGAATGTTCTCAGGATGAAGACTGGCGAGGAGATCGCCGTAAGCAACGGTATTGACGGAAAAGAGTACAGATGTGCCATTGCTTCTTTTGGCGAGGACACGGTAAAGTGTGAGCTTAGATTCATTAAAGAAGACGGGGCTGAACTTCCGTCAAAGATATATCTTTTCCAGGGTCTGCCCAAGGGCGACAAAATGGAACTGGTTATTCAGAAGGCAATCGAACTTGGTGTATATGAAATAATACCGGTGGCCATGGACAGATGTGTGGTGAAGCTGGATGAAAAAAGAGCCAAGAAAAAAGTTGAGAGATACAGAGAAATTGCAAGAGCGGCTGCAAAACAGTCAAAGCGGGCGACAATTCCTTGCATAACAGATGTTATGACTTTTAAGGATGCTTGTAACTACGCTAATTGCTTGAATTGTAAGATAATTCCGTACGAATTAGCCGACGACATGGAAAATACACGCAATGTGATAAATAAAATTGCCCCCGGAGACAGTGTCGGAGTCTTTATCGGACCGGAAGGCGGGATCACACCCGAGGAAATTAAAATGGCCGAAGAAATCGGCGCAAAGTCAGTAACTTTGGGAAAAAGAATACTCAGAACAGAGACAGCGGGCTTGACCGTTCTGTCATGGCTTGTTTTCATTCTTGAAGGCAGAAATAACTGACAATAAGAGGTCGAAATGGAAGTATATTTAGACAATTCCGCTACAACAAAGGTTTTTTCAGAAGTAGCAAATATGGTACAAAAAGTGATGCTTGAGGATTACGGAAATCCCTCAAGTATGCATAATAAGGGACTTCAGGCCGAGAACTATATTAAGGAAGCTAAGGACATTATTTCCAAAAATCTGAAATGTCAGCCCAAGGAAATATTGTTTACATCCGGTGGTACGGAATCGGACAATCTTGCTCTGATAGGAACCGCCATGGCAAATAAAAGGAGCGGTAATCATATAATTACCACATCCATAGAGCATCCGGCGATAATCGAGACCTGTGAGCATCTTAAAGATCTGGGATTTGAGATTACATATCTTCCCGTGGATAATAATGGAAGAATCAGACTCGAAGATCTTGAAAAGGCCATAAAAAAAGAGACAATACTTGTGTCTGTAATGCATACCAATAATGAGATCGGTGCACTTGAACCCATAGAAGAGGCCGGAGCGCTCATTAAAAAGATCAATCCGTCCATTGTTTTTCATGTTGATGCGGTTCAGGGTTACGGTAAGTTCAGGATAATGCCCAAGAAGATGAATATTGACCTTCTTTCCGTAAGCGGTCATAAGATACATGGACCCAAAGGCATTGGTTTCCTCTATATTAATGAAAAGATTAAGATTCATCCTATTATATTCGGTGGCGGTCAGCAGAAAGGCATGCGTTCAGGAACTGAGAATGTGCCTGCGATAGCGGGAATGGGAAAAGCCGTTGAACTGATATATAAGGATCTGGATAAGCATATTGATGAACTCTATGAACTGAAAGACTTCTTTATAAAGAGTCTGTCCGAGATAGAAGGACTTACGATCAACGGACTGACCGGCAGAGATTCGGCTCCCCACGTTGTAAGCGTATCTGTAGACGGAATACGTGCGGAGGTTCTTCTGCATGCTCTTGAAGATAAGGGAATATATGTATCCAGCGGAAGTGCCTGCGCTTCCAACAAGCCTGCGATATCATCCACCCTTAAGGCAATCGGAGTAAAAAAAGAACTGCTGGATTCCACAATAAGATTCAGTTTTTCGGTTTTTACCACAAAAGAAGAATTGGAGTATACGGTAGAGGCACTTAAAGAATTACTGCCGATGCTCAGAAAATATACCAGACACTAATCCAAGGAGAGAGTAATGTTTTCATCTTTTTTAATAAAGTACGGAGAAATAGGCGTAAAAGGAAAGAACAGATATCTGTTTGAAAATGCTCTGATGCAGCAGATAAAATACGCTCTTAAAAGATGTGAAGGAAGCTTCAATGTCCACAAAGCGGAAGGAAGAATATATGTAGATGCTTTGGGTGACTACGATTATGACGAAACCGTGGCAAACCTTCAGTGTGTATTCGGTATTACGGGAATATGTCCCGTGGAGATGCTGGATGTATGCGATCCGGAGTCGCTGAAAAAAGCGGTAGTGGATTATATAGGAAGAAATCACGATACAAAGGATCATACTTTCAAGATTCATGCCAGAAGAGCACATAAAAGCTATCCTTTGGACAGTATGGAACTCAACGCTCTCATAGGAGAAGCGGTGCTTGATGAATATGAAGGCTTGAAAGTGGATGTTCATGATCCGGATTATCTTATAACTGTTGAGATCAGAGAGAAGATATATCTCTATTCCACAGTAATAGCCGGCCCCGGAGGAATGCCCGTGGGAACAAACGGCAAAGCAATGCTGCTTCTGTCAGGCGGAATTGATTCCCCTGTAGCAGGTTACATGATCTCAAAAAGAGGCGTAAAGATAGATGCGGTTTATTTTCACGCACCACCTTATACTTCAGAAAGAGCAAAACAGAAGGTTATCGATCTTGCCAAGCAGGTGGCAAGGTACAGTGGCCCCATATATCTTCATATAGTGAATTTTACGGATATTCAGCTTGCCATATATGAAAAATGTCCTCATGACGAGCTGACCATAATAATGAGAAGATACATGATGAAGATCGCGGAGACCATAGCGAAGGAAACGGAATGTCTCGGACTTATAACCGGTGAAAGTATCGGACAGGTTGCCAGCCAGACCATGGCATCTTTGGCATGTACCAATGAAGTATGTACACTTCCCGTATTCAGACCATGCATAGGTATGGATAAGCAGGAGATTGTTAATATTTCGGAGAAGATAGGCACTTATGAGACATCCATACTGCCTTTCGAAGACTGTTGTACCATATTTGTTGCAAAGCATCCGGTTACAAAACCCAGTCTGGAAGTAATCAAGAGACATGAGAAGCATCTTGATGACTGCATAGACGAGATGTTTAAAGAAGCGCTGGATACAAGAGAGACTCTGGTTGTTACATCAGAATAAAAAAGAGCAGGACATTGTCCTGCTCTTCAAGTTTTCATTGAATAAAAAGATAAGTTGATTAAACAGTGTACTGCTTAAGAACATCTAATACTGCATCAACATTATCTTCTGCATGGATATTAAGATCAATGGGCTTAGAAAGATCCAAGCTGAAAATACCCATGATAGACTTTGCATCGATAACGTATCTTCCTGATACAAGATCAAAGTCGTAATCGAACTTAGTAATGTCATTAACGAATGACTTAACCTTATCGATTGAATTAAGTGAAATCTGTACTGTCTTCATATATGTACCTCCTTATAAGCTTTCATACCTTCGATTTAATAGTAATTGTCGTATGAGAAAAAGTCAATAAACAAAAATTAACGAAAAAAACGGTGATAAAGATGAAAACTGTGGCATTTCATAACTTAGGCTGTAAAGTAAATACATATGAAATGGATGTAATGCAACAAAAATTTGAAGAAAGAGGCTATAAAATTGTGCCTTTTAGCACAAAAGCTGACATTTATGTGGTTAATACCTGTACGGTAACAAATATTGCTGACAGAAAAAGCAGGCAGATGCTCCATAAAGCAAAAAAGGAAAACCCAGATTCCGTGGTTGTTGCCACAGGCTGCTACGTGCAGACGGATGCACAGAATGCGGAAAAAGATGAAGCCATAGATATTATTATAGGTAATAACAATAAGACAAAAGTAGTGGATATCGTTGAGGAACACATTGCGGCAAACAAGGAAAAAACAGCCATCCTTTCGGATATTGACAAGAATCCGGAATATGAAGCGTGTTCTCTCAGATATTCTACGGAACGAACAAGAGTTGATGTAAAAATACAGGACGGCTGCAATCAGTTTTGCTCATATTGTCTTATTCCCATGGCCAGAGGCAGAGTCAGATCAAGGAAAAAAGAAGAGATTTTCGAGGAAATAAACAATCTGGCAAATCAGGGATATAAAGAGGTGGTCATAACCGGAATACATTTAAGTTCCTATGGCCTGGACTTTTACCCTGATGAAAAAGGAAAAGTAACTTCTTACAACAGTGCGGCGGGTTCCGGTGAATATACCAATAAGGACCTTCTGGAAGTAATTGACCGGGTATCGGAGATAGAAGGAATAAAGAGAATAAGGCTTGGCTCTTTGGAACCCAGGATTATAACAAGAGAATTCCTGGAGAGAATAAGTAAAAATGGAAAAATCTGCCCTCATTTTCATTTAAGCCTTCAGAGCGGATGCGATGAAACCTTAAAGAGAATGAACAGACAGTATACAACGGGAGAGTTTTACGAGAAGACCTGTCTGATAAGAGAGTATTTTGACAAGCCGGCAATAACGACTGATATTATTACGGGCTTCCCCGGCGAGAACCCCGAAGAATTCGAAGAAACATACGATTTTGTAAAAAAGATATGCTTCTATGAGACTCATATATTCAAGTACTCGAGAAGAAAGGGAACGACCGCTGACAAGATGCCCGGCCAGAACACCGATGCAGTAAAGTCGGCAAGAAGCGACAGACTCATAGAACTCAGTAAAAATAACAGCTATAATTTTAGAAAAGAGAAGATAGGTAAAGTCCTTGAAATACTGACGGAAGAGGAGAAAGAGATAGACGGTATAAGCTATCTTTTGGGCCATACCAAGGACTACTGTCCCGCCATAATAGAAAAGGCGAGTCACGAGGTGAATACACTGCTGTCGGGACAGGCTGTAAAGATACGCGATGACGGGCTACTCCTATTGTCAGAATCTTCCAAATAATGTAAGATATAGTTGGTTTATTGTATACTAAAAGCACTAGGAGAAAATAAATGCAGGAACTTGGTAATACACAATTTTTTAAGGTAGAAGCAGAGAAGGAAATCAGCGTCAAAGAAGTATTTGAGGCAGTATTTCAGGCCATGACGGAGAAGGGTTACAATCCGGTTAACCAGATTGTCGGTTATATCATGTCAGGTGACCCTACTTATATTACAAGCCATAAAGGTGCCAGAAGCCTTATTATGAAGGTTGAAAGAGACGAGCTTGTTGAAGAACTTCTCGAGCAATATATAGTAAACAACAATTGGCAGTAATCGAGGCTTATATATGCGCATAATGGGACTTGATTTCGGCTCTAAGACTTGCGGCGTGGCAGTAAGCGATCCTCTTTTGATAACAGCTCAGGGTGTTGAGATCATCAGAAGAGATGCAGCTAACAAACTCAGAAAGACACTTGCCAGAATAGAGGAGCTGATAGAGGAATATGAGGTGGAAGAGATTGTTCTTGGCTATCCCAAGAACATGAATGACACCGAAGGAGAAAGAGTCGAGCTTACCAAGGAATTCAAAGAGAAGTTGGAAAGAAGGACCGGACTGGAAGTCATATTATGGGACGAGAGACTTACCACCGTTGCTGCCGACAGACTCATGATGGAAGCAGGGGTAAGACGCGAGAACCGTAAAGACTACGTGGATCAGATAGCGGCAACCTTTATTTTGCAGGGATATCTTGACCTTAAGAAGAATAGGCAGACTGATAAGGAATAAGAGCTATGAAACTGGAAAAGATCACATTTTGTCCCGACGGGGATGCACCGGTAGAGTTTTTTGTACTGGAGCAGACAAGAATATCGGGTGTTAATTATATACTTGTAACAGACTTTGAAGAGGGCGACGGGGAAGCTCTCATACTTAAGGATATGTCTAAGGACGACGAATCGGAGGCTGTTTATGCAATCGTATCCGATGATACCGAGCTTGAGGCTGTTGCGGGTGTTTTTGAAGATTTATTGGAGGATGTAAAATTTGTACAGGAGTAATGAGGAATCGAAATTAAAGATAATTCCTCTTGGGGGTCTTGAACAGATAGGAATGAACATCACTGCCTTCGAGTATGAAGACAGTATTATAGTTGTTGACTGCGGACTGAGCTTTCCGGATGATGATATGCTAGGCATAGATCTTGTAATTCCGGATGTTACTTATCTTATCAATAACGCAGAAAAGGTTAAAGGCTTTGCGTTCACACATGGTCACGAAGACCATATCGGCGCATTGCCTTATGTTTTGGAAAAAATAAATATTCCTATATACGCAACAAGACTGACAATGGGACTTATCGAGCATAAGCTTGAAGAGCATGAATTGCTTGATGTAACCGAAAGAAATGTTGTAAAATTCGGCGATGTTATTGAACTCGGCCATTTCAAGGTGGAGTTTATCAAAACCAATCACAGTATAGTTGATGCAGCAGCTCTGGCTATATATTCTCCTGCGGGAACAGTGGTTCACACGGGAGACTTTAAGGTGGACTATACACCCGTATACGGAGATGCCATCGATCTTCAGAGGTTTGCGGAACTGGGACACGAAGGGGTTCTTGCCCTTATGTGCGACTCCACAAATGCAGAGAGACCGGGATTCACTCCTTCGGAAAAAACCGTTGGCAAGACTCTGGACGGTCTGTTCAGTGATCATGAGAATAAAAGAATAATCGTTGCCACTTTTGCCTCAAACGTAGACAGAGTACAGCAGATAATAAATATTGCCTATAAACACGGACGTAAGGTAGTTGTGGAAGGCAGGAGCATGGTTTACATAATAGAGACGGCCCAAAAGCTCGGATGCCTGAACATACCTGACAATACTCTTATAGCCGTAGACAGCCTTAAGGATTATCCTGATGAAAAGACGGTAATAATCACAACAGGAAGTCAGGGTGAGAGTATGGCGGCCTTAAGCCGTATGGCTTCCCACACCCACAAAAAGATTACAATCGGCCCGGGTGACACAATAATATTCTCATCCAGCCCGATACCCGGTAATGAAAAAGCGGTTACCAAAGTAATCAATGAACTTCTTTTAAAGGGTGCGGAAGTAGTCTTCCAGGATACACACGTTTCCGGACATGCCTGCAGGGAAGAAATCAAGCTTATGTACACACTGGTGCATCCCAAGTATGCAATACCGGTGCACGGTGAATACAAGCATCTGGTAGCTCAGGCAAAACTTGTTGAAGAACTGGGTCTGCCTAAAGAGAATATCTTTATTCTGTCTTCGGGAGATGTACTTGAGATAAGTGAAGACAGTGCGAAGAAGATTGGCAGAGTTCCTACGGGAGACGTACTTGTTGACGGACTCGGTGTCGGAGATGTTGGTAATGCGGTCTTAAGAGACAGACAGCATCTGTCCGAGAACGGAATTATGATCGTAACATGTGCTCTGGACGGTGACGGCAATCTTGTAGCCGGACCCGAGATACTCACCAGAGGATTTATATATGTAAGAGAATCGGATGAGCTTATGAGAGAGATGACAGAACTTATGGATGAAACCATACAGAACATGGTCACAGTAGGCGTAACCGATTACAACAAGATGAGAAACAGAATAAAGGAAGCCTTGGGAGAATTTGTGTGGAACAAGACCAACAGAAGACCCATGATTCTTGCCATTATTCTGGAGGTGTAAGGAATGAAGACTAAGGACATAGTCACATCGGTTTTTTCCATAGCCATTAAAGTCATAGTTCTTATTGTTGCAGCCATGTTCATATACAGGTATGCAACGGCGGCATATGACTACGGCTACAGGGTGTTCGGTGAGAAGCCCATGACGGAAGGAGAAGGAAGAATCGTCTCCGTAACCATAGGTTCCGGTATGGGAACAAAAGAAATAGGAGAACTGCTTGAAAACAAGGGCCTCATCAGGGATGCGAAGCTCTTTGTTATACAGGAGAAACTGTCTGAGAATGCAGGCAAGATCAGCCCGGGCATCTACGACCTTAATACTTCCATGACTGCCGAAGAGATGATTGCAATCATGGCAGGAGAAGGACTCGAGTTGTCTACCGAGGACTCAAACCCCATAGAAGATGCCAAGACTGAGGCTGAATCAGAGAATACCATGAATGATGTCACCAATCAGGAAGCGGGCGAGGACTCGGGAGAAACAGCACAGGAATAAAAAAGATGCTTGATGAAAGAACGGTAACATTTATCAATTCACTGGACCCGGGCAATCCGCCTTATCTGGACGAATTGGAAAAATACGCACTGGAAACCTACGTGCCTATTATTCGTAAGGATATGCAGAGTTATATGAAATTCCTTATGAAGGCCCACAGACCGAAGAAAATTCTGGAAGTGGGAACAGCCATAGGATTTTCGGCTTTGCTTATGAGTGAATATGCGGGAAATGATGCCCACATAACAACCATAGAGAATTACGAAAAAAGGATTCCTCTCGCAAAAGCCAATTTTGAAAAGTACGGAAAAAGCGATAAGATCGAACTTTTGGAGGGAGATGCTCTGGATATACTTCCAAAACTCGACGGAGTCTATGATTTTATATTTATGGACGCGGCCAAAGGCCAGTATATCAACTTCCTGCCGGATCTTTTCAGACTCTTGGCACCCGGCGGAATTCTTTTAAGTGACAATGTTCTTCAGGACGGGGAGATAATCGAATCGAAATACGCGGTTAACAGACGTGACAGAACCATTCATACCCGCATGAGAGACTATCTGTACGAACTGAAACATATGAATGGACTGACGACGGCAATCCTGCCTGTGGGTGACGGATGTGCTGTCAGCTATAAAGAAGCAGACTTTGAGGAAAAATGAGAAAGACTGAATTATTGATTCCGGCCAGTAATCTGGAGGTTTTGAAAACAGCGGTAATGTTCGGAGCAGATGCCGTATATATAGGTGGCGAGGCCTTCGGCCTTCGTGCCAAGGCTAAGAATTTTTCTCCCGAAGATATGAGAGAGGGAATAAAATTTGCCCACGAGCATGGTGTAAGAGTACATGTAACCGCCAATATTCTTGCTCACAATTACGATCTTGAAGGAGCGAAGGAATACTTTAAGGAGCTGAAGGACATAGGACCTGATGCGCTTATCATTGCCGACCCCGGAATGTACAGCTTGGCAAAAGAGATATGTCCCGAGATAGAGAGACATGTGTCAACTCAGGCCAACAACACCAACTACCTTACATACAAATTCTGGTATGAACAGGGAGCAAAGAGGGTTGTTACGGCAAGAGAACTGTCTCTTGAAGAGATAAAAGAGATAAGAAAGAATATACCGGATGATATGGAGATAGAGAGCTTTATACATGGAGCGATGTGTATCTCTTATTCCGGCAGATGCTTGCTCAGCAACTATTTTACAGGACGAGATGCCAATCAGGGCGCATGCACACATCCCTGCCGTTGGAAATATGCCGTAGTTGAGGAACAGAGGCCCGGAGAGTACCTGCCCGTCTATGAGAACGAAAGAGGTACCTACATATTTAACAGCAAAGATCTGTGTATGATAGAACACATTCCGGATCTTATCGATGCAGGAATAGACAGTTTCAAGATAGAAGGACGAATGAAGACCGCCCTTTATGTTGCGACGGTTGCCCGTACATACAGAAAAGCCATTGATGACTATCTGGAGGATCCCGAAAAATACAAGGCCAGCATGGACTGGTATAAGGCCGAGATCTCTAAGTGCACTTACAGACAGTTCACAACAGGTTTCTATTACGGTAAGCCGACGGATGAAGCACAGATATATGATTCCAATACATATATTAATGAATATATATACCTTGGAATCGTAGATGAAGTGGATGGCGAGGGATATGCCCATATAGAACAGCGAAACAAGTTCTGCAAAGACGATGTCATTGAGATAATGAAGCCGGACGGTCGCAACATCGAAGCCAAGGTGCTTAAGATCCTTGATGATGAGACGGGAACGGAAGTGGATTCGGCTCCGCATCCTCAGCAGAAATTAAGAGTCCTGTTGTCAGAGACACCGGATGCTTATGATATATTACGCGTTTCTAAAGAAGAATAAATCGAAAGAAAAGATGAGGGAACATAATGAACGAAAAAGTTAATGTTGAAGAGATATTTGGAACGAATGTTTTTTCAATGGGTGTCATGCGAGAAAGACTTCCAAAGGAGGCTTTCGACGAAGTAGAGAACATCATCGAAAACGGTGGAGAGCTCTCCATAAAAACAGCCGATATCGTTGCAAATGCTATGAAAGAATGGGCTATTGAAAAAGGAGCAACTCACTATACTCATTGGTTCCAGCCTCTTACGGGTATTACAGCGGAAAAACATGATTCCTTTGTGTCACATCCGGATGCTGACGGCAAAGTGATTATGGATTTCAGAGGTAAAGAGCTTATAAAAGGTGAGCCCGATGCATCATCTTTCCCTTCAGGCGGATTAAGAGCAACTTTTGAGGCCAGAGGATATACAGCATGGGATCTTACATCTCCTGCTTTCATTAAGGAAACGGCAACAGGCCCAACCTTATGTATTCCCACAGCATTCTGCTCATACACAGGTGAGGCACTTGATAAAAAGACACCGCTTTTAAGATCTCTTGAAGCGCTTGACAAGCAGGCCATTAGGATAGTCAGACTCTTTGGCAATACAACTGCAAAACATGTATATGCCTCAGTCGGAGCGGAACAGGAATATTTTATTGTTGATCAGCAGAAAGCTCTCGAGAGAGAGGATCTGATATTTGCGGGACGTACACTTTTTGGATCACCTGCACCCAAAGGACAGGAGATGGACGACCATTATTTCGGTGTAATACGAGAGCGTATCGGCGCTTTCATGAGAGACGTCAACGTTGAGCTCTGGAAACTGGGTGTAACAGCCAAGACTCAGCATAATGAGGCAGCACCTGCCCAGCACGAACTGGCACCGATATACGAGCCTTCAAATATTGCGGTAGACCACAATCAGCTTGTAATGGAGACCTTAAAGAGGGTTGCCGGCAAGCATGGTCTCAGATGCCTTTTACATGAGAAGCCTTTTGCGGGAGTAAACGGATCAGGTAAACATAACAACTGGTCAATTACAACAGATGATGGCATAAACCTTCTTGAGCCCGGCGTATCTCCCAATGAAAATGTTCAGTTCCTTCTTGTACTTGCCTGCATAATGAAGGCTGTTGATACACATGCGGATCTCTTAAGACAGAGTGCATCCGATGTTGGTAATGACCTGAGATTGGGAGGTTTTGAAGCACCTCCTGCAATTATATCCATGTTCCTTGGAGAGCAGCTTGAGGATGTGGTCAATCAGCTGGTAGAGACAGGTATGGCAGAGAACCTTAAAGAAGGAGGAACTCTGCAGACAGGTGTATCTACACTTCCTGATTTTGAAAGAGATGCAACGGACAGAAACCGTACATCACCTTTTGCTTTTACAGGTAACAAATTTGAATTCCGTAATGTGGGAAGCGGTGACTCAATAGGAAGTCCCAATACCATACTCAATGCAATTGTTGCGGAAGCTTTCTGTGAAGCGGCTGACAGACTTGAGGCAGCGGACGATCTTGATATGGCGATTCATAACCTTATCAAGGAATATATGACAAAGCACCAGAGAATAATATTCAACGGTGACGGTTATTCCGCAGAATGGGTCAAGGAAGCCGAGAGAAGAGGCCTTCCCAATATACCTTCAATGGTTGAGGCAATTCCCGCTCTTACAACGGAAAAATCAATAAAACTCTTTGAGAAATTCGGAATATTTACAAAAGCCGAACTGGAATCAAGAGAAGAGATACTCTACGAAATCTATGCTAAAACTATTAATATAGAAGCTCTTACCATGGTTGACATGGCCAATAAGCAGATTGTTCCCGCGGTTATCAAATATGCAGGTGATCTGGCGGCATCTGTCAATGCCATAAAGGCAGCAGGCGGAGATGACGAAGCGGCAACTGCTCTTCTTAAGAGAGTTACAGGTCTTCTGAACTTGGTACAGAGCGCAAGAGTTAATCTCAGCAGCATAGAGAAGAAGGGTGCAGCTATGGACAGAGGTCCTGAGCAGGCACGCTATTACAGAGAAAAAGTTGTACCCGCTATGGAAGAACTCAGAAAGCCGGCAGATGAGCTGGAGAGAGTAGTCGGAAAAGATTACTGGCCTTTCCCTACATATGCGGATCTGATGTTTGAAGGATAAAAGGAATAATGAATTTCATAGAAACCAATGATATAGGACTGGAAGAACTGAAAATCTTCCGGTCCTATTCTGAAAGAGAACTAAAAACATATTATGAACCCGACCCCGGAATATTTATAGCTGAGAGTCCGAAAGTGATAAAAAGAGCACTGATGGCAGGCTATGAACCTTTATCCGTTCTTTTGGAAAAGGGAAAGACCGACGGCGAAAACGAGGAGATACTGAAAGCAATCGGGGATGTACCGATATTCACTGCTCCCTACGAAGAACTGGTAAAGATGACAGGTTACGAACTGGCCAGAGGAATGCTCTGTGCCATGAGAAGGAAAAGCCTCCCTTCGCCGGAAGACATCTGCAAAGACATGAATAGAATCGTTGTCCTTGAAGACGTTATGAATCCTACAAATGTGGGAGCAATATTCAGATCGGCAGCAGCTCTTGGTATGGACGCCGTATTGCTTACCAAAGCATGTTCCGACCCCTTATACAGAAGAGCGGCCAGAGTAAGTATGGGGACCGTCTTTCAGATACCTTGGACATACATCGGGGATGAGGTTAACATAACTCTACACAATATGGGCTACAAGACAGTATCTTTGGCATTGAAGGAAGACGCAAAAGACATAGATGATCCTGTATTCTCATCCATAGATAAACTGGCGCTTATTCTCGGAACAGAAGGGGACGGACTGTCGGACAAAACAGTTCTTAACAGTGACTACAAAGCGATAATTCCCATGGAGCACGGAGTGGACTCCCTTAATGTTGCCGCGGCAAGTGCCGTAGCCTTTTATCGTTTTTCAAAAAGAAACTGATTTACTATACTTAAAGACTCTTGACGAAGCTATGCATATACTATATATTCTTCATGTGTTGTCCACGGGAGTATATATGAAGAAAGTATTAGCAAGATCGGTTTTGTTATTAATATGCATATTGTCGGTGAGCTTTTTGGGCTCACGTGAAGTAAGGGCTACTGAGGCAGCAGAGAACAGTGCTGCAATTGCCGCCAAGACAACCAAGAGTAACGGCAATCCTTACTATATTATGGTGAACAGGTATTACGATACCGTTACTGTTTACGCGCTTGATGAAAAGGGCTACTATACTTTGCCCATAAAAGCTTTTATTTGTTCGACAGGTAAGACTCCTCATATGACACCCAGAGGAACTTACACAATGGGCAAGAACAAATACAGATGGAGACTGATGAAGGATAATTCATATGCCCAGTATGCATGCGGATTTAACGGTGGCGTAATGTTCCATTCGGTATGCTATAAGGCAGAGGACGCCTCTACTTTGATGGAAGAAGAATACAATTTTCTTGGAGAAAAAGCGTCTCTCGGCTGTGTAAGACTGCAGGTTGCGGATGCAAAATGGATATATGATAACTGTGCTCCCGGAACCTATGTTACGGTATATTCGGATGAATTAACTCCCGGAGTATGGGGAAAGCCTGTAAAATATGTGTCCGAGCTTAGTGGAGAATACAAAAACGGATGGGATCCCACAGATCCTGACCCGGCCAATCCATGGAAGGGCATTCTTGAAGAGCACAAGGAGCTCCTTGGTGTCAATAACCTTAAAAACGGGGAAAATACTAATTAATAAAAAGACTTGCATTGTGTAGAAAAATATAGTAATATATCGATTGTGCCGATTGGCACATCATATATAGCGCTATCGCCAAATGGTAAGGCAACGGACTCTGACTCCGTCATTTTCTTGGTTC
>JAEEGF011483885.1_pt1 | contig 21024 bp, 7 predicted proteins | sample 9134171 | NCBI WGS metagenome assembly JAEEGF01 (sample SAMN16246542, study PRJNA631951) | gut metagenome | biome: gut microbiome; feature: rumen; material: AP-attached | host: Bos | place: Iran: Karaj | collected 2018-10 | reverse complement strand
GTGTTTCTACTTCAGTCTATTCTTCAACCAGTCTGAAGTACGCAGTACCGGATTCACCATTGTAGATATAACCCTCATTGGAGGCTTTTTCAATCTGGATCCACGGTCCTTCCGTAGTCTCACCAATTTCAAGTTTGCCTTTTTCCCAAGTCAGGATCAATCCTAGTTCCGTCATCTCGAAGGAGAGAACAGGTCCCGTCGGAGGTGTATCACCGCCCAAGCCCTTCTTGTAGATGGATTCGATCTGATCCGCGCTCAACGCATAGCCGAACACAGCCGGTTCATCAATGTCGCCTTTGAAGCGGCGATCGGACCAGTTCTTGTCACCGCCAATGCTGAAGGCACCGGTCAGTTTCGCCGGCGAGTGTGCATAGGTATTCACCGCTGAAGTCAGTGTACCGGCGGAATCACCCAGATAGAAGGTCGCTTCTGTCGGAGTCACTACCATAGCAATCAGACTCCATTCACCTTCGCTGATATACAGTCCGGATCTGTAACTGTGCTGAGAATCATTCCAGTGATAGCAAGGCTGATTGTCCACGATATCGATACCCACCGCGCTGTTGCCGCGGTCGAACAGGATACCTGTGTAATTATTGATCGGACCATTGGGTTTGATCCAGGCCAGCATCGTTATCGTATCCGATGTGAAGCTCATACCGGGTACGCTCGCGTAGCTGGTACCGTCGAATGTCACCGCTGTATCGGTGTCTTTGGCGATCGCGCCCGCCGCGCCCAGTGTCTGATGCTCATTGTAAACACCATTGAACCCACTGGCATACTCATAGGCTGTAGTGCCTTCAGCTTCGCCCAGTCTCCAGTAGGCCAACGGCACCAGACTGGCAACCAGAGCCTCATAATCGCTCTTGGGCTGATAGAAGCTGATCACAGCGGCATCGGATTCCACACTGCCGTAAGCATTGCTGATCTTCGCAGTCCAGCTGCCGGCATTGGCCGCTGTGCGGGCGATCTGCACGCTTTCACCTTCATAAGCAGTCTCGTTGCCGTTCAGGTACCACTTCACTGTCATCGGAGGTGTGCCTGCCGGTCTCACCGAGAGTGTGTATGTTCCGTCGTTGGCATAGATCTCACCACCGACCGGCTGGGCTTCCACTGTAGGAGCCGCGCCCGGACCATATTTGCCAACATTGTAGAGCGTACTGATAGTCGCCGCATCCAGTGTAGTCGGGAAGATGGCGATATCGTCAACGCAGCCGTTGAAGTAATTACCTTCGGCATTCCACACACCGGCACCGATATTGAAGTAATAGCTGGTACCCTGTGTACTGTTGATCTTGGTCGTTCCATTGTACTGGCCGACCAGAACATCATTGATGTAGAGAGATTCCACAACCTTGCCATCCACATCGCTGTAGGTGATCGTGACCATGGCCCATTCGCCATCAGCCGGAGCCGCTCCAGAGATGTTGCCCGGACCAGAAGACCATGCACGGATCTGGGTCGCGGTATCATGACCGAACTCGATCAGGTCGTTCTGACCATAGAGGCTGGCAAATTCAATGAAGCTGGTGATCTTGATCCAGCCCATGAAGCTCATGGCTCCATTAGCGACCATAGTGTTCAGCTGTATCGGAGTAGAGATGTAGGAGCTGGTTGTCGCACCCTTGAGCTCTATAGACTTGCTGGCATCTTCAAAAATCGCACCGTTCACTTGCTGATCTGCTGCGACATTGTGATAGACACCGTGATTGCCCATGGCATAATCCACCGCGATACCGTCAGCGATGTTATCATCGAAACGATAGAACGCGACCGGGTTGAGGTTGGCAACCAATCCTTCGTAAGCCGTCTCCGGTTCACGATAAGCGATCACTGCAACCGCGGAGGTGGCTTCACCGGCGGCGTTCTTGGCTGTCGCCTGATAGCTGCCCGCGGCATCTTCTGTACAGGCCACATCCAGTGTCCGACCCGTGCCGACTTTTTCGCCGTCCTTGGTCCATGTCACCGTGATGGGTTCTGTGCCGTTGACTTCCACGCTCAATGTCAGAACAGTCGTGTCATTCTGATAGACTGTCGCGCCTACGGGTTCCACAATGAATCCGGGTTTCACATCGGGCAGTTTCTGGTCGAAGCTGTTGCCGTTGATGCCCGCGTAATAGATGCTGCGAGCGTCAACATCGCTCATGGCGATTCTCCAGATGCCCATATCATCGATCAGCATATCGGCATCTTCTGTATAAGCACCTGTGCCGTCCTGACCGATGTTCATCACATAACGATCATCATCCAGCCAGTTGTCGCTGACGGTGACGCCGCTGATATCCACTGTGTGAGCCAGTTGTCCGTTCAGGAAGATCTTCATCGTCTTGCCCGGATCCAGCACATAGACCAGATGGTTCCATGTTCCAGAAGGAATGGAATTATCGGGACCGTATTCCATAGCGCTAGTCCCATTGTCCCAGGACTTGATAGACCATGACCAGGCTTCAGATTCCCAGCTGGGTGCCAGAACGAAACCTTCGTTGCCATAGGATCTATAGTTATTGCACAGCCAGGGCACATCATGCACGGCCGGTGTGTTGATCTTGGTCCAGAAAGCGACCGTGATCGGCTCACGACCCAGCAGCAGAGGATTCTCGAAAGAAGCATACTGGAAGATGACGTTCTCGAGATCGGTCTTCACATTGACCGCCGCGCCCAGAACGCCTTCAGCGAACTGGATCCCGCTATAGTTGGGATCAAAAGCGTTGTTGCCATTGACAGAAGAGTCTTCCAGGTTATTGTCGAACTTCAGGTGAGTCCACAGTTTGTATTCCTCACCGGTCAGATCCACAGAGGTCGGTTTGTAATACAGAGTTACAACCGCTTCCGTACTGACTGCTGTGCCAAAGTTATTGCTGACAGTCACTTGATAAGTTCCTTCATCAGCTTTTTCACCAGCGAGAACTAATGTCGCCGTGTTTACACCTTCAATGATTTCACCATCTTTTGTCCACACGTATGTCAGCGGAGCTGTACCGATCGCACTGACAGACAGAGTGATCGGCTCTCCTACAAAGCCTTCAGCATTCGCAGGCTGAGTCTTGATCACAGGAGCGCTGCTTGTACCGGAGAGACCCGCCTGATAAAGCTGAGTGACTTCTTCCGCAGTCAATGTACGGGCAAAAATCACCGGCTCATCGATCACACCTTTGAAACGGCGATCTGTGAGAGATCCTGCCGAATCAATGTAACCACCAATGGCAAATTTATCTGTCAGACGGGCATTATCATGAGTTACCACATTCTGAGCGGACTTCAAAGTGCCATTCTGGTCGCCCAGATAGAAAGTCGCTTCAGTCGGGCTGACAGCCATCACCACAAAGTTCCATTCACCATCAGCCAAAGCCAGGCCGGAACGGAAACTGTGCTGGCTATCATTCCAGTGATAGCAAACTTGATTTTCAGCGATATCTATACCGACTGCGCTGTTGCCGCGGTCAAACATGATTTCTGTATAATTCACCTGTGATCCATTGGGTTTGATCCAAACTGCCATTGTCAGGGTGTTGGACTGCAAATCAAGACCGCTCGTAGTCACGTAACGTTTGCCGTCAAAGAGAACCGCTGTATCATTGTCACCCTTCAACGCGCCGGCCTGACCTAATGTTTGACCATCATCATATTTACCATTGTAAGCGTTGATGAATTCAATTGCGGTCGTGCCGGATTTTTCACCAAAACGCCAATAGGCATAAGGCTCCAGTGAAACAACCACACCTTCATAACTGTTCGGATCTACTCTGCGCAAAGTGGCCGTAGCCGTATCACTCTTGGCTGTACCATAATTATTGCTGACCACAACATAGTAAGAACCCTCATATTCTTCAGAGAAATATCCAGTGATCATACTGTCTGTGGCACCTTCGATGGCGGTGCCATCTTTATACCACTGATAGCTCAACGGAGAGGTCCCGCCAGCAGTCACAGACATCGTCCAAGCCGCTTCAGGATTTTCATAAGATTCCACATTTGCCGGCTGGATGGTGATTTCAGGTGCTGATCCCGGACCATAGTATCCCTTGAAATAAAATTCCTGGATATCATCCGCGGTCATGCATGTATCAAACATGGCGATCTCATCAATATCACCAAAGAAATAATCCATATTGGTTGTTGGATTATTAAAAATGCCGCCGCCGCCCACATTAAAGTAATAGCCGGTACCTGCAGTCGCACTCAGAGTACCTGACGCGGTTCCAACCACTTTGCCATTGATGTAAAGGGTCAGTGTGGAGCCATCATAAGTCAGGGCGATCATGCTCCATCTCTTATCCACGAAGCCATGCTTAGCTTTGATACCTCCGATGCCAGCGCACCAGCATTCTATAGTTTCCGTATCATTGCCGTCGCCGAACTCATTCAAGTCGTTCTGACCAAAGTAACCGCCACGGGTAGTATAGCTTCCCAAGTCAGAATCACGTCTGACCCAGCCCATAGTGGTAAATCCGCTCTTGGCCATGCTGTTCAACTGCAGACGGGTGCCTACATAAGAATAGCCGTTAAAACGAACTGCTTTGCTGGAATCCTGCGCGATAGCACCATCTACCACGTCTGTTTCATAAACATCATAGTAGTAACCAGTGTGACCGCCGGCAAAGTCCGTCACAAAACCTGTGACCGGATTTCCCTTGTCATCCAGATATCCCGCGGAGGAATTGATCGTATCGTCAAAACGGAAGAACGCCAGAGGATTGCGCTTCATCACGGCTTCTGTCCAGGAACCCGCCGCGTAAGATTTTTTGATAACAGTGACCGCTCTGCTTTCCGCAACTCCTACATCGTTAGTCGCTTCCAGTGTGTAATCACCAAAATCATTGTCGGTCAGGACGAGATCCAATGTTCTACCGGTAGCTCCTTCAATAGCCTTTCCGTTCAGCTTCCACTGATAAGAGATCGGCATACTGCCTTCAGCCGAACCTTCCAGACTCAAACGTCCGCCCGGATAACGTTCACCACCGCCGGTCGGTACAGATGTAAAGATCGGTTTGCTTGCGGGTTGGACCGTAAAAACGGGACTGGTCACACTCGCGCCGCCCGCAGTGGCTTTCACCGTATAATCACCGGGATCAATTATGCCGAAAATAGTCCCGTCTTTTCCGACTGCGATCTCTTCTCCGTTCAGATACCACTGATAAGTCGGTAGTGCTCCATCAGCTTCAGCAGTTAGAGTTCCCAAACCCTCGTAAAAAGGATTGCTGGAAGGAACAATGTTCACATAAGTCACCGGAAATGGCTTATTCAGACCGGTCCTGTAAATTGTCTCGATCTGGTTTGCGTTCAGTGCGTAGGTAAATATCGCCGGTTCGTCCAGATCTCCTTTGAAACAACGGTCACTATCGTGACTGCCGCCTATGGTAAAATCTGTTGAAAGAGTTGTGGCGTCGTGTGGATTTTCATAATATTCCTTGGAGAAATTTCCTTTGGAATCACCCAGATAGAAAGTCGCTGACGTAGGAGTAACCGACAGAGCCGCCATGCACCATTCGCCCTGAATCAACGCCAGACCGCTGTTATGGTTGTATGTAGCGCTGGCATTATTCCAGTGGTACCCCAGACAGTTATTGGCAACGATCGTCAAACCGGTAGCCGATCCTGCTCCCGGACGATTCATCAGTAATTCTGTATGTTTAACCTGAGTACCATCCACTTTGACCCAGCACAGGAATGTGGCTTCCGATACTGTTCCAATACCGATACCACCCTCCACAAACAGGGTCGTATTGCCTTCACCCCCATACTTCACACCGGAGAAGCCAGCCGCTGTATTGCTGTCTCCCACAATGGCACCGGTTTTACCCAACACACTGCCGGATGTATAAGTCGCGTTGTGACCGCCGACTTCATCCGCCGCAGTTGTACCGCTGGTCTCTCCTAACCGCCAATAGCTATGCGGATTAAAAGATTTCACGACCGCGGGATAATCTGCCGCTCCGGCGGTACCAGCCCCCACTGTCACCAGCGCGGCCAATAACGCCAAAGCTCTCACTCGAGAATTCTTCATCATATATGATATAAGTGTAGTGTTTTATTTCAATTCCTGATAACCCGCTTGGTATCATCAGTTTTATCAACTCAAGATGACAAGTCACCTTGATATGGACATGGTCATGATAAGAAGAAAACGTCCCAAAATCAACCCCAAACGGCGGTGGCTTTCACATTTTTTTAACTTTTCGAGAAAAATAAGTTGGCCTTTTTGTGGAACTTTCGTTAGAATGGCTTTTCGCTTTGGCGGCTTGCTTGTGCGGCTGCCCTGTGTGAGAATCACACTGACAAGCAGAACGTAAACAATAAATAAAATCGGCTTTCGTTCAACAAGTTTTTGAACAAAGCCACAACAATATAAAACAAGCGGAACGCCTTGAGGGCGTTCCCCCGGATAACATCCGGCATTCCCCAACTATGTCCTTCAATATGGAAGAAGCTCTGGAGCATACCTTTATGGATTTTGCTCCTGGCCAGATCGTAAAAGGTTATGTCATCGAAGTGCGTCCCAAAGAAGTCCTCGTTGACATTGGTTATAAAAGTGAAGGTGTCATCTCCATTACCGAATTCGATGACCCTGAGAATATCAAGCCCGGTGATGAAGAAGATGTTCTGATCGAACGTCTTGAAGATAAAGAGGGCAACGTCGTCCTCTCCAAGAAAAAAGTAGCCTTTAAACAAAACTGGGAAAGAATCCAAAACGCGTGCGAAGAAGGCGGCGTCATCAGCGGCAAAGTCAAATCCGTCGTCAAAGGCGGCCTCATCATCAACGTCGGCATCGAGGCATTCCTGCCCACCAGCCAAATTGACGTCATCCCGCCCAAGGATCTCAATGCCCTGGTCGGTCAGACATTTGATTTCAAAATCGTTAAAATCAATCAAGATCGTCAGAATATCGTTCTCTCCCGCCGCGAACTCCTGGAACAGGAACGCAGCGAACGCCGCGCCAAGCTCCTCGAAGAAATGGCTCCCGGCGACATCCGCAAGGGTACCGTCAAGAACATCACCGACTTCGGTGCGTTCATTGACCTCAACGGCATTGACGGCCTGCTCCATATCACCGATATGAGCTGGGGCCGTGTCAATCATCCCAGCGAGATCCTCAAAGTCGGTCAGGATATCGACGTGGTCGTCCTGGACATCAACCGCGAGAAAGAACGGGTCAGCCTCGGTCTCAAACAGAAGCTCGCCAATCCTTGGCAGCAGATCTCCATCAACTATCCGGTGGGTTCTCGCGTGAAGGGCAAGGTCGTCAACCTCGTTCCTTACGGCGCGTTCATCGAACTCGAACCCGGTGTGGAAGGTCTGGTCCATGTGACCGAATTCTCCTGGACCAAACGCATCGCCAAGGCCTCCGACGTCCTCAAGCTCGATCAAGAGATCGAAGCCGTCGTCATTGGCGCCAACAGCGAAGAACAAAAGATTTCCCTCTCCATCCGCCAGCTCGAAACCAATCCCTGGGAACTGGCCGCCGAGAAATATCCTCCGGGCACCAAGATCAAGGGCAAAGTCCGCAACCTCACCAGCTATGGTGCCTTTGTGGAACTGGAAGACGGTCTGGACGGCATGGTCCATGTCTCCGATCTCTCCTGGACACGCAAGATCAATCATCCTTCCGAAATCGTCAAGAAGGGCGACGAAGTCGAAGCCGTTGTGCTCGAAATCGACAAGGCCAACCAGCGTATCGCTCTGGGTGTCAAGCAGCTTGAGACAGATCCCTGGGCCAATATCGATCAACTCTATCGTGTGGGTGACCTCATCACCGGTAAAGTGACCAAACTCGCCTCCTTCGGCGCGTTCATCGGTCTGCAGAATGAAATTGACGGTCTCGTTCATATCTCCCAGGTGAGCGAAGAACACGTGGACCGCATCAAGAACGTTCTCAAGATCGGTCAGGAAGTCACAGCCCGTGTCATCAAGATCGACAAATCCGAACGCCGTATCGGTCTGTCCATCAAGGCTGCCAACTACACTCCTGAACAGCTCCAGGCCGAACAAGCCGTTCTGGACGCTCTCAAACCCGGTGAAGATCTCGTAGCCCTCCAGCACGCCTTTGAGGCTCTGGAAACTCCGGAACAAAAACCGGCCGAAGAAGAAAAGAAGAGCGAATAACCTCCTCTGACTTCTAACGTAAAAACGGCTTCTGTGCAAACAGAGGCCGTTTTCTTTTTTCTGTACCAACAAAAGTTGAAATATATATAACCCATTAAAAATAAATATGTTCTGTAGATACGAGCGACCCGCTCGTCTCGGAGACGCGGGACTTCTGTGTCTATAATACATAACATTTTGTTATTTAACGACTTATCTGTGTTTATCTGCGTTCATCTGTGGTTCTTTTGATCCCTCTATTGATGGAAACGCGTAAATGACAATAATTGCCACAGACGCAATATGTGATATTGACAGCAAAGACCGTTTCAAGCAAACTGTTCCTCAACAGAGCAATGTTCTCTAAACAATATAAAACTATGAAAATACAAGGAATCAAATGGGTCGCGCTCGCGACGGCAGCTTTTTCTTTGCTCAGCAGCCAAGTCCTTACGGCACAAGGCGCTGACGCGCGGATCAAAATAGACACAGATCGTCAGGTGGGTGAAATCAGCCCCCTGATCTATGGTAACTTTACAGAACATCTGGGACGCTGCATCTACGGCGGCCTCTATGAACCGGGTTCTCAACTGGCTGATGAACAAGGTTTTCGCAAAGATGTTATCGAAGGCACCCAAAAACTCAATGCCACCATCGTCCGCTGGCCCGGCGGCAACTTTGTTTCCGGCTATCACTGGGAAGACGGCATCGGCCCGAAAGACAAACGCCCGACCCGCATCGACCTGGCCTGGGGTGCCCGTGAAAGCAACCAATTCGGAACCGATGAATTCATTCAATGGTGCCGCAAGGTCAACACCCAACCCTACTTCTGCGTGAACCTGGGCACCGGCTCCATGGATGAAGCCCGCAACTGGGTGGAATACTGCAACGTGGAAAAAGGAACCTACTACTCCGACCTGCGCCGCCAGAACGGTTTTGAAAAACCGCATAAAGTCATCTACTGGGGACTGGGCAATGAAATGGACGGGAACTGGCAGATGGGGCATAAAAACGCGGACGACTATGGCAAATACGCCCTGGAAACCGCTAAACTGATGAAATGGATAGACCGCGACATCAAACTGATCGCCTCCGGTTCCAGCGACTACGGTGGGAACTGGATCGAGTGGAACCGCACCATCCTGAGCTACCTCAAAGACCACGTAGATTACATCTCCGTGCATAACTACGTCGGCAACCGCTCCAATAACTACTATGAATTTATGGGCTCCACGCGCCATGCCGAGAACGTCATCAACATCACCCGCGGTCTGATCAAAGAAGCCACGACAAAATCAAACCGCCGTACTCCTATTTACATTGCCTTTGACGAATACAACGTCTGGTATCGCGGTGCGGCGGCACTTGAAGAACATTACAACATGGAAGACGCGCTGGTCGTGGCCATGTTCCTGAATGCCTTTGTGCGCAACGCCGACACCGTCAAAATGGCCAACATGGCCCAGCTGGTCAACGTGATCGCTCCCATGTTCTCCACACCGGACGGATTATGGTATCAAACCATCTTCTATCCTCTGGAGGCTTTTGCCAATCACTGCAAAGGCACAGCCCTGCAGACCTATTGCGACAGCAAGACCTACAATCTGGGCAACGCGAAAGTCCCCTACCTGGATGTTTCCTCCGCTTACGACAAAGAAAACAAGGAGATCATCGTCAACGTGGTGAACCGCCACAAAGATGAAGCGATCAACACCGATATCCTGAACCAGTCCGGAGTCTTCAAGGGTACAGCCACCCTCTACGAAGTCAACAGCAAGGACATCAAAGACATGAATTCTGCCACTGAGCACCCGGTCAGCACGGTCACCAAACAGATCGATGTCAACGGAAATACGCTCAACTACTCCTTCCCGGCTCATTCATTTACATTGATCAGGATACCTGTGGCCGAAGAATAGTCAACAAACATGAAGAATAGATACTGCTTTTGTATTCTTCTGGGTCTGGCGCTCTCCATCGCGGGGAGCGCCGCCCCGTCTGATACCCCCGCGATTCATTTTGTCAGCTTCAAACAGGTGCATGTAGATGACGAATTCTGGAGTCCAAAATTCGACCTCTGGCAGCACACTACCGCTGTTGATGTTCTGGATAAATTTGAAGGAAAACATATCAAAGAAGAAGGAAATCATAATACATTTTCCAACTTTGACCAGGTAGCCCGTGGAGATAAAGGCACAGGCGGACATTTTGGCGCGCCCTGGTTTGACGGACTTATTTACGAATCCATACGCGGCATTGCTGATTATCTGGCACAAAATCCGGATCCGGAAATGGAGAAGCGCCTGGACGGCTACATCGAACGGATCGAAGCCGCGCAAAAAGTGGATCCTAATGGATACATCGATACATATACAGATTTGAATGAACCCGATCATCGCTGGGGCGAGAATGGAGGTTTTCTGCGCTGGCAGCATGATGTTTACAACGCGGGAATGCTGATCGAAGCAGGGGTTCATTACTACCAGGCAACCGGAAAAACAAAACTGCTGACAGTCGCAACTCGTCTGGCCAACTATATGTACGACTACATGGGACCCAGTGATGATCCCCGGAATCCAAAGAAAAATGTAGTACCCTCCCACTCTGGTCCCGAAGAAGCTATGGTAAAACTCTACTGGCTGTACCGGGATCACCCCGAACTTAAAAATCAATTAGAAGTCCCTGTCTGTGAAGAGCACTATCTCCAGCTGGTCACACGCTGGATGGAGAATCGCGGACACCACTGCGGTTTCCCGAATTGGGAAGAATGGGGCAATGAAAGAGCTGAAAGATGGATCAAGGAATGCCGTTACGAAGATCCTCGTTTTGGCGATGAATCCCGTCCCTGCTGGGGCGATTACGCTCAAGACCGCATCCCCGTTTTTGAACAGCAGACCATTGAAGGTCACGCGGTGCGCGCCACCTTAATGGCTACGGGATTATCCACATTAGCTCTGGTCAATCATCAGCCTGAATACATTGAAACGGCTAAGCGGTTGTGGGATAACATGGCAGGCAAAAGAATGTTTATCACCGGTGGTGTAGGAGCCATCCATTATGATGAAAAATTCGGTCCTGACTACTACCTGCCGTCTGACGCGTATCTGGAAACCTGTGCAGCCATTGGTGCCGCTTTCTTCAGCAAGCGTATGACAGAACTTACTGGCAATGCGATGTATATGGATGAAGTGGAACGGATCCTCTTCAACAGTTTAATGACAGCCGTTTCGCTTTCCGGCAACAATTATACTTATCAAAATCCGTTAAATGCAGGAAACCATAACCGCTGGGAATGGCATGGATGCCCCTGCTGCCCGCCCATGTTCCTGAAAATCACATCTGCGATTCCCGGATACATTTACGCGCAAAAAGATAAAAATTTATTTGTGAATCTGTTCATCAGCAGTCAAACAGATATCCCCATCAGCCGGAATAACAGTGTAACGCTGAAACAGGAAACTCGATATCCCTGGGATGGGAAAGTAATTCTTAATGTGTCTCCTCAGAAAAAATCACGTTTCACAATCAAAATCAGAATCCCCGGATGGGCACAAGGCATAGAAAATCCTTTTGGACTTTACACATCCAATTTGAAAAGATCCGTCACCCTCAAAGTAAACGGAAAGCCTTATCCCATACAGATCAAAAATGGATATGCCCACATTCATAGGAGCTGGAAAAACATGGATCAAATTGAACTGGAACTCCCAGTCCAACCGCGTGTCATTTACGCTCACCCGGAAGTGGATAATCTAAAAGAACAAGCTGCCTTAGCCGCAGGGCCTGTTATCTATGCCTTTGAAAATTGTGATAATCCTGACTTTGAGAAAATAATACTGAATTCTGAAACTCCGCTGAAAATGGAATACAAAAAAGACCTTCTTGGCGGAATCAATCAAATTCAATGTCAGGGAACTATCCCCGCGGTTGCTGTTCCTTATTACGCGATTGCAAACCGTCAAAAGAACAGCAGCCACAAGGTCTGGATCCCACAAAAATAAAAATGCTGTTTGCCAAATTCCCCGACTAACGCCGGGGAATTTTTTATTTCCAATCACTCAGTGGGATCAGAGGCTTCTTCTCCTTGAATTCAGATACTCCGAAATCCACCCTCAGCGAACCTTTTCTTTGCTCCGTCATTCTAATAGCCAACTTTTTGAAATCGGTATTAGGAGAATTCTTTGTCAACGGGAATGATTGTCCCGGCAAATACGCTGCCGGTAAGACTTCAAATTTTGCCGTCTCCACGCCTGTCAAAGAAAGATATAACTTCTTTTCTTTTAAGCTGAGGATCGCCTCCCTTCCGGAATCAGAAATTTTGATATCCGCTTTTGTGTGCATATTCCACCAAACAACGGAGGGAGCCTTTGTTTCAAAATCATCTTGAACAGATATGACTCTTGCTGTTCTGTCCATCGCTATTCCCCTTGTATAATGAACAACATCCCGTGAATAACAATTTTCCAGCTCCACGATAAACGCGCTGTGATCCGCGGTCGAAATCTTCCGCTGAACATAAGCCGTGCCCTGCGGATCCTGATCCGGTCTCATATCCGGATTGAATACCAAAGCGTTTTTCCCTTCCGCGCGCATCCGGTAAAAATGCCAGCGGCCTGGTTCTTTGGGTGGTTCCGGCTTGTCAAAATAATCAGGCCGGGTCCTCTTGAAATATCCGGGATATCCATAATCATCTCCACCTAAACAGCCATAAGCCCAAACCTCACCCAAGGCTTGTATTTCAAAAGTTCCGGCATCCAAATGTGCATGATTCACCTTATTGTCGCCGGCGTGTATCGCGATAAACAGCGCGTTCGGATCAGAATTTCTTTCCAGAAGCGAGGAAATCTCTATTCCATAAATATGATTATCCAATGGTATCTTCACCTCTTTCTCTCTGCCCTCTCGAACCATTTCCCCGTCATAGCAGAGAAGATCGAACCATTCCATTCTGCCTCGATCCTGCATCAGCAAGTCATACTGTAACTTTGCCAGCAACGGATCATTGAAATGCTTGCCAAACCAGAAAAATGTGTAGTACTTATTATTCTTGATAGGATCATCCCCCACATTCAATGTCACAACCGGACCTGTCATCAGTATCGGAAAATAACCGCTTTTCTTTAATCCGGGGGTCTCCGCTAATCCATAAGTCGTCCCCAGCATTCTCTGAACACCTTCCAATGAATACAATGTTGAAATCAAACCATATTCCCAATACGCCAATCCTTCCACACTTTGACCATCCGGCTCAAATGAAGTGATATAATAAGGCAGACACTCCAATGCATAAGCGGCCAACTTACTTAATCTCTGCGGATCTCTCTCTAAAAAGGTCAGCGCTCCTAACGCGATATTTCCATTGCAAATACCATTCCAGTTATGATTTTCATGACACCACCATTGAAGAGGAACCGTTCCATCGAATTGAGCTAGAGTCGGTGTAAAAACATATTTATCCACCGTCTTGAAAATAAAATCCTTCTGTTCATCTGAAAGAAAATCATACAGTCCATCATAAACTAACGCCGCACAAAAGAGCCCCATTGCCGTATCTAAATAATGACGGTCTTTATAAGGCGGTTTTATGGCGATCCCCCAGTCTTCATAAGTACACAAATTCTCATAAAGTTTAAAAGCATATTGCGCATATTTCTCCTCACCGGTCACCCAATACGTCATCAGCAGCGTCGTCATATATCCGGAAGTTACATGAGTTCCGATCCTTCGGACATCCGCTGTATCCAATATCCCCGCAGGTATAGGTTGGCGCATCACCCATTCCGCACCTCCTTTGATAGACTCCCAACTGTATTCAACCAGAGGATCCTTGCTTTGAGCAAGTTCTTTTAAACGCTCAATATCTTTCTCAGAAGCCAGCATCCTGGGATGAATATTTTCAAAACCACCCTTTTTAAAATCAGACAGGATTCGTTCCGCCGTGATCTTCTCAAATTTTACTTCTGACATAAGTTTTTCTACTTGAGCAACTTCTTCTTTTGATTGTGCGTTTGCGCCAACCACATAAGCCAAACTGAATGCCAGAATCCAACTCCAAATCAAATTCTTCATATTAAAAAATCCCGTTCATACCATTAAAATGGCGAAAAGATTCTAACAAAAGAATCGTCACAGTTAAATTCCTATCGCTCTTTTTCTTTTTATATTTTAAAGTTTGTGCCGCCGGATGATCAAAACCGGTTTCTAAAATCATGGATAGTTTTCTACATATCTTTCGGTGGCTTCGACCGCTTGTCTCTCCTTGCGGGTTATTGTGGCTTTTTTTAGTGATAATGGGCATCTATCTTCTTCGGAGCAAAAAGAAATACTGCGGAAGTCTTTGTCTGATAGTTGCCTTGCTTTTCAGTTTAGCCGGAGGCAGACCCTTCCCTGAATATTTAATGAGCACCTTGGAGAAACCCTATCAAGATATTCATTTAGAAAACCTTCCCAAATGTGATGCGGTCGTATTGCTGGGGGGTGGCCAGTGCAGTTCGGAACATCCTCCTTTCTATATGGAACTTAACGAAGCCGGTGACCGTGTTCTGCATGCGTTTGAGGCTATGCGCCAAGGCAAGGCGGAAAATATTGTACTCAGCAGCGGTTTTAATCGCATTGGAGTTGACCAAAAGAATCCCTGGAGCGACTACCTAACCAATTGGATCGGCAACTGGGACATCTTCAAGGGAAACATCTCTTCTTTAGGCGGCCGTATGAATACGCATGATGAGGCGCAAGGCGTAAAAGAGCTAGCTCAGGAAAAAGGCTGGAAAAAAATCATGCTGGTCACATCCGCTTACCACATGAAACGTTCCGCGGAAATTTTCAGAAGAATGGATTTAGAAGTCGTTGAATATCCGGTGGATTTTTATGTCGCTGGCATTCCGAAAAATCCGCCGTATTTCACTCTTATTCCTGAATCTCAAGGGTTAAAATACTCCGAAATCTGGTTCAAGGAAATCATAGGGAACCTTCTTTATAAACTGTATTGACCCAGCTCTTTGTGACAAACATCAAACTTATTTCATTGTTCCTAAAAGGATCAGGCCTTATAATCAACACAGAGAGCTTTTGAGTTCATTAAGTAATTTTAATATGAAAAAACTGATATTGAGTTCGATTCTTATATCCTTAGCTGCCGCCATTCAGGCACAAGTTCCTATTGTTCCTCCACAAGAAGAACTAGATCGTCCTTTCGGCAGTTATGATGAAACCGCATTTCAATCTCCGTCAAAGGTTTATTATCCGGAAACCTGGTTCCATTTTATCGGGGGCAATGTTGCTACAAACGGTATCACCGCGGATTTGGAAGCAATAGCCGCAGCCGGATTCTCCGGCATCCATCTATTCCACGGGCAATTTGGCGGAGCCTGGCCGGGTGTGGAAAATCAGATCCCTTGCCTCAGTTCTTCATGGAATGATGCTGTTCAATACACTGCCAAAGAATGTAAACGCCTTGGATTACGTTTTACCATGCAAAACTGTCCGGGCTGGGCTATGTCCGGTGGTCCCTGGATCCAGCCGCAGAACGCCATGCGTCACTTGGTATGGAGCAGAACGGATGCTGAAGGCGGGACGATCGATCTAAAACTTGCTCAACCCCAGCCATCTAATGAGGATTGGAGAAACTATCAGGATATTACGGTTCTGGCTTTCCCCACTCCGTTGGATGACACCGGCACTTTCCTGACACCGGAATCTACAAAAAGCAATGACTCTATAGACTGGAAAGGTTTCTTATCCGGCACCGTCAAAGCGCAAAATATCCCGGCTGCTTCAGAAGAGAATCCTCATTGGGTAGAAATAACTTTTGCCTCTCCTGTCAAGATCAGGACTCTGGAATTTCCCAGCATAAACAGTTTGCTGCACGCCAGATGTTATGAACCGGGTGTCTCCCTCAAACTTCAGGCGATCCTTCCGGATGGCAGTGCCAAAGATGTATTGAACACAGAATTGCCCCAAGCCAGCTGGCAGGATGATAAGCCGGTCTCTTTTGCCTGTTCTGAGGTCGAAGGGGTAAAAACTTATAAATTCTCCTTTGTTAATAAATATAATATCTCACTGAATCCGATCCATTTATACTCTGGAGCCAGAAAAAACAACTGGGAATCTGAAGCGGGCTGGACATTAAGAAGCATTGAACGCACCGGAGATTTGGCAAAACAATCCTCAGATGCTTATATCTCACTGGATTCCATTCGTGACCTTTCAGCTTACATGGACGCTGAAGGCAATCTGAAATGGGAATCTCCCGGAGGAAAATGGACGATCCTGCGCATCGGTCATGTCAACACTGGAATGAAGAATGGCCCCGCTCCTGCGGAAGGAACCGGCTGGGAATGCAATAAACTTTCAGAATCCGGCGCTATGGCTCATTATGCCGGATACATCGGCAAACTCTCTGGAGAAAACGGACCTCTGGCCGGCGGGTTGCTCAACGGTATGCTGATGGACAGTTGGGAATGCAAAACACAAACCTGGACTCCCAACATGGAAAATGAATTTGAAAGAGTAAGCAATTATTCTTTGAGAAAATGGCTTCCGGCGGTATTCGGTTATGTCATTGATGATCAGGAAACTACTTTTCGTTTTCTCTATGACTGGCGCAGAACGATCGGAGATCTCTTTGTCAATCAGTTCTATGGACGCATGGCAAAAATGGCTAAAGAAAACGGCATTTCCATCACCTACGAAACCGCGGCCGGTGATATCTTTCCCGCGGACATCCTTGAGTACTATAAATACGCGGATGTGCCTATGTGCGAATTCTGGCAGCCGTTTTCTGGAGGTTATGTTGGATCTCTGAATTTCAAGCCGATCAAGCCGACAGCCTCCGCAGCCCGTATGTACGGCAAACCTCGCGTCTCCGCTGAAGCGTTTACCTCTTTTTCTCTCACATGGGACGAACATTGGGAAATGCTCAAGGAAGTCGCCAATATCAACTGGGTCGAGGGTGTCAGCCACTTGGTATTCCACACCTATACACACAATCCGAGAACAGACTTCCTGCCGCCGGGAACTTCTTTCGGCTCCGGGATCGGAACACCTTTCCTGCGCGGACAGACCTGGTGGAAACATGTACCGGAATTCACCACTTATCTGGCTCGCTGCAACTACATGCTGGAAAGAGGAAAACCCGTCTCCGACGTGCTCTGGTATCTGGGTGACGAGATCAATCATAAACCGGATCAGGAAGCTGCATTCCCTGCGGGGTATAAATACGATTACTGCAACCCGGATGTACTGTTGAATCGTCTTTCGGTTCAGGACGGACTTCTGACCACACCGGAAGGCATCCGTTACCGCTTGTTGTGGATACCGGATTCCACAAGGATGCATCCTGAAACTCTGGAGAAGTTATATTCACTGATCCATGAAGGCGCCAATGTCGTGGCTAATCCGCCCAAAGGTCTTGTTACACTCTCCGGCGGAGAAGAATCTCAAAAACGCTTCAATGCCGCTGTAAACAGGATCTGGGGTCGGGACCGCGCAAAGGGTGAACGCGATATTGGCAAAGGTCATATCCTGTCCGGAGTCAAATTGATCGCGGCGCTGAAACACTACAGAGTGGCTCCCGATGTCATTGGCGACGCTCTCTGGGTGCATCGGCAGATCGAAGGCGCGGACTGGTACTTTATCTGCGCGCCAAAAGGAAAAGATTTCAACGGGACTATGTATTTCCGCACACAGGGACTTGTCACTGTATGGGATCCGCTGACCGGCAGCAGACAGCCGATATCCAGCACGCTCAATGGTGACTATACTTCTGTTGATTTATCACTGCCTCAGGCGGGATGCTGTTTCCTGGTATTCACACCGAATGACGACAACACGCCGGTCATCAACGATGATTCTCCGGAAACCATTCTGGCTCTGGAGAATGAATGGACTCTCTCCTTCCCGGAAGGCTGGGATGCCCCGGCTTCCATCAAGGTCAGTACATTATCTCCCTGGAAAGATCTGGATGTATCGAAAGAAGCCAGGGCTTTTTCCGGAACCGTTTCCTATACGACATCTTTTGATGTGGACACGATATATCCTTCCACTGAATACACTCTGGATCTGGGCAAGGTGGAAATGATCGCTGTTGTCAAATTAAACGGCCAGACTCTCCGGACTTTGTGGACTCCTCCCTATAGTCTGGATGTATCCAAAGCTCTCCGAGCCGGAACCAATGAACTCACTGTAGAAGTGACCAGCACTTGGTTCAACCGGCTGGTCTATGATGCCGGACAACCGGAAGCCAACAGAAAAACCTGGACCATCAGCGGGCCTTCCAAAGATTCACCGCTTCGTGAAAACGGCCTACTGGGTCCTGTTGTTCTACGAATAAAAGAGTAATAAGACTGAAAAAGATCCCCGACGGAACTCAACCGTCGGGGATTTTTTTTAGAACCATGGATGGACACAGATGAACTCAGATATTTTTACTATATTGAATAACAATGGAGACGCGGAAACGAGCGAGTCGCCAGACTCTACAAAACATCTTGTTATTAAATAATTTATCTGTGCTCATCCGTGTGTATCTGTGGTTCTTTTCATTCCATCCGTGGTTCTAAAAAAAAGACGCGAAAATTTCGCGTCTCTACGTTACATCTTATTGCTAAACAACAAAATATCTGTGTAAATCTGTGGTTCTATAAAATGAAACTGGAATCAATCAAAGAAGGAAATTGGTTGCGGGGAGTGGACTTGAACCACTGACCTTCAGGTTATGAGCCTGACGAGCTACCGACTGCTCCACCCCGCGTCCAAGGCGGAATCACTATATTCCAGAAACCAAATCATTGCAAGATTTATTTTTGAGGCAATACGATATTTGAAGAGACGCACAGGCCGTGCGTCTCTACGGAATTATATTGATTATGAATTTGTTATTGTAGAGACGAGCGATCGCGCGTCTCTACAGAACATATTGATTATGAATTGGTTATTCTAATGTCACAACAACTTTCGTTCCCGGTTCAATGGTCAGTGTCCATTCACCGTCTTTGGACTTTAATGTACCTTTGTTTGTCTTGGGTGTACCGGCACATTTGAAGTACAATGTTCCGATTCCCTCGTCTGAAGAGACTTTGATGGTCTTGGCATCCCGATAAACATGGACTTTGCCATGAGGAGTGGGAACATCCCCTTCCATCCATTCCAAGCCGCCTAAGACCGGAGTCACACTATACTCCTCATAACCTTTCTTGGTGGGTTTCACACCTAGATAATACTTGCCCAGCAAATAGATAGGACTGGCACCCCAGGCATGACAAAGGCTCTTGCCGTAAGGACGGCCATACATTTCCAGATGCTGTCTGCCAGTCTGCTCCGGATTGTACTTCTCCCAGAAACTGGTCGCGCCCAGCTTGATCATTCCGCCCCAATAATCTTTCATTTCCTTCAACACCGTTTCCTGTTCACCCATCGCGCAGAACGCTTCCAGTTCATAGAAACGCATATAAGGTGTGGAAATCTTCATGACCTGATCATTGAGCAGCACGTTTTTCTTGACCAGCTGCTGTTTTTCAGGGCTGATATAGTTGAAGAAAATCGCGAACATATTGGCATAACGGGTCACAGTGTCACTCTGTTTCCCGTTCACGACATTATTGATGAAAGCGCCTTTCTCCCCATTCCAGAAGGTTGGGATCAGCTTGGCCCGCAATTCGGAAGCTAACGCGGAATAACGATCATGATCGGCCTTGTTTCCCATCAGATCCGCGCACAACACCATTGTTTCCAAACTCTTGCAGAAAAGGATCTGTTCAAAGCTGATCTCCCCGCTCTTATCCATTGGGAAATCCGTCCAATCAATAAAGACCCAATCGCCCGGCTGTCCCTCGACCATTCCATTGTCATTGCGGCGGTTCAGCACAAACTCCATCAAAGTCTGCATCCTGGGATAGATCTGCTTCAGGAAAGAATCATCCCCCGTGTACATATAATAATCATAAATACCCAGGAACCAATAGAATGTATAGTCCAGGATCGTATTGATATGACAATAAACAGGATCCTTTGTTCTCAAGAGCCAGGTCGTGCGCTTGACCGTGTCTTTATCAAAAAAGAGATAATAATTCATCAAATAGCTCTGCAAGGCATCACCGCTCCATGCCCAGCGATCGCGTTTGATACCATCAATAAATGTCTCGCGTGTAGTCAGATGCAGAGTATAAGCGCCAACATCCCACATTTTATTCACTTCCTCATCATTGCAGCGGAAAGAACCTTTATACTCTTCCGGGAGGTATTCATATAACATACTGATCTTGTCATACTTCACACCTTTATCCGCGGCCAGATAAATGTACCGGAAAGCCTTTGATCCGCTCATTGTGAAAATCTTCTCATTCGGAGCGACCTGATGAGTGATCTCATTCGTCACATTATCCCCATCTACCGTGATCCAATCGGATGTCTCCGCTTCTTTCCAATCCTGCGCCTCTTCAAGACTTTCGCCGTAACCGATCCTGATGGAGCCTTTCCCCTTCAAACCATGAAAACGCAGATAACCAAATGTTTCTCTGCCAAAATCAAAGAGTTCGCCATCCCCTGCAGTCTTGCGGGACACCGCTTCCTTAGGTTCGGTATTGAGTTTGAAATCCGAGGGTTTTTGCTCAATGGAATCAAAGTTCCAGCAATCCGCTGAAACATACTCAAAATCATGATTTTTCTCCGGAAGACGCTTCTTTTCGGAACTGCAAACCAACCAGGAAGAATCCGTCGCGAAAGCATTGCCTTTAATAAACAGTGTCGGAGGCGTTTTCTGATTAAAAACCTGGATGATCAGGCTGTGCTCGCCCGCAGGAATATCCACTTTCTGAGGTGCCCCAAACAAGCGTTGTCCATCCATCACAACATTATACAAACCTTCGGCGCATATTTCGATCGTCTCAGGCTGGGTCAGTTTTGCGCTTTTCCTAAACTCAACGATGGGATAGGCGCTGTCGATCCTCC
>JAEEGF012273546.1_pt1 | contig 21025 bp, 18 predicted proteins | sample 9134171 | NCBI WGS metagenome assembly JAEEGF01 (sample SAMN16246542, study PRJNA631951) | gut metagenome | biome: gut microbiome; feature: rumen; material: AP-attached | host: Bos | place: Iran: Karaj | collected 2018-10 | reverse complement strand
CCATGCCCACGTGTCTGAGCGGTGTGCGCACCGTGATGAACAAGTCCTCCGGCGCGATGCTGTCGGCGTACCATTCGGTTATCTCGTAAGTGAAGTAGCAGAGCTGGTAAGGCTCGCCGTCGGGGAACGTGAAGTCCTCGTAATGCTTCTCCGCCTTGAACTTGCCTTCGGGCTTCACACCGTAGATGGACTGGTCGTGCAGCACACGGCCGTAGTTCGGGAAGAACTTGCCGTTCTTGCGGCTGATGTAAACAAGGGCGGTCGTCATGCCTGCCACACCGCTGCCCTCCTTGCTCGTCCACATGGCTGGCGTTGTGCTGCCTGTGTTGTGGTGGCAGCTTCCGCAGCTGTATCCGGCATAGACAGGGCCAAGTCCGTGATTCTCGGTCGGTCCGTCGTCGTAGAGCTGGTCGCCACGGTTGAAGCGCGTGAACGTCGTGCCGGTCACCCATGGCGCCTCGGTGTCGTAGGCGTGGGACGTGCTCGAGTAGATGGTTGATGTGCCTGCCGACAGAGCGTAACCTTCCTTGGCCTCGACATACTCCACTCCGTCGTCCTCGCACGACGAGAACATTATCACATAAACAGACAAAAAGAAAAATAACCTTATGGCACTTTTCATGAGTAATTGATTATTAATGGTTTGCCTTATAGCGACACTTATGAAAAAAAGACTTGTATTAACCGCTTGTGGCAATCCGTTTTTATTATACCAGCAAAGACGGAGCCTCGGTCGTAGCAACCGACAAAAGCACCGCCTATGCGTTTGTGTTTCAGAGTATTGTGCTTTTTACAGCACAGGCTCAGTATTTATTAATCCTTCACTGTGCGCGCTTTTCCGTCCTTGAAGATGAGGAACTCAAGTGTGTGGAATCCGCGTATAGCCTGAGCAGCCTCAATAGTTGAGCTCTCCTCGTCGTACTCGCCTGTCCAGCCGAGAGCAGAGAAGTCGCCGTTCTTGATGATGGCTACGATATCAGACTGCGACAATGGCCATGAGTCCATGTTTGGGTCGAGTCCCTTGTCGGCAACAGGTCCGAAGAGGAACGCCTCGCTCATTTCCCATGGCTCACGAGCATCGAGCCAGAGTGTAGCCAGATTCTCAAACGCCAAGTTCGAAGGGCTCGCTACAAATGCGTTAACACCAGCGAGCAGAGCCGCATTTGCCTCAGCAAGCTTCTTGTAAGTAGGGAGCACTACATTGTCAACATAGTTCTCGTTAACCTGCTGAAGTGTCGCCTCTGCGATTGTGCTTATATCAACACTTTCAAGAGCGGCCTTAAGGTCTGCACATGCGCCCTGCGCTTCGACAGCCTCATTTGAGTTGATGTTGTTGCGGAAAGGCTGTGGGATAGCTTTTATCGCGTCAATGGCTGCAGTTATCTTTGCGTCAACGTTAGATGCAGTTGCTGGGTCAACAGCCTCGATTGCCTTTATAAGAGACTTATCTGACTTTGTTCCGTTTGTTGTTCCATAGAAGGCGTTACGAACAGAGTAGATGTTGTTCGAATAGTCAACACGTGAGTGCCAGCTGTACCATGACTCAACTGCGTAGAGAGCGTCGGTCGTCTTGCCAGCTGCGAACAGAGCCACAGGGTCGCCTATCTTAGCCTCGCCCACCTCATTGGCGATGTCGATACATCCGTCGATTATCTGCTGTGTAGCTGCGGCTACATTTTCGAATGACGAACCAGCCTGACCAGCCGACTTGAAGTTGGAAGCGTAAGACGCGCCACCGTCGTAGCTGACGTTCCAGTCGTTGTAGAGTTCTGTCGCGTCTGCGTTAAGGTAAGTAGCCACAGCCTGCATGTACTTGCCCCAGTTCTCTGCGTTGTCCGCCGCATAGTCAAGAGAATCAGCCGCTGTAGATGCCGAAGTGGAACGTACAGAAGACTTGTCCTTGTCGTCGTCGCATGACGCCAGCGACATTTGCATTGCCACGCCCATCACGAGCGCGATTGCGTAAATAAATCTTTTTTTCATAAGTCTATTTGTTATTTTATTTGGTTAGTGTTATTTCTTAGCGAACCATCCGACATAAGCTATGCCGATGGACAGGTCGTTTTCTGTGTTGATTTTAGTTCCGCTGACGACATAGCCGTTGTCTCTGAACGGATTGTCGGTGCCGAAGTGGCGTGTCGTCCAGTCGAGCTTGACCACGAGATTAGGAAGCGCGAACCAATTCACGCCGACAGTCCACATCGCGACCTCGGTTCTTGGGTCCGAAGTCTTCACCTCGTCCTTCCACTGCGGATTGTAATACTCGTAGCGAGCGAAAGGAAGTATCTTTATCGGATTCTTTGAGGGTATGAACGCGCCAATGTTTACGCCCACCTCGGCGGCGTAGCTCACTGCCTCGTGATACGGAATCGTGCCGCTCAGCATTCCCGAAGGCGATGTTATTATCGGTGTGTATTTCGCGCCGGTGAATCCCGCCGTCTTTGCAAGCTTATCGACATTGCCGACATTGCCGTAGAGGAAGTTTCCACGAGCCACGACATACTTGTTCTTATACTCCGCGTCTGCCGAATACAGCCGCACCGGCAACGACAGCGAGTTATACTTGTAAGGCTTGATGGCGTTCTTGCCGGCGTCGCGCAGATAATACCAGCTGCCGCCGACTCTCAGTCCCGGCACACCGTTGTAGTTCACACGAGCCACATACGCCGGGCAGCTGAAGTTGTCCTCCTCGAATATGCCTTGGCTCGCGCCTCCCACAAAGTCGTAGCGGTCAAACTCGTCGGCTGTGAGTCCTGTCACTATCTGCAGCTGATAATCGAAGTTATACCAGCCTTTGCCCAGCGAGCCGAACAATTCAAGTCCGGTCTCGTGCCATGTCGAAGGGATTATCTTGGTCTCGCCCTCCGGACGGCGTGTGCCGAAGAAGTTGATTGGCTCGTGGTGCGAGTTAGTCAAGCCGACCGGAACTATAATGTGTCCCGCACGGACATTCAGTTCCTTGAATATCGTCGCTGTTATATGAAACTGCTCCAGGGCGACCTCGCCGCCCTTCTCTATCTCGAGTTCCGCCTCTCCATTCTCCGAGCCTGTGCCTATCTCATACTCAAACGTCGAGCCCGTACCTCCGGACTCGAGCTCCACCTCCGCGCCCATCTGAAACCAGCGGTTGAACTTGTAGTCGCCAGCCAGCACAAAGCGAGGTATCGCGATTCGTCCCTTCTCCTCTCTGTAGCTGCCGTAAGGAGCGTTGAAGCGGTTTGGGCCGTAGTCCATATAGCTGGCCCACATTTCTCCGTATCCACCAACGCGGAACTTCGAGAATTCCTCGTTGTCGTCATACTCCTTATTAAAACCAAGCACAACCTTGGACTTCTTCTTTTTGTCATTCTTATCGTGCTTGTCGTCATGTCCGCCGCCGCGTGTAGCGCCAGTCTGACCATCGACCGCCTCAAATCCTCTTTGCGACGCCTCTATAGCCTCCACTCTTTTCAGCAGAGAGTCATAAGCCGCACGGCTGACAACATCGGCCGACTGCGACTTGGCATAAAACTGCGTCATCAACACGCAAAGCGCTAATAAACAAGGCTTAAGAATTCTCATAATAGGTTCCTGATTTTTCTTTTTTTCACCGATGCAAAGGTATTTCCGCCCAAAAGCCACCACAATCACTACAAATGATGATTTTGCCGCCAAGGCATATACCTATTTTTTGTTAGTCTTGCGCATTAGTCATGTCTTAACGATTCTCAAATACGTTGTAAAACACACAGAAACAGCGCTTGCGATTGACTTTTTTTGCAGAAAAGCACTATCTTTGAGAGTTTGAATTATCCCCACAAAATGTGACCGTATGGGAAACATCACAATCAAAGACAAGACATTCAGACCTTACATCACAGCCAAGCAGCTGGAAGCCATCGTGGACAGAGTCGCCGATGAGATAAACAGGGACATCGAAGGCAAGAAGCCAATTTTCCTCGCCACACTCAACGGAGCGTTCATGTTCGCGGCGGACCTGCTGAAAAGGATCAAGAATACCGATTGCCAGATTTCATTCATTAAAATATCATCATACTCGGGAACCGAGACCACCGGCAATGCAAAGGAACTGATAGGGCTGAACGAGGACATAAGCGGAAGGACTATCATCATACTCGAGGACATAATCGAGACCGGCATCACCATGAGGAACATGCTGGACAAACTCGCCGCGCATAACCCCAAGGAGATAAAAATAGCGACGCTTTTCTTCAAGCCGCAGAAGCTGAAAGTGGAAGGCATAGCCCCAGACTATGTGGGAATGAAGGCCGCGGACGAGTTCATCGTCGGCTACGGACTGGACTACGACGGCAGAGGACGAAACCTCGCCGACATCTACATAGCGACAGAATAGGACACAAACAACAAATTCATAATCTAATAAAAACAAAATGAAGTATTTAGTATTATTCGGCCCTCCAGGATCAGGCAAGGGCACACAGAGTGAGAACATCATCAAGAAGTATGGTTACGCGCACATCTCTACAGGCGACGTGCTGAGAGCCGAGACTGCAAACCAGACTCCGCTCGGAGTAGAGGCTAAGAAGTTCATGGACGCTGGACAGCTCGTGCCAGACAGCCTCATCATCGACATGCTCGCCAAGACTATGGACAGCTACACCGACGCAAAGGGCATCATTTTTGATGGATTCCCAAGAACTGTGGCTCAGGCTCAGGCACTCAAGGAAATGCTCGGCAAGAGAGGCGCCGACGTCACTGTCATGATTAACCTGCAGGTGGACAACGACGAGCTCATCAAGCGTCTGCTCGAGAGAGGCAAGACTTCCGGACGTTCAGACGACAACCTGGAGACCATCAAGAAGCGTCTTGACACATACAACAGCCAGACTGCGCCTGTAATCGACTTCTACAAGGAGGACGGCAAGCTGGAGAACATCAAGGGCGTTGGCTCTATCGATGACATCTTCAACGCTATAAGCAAGGTGATTGACGCTAAGTAAAAACGAAACTCCCCTTAAATCGAAATACTATGAAAAAACACATTTTGACAACAACAGCGCTTCTGTTCGCAGCATTCGTCTCTGCGCAGAACGTGCCTACTGCCGAAATACAGAAAGAGGTTGACGCACACTTGCAGAATCTGCCTTTCGCGTCTTTTTCCATCAAAGTTCCTTCTTTCGGAGCTAAGGTTTACAACATCAAGGACGCAGGAGCTGTGGGCGACGGCGTGACAGTTAACACCGAAGCCATTAACGGAACTATAAAGAAATGCTCGGAGGCTGGAGGCGGCACAGTGCTTGTTCCTGCAGGACTGTGGAAGACAGGACCTATCACCATGATGAGCAACGTGAACCTTCACTTGCAGGCTGGCGCAATGATCGTGTTCAGCGCCGACCCTAAGGACAACCCTATCGTGAACACTGGTAAAGAACTTAAAGTGATGCCATTGATCAACGGAACTGGTTTGAAGAACATCGCCATCACAGGCAAGGGCATCTTCAACGGCAACGGAAGCGAGTGGAGACCTATCAAGCGCGAGAAACTGCCAGAAAAGCAGTGGAAGAACATCACAAAGAAAGGCGAGCTCAGCCCTGACGGCAAAATCTGGTATCCTGTGAAAGGAACAATGGCTGCATTGGAGAATCTGAAGAACGCCGACATCAAGACTTTGGACAAGTCACAGTTCGAGGCATACCGTCCAGGTTTGAAAAGACCATACCTTATTAATATAGAAAAGACAGAAGGCATGCTCGTGGAAGGTGTGACATTCATGAACTCGCCTCACATCACCAACATGCTCCGCAACATCGACGGACTCGTAATGAAGGACGTGAAGGTGCTGAACGAATGGTGGTTCCAGAACGCCGACGGACTTGACATAAGCGTTTGCCGCAACGTGCTGATGTACGACTGCACAGTGAACACTGGCGACGACGGTATCTGCATGAAGTCGTCTAAGAGCTCAGCAAGCGGACGCCAGTTCGGACTTGAGAACATCGTTATCAAGGACTGCAAGGTTTACCACGCACACGGAGGATTCGTAATCGGTTCCAACACCGACGGCGGCATGAACAACATCCTTGTGCAGAACTGCGACTTCAGCTGGTCGGACGTAGGTCTGAGAGTGAAGAGCGGTGCAGGACGAGGCGGCAGAGTGCAGAACATCTACATCCAGGACATCTACATGAAGGACCTCTCTGGCAACGCTGTAGAGTTCGAGCTGACATACAAAGACGCGGCTGTGGAAGGCACTGCGGTTGACAAGAAACTCGACTTGGTTCCTGATTTCGACAGCTTCTTCTTCAAGAACATCTACTGCGACGGAGCAAAGGGCGCTATCGTAATAGGCGGAACAGCCGACCTCAATGTCAAGAACGTGACTTTCGACAATGTGCACATCAAAGCAAACAGCGGAGTGACAACTTTCCGCTCGGAGAACATCACATTCAACAATGTCACTATAGACACACCGGTTTCTCCTACATTCAGCCTGAACAAGTCTGTGAACATCGCGTTCAAGAACATCGACAAGGCGCCTGCTTCTGGAGTTTATGCAAAAATTCTCAACCCTGAGACCAAGAACATCACATTCGAGAATGTGAAGATCGACAAGAACAGAGTTGAGATTCTCAACGGAGCAGAAACTTCTCAAGTCAAGTTCAAGTAAGACAAAACTAACGCAAACTATAAAGTCCCCCAGGATTTTCTTGGGGGACTTTTTTTGTATTCTTAAATATGGTTTGAGCGTTTTATATTCATTCGTATCTTTGGAGCACCGAGAATGGTTATGACTTCTTTATAGAGCAGAAAATTACAATCAACGAGAAGAATTACCAAGCAATCAACGATTTATTAGAGACCTATGGAACTGACGGATTCACAGAGGATATTATTAGCCCTGTTCAACGAGGCAAAGATACGAAGACAGGAGGCAGCAGCTCTCTTGACGCTCTTAGACGAGCAGGAAATAAACGATATACTGAAACAGTCGGACAGAATAGTGGACGAGCAGGACAGACTTCCGACGGAACAGGAGTTAATGAATATACTCTTTCCGATACTCAAAGCGAAGAAAACGGCGGAGTAGACACTTCTGCCAAGCCAACAGAGGGCGAACCTATAAAAAGAAAAAAGCAGGACTCCAATTACTGGACATCCCGCCTTTCCACAATTAACTAACTATCTTGGCAGCAAAGATGGAAGTTTCATGCGACATTCGATGTTGTCATCTATGGAAAAAACTTATCAAGTATATCAAAAAGTGCCGATTATCAGCGTCCAATAGGCTGAACTACTTCTCTCATCGCCTTATTCAACTCCAAATACATATAATTCGGATTAGACGAATTGCCGAAGCGCGACTTGCACAATGAGTACTTCTCATTAGCCACATCCATGGCATGATTGAATTTAGCCAACGACTTATTATGAGCGCCTACCTCGCCGAGTTCCCTCTCCGCCTCATTCACATCAACAGTGCCTATAATCGTCGTCTCTAAAAACGAGCATTTCGTATGCTTCTTGTCCAAATAAAAGCCTAAGAACATGTGGCCTGGCACACGGACAAGCACCGGATCTATGCCAACGCCCTTAAGCACACTTGCGAACAGCACTGTGCCATCGACGCAGTTAAGCTGCTTGGATTTGAACGAATCGTCTATCAGCCTGACTCTCTGCGTGAACAACGACTGCGATGAAAGGCTTGTGTTCGTGAGCGAGCTGTACTTGAAGCCTCGTTTCTGCAGCGCATACCATATCGCAAAGACCTCCTTTTTCACCCTTGCCGGTCCACCGAACTGGTAGCCGACAAACTGCTTGACGATGCCCGTCTGCAGCGCATCATGAAGGATTGAGTCTATCATGCCGTTCTCCTCGTCCACATAAGCCGCGTAAAAATAGCTTGTGCTGTGGTACTTGCCTGAATGGTCACGATACCCAAGCAGACACTCGTTGACGCTTCTCATCGAGAAAGAACGGCTTTTGTAGCTGTGATCCAAGAATCCCTTGTCTATCTCCACGCTCAGTGTGAACGGCTTCGGCTGTTTGTTGGCACGCAAAGCGTCGTATTTCCATATTATGTCGGGATAAGCGACATAGGTCTGCCCCATTTTCTCCGCCACGACCTCGTAAACCGACTTGTGGAAAAACTCTGTCTCATTTATTATTATGCGGACTCTCGCATTGGGCGACGTGTTTCTGAACTTGATGGCGAAAGGGCTTTTCGAACTGCCTATAACATTCGTGTCGTTCTTCACAATAGTGGAACGGTCGGTATTGGCGGTGGAAATCACGACCGACGGAAACACATTGCCATATAGGTCGTCCTCAATGCTCCAGTCAGTATTGAAAAACGCCGCATGCACATAATAGCCTGCCACGGCAAGCGCACATGCCACTAACAGTACAATAAAGCCTCTCTTATAGAAGCGTCCTCCCAGCCTTCTTCGTTTCATTTGTCCGTTGCTATTACACCGTCTCTTGTGTGATTTTCTAAGTTTATGCCGTCTATTATAGACATCAGTTCATCATAACCCTCGGCGCGGAGCATCGCCACACGCACATCGCGAAAATGAGGAATGCCCTTGAACACCGGCGACGCTGCCAGATGCCTGCGGCTATGCAATATGCCTCGGCGCTCGTCCAGTTTCTCGATATTGCTATCGACAAGTCCCTTGAGTATCTCCAGCTTTTCCTTCCAAGTCAGTTCCTCCGGCAGCACACCACTCTTCAGATACGACTTCACATCTCTGAACAGCCAAGGCGCTCCTATCGTCGCACGGCCTATCATCACGGCATCAACTCCGTACTTGTCGAAACATTCCTTCGCTCTCTCCGGCGTCGTCACGTCGCCATTGCCGATTATCGGTATCTTGATGCGCTGATTGTTCTTCACCTCGCCTATAAGGCTCCAGTCAGCCTCGCCCGTGTACATCTGCTCGCGTGTTCTGCCATGCACAGTCAGCGCAGCTATGCCGCAGTCCTGCAGCATTTCAGCTATGTCAGTTATACCCCTGCCGCTTCCCAGTTTTGCAGCCTCCGGGTCCCACCCCAAACGGGTCTTTACTGTGACAGGAACTTTGACGGCGTTCACCACCGCCTTCACTATCTCCAGCATCAGAGGGATATTCTGCAAAAGCCCGGCGCCTGCCCCCTTGCCCGCGATCTTCTTCACAGGGCATCCGCAATTTATGTCTATGACATCAGGATTCGCCGCTTCGGCTATACGCGCAGCCTCAGCCATCGTCTCCGGGTCACGCCCGTATATCTGAATCGCAGCCGGACGCTCTTCGTCAGACATGAACAATTTCTGCTCCGTACGCTTAACACTGCGTATCAACGCATCAGCCGACACGAATTCTGTATAAACCATGTCTGCGCCGAAGCGTTTGCAAGTCAAGCGGAACGCTGGGTCTGTCACATCCTCCATCGGAGCAAGAAACAGCGGATAGTCTTCGAAAGAAATATTCCCGATTTTCATACCTAAGATTTCAGAATACAAAAGTAAGCCTTTTTCAAACCTTATGATAAAAAAAATGGCGGAAGGGAATGCCTTCCGCCAACATATTTCAATTAATGCTGAATTACTTTACTACAGCAGCGAAGTCTGACTCTGATGCATACTTAGCGAACTCGATGTCCACCTTAGCACGCTTCTTAAGGTCGCTGTCGCTAACTGCCTGCTTCAACTCAGAAACCAAAGCTGTCTTGTTGCCCTTGCGAGCGTTTACGATAGCCTTCAGGTAGTGAGTAAGAGCGTTTGGAGTCTCAACTGAGTTGAGGATAGTCTCAGCAGAAGCGTTGTCTCTTACTACGAGCTTGCCGATAGCGGCGTTGTTTGTCTTGTCGCCGTCGAGAGCCTTGTTAGCTGCGCCGTAGTCACCCTTGTGCAGATAAACCACACCAAGAGCAGCATCAAGCTTGTCGCCAAGTCCCGCTGCCTTTCCGAGGAACTGCTCAGCTATCTTGTTCTCTCCGTTGCGGAGCTTTATGATACCCCAGTTGTAGTTTGTCTCGTCAGCTGAAGAATTCATATCCATTGCCTTAGAGAACAACTTCTCTGCGCCAGCGAAGTCGCCGAGGAGATACTTAGCAGCACCGAGGTTGTTGACTGCTCTCCAGTCATCTGGATACTGGTCAACTGCCTTCTGATAGATTTCCTCCTTCTCCTTAGCATTCTCTGTAAGAGTTGCTGTGTAGAGAAGTTCCTCGATTGAGAGCTGCTCACCGTTCTTGACAGCAGCCTTGAGCTGATCGTCAGTCTTGCCTGAGATAGAAGTCACAACCTTCATCTTAGAACGACGGAGCTGTGGGAGGATGTCAGTAGCAAGCACCTTGTATGCTGCGCTCAACTTACGAATCTCAACCTCTCTCTGATCTGGGTCAGAGAACTGAGAAAGTACGCTCAAGATAAGAGCCTTATCCTGGATATCTGACTTCTGAACAAGTTCCTGGAAACCGTCCCAGTCCTCAGATGTGTACTTAGAATCTATCTCTACGTTCTGCTTGATCTTGCTAAGCTGCTTGTTCATGTAATCTACAGCAACCTTCTCACGACCCTCAGCCAAGTTTGTGTTCAAACCTACAGAACCTTCAGGTGATGCGTAACCAGAAATCTCAACGCTCTCTACCTTAGAACCCTCTGTTGTGCTAACCTGGCTCAGCTTCTCAGCCAAAGCCTTGATTTCCTCCTTGTCCAACTCAGAAGAGCGGATGTTTGTCTTAGCGACGAGGAAGTTGATGTCAGCACTCTGAGTTGAAGTTATTGAGTGTGAGAACTCATCTGCTGCGAATGCAGGCTCGAGGTTCTCTGCCTTAGCCAACATGTATGTGCAGTTGATACCGTCTGCAACCTTGATTTCAGGAAGGTCAAATGTCTTTGAGCCTGTGTTAACCTGGAATGTCAGGTAAAGCTCAGACTTCTCCATACCTGGCTTGAAGTCGAACTGAACACGGTGTGTGTATGTTCCACCTGCCTTGTAAGAGATCTTCTTGTTGTTGCCCTTAACAGCCTCGCCCTGGAATGTAGCAGCTGTAAGCTTCTCGGAAGTGCCGTTGTACTTCAACACTGGAGTCAGTGTCACAGTAGCCTTCTTCTTCAAATACTTCTCTGGGAATGTACCAGTGATAGTAGCATTAACAACTCCACCCTTTGCCTCAAGAACGGCAGGAGTGACTTTGAAATACTCTTGGGATAGCGGACCCATTTTCTTACATGACATAAAGCCTAATGTCATTGTCAAAGCCGCCAAAGCAACCAATAAGTGCTTCTTCATAATTTTTCTTTGTTTTTATTAGTTTGTTATTTCTGTTCTTGTGTATTTTCCACAATTATATTTTACAAAAATCTTAATAATAAATCAAATTACCTATTTTTGAAGTGTGAAATCACCTTGATTTAAGATTTGTTTACATTTTACTTTTGGCATTAATTCGCAATTCATAAAAAGCACCGATGAAGCGAGCCTACAGTCTTTTGTTTATAAGGAAAACAGCGAACGCGATATGGTCATATTGCGGGTATTTGTTGTCTGCCATCACCCATAAGCCTCACTGCTACGGAATGCCTTTTTTGTTTTCTGTCGAAATCGCCAGCTGCTGCAACTTGCGATGCCCGCAATGCCCTTCCGGCACACTCGCGCTAACACGCAGACGAGGCACAATGCCAATGGATTTATACAAGACAATCATCGACGAAATCAGTGGCCACGCGCTTTACACAACCCTATATCTGCAAGGCGAGCCCTTCCTGAACAAGGACTTTTGCGAAATGGCGGAATACGCCCATAAAAAGCGCATTTACACCGCCACTTCAACCAACGGGCAGCTGATAAACAGCGAACTCGCCGAAAGAATCGTCGCCTCTGGGCTTGACAAGATTATCGTGTCGGTTGACGGAGCAACGCAGGGAAGCTACGAAAAATACAGGATTGGAGGACAGATTGACAAAGCGCTAAATGCGATAAAACTAATTGCCGACGAAAAAAAGAAATCTCGAAAGAACAAACCTCTGATAGAGATGCAAATGCTGCTGTTCAAGCACAACGAAAACGAAGTCGATGCGGCGAGGGACTTGGCTAAAACTTACGGCGCCGACAAATTCACCCTGAAAACCGCTCAAATATACGACTACAAGCAAGGGAACGAGCTGATTCCGACAAACGAATCCTTTTCTCGATACGTAAAACTCGACGACGGCACCTACTCTATCAAAAGGACGCTGCACAACAGATGCGCACGCGTCTTCACGTCCGCTTGCTTCACAATTGACGGCGACGTGACACCTTGCAGCTTTGACAAAAACGCCGAACATTCCTTCGGAAACATCAAACAAGCTTCACTCAAAGAAATTTGGCACGGAAGAAAAGCCAACGAGTTCAGAGCCACGATCCTGAAGCACAGGACAAGCGTGGACATTTGCACAAACTGCGTCTATTAAAAAAACAAGGCGCGCCTTATCAGCACGCCCTGTCCCTATCATCAAATCCGATTAATCTTCTTCGTCGCCCCAGGAATCCTTACGTCTTCCTCCATTGCGTTTCTTGAAGTTGTCGCGGCCGCCCTTCGCCCCGAAAGAGCTCTTTCGGCCGAACGACTTGCCTTCGCCACGACCAGCCTTGAAGCCTTTTCGGTCATCGTCTCTGAACTTCCTTCGGTCACCGCGTTCTTTTCTGTCACCGTCTTTCCATCCGTCCTTTTTGAAGCCTCTTGAAGGTTTCTCCGAATCTCTGAACTTGCCAAACGGTTTTCTATCCCTGCCGAACTTAGAGTCCTTGCGGAAATCCCTGTCGTCGCGAGAGAATTCTTCTCTGCTTCTGCGTGGACGGAAACCATCGTCCCTTCTGTCGTCCCTCCTATCATCTCTTCTGTCGCCTCTGTTTTCGCCATAGTTCCGGTCTTGCGGACGGTCGCTATAGAAACGGCGTCCGCTATGCTGACGACGTTCGCGATCATCCTTGCGCTCTCTCTTGAAATCATCAAAAGAGCGTGTTTCCTTCTCAAAACTGAAGTGTCCGCGCTCCGTGCGCTTGAATTCTGGCTTTTCCTCCTCCTTGTGGTATTCTCCGTTCCTAATCTTCTCCTTCACAAAATCCTCACGCTTGCCAGCAAACACTTCGTATTTGCAGTACAAACAGTCCATCTCGCCATTCATGAGATGAATCTTCTGTGACGGCTTCATGCCGATGCATGAGAGGTATGTTTCCTCGCTGCTTATCACCCAAGCAGTTCCGCCAGTGAACTTCTGCTTGAGCATTCTGCCTATGTCGCCGTAAAGGTCTTGTATCTTCTCAGGCTTCAATCTCTCGCCGTAAGGAGGATTTGTCACCATGAGTTTCGCAGTCTCCGGCATCTCTATGTCTTGTATGCTGACTGCGTTCAGTTCTATGTACTTTGTCAGTCCTGCGCTCTTGACGTTCTGTTCTGCTATTCTTATGGCAGGCACAGAAATATCCGAGCCATAAATCTTATGATTGAACTCACGCTCAAAACTGTCGTCGTTATAAAGTTCATCGAACAAAACCTTGTCAAAATCTCTCCACTTCTCAAAAGCGAACTCCTTGCGGAATATTCCTGGAGGAATGTTCAACGCTATAAGCGCCGCCTCTATGACAATCGTTCCACTGCCGCACATCGGGTCTATGAGGTCGGTGCTGCCGTCCCATCCTGCCTGCAGCAACATTCCTGCGGCAAGCACCTCGCTGATAGGCGCCTCGGTCTGTCCCACACGGTAGCCTCTTTTGTGCAATGATTCTCCAGTACTGTCAAGAGAAATAGTGCACACTGTCTCCGAGACATGCACGTTTATCATCAAATCGGCATTGGTAAGACTCACCGACGGACGTTTGTCCTCTTTCTCCATGAACTGGTCGGCAATCGCGTCCTTCACTCTGTACGCCACGAACTTGGAATGCGTGAATGTCTCAGAGTAAACTGTCGAATCTATTGAGAATGTGTTATCTGCGCTTAGGTACTCGCTCCAATCGATAGCCTTCGCCTTGGCATAGAGTTCATCGGCATCACGCGCCTCAAATGTCACCAGCGGCACGAGGAATCTGGTAGCAGTTCTCGCACACAGGTTGACTTTATAAAGCAAAGACTTGTCGCCTTTGAAGCTGACGGCTCTGTTGCCGACCTCTATATCCTGCGCGCCCATATCCTGCAACTCTTTTGCCAGGACTTCTTCTAGACCTTTGTAGGTCTTACCCATTATCGGGAATGTTTCTTTCATCAAAAAATTTATTATACGTTTCTATAAACGAGTGTCATTAATTATTTGCCATCGTGGAAGACCTTCGAGCCTGGAGGCACATCGTTCACTATCCACACGTTGCCGCCTATCACCGAACCGCGCCCTATTGTCACACGGCCAAGTATCGATGCGTTGCTGTACACAATCACGTCGTCCTCTATCACAGGGTGTCTCATAATGCCCTTGATTGGGTTTCCGTCTTCATCAAGAGGGAAACTCTTAGCACCGAGCGTCACGCCCTGATACAGTTTGACATTATTGCCTATGACTGCAGTCTCGCCTATCACAACGCCAGTACCGTGGTCTATTGTAAAATACTTGCCTATGACAGCGCCTGGATGTATGTCTATTCCGGTCTCCGAGTGCGCCAGCTCTGTTATTATACGAGGAATAAGAGGCACACCGAGTTTTAGCAATTCATGAGCGACACGGTAATTAACCAGCGCCTTGAGCACGGGATAGCAGAAGATCACCTCGCCGTAGCTTTTCGCTGCTGGGTCGCCGTTATACGCAGCCACAACATCGGTAGAAAGCACAGCTCTGAGCTCAGGCAACTTGGCCACGAAGTCTGTGGCTATCGCGTCAGCCTTGTCCCAGAGATCGACCTTCTCATCCTCGCTCAGTCCTTCATCCGTGAAATTAAAACCTGCCACAATCTGCCCAACAAGCAATTTGTGCAGTTCCTCCACGCCGACACCGATGTGATATGTTATGTTATAAGGATTCGCAGGTGCCTCCTCGTAATAGCCAGGAAACAGCACCGAACGCGAAAGATTGACTATTCTGCGCAAAGTCTTGGTCGAAGGCATGGAAAAATCCGTCTCCGACTGGAATCCGACAGTCTCCAGCCCCGCCTGTTCGGTCAGTTTTGAGACTGCCTCGTCAAGAGCCTTCTGGCGCTCTTTATTCTTTCTTATTTCCATTTTATTCTATTGCCTTAAGATGGTTCACCAAAGGATTCGCATACATTTCAAGCATCTTAGTGCGCAAATATACAGAATCCTTATTCTCCAGCTCTATCTTCTGGAGCTGCCCCTCCAAATAATCATCAAAGCGCTGCTTTTCCTCTTTAGTGTACTCTCCAGCGAAACGATTCTCATTGAACAGTTCGTCGTATGCCACCTTGTTATTTGGGAATATAGAGTAATTCTTATGTATGCGGCGGTCGATTGCATCGGCAAGCATTGTCAGCTGCTCGTTCTTGGCCGAAGTTTTTGAAACTATCTCATCTATCTCCTTGTCCATCGGACCTGTAATCTGGAAACGCACACGGCCTTTCTTGCCCAAAACGCCAGTCTTCATATTCAGCAAATCGTCCGCCTGCGACTTCTTGTATGAAGCGTCATCACGTTTCTGCTGGAATTCCTTAGCCTTCAGGTAGTCGCAAGGGTCATACTCGTATGTTATGCTCAGCGGACACAAACTTATCTCCTTGAAATTCTCTGCGAAAGTGCCATTGCCGCTCATATTGAACATTTTAAGCAGAGCCACTTGGGTTCTGTCGTTCGAATCCTTCGCGCGGCCTTCTCTCTGGGCTATCCACACGCTGCGGTTTCTGTTTGATATAGAATCTCTTATGTAAGCCGAAAGCCTCAACGAACTGTCCAACTGTTGACGAACCGGCAAATTGCGCTCCACGATGAAACTGCGGTTCAGTCTCACCAATTTCCTTATCCACTCGAATATCAACAGATTGTCGCCTATCGCGATTTCTGTCAGAGGCACATTCGCAGCTATCAAGTGAGTATTCAGGAACGCCGAGTCAAGGATTATATCCCTGTGATTAGATATGAAAATATACGCCTTGGACGTGTCTATATTCTCAAAGCCATTCAGTTCCACTCCGTCAGTCGCGACTTTCTCTATTCCGTCAAGATAAGCCTTGATGACGCTCGACTGAAACTCATGAATATTCTGCAAGCCTAACAAATGCTGCTTGAACTTCTCTATATCCTGCCCTGGAAACAAGACTGGCAACAGCGAAACGAGCTGCGGTTCATTGAGCAACGAAGTTATCACATCATGAATCTCGTTGTCTCTGTAAGGTCTGATCGACTCAAAATCGAATGTTTTATCCATAACTCTCCAAGTTTTTCTTTTTCTCTGGATTATATTTCAGCCACACCACAGAGCCGAGCAGCATAGGCAAAAGATAATTCACCAGCCACGTACTGGCTCCCGTCGCCATCACTCCTATCATATTGTCGGTTAACGGAGCGAAAACAACGGATGCGACACCTGCCCTAACTGCCAATTCAGAGAAGGACATTGAAGGTACAAAGGTAATAATTAAATAATTCGTAGCAATAAAGATTGCCCCATACGCCAACGGCAGGTCAATCATAAAGAAACGCAGCATAAAATAATACTGCAATGAGAACACGACATATCTGCACGACGACACAAACAAGACCTTGGCAAGATCGGCACCAGTATGAGCGCACAACGGTTCCAGGAAGCGCACAACCGACGATGGAACTCGACTCAATCCCGAAAGGAAGGCAAATATCCTCGGCAAGAACGCATAAACAAGCAGTATCGCCAAAAACAGGCACACGAACAAGACCACATGCGAGTTTGTCACGCCGTCCTTGCCATAAGCGACTGCCGAAAGCACAAGAGACGGAACGCCGAACAGGCATATAGCCAAAGTCTGGCTAACGCCATTGCTCACGGTAAGCGATATGCCCTTCAGCCTATTCTCCTCATTCAAAAACATGCATCTGCCTGCGACCTCACCCAAACGATTCGGAGTGAAAAACGCCGCCACATCGCCTGCCAGCACAGACAGAAACGCCTGTCCAAAGCCAAGCCTTTGCAATTTCGCCGTCAAAATCCGCCACTTAACCGCTTCCAAGGACAGATTGACCGGCCACAGCAGAAAAACAAGCAGCAGCCAGCCCCATCGCCCTGCAGAAAACGAGTCCTCCCACTGCGATAACAGTTCCGAATAGGAGTCGAAAGTAAGCAGAACATACACAAGGAATGCGTAGGACAGCACTGCGACCGTCCATTTCACCACCTTATATACGACTCTGCTATTTATTGACATGGCGCAAGACTAACCTGAAGCCATAGTCCACATACTCAAAGTCCTGGCCGCACTGCTGCCTGACAGTCAGCCGGTTCTTCTTTTCGTTGACCATCCAGCTGCCGCCTTTCAGCACTCTCACGTCCAGTTTGCCGTTCACTACAGGATTCTTCACTTCATGGTCCGGATACTGGAAATACAAATCCGAAGTCCATTCCCAAAGGTTTCCTGTCATGTCCTTAAGCCCAAAAGCATTAGCCTTTTTCTCGCCGACCTTGTGAACCTGAGACTCAGAATTGCCCCAATACCACGCGACATTGCTTATGCTGTCGCTTCCGGCATAGACGCTCAGAGAGTCGCCGCCACGAGCCGCATACTCCCATTCCGCCTCGGTAGGCAAAGCGAATTCCATATCCAACGGCATCTTGTTAGACGCCAGCATGTGCAGATTCAGTTTGGTAATAAACAGCATTATCTCGTTGTAACTCAGATAGTACGCAGGAAAGTCATTGCCCTTGCCAACCTTCTTGCTCCAGCCCTCTTTCTTGGCGTCGGAGCCTGCAACGGCTTGCCAGAGCTCCTGAGTCACCTCGGTCTCTCCCATCCAGAACGAGTCAAGATTGACCTTGTGAACAGGACTTTCGTCCGCTTTTGCATTAGGGTCATAATTAGGCAAAGACGGATTAACGTTCTGCGCGCCTGCCATATACGAACCGGCAGGGATTTTCACCATCTTAAGTCCCACGCCTTTGACATCGAAGACCTTCGTCTCTATGGTGTCGCCTTCCGCACAAACATTATTGACTGCGAGCAGCGAAAGCGCCAGCGACAGAAATAAATTACGTGCTTTCATAATGACTGTTTTTTTGAGTTATAAAAAGAATGGGCAACCGCCGGTCACCCATCCAATCTCGTTTTTTACTTAATCTCGACAAGAGAACCGTTTATCTTGACATTGTCGAATTTCACATTCTCCGCTCCGACTATCTTATGCGGAGTCTTCACATTGTCAAAAGAGCAGTTCTTGAGAGTCACGCCTGTAACCTGCTTTTGCGGAGTGTTCTCAAGTCCGTCAATCCACACACCATACTTGCTGCCATTGCTTGTAACATTCTCCATTATGAAGTTCTTCACAAGCGGCATGTTAGGACCTTCTGTTACGTGCTCATACTTCATCTCGACTCTGAACACAGCCTCCTTGCAGACACCGACTTTTATGTTGCGGATGAAGAAATTCTCCAGCTGTCCGCCACGTATAGGATTAGACTTGATTCTTATCACACGGTCGAGGTTTGGGCTGTCCATCTCGCAGTTCTCGACCCACACGTTGCTCACATTTCCAGATATTTCGCTGCCGAGCACCACGCCTCCGTGTCCGTCCTTCATCTCGCAGTTTCTCACTACGACATTCTTGGTTGGTCTTGCCCAGCGGCGTCCATCATTGTTCTTGCCGGACTTGATTGCGATACAGTCGTCGCCAGTGTCGAACTTGCAGTTCTCAATCAGCACGAACTCGCAGCTCTCAGGGTCGCAACCGTCATTGTTTGGTCCGTGGCTGCTCACTGTCACGCCTCTTACTATCACGTTCTTGCTGAGCATTGGGTGCAGACACCAGAATGGTGAACGGATAAGCGTGAAGCCTTCAAGTATTATGTTCTCGCAGTTGTAGAACTCGACGAACGAAGGGCGCAGTCTGTCTTCTTCCTTCATGATTCTCTGCTCCATAGGAACATTCTGCTCCTCCATTCTTGCCAACTTGTTACGGCCGCCATTTTCCTTGGTGCCGTTCCATTCCTGGCTTATCATTCCAGCCTTGTATCCATGCTCCTTCTTGCCCTTCCATGGCCACCAGTTGTCATCAGTAGCCTGACCGTCAATCGTTCCGTTGCCAGTTATTCCGACATTCTTCTCGCCGTATGCGTATATCAGCGGATGATAGTTGATGCAGTCCCAGCCTTCCCAACGCGTCTTGACCATTGGCTCGTAATCCTTAGGATTTGTAGAGAATCTAAGCACAGCTCCGTCGGCAAGATGAATCTTCACGTTGCTCTTGAGAGTAACAGGGCCAGTATAATAAGTTCCCGCAGGCACAAGCACTACACCTCCGCCAGCTGCCGAAGCCGCCTCGATAGTCTTGTTCACAGCATTCACCTTGTAATCCTCAACGCCATTCACCGCTCCGAACTTTGTTATATCAAAGACCTTCTTCTCCTTGAACTTAGGAGCTTTAATCTGCTTAAGCACTTGGTTCACATCCTTCCAAGGATTGTTTGTCAATTTCACGTCCTTTGCCATCGACGACAAGCTCAATCCAGCTATCGCCAAGGCCATTACAACCAGTCTTTTCTTCATTTTTCTATTCTTTTGTGTTTATACTAAATCTAAGGTTACTCACTTGAATTTTCAAAGATAATCCATTTTGGCAGAAAAGCAACAAATGTACCAACCGCGCAAGGCATTATTTATTCTTTTCTGTCAATCAGAGTTTTCTGCGGCTATCGCCAAATCGTCATCGTCCGGCAATGCATAACGTTTAACGGAATGCGACTCCAAGAATATTCCGTCAAGCAAATTCAGCAGACTTTCTAAATACGTCTCTCTGTTCTTAGGCAAAAGCTGGCACTCCCATATCTGCACGACATTCCACCCCATCTTCGAGAGCAGTTCTCTGTCACGCTGGTCACGCGCCTTGTTGTTTTCTATTTTACTTGTCCAGTACTCCACATTAGACTTCGGCAGACGGTAATAGCGGCAGCCGTCATGCCCATGCCAGAAGCATCCGTTCACAAATATCACGGTGCGGTATTTCGTGAGCACCAAGTCTGGTTTGCCCGGCAGACGCGAATAATTTATGCGATAACGCAGTCCATGTGACCATAGGAAACGGCGCACTATCAGCTCCGGCTTCGTATTCTTTCCTTTTATACGAGCCATGCAGTTGTGCCGTTGCTGCTTCGTCATCACATCCATAAGCCCCGTATTATTGTTTTTCCAGTTCTTCTATAGCCTTGGCAATTTGGTCGGGGCAACTTGTCGGCTTCGAGCCGCATCTTATCCCAGAAAGACGCTCCTTCACATCCTCAAGCCTCATCCCGACAATAAGTTTGCAGATGCCCTGCAGATTACCATGGCAGCCGCCCACTACGACAGCGCGAGTCAGCACGCCGTCCTCTGCCTCCAGTTCTATGAACTTGCTGCACGTGCCAGAAGTCTTATACATAATGCTCTTCATTCGCTTTTCCAAATTGAGTTTCATGGCAAATATAAGAAAACTGGCAAACAAAAACGGGCATCCGCATTTGCGGACACCCGTCTTATTATGATAGCTTAAGCTATTTTCTCGATTAGAGCTTTGGACCAGCAGCAACAAGAGCCTTACCAGCATCATTAGTTGCGTACTTGTCGAAGTTCTTGATGAAACGTGCAGCAAGATCCTTAGCCTTAACCTCCCACTCAGAAGGGTTAGCGTAAGTGTCGCGTGGGTCAAGGATAGCTGGGTTTACATTAGGAAGAGCAGTTGGAACCTCGAAATCGAAGTAAGGAACCGTCTTTCTCTCTGCCTTCAGGATAGAACCGTCAAGGATAGCGTCGATGATACCACGAGTATCAGGGATAGAGATACGCTTGCCTGTTCCATTCCAACCTGTATTAACGAGGTATGCCTTAGCACCAGACTTCTGCATCTTCTTAACCAACTCAGCAGCATACTTTGTTGGGTGAAGCTCCAAGAATGCCTGACCGAAGCAAGCAGAGAATGTTGGAGTAGGCTCTGTGATGCCACGCTC
>JAEEGF011539081.1_pt1 | contig 21026 bp, 35 predicted proteins | sample 9134171 | NCBI WGS metagenome assembly JAEEGF01 (sample SAMN16246542, study PRJNA631951) | gut metagenome | biome: gut microbiome; feature: rumen; material: AP-attached | host: Bos | place: Iran: Karaj | collected 2018-10 | reverse complement strand
AATATTCGATGTAGAAAGTGATAAGCGGAGCAGAACACGTGCTTCGGGAAAGGAAAAAACATGACAACAATGAATCGCAGTTATTGCTTCTATAGTGAAAGTTATCAGTCAACACTCCTGAAATATTCAGAGTGGGGATTATATTACATGCTTTCATTTAAGAACAGGCAGATGCGAGAAAATGTTGTTGACATGCGAACCCGGTGGGAATAAGACCAGGCTTTTGCAGATAGATAAACATGTTTTGTAGGCCGCTTACCTTAAGTGAAAGGTAGGCGGTTTTTTTATTGATTTGGAAAGGGGCAAAAAGATGGTTACAATTCCGGCAATAGATATGGAGGCAACGGGTGAGAATATAGTAAAGCTGCGTAAGGAGGCAGGTCTGACCGTTAGAGATCTGCAGGAGATGTTTGGGTTTGCAACACCTCAGGCTATTTACAAGTGGCAGCACGGCACTGCAATGCCAACCTTAGATAATCTGGTGATATTGGCAGTGGTGTTTAATGTGGCAATCGATGACATAATCATCGTTGATAACGGCTTTCAGACACAGGTAGGTGCTTGAACGATTAAATTGGATAAAGGAGCTGCGTTTACGACGCGGCTCCGGATGAGGGTAAGTAGCGAATCGGCAAACGCGGCGGACTGTAAATCCGCTCTCTTCGGAGGTAATGGGCTCGACACCCATCTTGCCCACTTTAATATGCCGTGGTGGCCGAGTGGTAAGGCACCTGATTGCTAATCAGCGGTTTCCTTCACGGGAAGATAGGTTCGATCCCTATTCACGGCGTTGTTTCATACTATCATTTCTCACCGGAAAATCAAAAAAAGTATCCGGGTACGGCTCATTACACAGTGTGAAGTGCCACCATTCATATCGCGAAAGAGGCCCCTTTTTGAACTTCCGTTCAAGACCATGGACACTCCTCGTTTTTTGCGAACAAAAGTCAAAGTGTTAAAAATTTTTCAAAATTGACACGTGAAAATGAATAATGCTAAAATGTAACTGAAAAATAGTTACAGAGGATTCTGATAATGCCTAAAAAGGAAGATTCAGGAGAGGTAGGTGAGATATAATGATCAGTTCTCTAATGGAATATGAAGGATATCATGCGAAGATTGAATTCGATCAAGAAGATCAGATATTTGTTGGCCATGTCCTTGGGATAAATGATTCCATAAACTTCCATGGTCAGTCTGTACAGGAATTGACAATAGAGTTTCACAATTCTGTAAACAACTATGTTGATTATTGCATTCAGATTGGGAAAGAACCGGAAAGAGAATACAAAGGCTCCTTCAATGTCAGGATTAAGCCTGAACAACATAAGAAAGTGGCTCTATATGCTGCGAACGAGGGGATAACCATAAATCAATTTGTGTCCAGAGCTATAGATGATGAACTGTCAATGCTAGAAGGATAATATCAATATGGCCATAGCCTACGGGATTAATAAATGATAGTGAAGTGGTAAAAAGGAGGTATAGAGATGATCAAAATATACGGAATGCCTACATGTCCCTATTGCGATTACATTCATGAGCAGATAGTCGGGCGTGAGAATGAATTTGAGTACATCAACATCGGTGAGAATATCAGAAATATGGGAGCTTTTACCAGACTTCGTGATACAAATCCGGCATTCGATCATTCCAAGGAAATTGGCGATGTCGGTATACCTGCCTTTGTTCTTGAGGATGGCAGCATTACGCTTGATCCGGCAGTTGTGGGACTTGTTGAGTACGGAACACCTGATGCCTGTTCTATAGAAGATCACAAAAGCGGAAGAAAAGGATGTTGAGGATAGTGAGTAATGGTAAAAAAGATTGTTAGAGATCCCATGTTCTTACAGCAGAAATCGGAGCCTGCAACAGAGGCAGACAAACAGGTTATTATAGATCTTCTTGATACACTAAGAGCTAATCAGGATCATTGCGTTGGCATGGCAGCTAACATGATTGGTGTGAAGAAAAGAATAATCGTAGTTGCCATGGGCCCGTTCCACTTTGCTATGGTTAATCCGGTTATTACCAAGAAAACAGGAGAATATCAGACAGAGGAGAGCTGCCTTTCTCTTGAAGGTGTAAGACCTTGCACCAGGTATAAAGAGATTGAAGTGGATTACCTGGATCAGGACTTCAAGCCTCAGCATGGAAAGTTCAAGGATTTTACGGCGCAGATAATCCAGCACGAAGTGGATCATTTTGAGGGAATATTGATCTGAATATTTAGAAAAAGCTATGAGTAAGTATGTTTCACTGGGCAAACGTAGTAAGAAACAGCAAAAAGAGAGAATCAGCAAAGAATTCAGAGATGGATTTGGAGCTGATTTTTCATACTGCCGATATAATGACAACTAGAAGAAAATGTGTGTTGCAAAAAATATATCAACGATATACAGTTGTTATATACCAATGATATATAGAAGGGCGAGATATGGCATCGACATCAAAAATAAATGCAAATGGAATTGAAATAGGTATTATCGAAGACAAGGCTCTTGGTTCCTACCTCTGTTTAACGGATATCGCAAGGTATAAAAATGATGAAGATCCGAACGGTGTTATTGGAAACTGGCTTAGAAACCGTTCTACTATCGAGTTTTTAGGCTTGTGGGAAGAATTTAATAATAACGATTTTAAACCCATCGAATTCGAGGGGTTTAAAAATCGAGCAGGAGAAAATGCTTTTACTTTGTCTCCGAAAAAATGGATCAAAGAAACCAATGCTATAGGACTTATTTCAAAATCAGGGCGTTATGGTGGCACTTATGCACAGTCAGACATCGCATTTGAATTTGCATCATGGATATCACCCGAATTTAAGCTATATATAATAAAGGATTACCAGCGCCTAAAAAAAGATGAAGCAGCAAGAAAAGCTATTGGTTGGGATGAAAAGAGAGCGATTTCCAAACTAAACTATCTTATTCATACTGATGCTGTAAAGAAATATCTTATTACAGATGAATTGACTGCTGAAGAAAAAAGCTATAAATTTGCGGATGAAGCAGACCTTTTAAATGTGGCACTATTTGGCAAACGTGCAAAAGACTGGAGAAAAACTCATCCGGAAGAAGCTAAAAGAGGCGAAAATATAAGAGATTATGCATCAGCAGAAGAACTTATCATCCTGATAAATCTTGAAAATTTTAATGCTGAGTGGATTGCCCAAGGATTGTCACAGCAGGAACGCTTGCAAAAACTCCGTTCTGTTGCATGTAGTCAGATGGAAATATTGCAACAGAATGCAACAAAAGCAAAGCTGAAAAAGGTAAATCCCAAGCTTTTGAAAGGCGGTGATCCTGATGATGATTAAAGAGTTAAGAAAAATAACCGGTTTATCCCAAGCCGCATTTGCAAAAAAATTCCATATACCTGTTGGGACGTTATCTCATTGGGAACAGGGAGTAAGAACACCTCCTGATTATGTAGTATATATGCTATCAAAAATCATATATATGGAACGTGAGCAATATAGAGAGTAATTGGGATATTTAGAAGATGCGATATATAGATTCGTTTCAATTTCCGGGAGTGGAAAATGAAGAACAGTTTGTCAACTATATAAGAAGAACGTGCTATACATCCTTTTACCCTTTTGGAGTCTTTGCTGAAAATCAGCTGCGAGAGTTATCTTTCTCAGAGATAACAATTCTGTATGGAAACAATGGATCAGGAAAGAGCACTGCTCTGAATATTATGGCTGAGAAACTGAAGGCTGAAAGGGATACCTTATTTAACAGAAGTAGTTTCTTTGGCGATTACATAGGCATGTGTAATTACGAGATGACATTTGAAGGCAGTCCGGAAGAAATCAAGATGATCACAAGTGACGATGTGTTTGACTTCATGCTTAATTTGAGAGCTCTGAACGATGGCGTTGATCGTAAGAGAGAGCAGGCTTTTGATGAGTGGATTCAGAATAAGCATTCGAAGTTTCAGATGAAGTCATTGGATGATTATGAGCAGCTTAAGAGAATTGTGGATGCCAGGTCCAAGACACAGTCAAAATATGTCAGAGATACTATTGGAAATAACATAATAGAGCACAGCAATGGAGAAAGTGCTCTACAGTATTTTTCAGAGAAGATTAAAGATAATGGTTTGTACCTGCTCGATGAGCCTGAAAACTCATTATCGCCGCAGAGGCAATTAGAACTGCTTGAGTTTATCCAGAATTCAGCGAGGTTCTTCGGCTGTCAGTTCATAATAGCTACACATTCACCATTTTTGCTGGCGCTTAGAGGCGCGAGAATTTATGACCTGGACGAAAGCCCTGTTGATATTAAGAAGTGGACGGAGCTTGAGGGAGTAAGGACATACTTCGAATTCTTTGAAACGCATAAAGGGGAGTTTTGAGAAGCTGTTGTCATGAGAGAGGAGAGTATTGTGAAACACTATATTATAGCTAAGTTTAAAGACAGAAATGATACAGAAAAACTGTTCCCGGAGATTAAAGCTCTTTTCCAAAAGGCACTTGAACTGGATGGTGTTGAGAGTTTAATGATACATAAGTCAAACAGTACCAGGGACAATCGATACAGCATCATGATTGAGATGAAACTGTCACATGAGGGTCTGGAGAACTTTGATGCGTCTGAGGTCCACAAAGAGTGGAAAGCTACTTACGGTGACAGGCTTGAGAGCAAGGCAATATTTGATTGTGATTGATGTATTTTAGGAGGGATTTCTATGGGCAAAAAGATTGTAGTTGTAAATGCGGGACCAAGAAAAGGCTGGAATACGGATACAATTCTTACAGAGGCTTCTAAAGGAGCCGAAAGTGTAGGGGCAGAGATTGTACGTTTTAATCTCTTTGGACTTGATAAGTATACCGGATGTATTTCCTGCTTTGGCTGTAAAAAAGAGCAGTTCAAAGGCCATTGCATTTGCAGGGATGGGCTTACGCAGGTGCTTGATGCTATACGTGAATCGGATGGACTGATCATAGGATCACCCAATTACCTGTCAAATCTCACAGCTTCTTTCAGAGCTTTGTACGAAAGATTGATCTTTCAGAATCTGACTTATAACAGAGAGAACCCTTGCTGTAATGAACATCCCATACCGGTTTTGCTTGTGATGACAAGTAATGCTCCGGACTCCATGTATAAAGATCTTATTGGAAGTTACCAGCAGACATTGAACTCCTTTGTTGGTCCAACAGAGGTTCTGATCAGTGGAGATACTTTGCAGCTTAAGGACTATAGCAAGACAGACTGGCCGTGGACAATGTTTGATCCTGAAGCCAAACAGGAACGACATGACACTGTTTTCCCGGAAGAGTGCAAGAAAGCTTTTGAAATGGGAGCAAGAATGTTTAAGTAATTATGGTGATTGAAGGGGACATAATATGTTTTTCATTATGGGAATTACAGATGGCAGGAAAGACTTTGATTTCAATCAGCTGATAACCTGTGCTATCTGCGGGAAATATGGACGATTCAATGTATTCATGACATATACGGTGCTGTCTCTTTTCTTCATACCGACATTTAGGTGGAACAAGCACTACTATGTACAGACCAGTTGCTGTGGAACTGTTTACGAGCTTGACCCGGAGATTGGAAAGCGGATAGCCGGAGGCGAAGCGGTGGAGATACTGCCATGCCATCTGACACAGGTAAGTGGCGGAAGAGGATTTACTGCCGGATACAAGAAATGCAGACAGTGCGGATATGAAACGACAGAGGATTTTGATTTTTGTCCTAAATGTGGAACGAGGTTTTGAGGACTTGAACTAAGACATATGCAAAAGGAGGAAACAAATGAGCAGAGTAAATTTTGGAGCAAAACCACTTATGTACCCACAGCCGGTTCTTATCATCGCAACATATGATGAGAATGGTGTGCCAAATGCAATGAACGCAGCATGGGGTATAACCACTGACTTTAAAGAGATAACAATCAGTTTGTCTGAACACAAGACTACTGACAATCTTGCCAAGACAGGTGCCTTTACAGTAAGCCTTGCTACAGAAGCGCAGGTGATTCCTTGCGATTATGTCGGTATCGAATCGGGAAGAAAAGTGCCGGATAAATTTGAAAAAGCCGGATTCCATGCGGTAAAGAGCGAGTTTGTTAATGCGCCGTTAATTGAAGAATTGCCTGTTGCTCTTGAGTGTAAAGTGAAGAGTTTTGAAGACGGTATTCTCATTGGAGAGATTGTAAATGTTTCTGCGGATGAAAGCGTAGTGACAGATGGAGCTGTTGACGTCACAAAAGTAAGACCTATTAGCTTTGATCCGTTTGGCAATGCATATTTCGGAATTGGAGCAAAGGTTGGAGATGCTTTTAAGGATGGAGCAAAGCTGAAGTGATGCTGTTGTGAGACGACTTGGATATGAAGAGAATTTATGCCTTTGGTGATTCAAATACATATGGCTTTGACCCAAGATTGGGCGGCATGGGAAGATATCCCAAAGATATCAGATGGACTGGCGTACTTGATCTGATGCCTGAGTATGAGGTGAACAATCAGGGATATAACGGGCTTTCAATTCCGGGCTCAGACAGTGCTATCGCTTCAATTGGCAGAAGCATCAGAGAATGGAGCCCGGATCTGATCTTAATAATGATAGGTTCAAATGACCTGTTAAATATGTCGCCGGCATCATGTGAAAAAGTAGGGATTCGTATGCGGCAGTTCCTTACAGCGTTATGCAACTTTATCCCTGAATATGTTCAGAACATGGTGCTGGTGTCACCGCCCAGGATGAGTCTCGGAGATTGGACTGATCCGGATACTGTCAAAGAGTCACATAAGTTTGGAACGGTGTACGAATCCATAGCAGGTGAAAAACGGCTTAGATTTCTAAATGCATGTGACTGGGAGCTTCCGCTATGCTATGACGGGGTACATCTTACAGAAGAAGCTCATTTGCATTTCGCAGAGAAAATCATACAGGAAGTGAGACTTGATGAAGATTGAACATATCGCAATGTATGTAACTGACCCGGAGAGAGCAAGAGATTTCTTTGTTAAATATCTGGGCGGGGTTTCGAATGATGGCTATCACAACGTGAAAACAGACTTCCGCTCATTCTTTATCTCTTTTGAAGACGGAGCAAGATTGGAAATCATGACAAAACCGGAGATCATAGATGATGAGAAGCCTTTGAACAGGACAGGGTATGCGCATATAGCGTTTTCTGCAGGCAGCAAAGAAAAGGTGGATGAACTTACAGAGAAGCTAAAAGCAGATGGCTATGAAGTAATCAGTGGTCCGCGTACAACCGGGGACGGCTATTACGAGAGCTGTATTGTCGGCATCGAGGGAAACCAGGTAGAGATAACGGTCTGAGGAGACGGGGGCAATTTATTGTTGTTTCGGATTTTTTGTTATTAAAGTAGTTGACAAAAAAAGTCGCCTAAGCTATTGTTTGTTTATAAACATCGAACAGGCTATCAAGTAGCTTTTTTATTTGAGAATGAAGGCGACAAAAATAGTCGCTAAGGAGGAAGGAATATGAATGGTTTAAAAGCGGTGCGTAGACAATGTAACATGACAATTCAAGAGGTCGCTGACAAATTAAATGTATCTAAGCAGACTGTCAGTGCATGGGAAAAGGGTACTAAGATTATCCCTGATTCCAGAAAGAAACAGTTATCACAGCTCTTTGGCGTATCTGAAAATGTTCTGGATATCGATCTGGAAAAAGTTTCTACAATGTCATTTATGGCTTCTGATTGCGATATGGCAATTGAAAGTTTAGATACTGAAGAGTTAAAGGAGCAATCCAAAGAGAGGGCTCTGGCGTATGCATATTTTGGAATGATTCGAAATGAAAAAGAAAAGCAAAAGAATATTGAGAGAAGCATGCATAGCCATTTTTCATGTAATGAAGCATTGCCTATTAAAGAACAGTTCCACTTCATAGAAAGGGCTAACAGTTTATATGGTCATTTTGATAATGTGATTGAGCTTCTGTATCAGACGAAGCCTGAAGAAAGAAATCTCTATACTGCCAGAATTCAGGAACTGCTGGATACAGCAGAACGTGAAATGAGTAAGCCAAAGACTAAAAGAAATTCAAAAAGAGATAAGTAATAAACAAACAAGGGAGGATGAAAAACTATGAGAAATTATGATCCACGTAACAGCTTAATAACAAAGAATATGTTTTGCACACTGATCGAATCTATGCTTCAAGACTCAGCCTTGGATTCGAGTGAAGTAGGGGTGGTAAGTCAGTTTGCAGAAATGTGGAAAGAACACATAATAAGTGGAAAGTCTCCGGATAAGTTATGTTCGCCTTCTTTTGCAGGGCAAAGATTTCCGCTTGAAAACAACTGGCGAGATTTTCATTTTGTTATGTATTTTGACGTTGATTATCTGATTGGTATAGTTCAAAGCGGAAAAATACCCAATACGGTTATGCAACTCCAAGATATATCAGATAGTATGCATCATACTGATATGCCGGATACATATTGGAATGATAATGCGCTTTCTACACCGATAGTAGCTGCACCAATGCTTACAATGAATAATAACAAGATAAGCACTTATGAAATAATAGATGGAAATCACAGAGTTTCTCATGCATTGAAGCATGGAATGAATATTCCGATTCATTTTCTTGATGTTACTTGCCTGCCTCCGAATGTATTTATGGATTCAGATAGTTTTATTTTATATAATCTTTTATTTGGGTTTTATGTTCTGGGAGGCCGTTTTACAACTGATCCAGATTTATACCTGAAAGTCACGAAGCGCTTTTTGGAGGAATATTTGCCTTTACATGGCCCAGAGTATGATATGAAGGCTGTATGATAAAAAGTTACACGTCTCTTTTCTGGCAAAATATTGGTTTATCATTGTGATCAATTTCAAATGTATCTGGAGAAACCCTTATCAGAGCGGTTCCTGCAGGTTCAGTAATATGAGCCATTACATCAGGATCGAGGCGTGTGACTTCTGCTATGCTCATCAGTGCGATGTTCTTGTAATCATCTGTATAAGCATCATCCTCATTGCCAGCCATGAAGCACCAACCGCTGTCATTGTCCCGGACAGCCTCATCACGTGTCATGTAGCCGACTTTCCAGCCTTCTTCCAGGATCTTTTTTGAAACATATGCAATCTGTCCCATCATATCTCTGCGCTGAATCATGTCCTGATAGAATGATGCGTGATCCAGAAACTCGTTTATCATTTCCTCGCTGGGAGAATAATCGGTGCTTATGTCTTCGATGTTTTTGTCCCAAATGAGCTTATCGTCAGCCTCTGTTCTGAGAAGAACAGCAAGTTCCAGAATCTCTTTTTCTGTAACATCTATGGAAGTCTGAGTTTCATTCACAAGCTCTTTTCCCTGAGATCCATAAGTATAAACTACGACTTCACCACGGTCATAAATGGTCGCCTTCACTGCTCCAAGGTTCTCCTTGTCGTTGTAGAAGATCATGAAAGCAGATAGTTTCTCATTTACGTACCAGTCAAATTCTGTACCATTGTTTCCGTTCATGTAAAAGATTGCGCCATCGTCTTCCAGACCTGATCTGCTTATGTCGGGGAGGTAAGTTTCAAGGCAGTTGTCCATTATCTTTTTAATTTCTGTAAGTATTTTGTGCATTACTAAGTTTTCCTCTTTCTGCGGTTTGGGTTTAAGCTTATTATATTATATAGAGGCTGGTTTAGGGTTCAAAACATATGGAGGTCCGGTATGAGACTTTTTATAGCAATCTGTTTTGATGAAAACATGCTTGATTCACTTACGGAGATTCAGGACGATCTGATGAGATGCGGTGTAAAGGGAAATTATACAGTTCGTGAGAATCTGCATATGACCCTTGCATTTATCGGAGAGTATGATGATCCTGAGCAGATCGAGGAAGTTATGCGGAATGTTCCGCTGAGGTCATTTTCGTTGAAACTTAGTGGATTCAGGCCCTTTAAGGATATGTTTTTTGCGGACATGGAAGAAAATCCGGATTTACGTGAGTATGTTAAGAGACTTAGAAAAGCTCTTTTGGATGAGGAGATTCCGTTTGACAGAAAGAAGTTTCTGCCTCATGTCACGCTGATCAGGAAGGCAGAATGTACTAAAGGAAAAGCTCTTTTACCTGAGTTTCAGGAAAGTGAATCTATGCGTGTAAATGGAATATCACTTATGAAATCTGAGCGTGGCAAGCATGGGATGGTGTATACAGAAATCGGGTATGTGAGAGCGTTTTAGTGTGAATGTTTAATAACAATTAACTCATAAAAGACATAGGAGGAGAATCATGGGAACTTCGCTAATTCCGATCAAAGGCATCAGTCTGGCACAAAAAAGAAGTTTAAAAAGCAGTTGTAACATCAGTGACATAACAGGTCTTCTTTCAGGCGGAAGAACTCCGGAGCAGAGGCAGATAATTGCAGACAAACTCAAGATTGACAGAAGATATGTGGATATTTGGGTCAAGCAGGCAGCTCTTTGGGATGTTGACGGGATGACAGAAGACTATGCTTATCTTCTGATTGTCGCAGGTATTCGCTGCGCTTTGGATCTTGCTAAGATTGATATCGGCGCAACAAAGATTGCGTTAAAGGCTGTATCAAATGCACATCCGGACCATCAATATGATGAGTCAAAGCTTCCTGCCTTAAAAACAGCAGCACAAAACCTCGGCATAAATTCAAGCAGCACTATTCCGGTTTTTGACGAAAACGATCCGGAGCCGATACATCTTTTTGCCGGAAGTCAGGCAGGAGCTAATGGTGTGTCAAAGATTACGGTTACGGTTACTTTCGCGAACGGACAGACCTACGAGAATACCACTACATTTCCGGGTATTCAATGTGATGGCGGTAATATTTCTGTTAGCAGTGAAAGCACATCCGGCAGAGTTGATCGTCCCACCGGTAAAGGAACATATACTACGCCAAGACCATCATCCAGGGTGGATCATCCCGGCATGACAGGTAGAAGTAGCGCCAATGACAGCAGTTCATCCAATACTGAGAGTTCCGGTACAGGAAATGCTACAGGCCGGCGTAGATGATAAAGATCACAATACCTAATATTACTACGCCAATAATAATACAGCATATTGCAAACATAAATTGTATCGCAGGTATATTCTCTGAAGTGATCAGAAGAGACGGAAACCTTGGGCTTACGTAAACATCGTATGCTTCACCTCTTACCGGTGTTTCTGTTCCGATTACCGTAAGGTTTTGCTGGTATGCATATACTTCCTTTCCATCTTTAGTGTAGACGTAGAACGGAAGCTTTCGCGGAGGTACATTCTCGGGAGAAAAAACTGCCTGTACCTTATGGGTGCAGATCTTTTTCAATAAAAGCTGGAATACGCCGTATCCTAAGAATCCAATCCCGCATAGTATTGTGAATAAAATTGTGATTATCATTTGAACCTCCAGGTGATGGTGATACTGATTAGTATATCAAATTGAAGACAAAGAGAGTATTATCGGACGCATTGTGAGTAGAATATATAATAATGGGTTAGAAAGAAGGCTGGAGTATGAGTTCTATCAAGTATCATTCGGGAGATATTACTAAATTAAAAGTTGATGCAATAGTTAACGCGGCCAATACAAGTTTGCTTGGAGGCGGCGGTGTTGATGGCGCTATACATCGGGCTGCCGGTCCGGGACTTCTTGACGAGTGCAGAACTTTACATGGTTGTAGGACCGGTGAGGCTAAGATTACGGGAGGGTATAATCTCCCTGCGGCACACGTGATTCATACTGTCGGACCAATATATGGCGGAAGGGCATCTGACCCGGAGGATCTTCGTAACTGCTATTGGAATTCACTTGAAGTTGCGAAAGCAAATGATCTTCACAGTATAGCTTTTCCGGGAATCTCCACAGGAGTTTATGGGTATCCCAAGAAGGATGCAGCCAGGATTGCTCTGACAACAGTGATGGAGTGGCTGGAGAAGAACACCGGCTATGAGATGGATATTACCATTGTGAATTTCAGCGAAGCAGATTACCTGATATATCAGACTGTGGCTGCAGAATTGACGTGAGGAGTACAGAGTATGAATATTGCAGTTTATTGCGGCTCAAGCAGTGGCAATAATCCCGGTTTTACTGAGGCGGCCAAGACTTTAGGAAAGTGGATCGGAGAAAATGGGCATACACTTGTTTACGGAGGAGCCAGTAAAGGCCTTATGGGAGCAGTGTCCAATGCCGTTATTGAGGCCGGAGGCAAGGTGATAGGAGTTATTCCCGATGTTGCCATCATTCAGGCAAGAAAACACACCGGATTAACAGAGCTGATAGAAACTAAGTCGATGGCGGAACGAAAGTCCAAGATGATCGAGCTGGCAGATGCTTTTATTGCACTGCCGGGAGGTATCGGAACTCTTGATGAGATCACTGAAGTTATGTCGCTTTCAAGCCTTAACATAAAACGAGGACCTATAGTTCTCTATGATACGCACGGTTATTACAGACCGTTAAAAGCTGTTTTAGACAACATACTGAGTGCAGAATTTGGCCGACGAGAGTACTTTGAGAATGTGCTCCTGTCGGAAGATATTCAGGAGATTGCAGGCTTTTTGGGAGGCAGCAGTGATTGATAAACGGCGTTAAAGTATAATGAAGCCGTAGCACTCTTAAATGAAAAGTGCTGCGGCGTTGTTTTAGGGAGGACCCTTCGGTGCTGGGCCGAAGGGAAAGTGTTATGAAAAAATATATGAATATGAGGAATCAAGAAGCTGTGTTCTTCTTGATGGTTTCATAATAAGACTTGAACCTTAAACGAATCTAAAAATGTTGTGAAAGAAATGTGAAGGGTCAGAGTGTACTGAATGAATAAAAAGTTGTTGATATCGGGAATGCTGTTCATTACATTGGCGCTTACCGGCTGTGGGCAGAAAGAAATGCATATAATAGGTGGAGCTGATGGGCCGACGTCCATTTTTCTTAGTGATAAAATAAGTGAGTCGGACAGCTATACGCAGATTGATCAGGAGACAGCTAAGCTTATGATGGACTTAGACGATGGCCACGTAATTGTAGATGTCAGAAGGCAGGATGAATATGACTCCGGGCATATACCTGGAGCAATCTGCATCCCAAATGAGAGTATTACAGATACACAGCCTGAAGAACTACCGGATTTAGATCAGGTGATCCTGGTGTATTGCAGAACCGGAAGACGCAGTAAGGAAGCTTCTCAGAAGCTGTATGATATTGGATACAAAAATGTTTTTGAGTTTGGCGGAATCGTTGATTGGACCGGAGATGTTGTTACTGACTAAGTGGAGGGATAACATGAGCAGATTAAAAGAACTTAGAGCATACGTAGACAAAAAGATCAACAAGATTGATGATGAGGACAAGCGGACAAGTGCAACTGCGCATTTGTATGGAGTTTCCCTTGCGGCGCAGATACTGGCCAAAAAGAGAGGACTGGATCCAGAGCTTGCTGCCATGGCCGGAATGCTCCACGATCTACATGCTTATAAAACAGGTTCATATGATGATCACGCTCATCTTGGGGCAGACCTTGCCAGGAAAGTGCTGGGCAAGCTGGAACTGACTACTCCTGAAGAGACTGACATCATCTGCTCTGCAATCTATCATCATGACGACAAGGCTGCAGTGGACAGCCCTATGGATGAACTATTGAAGGACGCTGATGTTATCGATCACTGCTTTAAGGATTCGTCAAAGCCTGTAAAAGAAAAAGAGCAGAAGAGGTATGATGCTCTTTGCAAGGAACTTGGAATGTAATTTCCGGAATACTATATATTACATGTTGTTTCAGGTAATATTTTCTGTTATAATTACCCTACAAAAAGTAAATAATTTTATTTTGAGAAGAGTATGAGTGATTTCCAATATGAATATGATCAACTGAATAATGAACTATCAAGTATCAATGAAGAGCTTGTGCATTATCCAAAGGGGAACCTTAGAAGGCGTATTATAAAAAACAGGGAATATTATTATCTTCAATATCGAGATGGAAAGCATGTAAAGAGTAATTATGTCAAACCTGATGATGTTGATAAGCTTCGGGTTGAATTGGAAACCAGGAAAGATTTGGAAGCAAAGGCTCACAGCATTGAAAATAGACTTTCTATGTATGCAAAACTTCTTGGAATACATAGAACATATCGCCCTGTGAAGAATATAGATTATGAAGAGTATACACTATTCATGTCTACTGTTGCACACGATCATAAATCCATGAAGCAGATTGAATTTTTGGAAAAATACGATGTAACGAAATTTAGAGGAATCAAAAAAAGGTACCTTGCGGGGTATCTGGATTATATAAGTGGTATTGAGAGGCCTAATACTAGGAAAACCAATGATCTTGTTCTGGATCCATATACGTATCTGATGTATTTCAAATATGGTCAGAAGGATATCCTGAATGATGAATTGAAGAAGGCTATTCCGGCTTTTTTATCTAGAGGCCTTCTAATTACAGATGTTCAGGAGGCGGTAAATGGCCCATATAACAAGTGAAGAATACCTTAATAAGTCAAACATTGAAGAATATCTTGATGCATTAGCTGCCACTTTAAAAACCAATGGTATATCTGCTAAGGATGTCATGGATAATTTTATTCGCCTGTACGGCGATGAATATTTGCTTAGAAACGATGTACGTAAGATTAGACTAATGGGTGTGCAGTTTAATAAATAGGGGGATTAGATATGTGGTTCATATTTGCGTTGCTTTCGGCAGTATTTGCAGCATTGACATCAATTCTGGCAAAGATTGGGATTGAAGGTGTTAATTCTAATCTGGCCACTGCCATCAGAACGGTTGTCGTTGTTGTGATGGCTTGGGGAATGGTCTTTTTGACCAATGCTCAGACCGGGATTTCTGAGATCAGTAAGAAAAGCTGGATATTCCTGATTCTTTCAGGATTGGCAACCGGAGCATCATGGCTCTGCTATTACAGGGCACTTCAGGTTGGAGATGCGTCCAAGGTTGTACCAATAGACAAACTAAGCGTTGTTATCACACTGATACTAGCTTTTGTGTTTCTGCATGAGCAGTTTACAGTGAAGTCGGCGATTGGATGTGTTCTTATCGGAGCAGGAACACTGCTGATGGTCTTATGAAGAAAATAGGAGTGGGAAACAGAATATTTGTAGCGCTGTTGGTTGCCGGGATATGTCTTTTTCGGAGCGTTGAGAGTTATGCCGCGGAGGAGATTCCGGCGTACAATGGGGCGCCATCAGTTGTTTTAAACAACAATGTTCCGGGATTCACAGCTGATGAGATTACCACAAGCTCTTTTGAACAATATGGTGAACCTGACCGGTTGGGAAGATGTACGGCTGCTATTGCGTGTGTGGGAAAGGATCTGATGCCTACGGAGGAGCGCGAGGATATCAGTGATGTGCGGGCGACAGGATGGAAGCAGAACAAGTATCCGGGCATAATAGACTCTGATCCGCCATTCCTTTACAACAGATGCCATATGATAGGATTCCAGCTGACCGGCGAGAATGCCAATGAGAAAAACCTGATCACCGGCACAAGGTATATGAATTTGATGGGAATGCTGCCTTATGAAAATGAGGTCGCAGAATATGTACAGAGCACCGGAAGACATGTAATGTACAGAGTTACGCCTGTTTTTACAGATAAGAATCTGTTGTGCAACGGAGTACAGATTGAAGCTTACTCTGTTGAGGATAAGGGAAGAGGAATCTCTTTTAACGTATTCTGCTACAACGTGCAGCCGGGTGTAGATATAGATTATAGAGATGGAAGCAACAAGCTGGCGCCGGACGCGGACAAGATAGTTGATAGTAACCCCATTAAAGCGATTTGGCGGAGATTTACGGAATGGATCAATAAGACGTTTGGCATAGAAGAAAGAGAGTCTTGAACTTGACTTAGCCGTACGGCTCGAAATATACTAAGTATATAATAAAAGAGCCGAACGGCTAATATTTTACCAGCCAGGCACATAATTGTTCGAACGGCTTATTTTGGAGGCGAAGTTATTATGGTTATAAACAGTTCTTCAGATTTCGGGCAGGCATTGAAGAGGCGAAGGAAGGAGCTTGGCTACACCCAGCGTTATATTTCTGAATTTACCGGATTCAGTATAAGCTTCATTTCAGATCTGGAAAACGGTAAGAAAACAGCAGAACTTGGCAAGGCTATTTATCTTGCAAATATGCTTGGCCTTGATATTTCAGTGAATGCGAGGGCGTAACAATGAGAAAATACATTGTGTTCCTTGAAATACACGGGAAACAGGTGAAAGTTGGCACAATTGAGGGAAATTCTTCTGAAGATGCCAGTTTTTCATATTCTAAAGAATATATTTCGGAGAGTGGCGCCAGGGCTATTTCAATATCGCTTCCTATTCAGGATGAGCCTTTTTCACCGGAGCGGACAAAGGTCTTTTTTGATGGACTTCTTCCGGAAGGATTCATGAGAAAGGCTATTGCTTCTAATATGCATTTTGACGAAAATGATTATCTTTCTATTCTTTATAATCTTGGCAAAGAGTGTATTGGCGCGTTGAGAATTGATGAAACAGAAGAGGAGAAGGATTCGGATTATGAGCCCATTACAGACGCTCAGGTAGAGGCTCTTGCTTCTGAAGGAACTACAAAGTCAACTGAGCTTGTGATCAAAACTCACTTATCGCTGACAGGTGCATCGGGAAAAGTTGGGTTGTATTTTGACGAGCCAAATCAGCGATGGTATTTGCCCTCGGGGCTGGCACCAAGCACGCATATTGTAAAGCAAAGCCACATCAGGCTGGATGGAATAGTTACCAATGAGCAGCTATCAATGCTGGCAGCTCGAAAGTGTGGAATTGACATTCCTGAGAGCTTTATCGTAAACGTTGGAAAAGGTATTGATTCAGAAGTGCTGTTTGCTACAAAGCGATTCGACAGAATCATGGATGAGTCGTCCGATACCATCAGGAATCTGAGGCGACCTCACAGAATTCATCAGGAAGATTTTGCCCAGGCGATGGGAATCGCTTCATACGACAAATATGAGAAAGAAGGTCAGAACTACGCAGAGAAGATCTTTGAAATAATACGTAACTATTCCGGAAGGCCATTGGATGATCAGTTAAGGCTCTGGAACAGGATTGTATATAATTTTACGCTCGGCAATACGGATGCTCATATCAAAAACCAGTCCCTTCTTTACGATGCCGACATGAAAGGAATAAGGCTCGCACCTGCCTATGATATGATCAGTACGGTGATTTATGAAAGCGCAACCAGGGAGATGTCTTTTAACATCGGAGGGGCCAGAAATCTGGACAGCGTGAGTGAAGAGAACTTTAAGATTCTGGCAGATAGGATTGGCATTGCCTCCAAGGTGGCAATGGACAATTACTATAAGGTGCTCGATAAATTTGAAAATGCGATAAGAGAGTCAGGAAAAGAGCTACAGGAAATCGGCTTTGGGAATGCAAAAGATATTGCGGAGAGAATCCTTCTTGCCCGCAGAAAAATCATTTGAGAAAGAGTAGGCGCTTATGATCAGGATTGCAGTAATCGGTGTTGGAAACATGGGGAGTAAGTACGCTTCGATACTTCAGGACGGACTTATCGAGGGAGCTGAGCTTGCGGCGCTTACTCGTGTGAGAGGCACATACAAAGAACTTCTTCAGAAGTCGATTGACGGCGGCGTTCCGGTTTATGAGAGCGCTGACGATTTGCTTGATGCAATAGAGAATAAAGAACTTGATGTGAACGCTGTGATCATCGCAACTCCGCATTTTGCTCACGAGGCAATAGCTGTAAGAGCATTTGATAATGGACTGCATGTTCTTTGTGACAAGCCGTCCGGGGTGTATTCAAGGCAGGCAAGGATCATGGAGGAGGCAGCTGACAGGTCGGGAAAGGTCTTTTCCATGGTATTCAATCAGAGAACTCTTCCTGTCTATATTGGGTTAAAAGAGATTGTTCAGAGCGGCAGATATGGAGCCTTGAAGCGTGTGAACTGGGTGGTTACGGACTGGTACCGTCCGGAGCAATACTACAAGTCCAGTTCATGGCATGCCACCTGGGACAAGGATGGCGGAGGCGTTCTCCTTAATCAGTGTCCCCACAATCTTGATCTGCTGCAGTGGATATGCGGTAATCCAAAGTGGGTTCAGGGCTTTTGCCACGAGGGAAGATTTCACGATATCGAGGTAGAGGATGATGTGACGGCTTACTTTGAATGGGAAAACGGTGCTACCGGTACCTTCATCACATCAACCGGAGATGCCCCCGGAATTAACAGGTTGGAGATATCTCTGGAAGAGGCTCTGATAGTATGCGAAAACGGCAAGCTTAAGGTGGGCGAAGTTGCTCAGGAGATGGGCTGCAAGGAAGCAGAATATCGCAAGAATTCCACAGACTTTTTTGCGAAGATCAAAGGGACCTGGACAGAGACTGAGTTTGAGAGTCATCCACAACCCTATGTTAAGGTGATTCAAAGCTTTGTGGATGAGATAAGCGGTCGCGGCAAGAGTATCGCCGACGGAAGAGAAGGGCGCAAGAGCCTTATTTTATCCAACGCAATTTATCTCTCCTCCTGGGAAAGAGAGATGGTTGAACTGCCGGTTATTGGAAGTGACGATGAAAGGTCTTTTGAAATGAGGTTTGAAGCTGCGCTTAGGAAAAAGACAAAGGCCTAGATCAGCGAACGTAATAATGCCTTCCGAGCCATTTTGATAAACCGTCAAGACCGGGGTAAACGATACGCTCGGAGACATTCTGGTGATCAAGCATATCTCTGATCTGCCAGCGAATCTCTTTCTTGATAATATAGCGAACGGTCTTGTCTGTGTGCTCATCAAGGAATCCCTCGATATTGTGCATGTCTGTGGGAATTACTGAGAAGAACGAATATTGATTGACAATGCGGACATCCACGGACGGAGGCTCAATCATGAGCAAGGCAGATGATCCCATGTCTTTGTCGTACATATCAAGGCTTTCGCAGGCTTCTGTAAGCATATCTACAGAAAAGACAGTGGTATTGTACTTGGCAGAAATGGCCTTGTACTTATCGGGCAGGAGATCATGCAGCTCATGGATATCAGTGCGCCACACTACGCTGTCTCTTTTCTCCATATCTTCCAGATCGCCTTCCGTACATGAGAAGTGCAGGGCAATAAGAGGCGAGAAGGACCAGTCAAGAAGCCTTGTTGGGAGGCCGTGGTGCTGCCCGAATATCATCTGTCTCCAGACTGAATTCTCTATTGAAGGTTCCTCAAGAACCGCATATTTTGTGAAGTTCCTAAGCATACATGGCTCAAGGACTTTTTGCTTATCCTTACAGTTTCTGGCAAGGCTTGTCGTCAGCTCGAAGGAAGCATCCGGCTGGCCGCGGTAAACAAAGAGATTTCGGTTCCTCTTCAGGTCAGATCTAAATTCCTGCTCGTTAAGGAGCTCATACAGATGATCCATATCTTCAATGTAAACTGTCCTTATCATACTCATTGCCTCCTATATTTTAATGATAACATGAAAACTGGATATATTAGGGAATGCAGTAGAAAAATAATGTAAAATGACCATAGAAGTTTCAATGTACAGGGGGAAAGGTTATGCAAACAGGCGATATAATAGTCAGGCTCATAAAAGAAGAGCAGACGATGGATAATGCCTGCCTTAAAGTTGATACAGAGCATTGCTTTGACAGGTCTTTTCTTGATCAAAGAGGTATATGGGCTCTCTTTGGAAAGAATAAGGAGTGTACAGATTACGTATGTCTTAATGTGGGAAAATCAGTTGATGTCGGCCGTGAGATACTCTATGACATGAGCTGTCTGACTTATGTGTCAGAGCCTGACGAGGCTGAGCTGCCGTATATCAATCAATTTGGAGAGGGATGTGGGTTTAACTGGAACACAGGAGAGACCCAGGAGTGCTTATATCCTTTCCTGGCGCAGAAATATGATGATCTGATATTTGTTTTTGCATATGATGGAACAGATGAAACTAATGCGAGCATGACCAGTCATGAAATAGAGATTGCGCATGATTATCATTCATTGTACTGGAGGAACGGAAAAGTATTTAAGAAATCTGTTAAGGATACGCCTCAGATAAGCCCGGATAAGCAGTTTAAGAAAATCAGGGATATACAGGAAAGTTTTTGAGAGGTCCCTCCGGGTATAAAACCCGAAGGGCTGTGTGTGTTATGAAAGTGTGTTATGAAAAGTGTTATGAAAAGTGTGGGGGGTCAAGAAGCTTTGTTCTTCTTGATGATCTTATATTAAGTCTCTAACTTAAAATTAACCTAAAAATCTTGTGAAGGAAATGTGAAGATACTTATGCCGGATAATAAAAGAGAATGGTCGGATAAGCGCAACGAACTTGTTGCAGCCATAGAGCAGCTTGGATTTCCCGGGGCACTGGGCGAACAGATTGCAAGGCAGCTTGGAAGTCCTAAGGCCATGGAGCGCATGATGGCTTATTTATATAATGTGAAACCAAGGTCGGCTGAGCTGATCGTGGATGAGATGCTTGCCATCTGCAGTGATATTGATGCCTGGCGAGACAAGAAGGCCGCGGAAGAAGCCAATGCAAAATATAACGAGATGCTGTATTACGGGCTTGGCACGGAGGAAGATGAGCTGTGATAAAAGAGATATTAGTTTGCCTTCAGGGAAAAGAGGATGAGGTGCTTGCCAAACAGATCTCAATGCTGAGTGAAAGACATCATGCAAAGGTGAGGAGAATCTCTTTTGCTGAGGCAGAAAGCTGCATTGAAGAGGGGGGTCAGGATGTCTTTTTCATAAGTGATGACGAGGCGCTGCTGTCTAAAGCGCAGGACAGGGGGATTTCTGTCAACAGCCCCGCCAAGATGAGAGAGTCCTATGAGAAGGCAATGGAAATGCTTAAGGCATTGGGCGGAAAAAGATAGATATTAACTGTTTTGCGTTTGCGTTTCATTGAGTATAATTGGAGTAACAGGTTGTTTAACAGCCACAGACAACATTTAGAGATTGGAGGAGACAGAAAGTATGGGAAGTGTATTAGACGTTGCTGAAATCATCAAGCAGATCAATGGATACAAAGAGCTGATGGCACAGATTGCCAAGGCTGATCCAA
>JAEEGF011574935.1_pt1 | contig 21028 bp, 19 predicted proteins | sample 9134171 | NCBI WGS metagenome assembly JAEEGF01 (sample SAMN16246542, study PRJNA631951) | gut metagenome | biome: gut microbiome; feature: rumen; material: AP-attached | host: Bos | place: Iran: Karaj | collected 2018-10 | reverse complement strand
ACGTCGAATGGTAATATTTGCCTCAGAGGATATCGGCCGTGCCGGCAACGGTGCGCTCGGTTTAGCACTGAATGCTTTTATGGCGGTAGAACGAATCGGCATGCCAGAGAGTGGTCTGATTTTAGCACACGTCGTAACCGCCTTGACGAAATCAAAGAAATCTCGTCAAACTACAGATGCTTGGTATGCGGCGCAAGATTTGGCGCGCAAATCACCGAATCTACCCGTACCAATTTGGCTTCGCAATGCCCCAACCAAGTTAATGAAAGATCTTGGCTTTGGTAAGGGGCAAAAATGGGAAGCCGGCTTTAAGCTAGACAAGAATTATCTTCCCGATGAGATAAAAGACGCTAAAATTCTATAATTTTTTGACGCGATTTTGCGCCGGAGACAATCGTAATTTGCGTCTTAGCGACATGGAACTCGTCAGATATCAATTCAAACAGAGCCTTATTTGCTTCGCCGTCGTGCGCGTGGGCATGCAAAAAGGCGACATAGCTGCCGTCTTCCTGCTTTTCGAGACGCGTTATTCCCTTTGTGCCAGGTTTGACACGCACGGAGATTCGCATTAATTATTTCCCGCAAATTACATTATTAGCGTGTAGCCATCCCTCCATAGAGCCGCCGTCAAGATATTCGCCCTTTATCGGTACAACATGGATTTTGCCGCCAGCCTTAATGTGCTCAATAATTGGGTCGGTAATAAGGTATTCTTGGTCTTTTGGACCAAAATCATTATCCTTACAATACTTTACGACGCGCTGCAAAAGTTCGGTAGACATAATGAATTTACTAATACTAATCATATTACTAGGCGCATCTTCGCGCTTTGGCTTTTCATAAATTCCAGTCAAGAGACCTTTTTCGACTTTTAGAACGCCGTAACGCTCGATAGTATCCATCGAAACTTCCGATGCGAGCATAGCGGAATCACTATCATCTTTAACATAATCTGCTAGACGCGCTAAGTCGGAAGAGCCGTCTTTGTTATACACGAAGTCGTCTCCCATTAGCACCATGCACGGCTCTTCGATGTCAAACTCTTCAACTACTTGCGCAACTGGCTCAGCATTGCCATAGCGTTTATCTACATCTTTTTGTGCGAAGAAATGCAAAGTTAGACCGTCGTGATTAGTGTCAGTTAGCGATAGCTTATCTTCCTTACCGCGTGCAACAAGATAATTATTCAATGCAGCGTTTTCTTCATAATAGGCTTTTATTTGTGAGAAGGGCTTCTCATCAATCACGATATAAGCCTCTTTGATTCCGGCCTTGGCGCAATCTTCTACAACATAATCAGCAAGCGGACGATTCCCAATTGGAAGCATAGCCTTTTCGACAACTTTCGTGATTGGCAAACGACGCGTACCCCAACCAGCCACAGGAATGATTGCTTTATTGATCTGCATGAGGTTTTTTCTCCGTTACAATTTGTGTTATTTTAGCATTTTATCTATGCTTCTTCAATAATGCTCGGTAACCAAGCCTCGTCTGGCTCTTCGCCCAAAAGCATCGCGATTGTCGAGGCAAGGTTGGCGAGACCACGGTCACCCTTGCTGAGCCGATACTTACTAGCATTATCGGTCTCGTCAACAAAGATACATGGTACGCGATTGGTCGTGTGCGATGTCTTGGGCGTACCGTCAGCGTCCGCAAGCTCTTCGGCGTTGCCATGATCGGCGGTAATTACCGTAATGCCTCCGAGTTTATTAACGGCGTCAACTATGCGCTTTAATGAGATGTCGATCGCCTCCATGGCCGTAATAGTTGCCTCCATGTCGGCAAAGTGGCCAACCATATCGCCACCCGGATAGTTGATGCGCAAGAAATCATATTTTTGCGATTCAATGGCCGCCAGTAGTTTGTCGGTGATTTCGGCCGACTTCATCCAAGGGCGCGTATCAAAGGGTTCTAGGTAGGATGGAACTTCTTCCTCGACTTCTCCTTCTGGAACCTCGTAGCTGTTGCCATTGAAGTAATAGGTAATATGTCCAAATTTGACAGTTTCCGAGACGGCATACTGCTTCTTCCCTCGGCTAGCGAGATGCTTCGTGAGCGTATGTTTAAAGACTGGCGAGCTCACCAAGACGTGCTCTGGCACATGCAAATCTTCGTTATACTCGGTCATGCCAGCAAAATATACGTCTGGGCGCTTAACGCGATCAAAATGCGGAAAATCATTATAGGTGAAGGCCTGGGCCATTTCAATAGCGCGGTCAGCACGAAAATCGATATAAATTACCGCATCGCCGTCTTGTATTTTGCCGATTGGCTCGCCATCCTTAGCAATCACAAAAGCGGGCATATATTGATCTTGCAGGTCTTTTGTCTCCTTGCGGAAAGTTTCAATGGCCTCAGTGGCGCTTGCGAACTGGCGCCCTTCGCCAAGCACGTGCGTATGCCACCCTTTCTCGACCATGCCCCAGTCATTTTCATAACGATCACAGGTAATTACCATACGGCCACCGCCAGAGGCAATCTTGTAATCTGGGTCGCCCAGCTCGTGAACGAACTTCTCTAGACGCTGAATATATTTTGGCTCACTGTGCGGCGGCACGTCGCGGCCGTCAATCAAAGTGTGCACGCGAATGTGCTCAATGCCATCCTTTTGCGCTTGCGCCATCATTTTTTCAAGATGGGAGATATTTGAATGGACGTTGCCGTCGCTAAAAATTCCCATAAAATGCAAAGTTGAGTTGTTTTGATGAATCCGCTCGACTATATCGAGCCAAGTTTTTGTATTAAATATTTCACCCGTATTGACATCATTTTCAACAGCAGCCGAACGTTGCAAGACGATTTCGCCGGCACCCATTGCATTGTGCCCAACTTCAGAGTTGCCCATGTCGCCCTTTGGTATGCCAACATATTCGCCCGCGGCGCCTAGCTTGGCGGTTGGATATTCCTCCATTAACGAATGTAATGTTTCAAGATGCGCCTGCTTTACGGCGTTATACTTTTCATTGTCAGATAGGCCCACGCCATCCATAACGACCAGTACTACTGGGCCTCTATAATTCAACTTGCTCATGCTTATAGTATATCATCATCTACATTCAAGCAGCCCAAAGGCGCCGATTATTGAATAATAATATTTGGGTTAAAGTATCCAACTGAACGCCTGTCAATATAACATGACCATAATAATTCTGGGTCCGCACCCTTCCCTTTATCTATATACAGATAAATGTAGCCATCACTGATTTTGTATATAATTTTATGCGACTTTTTCTGCTCTTCCGTATAGCATATAGGATCATAAGATCTGGTACACGCTTCATTATACGCTTTGTCTAATAGTATTTTTTTAACATCGCGGGTCTTTGTTGGGGGAGCAAGAATATCATCAACGCTGTCGAGTATTTTCCCAGACTTAGTCATAGCAACCGTAAAGCCCTGACGGTTAATCGCCACTTTGTTTTCATCATATTCGCCGATATGCGGAGGTTGATTTCCTCCTGGCATGACAAACTGCGTCTTTCCATTAATGGCCGCTCTCCTGAAAATGTCGCTAAAGTATTTTTTGTCCATACTATAAATGTCCATAGAAATACCGACAAAGCGCAAATTATTCCCATTACTCGCATAGATATCCGTAATAATATAGTGGAATTGTTTTGAGTCGTTACTCATTGCCACTCCCTTTTTCGCAACGTAGTCCTGTATGGACTTTTTAACCTGCTGAGCGGGTAAGCCCATTTCAGACAGATTCCCATTCAACTGTGTATCAATAAAATAATTATTTGCCTCAACGTTGTAAAAATTCGAGTACATAGTTGGGATTTCAGTGAAAAACGGATTGGAATCGTTGACGGAATCATTTTTATATAGAGATTCTTTTGAGCGATATTTTTTAAGATAGACTGCGTAACGTATGTTATCCTTCAATTCGATATTAACAACCTTATCATCCGCTATTTTTAACGCGGGCCCATAACTATTGAGGTAAAAGGCTTTGTCGCCAGCGAGATAGGCTTGAATCGTGTTATATATTACGTTCTCTATGTTCGCCAATTGCTCATCGTAACTAGTAAGGCGAGCTTGGATTTCTTCGGCCGATTGCGTGATGCGACTACCCATTACCCAACATCCCGACGGATCTTTACATGACTGAACAACTTTTAATAGGTCCCTGTCGTGCTTTGCGCTAAATTTAATCGATGAAACCAAACTCGTATAAAAACTATTGTAGAATATCGGTACATAATTAATACCTTCAGGGAAAAGGTCATCAAAACTAAGCTCGTCACCAGTATTAAGATCGAACGTGAGATATCTTTCGACTAGCTCATCTATGCCATTAACGTTATGATACTGACGCGCAACGATAGATAAAACATTAAAATAGTTTGCTTTTACACTAAAGTCCGCAAATCTTTCGGAATTCAACTTCCGAAGTTCGGAGGCTACAGCTTTTATGCGGTCATTTATCTTTTCCTCGACCGCCGCATCCTTTAGGCCGGAAATCTGAAGAATCCCCTTAACGAGACCGAACGTATTCTCGGAAAAGGTAATCTGGTTTGGCTTATAGGTACCATAGTAGTCTAAGTCATCGACCGTATCATTAGCTTTGGCGATTTTGTCGTCAGAATACTTATAAGCATCAGCAACCTCGTCCACGCGGACAACTATCGGCTCAGGCTTATTGCGTAAAGCCAAGACAATTGCACCGCCGATAAGCAGAGCCCAGACCACAAAACCAATACCAATGACGGCAGCTGTTTTCTTTTTGCTATTTTGCTGGGACATAACCTGCCTCGCTAGCCACTTTTTGGCCGCGCTGAGATAGCATCGCTTTTTTAAGTTCAGTTACATGTTCATTAGTTTCGCCTTTGCGGGTGACGACATAATAAGCAGAAAGGATAGGATATTTTTCATTTTGGATAGTCTCGTAGGTTGGTTTAATTCCATTAACGGCGATATACTTTAGGTTTTCATTGTAATACATTGTATTTATATAGTAATAAAAGCCAAAGCCGATGGAATTAATGCCATTATCGTAAGATGCGACATAGTCAACAATACCGGACATAGTGAGCTCAACAGATTCTTTAACGGTCGGAATTTTTACGGTTTTTCCCTTCATAACAAGATTGTAGAGTCCAGTCTGAGAGCCAGAATTCTCTGGACGCTGGTAAGCAATAATGTCAGCATCGTTGCCGCCGAGATCTTTCCAGTTAGTGATTTCACCCGTATAGATTTTGACGAGGTCATCAAATTTAATGCTATTGACTGGATTATCTTTATTGACAAAGAAAACGAAGCCCTCATTTACAACCTTAGTAACCTCAAGCTCGACATTCTTCTCTTTTGCAAGAGCAAGCTCATCTTTGCTTGGTTCCGTGACAACGATTAAGTCAGTCTCTTTATTAATTAGCTTGACATAGCCGGGATGCGTATTGGAATATTCAATACCGAGATCTTTAGTAGTCTTGCCGGTGAAGTTCTTTACGAATGCGTCCGTGAGCGGTTGCGTGGCAAGAGAAGCATCAATGCGTGGGAGCGTGTCTTTGGTAAAGAGAATTTCGTCAGAATCAGCCTTAGGGCTCTCATCCTCTTTCGGTTGATTTTCTTTAACTATAACAGTTTCTGGTTTTTGCGATAGTTTTATTGCAAAATACACACCAACGACAGAACCAATTGCTAGAATAATCAATAGTATGGGGATGAAGGGAAACTTTTTCTTTGGTTGGGGCGTGTCGGACGAGGATTCTTTCTTAGCTTCGTCGGATGGGGGCGTCCCTTTTTTTGGCTCCTCTGGAGTCTGTTCTGCATTGTCATCAATTTTAATATCCTTGTCGGGATTATCTTCTTTGTTCATATTTCCTTTTTAGCATTAGCTTTTCTTAATTTTAGCATAGCTTCAGCATTGGCCATGTATTGACTTTTTTGCGATTTTGTGCTATAATGGGATGGTTATGAGGTATGTTTCGCAAAAGAGAATAGAGGATGCTAAAAAGGCCCTAAACAGGGGTGACGTTTTGGCCGTTCCAACCGAAAACTTCTACGGTTTAACTGTAAAATTAGACAATACGGCAGCCATCCGTAAACTATTAGACATTAAAAATCGCCAAATTGATAGTGCAAAAATCCTAACATTATTAGTTGCCGATGTGGATGACATCAAGAAATATGCATCCATCGACCGCAAGACGCTCAATATGGCACGACATTATTTTCCTGGCGAACTTACCTTAATCCTGCCGAAACATCGCACGCTAAAGCATCCTTATTTTGACCATTTCGAAACAGTCGGAGTTAGAATCCCCGAACATAAATACTTATTAGAGCTCGTACGTACGACTGGACCACTGCTAGTCATAGGCGCAGCTCCTCACGGCGAGGCGCCTTGCCGTAGCGGCAAGCATGTCGCAGAAGTATTTCCAAAGGTTGATTGTATTGTCGAAGGCGAGTCGGACGGTAATATTCCGCCCACAGTAATAGACTGGACAGAGAGCGAACCGATGCCGATTCGCCAAGGCGGCCTATTAATTGTGCGGTATGCCTAGACTATAACTTTACAACTACAGAATCGTCTTTTAGTTTTTTATCTTTTAGCCGCGGACTCTGTTCGTATATTAGCCGACAAACATGCGTGGCAGCCTCTTTGTCGCTGCTTAGACTAAAATGGCTCGTGCGATTGAAGCAATCCTCGACGACGAGCATTTTGCCGTCTGTGTTATGAGCATCGCCCGTTACATACGAATTCGTAATATCCTCCAGACGCATGATAGTACTAGGATTATCTAGGTCAACAACATACTTGTAGTTAAAGCGAAATCCATCATGTTCGTACACGGCCTTGCCTTTGGCGACCTCATTGATAACTTCCGTTAATTGTTTTACGTCCTTAAAAACACGGAAAACTGGATCATTCATTACGACACTATCGTTGATGGCTGGAGCAATAAAGCGTTTCCAAATAATAAAATAATCAACGATGAAGCTTGCTATTACGCCGATTGCTAGTAACACAATAGCAACAGCCAGTTGCTTCATTGCACCTGGTACGGCGCAAAACGTGAGTAAAAATATCGACGGCATAATTAGCATCGTTAAGGCATACGAAAAGATTTCTTTCCGATGGTTTGATCTGATTTTTTTAATAATATCTTGCTCGGTATACATAAGCTAATTATATAACAAGTGCCCGTTAGCTACGATTGTCTTCGCCGTAAAAAGAACCGAATTGCTTCGGTTCTTTTTCGCTGTTACGCGCCCACCCAGGGGCACATTGGTTTGTTTTAATCCGCTGTTTATTTTTGTTTCTAGTCTCCACACTTTCCACATTTTCAGTGGAACCCCGTGAAGCGTACCAGCTTGAATCTATTAAAGCAATTTTAAGCATAAACGTCAATGGGTTTGCGGCAAAAAGATGTTGTATTTTTTACCGCTAATCGTCAAATTCGCTGAATTCATCTTCCGCGTCTGCCATCGAGTCAAGCGTAATAATCGTGTTGTGATCACCTTTTTGATAACGCTCGTGGCGTGGGCGATGCTTGCGCTCGGTTTGTTCTAGCGTGATTACTGGAATATCTTCAACTTCTTCTTCGACATCTTGCGCGGCTTCCACTTTGGATGCCTCGATTATTTGCCACAACTCACGCAATACTTCCGTAAGACCTTGATGGGCGGAAGCGGAGATTTTCATGATCTTCGCATTAGGATTTCGATCCAAAATGGATTTCATCTGCATTCCGACAATTTCGTTATCAACGCCTTCAGTCTTGGTAAGAACGACTAGTTCTGGACGCTCGGCAAGCTCGGCAGAATAATTAGCAAGCTCTGCGCGGATATCCGCGTAGGCCTTGCCGGCGTCATCATTGTAGACATCTATCAGATGAAGTAGTACCTTCGTACGCTCAACATGGCGCAAGAAACGATCGCCAAGGCCTTTACCTTCAGATGCACCCTCAATTAGCCCTGGAATATCTGCTATCAAAATACCATGGTCGTCGATTTTGGCAACACCGAGATTTGGCGTAATAGTAGTAAATGGATAATCGGCAATTTCGGGGGTAGCATTGCTGACTACGGAAAGAAAAGTAGACTTGCCGGCATTCGGAAAGCCGATTAGACCAACATCGGCCAAGAGTTTTAGTTCTAACTCGGCATCGAAGGCCTCACCGGGATTACCGAGCTCGGCAATCTTTGGAACTTGGCGCGTACTGGAGCGAAAATGCCAGTTGCCATAACCGCCATCACCACCATGCGCAACAATTGCGCGCTCTTCGTCGCGAGTGAGATCGGCTACTACTTCACCGTCACGTTTAACAACTGTGCCAATTGGTACTTTTACGATTAAATCTTTGCCGGATTTGCCAGAGGATTTCTGACCAGAGCCAGCTTTGCCGTCTTCGGCGATTAGTTTCGGCTGGAAACGAAAGTCTATTAGAGTGTCGCAATCTTTACTGGCAACAAAAACCACGTCGCCACCCTTGCCACCATCACCACCGTCTGGGCCTCCCTTTGGAATATAGATTTCATGGCGAAAAGAAATTGCGCCATTCCCGCCCTTGCCGGCTTTAATATAAACTTTCGCTGTATCAACAAACATAATGTTTATATTTTAACATATTTTGCACTCTTTATCAAAGTGCGGCGGACTATTTGTGTTCGTAAATATAGTTATATTTGAGAGCGTCAGACCAATTCATCGTTGACTGATAAACGTGATTAAACATACCGTTTGGTCCAGCATAGTTCATCTCTTGAATAGTAATAGATTTTCCTGGATCAACACCTACGACGATGCCAACGTGGCCATAATATCCGCCCATAGACTGCATCACGGCGCCGTATTGTGGTGTACGGCCGGTCTTATAAGAACCGCCAAGAGTATAAAGCCAGGAGCTAGCATTGCCAATAGCGCCCTTTGGAAGCCAGTAATTAGATGGCATATTATTGCGACGCCAATACCACGCAAACCAGGTACAGTTGCCAAAAGCGCCAGGGTTGCCCTGCCCAGAAGTCTTGTAGTATACCGAACTCCAATAGGCATAGCTACCAACTTCGACCATATTATGACGATCACCAGAGTCGCCAGAGTATGAATAGTTATAAGTGGGCCTATAGGTCGTTACGGGTTTTGGCGCGACATATTCCGGACGCTCTTTTTCGGGAAGCGTACCGCCCGGGAGCAATACCAAGGAGCCAACCGTCAATTCTGAATCTTCAAGGTCGTTGCGAGAAATCATCTCCTCTTTATTGGCCTGATATTTCTTCACGATGCCGTCGATTGTATCGCCTTTTTTGACCTTATAGACGATGCCAGGAACGCTTGGGAGATATAAAGTAGCACCCTCTTTGAGGGCTTCGGTTTTGAGACCATTGCTCCAGCGAACCTGATTCTTGGTCACATTTACAAGATTATACTTCACAAGGATGGCAGTAATCGTCTCATTGGCAATTACGGTGTGCTTAATGACGCCGCGCGAATAGCTGGAGGTGTCGATAATGTTTGGTTTATCAATAATTTGACTACTGGTGGTATCGGTAGTACCAGTAGTCTCATAGAGAGTGTTGACCGTAACGTAGCTCTCGTTGATAGTCGTAGTTGACGGAAGCGAAACTGAACTAGCAATATTGGCAACCGTATAAGATTCGGAAACTTGGTCGGACGTAATCTTAAAATCCGAATTGCCAAAATTAGCCGCAATCGGCGTACGAATCGTCTCGTCCGTCGTGCGCGAACCATAAATCATTACACCTAGAATCACCGCGAAAGCAATTGTGTATGGTAATAATTTCGTAATTAAAAGTTGGAATCTTTTCATAACTAAACGACACTACCCCCCACCGTAGCGAGCCTAAGCTGGCATAATATGCTTATGCTAGCTAAAAGCCTCTTCTATTATACCATAGTACTTATTACTAGAATATCTCGCACAGGTCACCACAATAATTACGAATGTTCGCTTCGTGTTCCGCGACAGTGTGCGCATAGTACATCTTGACCTTGCCGTCAGCGTCATAGCCAGAAATGAAATATAGATAGTCCGTATTGCTTGGGTTAGCTGCTGCTAATAATGCCGTTTTGCCTGGACTAGAAATCGGCGTAGGCGGAAGCCCTTGGCATTTGCGCGAATTCCATGGGCAAGGCGTAGTCTCTAGATATGACATGTCGGACTTATCGCGATTAGGATTAGCCTGGTTGGCGTAATACGCAATAATCGCATCGGAACCAAGCACGATATTTTTCGAAAGGCGCGTCAGAAATACTTGCGCCACAGTCTGCTGATCCGCCGCACTCATTACGCCCGCTTCGCCTTGCACGACCGAGGCGAGCGTAATACCTTGATGGAGCGTGAGATCCTTGGACTTATACTTTGCCTCAAGGCCGTTATCTTTAACTACTTGATACATTTCATCAAAAGTACGCACTAGGACATCTTCAACGGAGGCGCTGGCATAGAATTCGTAAGTATCGCCATAAACATAACCTTCGAGCGATGCGCTAGCTGGTTTGCTCTTTAATAACGGATGATCGTATTGTTTCTTGAAAGCTGCATCGATTTCTTCGGCCTTATAACCAGCTTCTAATAGGCGTCCGCGCACCGCAGTCAAAGTGCCGCCAGGTAGGAAAGTAATCCGAAAAGTCTTAGCTTTTGCTCCTTCATTGAATCTTTTGACAATTTCCTTCACGTCCATATCTTTGGAGAGTGTATAAGTGCCAGTTTTCAAAGTTTGATCCGTTGCCTCAAGCTTCATATAGATGCGAAAAGCTAGAGCCGATCTAATAATGCCCTCTTGCTCTAATTTATTGGCAATACTCGTCGTAGATTCGCCTTCATCAATTACAAAGCTTGAAGTTTGGCAGTTCTCGCCGGCGCATTTTTCAGCCTCGATGGCAGTGATTTGTTTTTTATACCAAAGCACCGAGAAGATGGCCGCCGCAATTGCTAACGCTAAGAAAAACAGCAAAATGAAACCAAAAATACGAAGACCTTTATGCTTCTTTTTGCCCGGTAGACTATTTTGTTCCATTTAACTCCTTTTCTAAATCATTAAAATTTGCGCTCTCGATAAAGTCTTGCAGAATAATTGCCGCCGCTTCGGCGTCAACCTTTCCCGCTTCGCGTTCGGCACGACTAATATTATCTCCGAAATGCGCCTCGGCCATCACAGAGGTAAGCGATTCGTCCTGAAATTTTACAAGAGGTTCTTTCTGCTCATGCTTGACAAAATAGTCTTTTAGTGCTATAATGAAATTATCTACTTTTTTTGTCTGTTCTGTTTCTTCCCCTTGATTATTACGAGGCAATCCCGATACGATTAAGTCGGCTTTTTCAAGTCGAAATTGCTTGGCAATTTCGGCCATCTCGTTGCCATCAACCGGAATCATGCCACGCGGAATAGCAATGCGGACCTTCGTGTCCGCAAATGCTACGCCAATGCGCTTAGTGCCAATATCTAAAGCTAAAATGCGCATTATTCTACTGTTATCTCGAAGGTAACTTTATTCGGGTCGCTCGGTACGGAAGTTACCCAGAAGTATGAAGTATCAACATTCACCTCGCTAATGCCATTTATTGATTTTAGGTGTGACCGCACTTCGCCTATCTTTTTGCCGAGCGACTTATCAGAAACCATTTGTTCGGTGACTTCTGGACCAGTTTTTACGACGGTCTTTAGCCTACCAACATATTTGTTGTCTTCTTTCTTGAAGGAGTCGATATAGACTTTATTGTCTTCGCCGTCTTCACTCGATACGCCAGTCGAGTAGATGGTTTGCGTATCATCGCCAATTTCTGTTTTCGCTTCAATAAATTTACTAAGATCATCACGTTTTACGGCAAAAATAGTATATTTAATTTCCTTAATGACCTTCGGTTTGATTCCGTCTTTTACTTCCTCATTAATAGATGGAGATGCGGTTATTTTGCCGCCAGTTGCCGTGAAGCTCTTCTCGATTAATAAGTATTCGTTACTGAATTGACTAGCAAGTTCCTCGCGAGCATCGGATTCGCCCTCCCCTTCTAGGCCAGCTTCGGCCGTCTCGACGTCTTTTTGGGAAACGACTTTGACTTTTTTGCTCGTACCGCCCGTCATAGCAGAGCTGGAAGCAACGACCGTACCAGTAACACTCGAGGTCCATCCCGAAGTAGTTTCTCCAATGTTGTATTTCTCCCCATTAGCCGTGGCGACAACATTAACGGTAGCCGAGGCATCTGACGATAAATTGCAGCTTAGCTGCTCTTCAACGATTTTACAATGACGAATGCCATTGAAGTTCTTGTTCGATATCTCTATGCTAGTGGCCGTAGATGCAGTATAACTCATCCCCTCGCGAGTAAACGTGGCGCCGACCGGAATTGAGATAGTCTTCTTCTGATCAAGACCTACCAAGACTGGCGATGCGGCCTTTAATGTAATCGAACCTGTCGCCTTAGTGCCCTTATCTACTTCTCCAGTGGCAACAAACTCCGTCTCGGCAGTCTTAGTCAAAGTTTTTTGCTCGATGAAGAATATGCCATCTTCTGGCTTCGCTTTAGTTTCGTCGGTCACAAAAGTAATGCTTTCGTTGAAGTTTTGGGCAATAGTTTTAATCTTTACGGAGATTTTTGCAGCCGGGGCAATGTTGAAAGCCCAGAAGCCGATGCCAAAAATAAGCAATATCGCAATAACCGCAATTATGATTGGGGTGCGAACCTTCTTAAAGTCAGGGATATTTTTATTGGCTTTTTTCTTGGCAGGCTTCTTTTCTTCTTCGTCATCGTCAAGATCGTCATCATCTAGCTCTAAGTCTGCCTCTTTACGCTTTGTAGTCGCGGTCGCCTTTGCGCTGCTTTCTTTCTTGACAGGAATCTTTTTAGGCTCTTCCTCTATTACATCGTCATCATTGCTATCGTTAGGGTCGTCATCTTCTTTAGCCGCCTCTTCATTATCGTTCTCATCGGCGTCATCTTTTTTCTCGTCACCAAATTCCTCCGTATCCATATCGGACGGTAGTTTTGGTTTACTCTGCAGAGTGCGAGCCGTTGGCATCTTTACGTTCTCAGCAAGTTTTAAAAGTGATTCGTCAGAAGTGATCAGAACAACAGCCTTGCCGGCTTGGCGAGAAGTCTTAGCGATTAACTTAAAGTTGACAGCGCTACGCAAAACGCCAGCTTTCTTGGGCGGCACTAGAGCAACGATTTTATTCTTTGCGCTTTTTATATTAGCCAGGATATCGGTAATATCATCCTCAGGCTCGATGTAGATGACGTCTTTATTCATAAGCTAATTATATCTCATGAATGAAAAATAGCGCAAATCATGAAGATGTTTATGCTAAAATAGCTGTAGTATGAGTTTCTGGAACAAGACAAAAAAGGTGGATGCGTCTTCAACGGAGCAGCCAGAACGTAGCGAGTCGACAGCGTCTCGTGAAAATCTAAATGAATTAGTATTGCAGTCTATCCATGAGGGGGTTATCATCGTAGGTCCAGATGGCAATATCCGTTTGGCTAACCCGTCTTTTTGCGAACTAACCGGGCGTAGCTTGTCCGAGCTAAACCACGTTTATTATGATTCTGTAATTAATTTGCTTGATAAAACTGGCAACCGCGTTCCAGAAGGGCGCAACCCAATCAATATCGCACTCAAAAACAAGGAGTATGGCGAAAATCGTGAGCTCGGCATCGTAGCGGCAGATAGCAATAAAAACACCCCAGTTTCAATTATTATTACTCCCACTCGCGAGGAAAAACCAAGCCTAGTTGTAACATTTCGCGACATCGCTCAGGAGTTAAAGGAAGAGCGTGAGCGTAGCGAGTTTATTTCAACGGCTAGCCACGAAATGCGCACTCCAGTTGCTAGCATAGAGGGGTACCTAGGATTAGCCATGAATCCTTCGACAGCCACCGTAGATGAGCGCGGTATGGAATATCTCGAAAAAGCCCACCAGGCATCACAGCATTTGGGACGGCTATTTCAAGATTTACTCGATACGACGAAGCTAGACGATAGGCAAATCGAGCCACGTATGGAGCCGGTTGATATTGTAGCGTTAGTAAAAAGCATTTCCGATGGGCAAATCCCAAATATTACCCAAAAAGGTCTGGGCTACCAATTTGGTAGCGGCTCCGTAGATCAACAACTTAGTGGCGGAAAACACATTGACCAGTTAGTATATGCGTCCGTAGATCAGGATTTTTTGCGCGAAGTTATGAATAATCTGATTGAGAATGCTATAAAATATACTCCTGCCGGTTGGGTGACAGTAAACGTACGCGCAGATAATTACAATGTTCAAATTATCGTTGAGGATACGGGTATTGGTGTGCCGCGTGAGGAGCTAACGCACATTTTTCAGAAGTTCTACCGCGTCGACAACCGCGAGACGCGCGAGATTGGTGGTACTGGCCTTGGTTTATATTTGGTTAAGCAACGCGTTGAGGCAATGAATGGACGCATTTGGGCCGAGAGCGAAGCGGGCAAAGGAACACGCTTTATCGTGCTCTTCCCGCGAATTTCTGAAGATACTTATCGACAACAAAGATTCTACATCGATAATCAGCAAGCGCAAAGCCGTGAAAATGTAGATTTTTAAGCTTAAATGGAATATAATAAGCGTTAGTATGGCCAAAATTATGTTAGTAGAGGACGATAAGTCCTTACAAGAAATCTATAGCATCAGGTTGGTCGCCGAAGGTTACGATATCGCTAGGGCGGATGATGGCGAGGAAGCTCTCGCTAAAGCCGTCCAGGAAAAGCCAGACCTCATCATTGCAGATGTAATGATGCCTAAAATTTCTGGTTTCGATATGTTGGATATTCTTCGTTCTCAGCCTGAAACTCAAAATATTAAAGTAATCATGATGACGGCGCTCTCTAGCGACGATCAGCGGCAGCGTGGCGAAACGCTCGGAGCGGAACGCTATCTTGTAAAATCGCAAGTTGGTATCGAAGACGTCATTAATGCAGTGCACGAAGTGCTCGGAGATGCTCCGAACGCAAACGCAAAAGCAAATATGCAGACTGCTTCAAATATCTCTACGGCTACACCCGCGCCTGCAGCACCAGCACAGGCAACTTCAATACCAGACCCAAACGCCGCCGCAGCTTCATTGGCAGCCGTTCCAACGACTCCAACCACAACAATTCAGCCAACAAACCCCGCCGCTGGACCAGCACCGATACCACAACAGGTACAGCAGCCAACACCCCAAGATCCGAACGGAGGAATTTCGGCAAATTTTAATCAAGCCCCTATTGCTATGCCGGGCGCGATTCCTGCTATGCAGAGCATAGCAAATCAGGCAATAGGGGCGGCTCCAGCGCCCGTAGCTCAAGCGACTGCACAAATGGCAAACCCGATAGTCGGAGCAGCGCAAGCGCCCGCGACACAAATGGCCCAGACAACAACGCCAGTGCAAGCCACGGTACCACAAGTACCACAGCAGACAATGTCGCCTGCAAATTTTACAGTTGCGGCTCCACCAATTCCGCAACTTGCGCCAAACGCGCCAGTTCCGACAGTGCCGTTACCGATGCCACCAATTCCGCCACAACTCTTGCAGCAATATATGCAACAAGGTAGCGCCCTACAGACGCCTGACCGCGTGTTGCCGAATGCGCAGCTATCTGCAGCGATTCAGGCGGCAGAAGCCACTGCGCGAATGCGAAACGAGCAAAAACAAGAGTCGGCCGAGCAAAAAACAGCAGGTGGCGAGCGTATCATTCAACCAATCCACGATCCTAATATGGACGCTATGCGCGAACAGATGCAGAAACGGATGGCTGATATTCTGGGCGATGACGCGGACGCGAATCCTGCCATGATTACCACAAAAACCGCAAAGAAAGTTGCGATCGATCCAATGAAAGTGCCAACTGCCGAACAGGCGGCATCAAAGGTGCCAGAGGCTGGTCTACCGCCAGAAACGCAACAATCACCCGTCGAGCAGGCGAAGAAAGTAAACCTATCCCCAGACACAAGCAAGCAACAAGATTTAGTAAAGGCACAATTAAAGGCTCAGCCGGTCGAAAACGATTCAGAGATCACCGATTCTCCTCAGGTGACCGCCGAAGCTGGCGCTGCCCCACAAGAGCAAAAAGACGAGGCGAAGGTCCAGAATGGTCCCGAGGAGACGAAGCAAGAAGTCCCCGCCAATAATGATGGCGAATTAAGCACTACAAAAACCGATGGCTCGCCTGAGGAGGTGGTAGTAGCGATTCAGCCAGGATACATTACACAACTCGAGGACGAACTCGCTGAAGACAGCCAAGATGACGCAAACAAAAGTATGGCCGAGCGTATGGCAAACGAATTAAAAGACGATGAAATTACATTGGCAGCTAAGCAGAAAGCCGAAACGACCCCAAATACGCCAATCGAAGAAAAAATCATCGTCCCGGGAGAACAGAAGCTGGCCCAATCCATGGCAAATAGCCCGAACTTCCAGAGCGCCATAAGTTCTGAGGAAATAGAAGACCAAAACGCCGTGGCCTCAACCTCACAGTTAACTCCTCTGCAACCAGGAGTATAGTGATTATTAATGACTGAACAAAGACTCAATAAATATCTTGCAACAAATTTCGGAGTATCTCGACGCGAAGCGGATTTTTTGATAGAGAAAGGCAGCGTATTAATTAATGATAAAACAGCAACAATTGGCCAACGCGTTGGCGATAATGACGTAGTGAAAGTTGACGGGAAGGAAGTAAAAAAACAAAAGTTAAGTTATCTAGCCCTTAATAAGCCTGCTGGCTACGTATGCAGTCGTAGACGTCAAGGTAGCACTCCGACAATATACGAGTTACTTCCTCCAGAATTAAAAAGCTTCAAGAGCGTAGGGAGGCTTGATAAAGATTCTTCCGGGCTGATTATACTAACTAATGACGGCGATTTCGCTTTTGAAATGACACACCCGAAGTTTTATAAAACAAAGAAATATACCGTTGCCCTAGATCGCGAATTGGCGCCATTGCATCAACAAATGATTGCCGATTATGGCATTAAGCTAAACGATGGTGTAAGTAAAATGGAGCTCGAGCGTCTAGACGATAGTCGAACAAAATGGGACATAACGTTGCATGAAGGCCGCAACCGTCAGATACGCCGTACTTTTGACGCTCTGGGTTATAAAGTAGTTAGTTTGCACCGCTACCAATTTGACAATTATTCTCTATCTGGATTAAAATCCGGCCAATGGATCGAAGTGCCAAAAAAATAACACCGCATCGGTGTTATTTTTTTAATTAATTCCTCAAAAGGCGCGCCAATTTAGCGCGAAAGCTATTGCTGTCAGTCCCGACTAAGGTATCGATGCCGACTCTTAACAGCCCCATGGCGGTTACAAAAGTATGATCGAGTTCCCGGTCGGTATCGTTAATAATTCCTGCCACATCATTCGGATCAATCAGTGAAACAATTGGGCGACGCGAGAATGGCAAGCCTTTGTACCAGTCACTGGTAGCTAGCGTTTCTGGAATTTCCGCCAAGCTTGCACCACCACCACAAAGCAGAATCTGTCCAGGCATCGTTTCGACCTGATCGAATTCTTCAAGAGCCAACTCGACACCAGATTGCCAAACCTCTAGGTTACGTGCGATTGCTAAGTCGAATTTGTGTCGCACTTCCGGCTTCATATTAGGGCTATCAGCAAGTAGCTTGAGTTTTTCAGCATCATCAAAACTGAGACCAAGCCTATTTGCAATCTGATTCGTAAATGAGCGCCCACCGATTGAGAACATTTTTGTGCCCTCAACGCCGCCATCGTCAACGATTGCAATATCAGTAGTGCCACCACCAACGTCCATTACGATGCCAGAAAAGCTTGAATCAATATCGTCACCCAGACACGCACGGCAGACCGCAAACGGCTCTACGGCTACTGTTACTAAATCTAGCTGCAACTCATCACAAACACGTTCAATGGCCGAAATATGCACAAGTGGCGCGAAAGCGGTATATATCTGCACGACAACATCTTTGCCCTTAAAGCCAATTGGATTAGCTACTTTGTAGCCATCGATTCGTAACGACACAAGGGCTGAGTTTATGAGGCGAACTTCAACGTCTGGATTATTAGTTTCGACTGCCACCTCACGGCGCGCACGTTCGCCGGCCTTTTGCTGAACCTTTTTGATGATTTGGTTCATTTCTTCCTCGGTAATTGGCTTTGTGGCATCAGAGCGACGGTATTTAATAGAGGCTGTATTGCCTTTTATTAATTCCCCCGCAATACCAACAACCACTTCCTTTGCGCGGACTCCCGCCATTTTTTCGGCTTTATAAAGCGCCTCCTCGCACGTCTTTACGACGCCCGGAATGTCCGCAATAGCCCCAGAAAAGATATTAGTTGGCGCCTCGTGCGCTTTGCCAACTCCGACAATATGAATGCCATTTCTGCCCTTTTTCGCAATTAACGCCTTGACGAACTCGGTACCTATATCGAGTGCCAAAAGATAGTCGTCGGGGTCTTTCGGACGTTTAGACTTCTTTTTATCGTTATGGTTGCGAGATAAAAGGCTCATGGCTACATTATAACACTATTAGGCGCACGACTCGAACGACGCGGTTTTTTTGCGCTATAATAGTTCCAACTGAGGAATTAAAAAGAGTGATAAAACTAGGGCATCTAGAGCCACTACTGAAAGCGAAAGGGCTAGATTTTGATGAAGGCCAGGATAGCAATATTAGATTACCAGAGGTGGCGATTGGTGTTTTTTCGAAGCATTTATTTAATTCGATAGTTGATAAATACCACTGCAAAGAAGTTGGCCGAATTAGGAATGTAAATTTTATCAAAAGAGTCTATATTTTGAGCTACAAAAAATGTAAATTTACGATATTTTTGGCCGGCGTAGGCGCCTCGGCGATAGCGTCAGACATCGAGATATTGCATGCTCAGGGGGTGGAAAAAGTCGTAATATTCGGAAGCTGCGGCGTTCTAGATTCGACCATCGAGGATTGTTCAATCGTGATACCAAATCTAGCCTTTCGCGAGGAAGGTACGAGTTACCACTACGTTGAGGCGAGCGATACGATTGAAGTTAATCCAAAATACCAAAAAACCTTTATTAAAATACTCAAGAAATTCGGCTTTGGCTACACGATTGGCTCGGTCTGGACGACGGATGCTTTCTATCGGGAAACTATCGACAAGATTGACTATTTCAAGAAAATGGGAGCGAAGGCGGTCGACATGGAAGCATCGGCGATAGCTGCGGTCTGCCAAGTTCTCAATATGGAGCATTTTATTTTTTATTATGCTGGCGACAATCTCGATTGTGCCGTTTGGGATGCACGTAGTCTAGAAGAATTAGCAAATATAGAAAAGAAGAAGGCTGTAGTTATTTTAGCCTTGGAGCTGGCACAAAAAATGAGCCAACAAGACAAAACATCTCATTAGCTCATTTATGTTTTTATTCAACTATAGCTTTAATACGGCGAACGCCCGCAGAGCTAGACTCTTCCTTTTTGATTTTGAAATGGCCAATAACACCGGTATGTTCGACGTGAGGGCCACCGCAGACCTCACGAGAAACTGGATTGTCGAAATCGCCAATCGTATAAACCGTTAATTTCTCTGGATATTTATCCCAGAACTGGCCATGCGCCTTCAGAGTGTCGCGCGCATAGGCCTTGTCGTATTCGCCGTGGACAACTTTAAGGTCTGCCTTAATCCACTCATTGACTTGGTCCTCAACTTTTTGCTTTTCTTCTGGAGTGAGCTTGCGGTCAAGATTAAAGTCGAAGCGAAGACGTTCAGCGGTAATATTGCTGCCCTGCTGACCGATATTTGGGTCAATTAGTTGTTGTAGAGCCGCGAGTAGTAAATGCGTAGCCGTATGATATTTCGTGGTCTGCTCGCCATGGTCTTCAAGGCCACCCTTAAACATACCCTTACTAGCAGTCTTTGAGCGTTGGCGTTGCTCTTCAAGTGCCGCGTCAAATTCTTTGCGCCAATCTTTACTAAGCTCAATATCCTGACGATAGGCCTCCTCTACGGATAGTTCCATTGGAAAACCATAAGTATCCTGCAACATAAAAAGTTCTTTGCCTGTAAGGCCGTCTTTCTTGAAACGAGCGAGTTCTTTCATACCGCGACGAAGCGTCTTACGGAAGGCTTGCTCTTCATGGCTGAGAACTTCTAGAACCTGCTCGCGCGTAGTAAGGATACTATCTGGAAGATCTTTGTAGTTCTCGGCTATCATTGGCAAGACTTCGGCCAAGAAATCCTGTTCGATACCGAGGTTGAGAGCCTTCAGAACGGCCCGACGAATGATACGTCGCAAAGCGTAGCCTTGCTGTTTGTTTGACGGCTTCAAGCCTTGAGCGGTCAGTAAGTAGGCACCGCGAAGATGGTCGGCAATCACGCGCATATCGGCGGTGTTAGATTCGTACTTTTTACCAGATAAGTCAACGAGCTTATCGATAATCGGCTTAAGTAGCGAGATTTGGAAGACGTCGTAGGAGTTCATGGACGCCGCCGTAATACGTTCGAGGCCAGCACCAAAGTCGACATTCTTATCCTTGAGCTCCTCGAAGCTACCGTCCTCTAGGCGGCGGTACTGCATGAAGACTTGGTTGCCAATTTCCATAAAACGAGCGCCGTCGGAAGCCGGATGAGCTTTTCCGTACTTGGCTTCGTCTTGATGCTCTTCGCCAAAGTCATAAAACACTTCTGAGTCTGGACCGCACGGGTCGCCAATCGGCGTGGTCTCAATGCCGCCACCGCGAGACCACCAGTTCTCTTTGTCGTTATAGAAGAAGATACGCTCATTGCCTCTAATACCGCGCTTGTCGCCATTTTCAGCCGTGTCAATTTCGGCTATATCTGCCTTGATGCCAACCTCGGCAAAAACCTTTTGCCAAATAGCGGCCGCCTCATCGTCGCGCGGAATGCCGTATTCTTTGTTACCAATAAAACAAGTGACGTAAATTTTTTGCGGATCTAGGCCGATTTCCTTAGTTAGGAAGGTAAAGAAGTTGCGAATTTGCTCTTCTTTGAAGTAGTCACCAAGCGACCAGTTGCCAAGCATCTCGAAGACGGTAGTATGACGCGGGTCGCCAACATCGTCAATATCCTGAAGGCGC
>JAEEGF010830579.1_pt1 | contig 21032 bp, 19 predicted proteins | sample 9134171 | NCBI WGS metagenome assembly JAEEGF01 (sample SAMN16246542, study PRJNA631951) | gut metagenome | biome: gut microbiome; feature: rumen; material: AP-attached | host: Bos | place: Iran: Karaj | collected 2018-10 | reverse complement strand
CACGTCCGTTGCCGAAGACCATGAAGAATCCGGAGACTTAAAGGAAGAAATAAGCCCTATGGCATATCTCATTATCAGGAGCGCATCTACAGAAGTAATCGTTCCATCCCCATCAGCATCGGCACGCAACAACTGATCATCATCCAAAGTAATAATTCCCAATGCGTATCTCATGGCAAGGAGCGCGTCAACAGAAGTGATTTCACCGTCACCGTCGACGTCGCCGAGCAAATAATCCGGTTCGGCCATTTCTATATGCACATTCTTTATCATAACTCTGTCGTCGCTAACGTTGACACTCCCGTCTTTAATATACTCAAAGCGGAATAATCTTTCACCGTCAACGTTTGCGGTTACTGTGAGTGTATGCCAATACTCATCAACGCCAGAGTGTTCATAGAGTAACTCTCCGTTAACGTAAAACCGGAAAATGTCGTACGACTCTTCAGAAAGGCAGCCAAGGGTGAAAATCAGCTTATCGCCTTCGCCGAGATATGCTTCTGTTTCAACATAGGATACGCTGTTTGCTACATCAAAATTACTTGAGCTGCCACAACAGGTGCCGTTTCCGACATCACGGTAAACATAGAATGGATAATCCCCGCCTGTGGTAAAATTGAGGTAGCTGTCCTCCGCATTCATCGCATCATTAAGGCTTACGTAATTTGAACGCCAGACATATATATCTCTCAGCTTTATGCAATCCAACCCGTCGTTCACGCTGTTGTCCTTTGTGTATTCCCATTTGAATGTATAGTATCCGGAAGACGGCGCAAAGAAGGAGGCTGATTGCCATCCGCCTGAATCGCCGGACGCATGCTCATATTGCTCATCATTCATGTACACATTGAACCAGTCGTAGCCAGATTCAGTGCTATAAAGATAGCTGTAGCAGAGTTCATCTCCCTCATTGAGCCAAACGCTTGTTTCAACGGCAGAAACAGAGTTTGCAACGCCGAAGTTGAACGAAGAACCGACCGTATCTCCGTAACAGTCGTCACTGTAAAATGATCCTTCAGTAAAGAATCTCAGGCGACCGTACGTCTCTATATAGCCAATATTCAAGGCATTATTGAGATCGCCTGAAGTGAAATCGCCATATGTCACAGCTACATCGTCAATTACAATACGGTCAGCTCCTGAATTAACACTGCCATCCTTGGTATAGCTCCACTTCAGGGTGTAGTAGCCGGATGTCTGCGGGGTGAATGAATAATACTGCCATCCGTCGGATTCACCGGAAGTTTGGAAAATCAACTCGTCGTTTGCAAAGAATTTCAGTAAATCAAAGTTTTCTTCCGTGCTGCATATATAATAGAAGCTAATACTGTCGCATGTTCTTAGCAATACTCTTGCCGCAACAAATGACTCCGAGTCGGCAACGCCTCCGTTACCGGAAACACCGGACGGATAACCTTCCACATTTGCTACAAAGAATGGATAGTCGCTACCAGTGGAGAAATCTATGCTTCCTTCGTAGTTCAACGCCTCATTAAGCGTGATACTCGGATTGATAATAACCGAAATGTACACTGAGGTTATCGCTTCAGACGTTGAACCATCTATCAGATCCACCCTTACTGTTGTGGAACCGGCTGTACCGGTGGGTGTCAAATACAGGGGACACTGCGTATCACCATCCCATTCGCCCCAACTTGCGGTGCAGATCGAGGTGTCATAAACGTTCCAGCGGAACCAGTATGAATCAGGCAGATACCCTCCGCAGTATATCATGGCTTCATAGGTTGACGTATCATCTTCATTGGTTGAGATCTCATAGATCGAGGAATCGATCCAAGGATCGCCATCTACCACAACAGTAATATATTCCGTGTCATATGCTTGATTGGTGTCCGAGTTTATCAATTTGATCGTGATGGTCGTGCTTCCGACACCATTTGGATAGATGCTAAGATCAATTGCGTGATTACTCCATGAACCCCAAGAGCAATAGCATATGGATGTGTCGGCAATCGAATAAGAGATACTAACTCCTTTTAGTTCTTCTTTTGATGCAGTATAACTGCATGTAACAATCGAAGGGGAACTGTCATAACAGTATTTATAAACATAATGTGATGACAGAGACAATTCATACGATGTCGGCGTTGACGAAGTCACAGTGAACTGTTTCGTGTACAGCATCGTCCCAGAATATGTCCTCGTACTTGTCTGCATTGAGGTGCCGTTCTCTGAATAGTTATTCGTCGCCTTTGCACCAAGGACGAGCGTGTATGATCCGGGAGACAGGATATTGAACAATGTGCCCGTATCAAGCGCGCTGTTATACAGAGAATATGAAGTTGTGTTTACGTTGGCGGAGGTACCGGTTACCGATGAGCCCGAAGTTGAACTTCCGTTGTAAACATAGCAGCTGACGTATGTCAGTTTAAGCCTTGACGTGCTGATCGTTCCTTGCAAGCTGTAATAGCTTCCCTGAGTGAGTGAACTAGGTGCGCTGATGTTATTTGCCGAAACATCCCAAAGTAACGATACGTTCGTGACGTTTCCGGCATAAAGATAATAGGTTTTGTTGTTCTTTGTTACTCGGTACCAGTAGTTGTCTTTGGTGTTCTTGTACATCAGCGTAGCGGTAAGGTTCTCGCCGGATGAAGAACAGTTGATTTCATTAACAGAATTCGAATCGGTCGAACTGCTGCACGGAAGCGTCCATAGCTTTGCATTTGCTTTGGCGGTGACGGTAGCATAGCAGTGGTATGGGGTGCATTGGGATATATAATTAGATGATCCTCCCTGGAACTCTGGCGCACCAGGCCACTTTATATACTTATAATATTTGTAAGAGCCCACAGTGGAAGATAAGTATGTTGATAATTCCGCCCATGTGAAATTTCTTTCATGCAAACCGCTATTAGTACTATCGAATAAAATACAGCCTGTATTGCTCTTGGAGATTAGAATCATATTATGACCATATGTACCATCATCTTGCTGACCATCATGATTCCAAGAACTCCACCAACTTTCAGCATTTGTAACGCGTATAACAGCCCCCACTTCAGCGGCTTTGATAAACCGTTCAGTGTTAGTTACATTGATTAGCCTTTCACTATCAGAAAGATTGCGCAACATATTGTATCCTTTTTCGGAAGATCCGACAAAAGTGGAATCGAAATTATATCCCCATATGATTTTATATATGCTGTTTGCATATGCCCAGCACTGACCTGAACCTGGCCATGAAACCATATCATACCATACTGTAACTCCATTAACTACATAATGGGTTGAGGAGACGGTAGGAGGTTCCTTGACTGCTTCGTTTTCTTCAGAGACTTCAACGGAGTCCTCTTCTCCATTATGTTTGATATATTCATTCGCAAAAACACCAACGGGGAACAGCACAGCTATCATCAAGACAGCCAACACCAATGCAAACAACCTCTTTTTCATATTGCACCTCCATAATATAAAAAGTGGCACAGCCGAAGCCGAGCCACCGAAAAAAACGCACAGCTCCGATTGCTGCCACGCAATCCTATATACCTCAAGCGTATGTAAAGACAGATAGTGCATTTTTGCCGAAGCAAAAAGCACATACGCCCTGTGGTTCAAGATAGGATTATGTGGTATATACAGTTTAGCATAATAGCCCGAGCAGGTCAAGATAAATAATAACAAAATTATGATCTGTTGTTGATTATCTCGGTTTTCCTACCCTCTTATGCTCGGCATTCTGCTTTATTACCTCAGGAGCATGCACCCATGGGTGTCCCTTTTTTTCATAAGCTTTTTTTGAATTCATCAAGCTCTCTTTGGTTCCTGATGACGACGCTTTTATCGCTGTATCTTTGCACGACGTCGTTATAGCGGGCGAGCTTCGGCTTCGTTCTGCCGTCATGGAGTATCCACTTGCGGAAGGCGTGATCGAACTTCTCCTCGCAGCCGGGCGCGATCGAGCCGCGCACCTTGTTTTTGTACTTCACGCTTCTTTTGAAGGCGCGCCAGAAGCAGGTGAAGCGTCCGAAATTCATGTAGATTATCCGGTCCGCCTCCTCCATCCTGCGGTCGTACTCGAGCTTCCTGTAATTGCCGTCAATCACCCAGCCGCGCTGGGCGTTTAAGTCGAGAAAGCTTTGCATGAGGGAAAGCTCGTCCTCCGTCTCCCTCTCGACCCAGCCGGGCAGAAAATGGATCGTATCGACGTGGAGCACGGGCAGAGCGTATTTTTCGCCCAAAAAGGCGGCGAGAGTCGATTTCCCGCTGCCGGAATGTCCGATTATGGCGATCTTCATTTTCTCTCCTATCGTTTTATCTTGAATTCGAAAACGTATTCCGAGTAATCGTACAGAAGCGTCCCGAGCTCCTTCCTTACGGCTTCGGGAAGGCGGATGCGCTTCATTTCGTTGACGTCGATCAGCATCATCCTGCGGAGCGCCTCGAGCGTAAGCGTGCTGACGGTAACGTACGCGCTGCCGCAGCACTCGCACACCGAGCCGCCGAGCGAGTTGGAGAATCTTACCTCCTTTTCGCCCCTCAGATCCCTGCCGCATTTGAGGCAGTAGGTCAGCGAGGGCGCGTAGCCGCAGAGCTTCATCAGCTTTGCGAAGAAGGCGAGCTCTATATCCTTCGGGTCGTTCTCTCCGTAGGCGATTATCGACAGCGAATGATAAAGCAGCACGAAAAGGTCGTCGTTCGCGATATCGCGCGCGGCGATATGCTCCGAGGCGTTTGTTATGCGGGTGGCGGAAAGGAGCTGTTCATAGCTCTCCCTTATCGGATAGAAGCTCTCGAGCACGGCGGCGGACGAAAGCTGGAGCTTGCCCGCGCGCTCGTTCACCTCCATTTCGCCGAACGTGAACTGCGTCGAAAACGCAGAAAGCTTCGATTTGGGCTTCCTGCTGCCCCTTGCGGTGACGGTGATAAGACCGCGCTCGCGGGAAAGGACGTTCAATATCCTGTCCGACTCGCGGTAATCGGTCACGCGGAGCACTATTCCGTTCAAAACGTCGTTTGGCATATGTTTCCGGCTGTCGATCCGCTTCGCTTCGGGGATAATAGACCCGAAAGCGAGGCGTCTCTTAATGGATAGATCAAGATCGCTTTGGGAGCGATTTTCAAAGACAGGCAGATTGGCGGATTATATGGAGTACGCCCGCGTCTTCCGCCGTGAGAAAGGCGAGAAGCGGGGCGAAGCAATCGAAAGAAGCGAGGCGGAAACGCCCGATCAGTCGTCGTTATAGCCGAGCTCACGAAGGGCGTTCGCGCTGTTGCGCCAGTCGGGGCGCACCTTTACCCACAGCTTGAGGTTCACCTTCGTGCCGAAGAGGGTCTCTATCTCGGACCGCGCCTGGGAACCGATCCTTTTGAGCATCGAGCCCTTGCCGCCGATTATGATACCCTTATGCGAATCGCGCTCGCAGTAGATGACGGCGCCTATATCGTTTATGCCGTCCTCACGGAGCTTTATCTCCTCTATATCGACGCCGATGCCGTGGGGTATCTCCTGCCTCAGGTTTTTGAGCGCCTTCTCCCTTATTATCTCCGCCGTGATGACGCGCATGGGCTGATCCGTCACCATATCGTCGGGATAATACTGCGGACCCTCGACGAGGTATTCGGCGAGCAGCGCCTCCAGCTTGTCGACGTTCCGGCCCGTTTCGGCGGAGATGGGGATGATATGCTTTATGAAGCTCTCCTTCATAAGGCGCTCGCGGACGGTCTCGATACCGTCGAACGTGGAGATATCCGATTTGTTTATCGCGGCGACGACGGGCGTATTGCCGACGCGCTCCCTGAGCGAGGCGATAAGCGCCTCGTCCATCTCCCTTATCCCCTTGGAGGCGTCCAGCATGAAGAGTATGCACTCCACTTCCTTGAGCGATTCATACGCGACGCGCAACATGTATTCGCCAAGGCGGTTTTTAGCGCCCGTAACGCCCGGTGTATCGAGAAAGACTATCTGGTAGTCCTTCCGTGTCACCACGCCTGCGATGCGGTTACGCGTCGTCTGAGCGCGTTCTGAGACGATGCTTATTTTTTGCCCGACCATCAGGTTCATCAGGGTGGATTTTCCCACGTTGGGCGAGCCGATTATCGTTACGAAGCCCGACTTATAACCGTTCTTAACCATATCAGTCTTCCATATCGGATTTTGTGAACGCCATGGGGATGAGCTCGCGAAGCTCATGCACGACGTAATTGCCGTCCCTGTCCGCGCAGATAACGGGCATATCGGGCTTGCAGAACTCTGCCAGCACCTGGCGGCACACGCCGCAGGGCGCAATGTAATTGAGCCCGTCGGAGATTATGGCGAGCGCCTCGAAATCCCTTTCGCCCTCGTAGACGGCCTTGAACATCGCCGTTCTCTCGGCGCAGTTGGTCGGCGTGAAGGCGGCGTTCTCGATATTGCAGCCGAGATAGTACGCGCCGGAATCGGTCTTCAGGCACGCGCCCACGCGGAAGCCGGAATACGGGCAGTAAGCCTTTTCACGCGCGTCCGCGGCGAGCCTGAGCATTTTTTTGATCTCGAATTCGTGAAGCTGTTTCATAGTGTTTCCCCAATACCTGCAATTATTTCCCTTTGTCTTGCTGTCATTATCTCCTCGTCCTCCGGCGTCATGTGATCGTAGCCCAGGACGTGGAGCGTGCCGTGAACGGCAAGGAAGGCGATCTCCCTTTCGGTGCTGTGACCGAGCTCCTTCGCCTGCCTTTCGGCGGTCTCGACGGATATCATTATGTCGCCGAGGTGTCCGTCGGGTATGCCGATGAGCTCCTCCCCCTCCGATGCGGGGAAGCTGAGCACGTCGGTCGGTCTGTCCACTCCGCGGAAATCGCGGTTATAGCCGTGGATGGTCTCGTCGTCGGTAAGCACGATGGATATCTCGCCCTCGGCGTCCTCGGCTTCGAGCGCGGCGAGCGAACCGAGCCTTGCGGCTTCCTCCGCGCTTCCCGATACGGTCGGTACGCCTATGATCGTCTCGACCGTCCTCATCGCACGTCTACCCCCTTCAGATCGGGATACTTGATCCTTTCGTGATGGAGCGCGGCGAAGGTCTTTATAAAGCTCGCTTCGATCTTCTTTATGTCGGAGAAGCTCAAGGGGGAATCCCAAAGCATGCTGTCACGCTTGTCCCACTTGTGCATTATGACGTCGCGCACCTTGTCGGTTATCTCCTCTATGGTGGGGTTCTTCATGCTCCTGACAGCCGCCTCGCAGCAGTCGGCAAGCATTATTATCGCGCTCTCCTTCGTGGTGGGCTTGTGCGAGGGGTAACGGAACGCCGCCTCGTCGATAACCGCGCCCTCCGGCGCCTGCTTCTTCGCCTTGTCGTAGAAATAGACCATTACGGAATCGCCGTGATGCTCGCCCACAATGCGGATTATGTCGCGCGGGAGCTTTGCCTTCTCGAGCAGATTCACGCCGTCCTGCTGATGGGCGATTATGAGCTTTGCCGAGGTATAGGGATCGAGCTCGTCGTGGATGTTCTTGTCGGGGCTTTGATTCTCCTTGAAGCACTGAGGATTGTTGAGCTTGCCCACGTCGTGATAGCAGGCGGCGACGCGGCACAGCAGCGCGTTCGCGCCGATCGCTTCCGCGGCGGACTCCGCAAGATTGGCAACGAGCAGCGAGTGCTGGTACGTGCCGGGGGCTTCCGTCATGAGCCGCCTCAAAAGCGGATTGTTATTGTTCAAAAGCTCGTTGAGTCTTGCTTCGGAGGCGATGCTGAACACCGATTCGCACACGGGCATGAGACCCACGGCGAGAAGACCCGATACGATGCAGCTTCCGAGCAGACAGAGCGGAACGTGCCAGTAGGAGGCGATCTCCTCGTCAAAGGCGATCATCACCGCGACGTAGCTAACTGCGGCGGCGGCTCCCGCCGCAAGCGAGGCGATGACCGTGGCGCCCCTCGTCTTGTTCATGCTGAGAGCGAGCACGGCGGTCATGCAGGCGATTATTATCGCAAGCGTCAGCGCAATGGGCGACGCCGTCTCATCCCCGAGCGCCCTCGCGATCACCGCGGCGGCGACGGAAACGGGTATGGCGGTAAGTATCGCGACCTTCTCGTTTGCCATTATCGCAAGCAGCAGCACCGAAAGCATGAAAGTGAGCACGCCTATATTGAGCCGCATGGTGAATATCATCGGCAGCATGGCGACGAGTATCAGAAAACACAGGAAGAGCATTTTGCTGAAGCTCGATATAGCGTCCCTCTGGCGCATGGCGGCATACAGCGCGAACGCCCCGAACGAAAGGAGCAGCGCGATATCGGCGCCGATAATCCCCGTCGTGGGCCATTCGACGCGCACAAGGAACGCCGAAAGCACGACCGCTATTACGGCATAGGTGAGCCCCAAAAGTATCAGTATCCATGCAAGGGGGAGCCTCCGCTTTTCCTTGGGGAGCTTCTCCTTTTTCTGTTTTCCCTTCTGTACCGGCGGCTGCTTGTTCTCATACTGCACGCCGAGCTGGGGTGCTGCGGGCCCGCTGGTCTTTACCATCGTGCCGTCCGGTCGTATCTCGATCACCGGAGATCCCCCGTTTTCAAGCTTGTTTTCCAAAATAGCCTCCTTAACTGCGTTCTTCCCTCTGCGCGGATCTTGCCGCCGCCTGCTCATAGGCGCGCACGATCCTCTGCACCATCTCGTGACGGACAACGTCCCTTGCCGAGAGCCTTACCATGGCGATGCCCTCCACCTCGTTCAAAACGTGCATGGCGTGAACGAGCCCGCTCTTTCTGTCCTGCGGAAGGTCGATCTGGGTGATGTCGCCCGTTACTACCACGCGCGACCCCTCGCCGAACCTTGTCAAAAACATCTTCATCTGCTCTATCGTGCAGTTCTGCGCTTCATCGAGGATAATGTACGCGTCGTTCAGCGTGCGCCCGCGCATATAGGCGAGGGGCGCTACCTCGATGACTCCCCTTTCCGAAAGGAGCTTGAAATTCTCCGACCCGAGGAATTCGTAAAGCGCGTCGTACAGCGGTCTCAGATAGGGATCGACTTTGTTCTGAAGATCGCCCGGAAGGAAGCCGAGCTTCTCCCCCGCTTCCACCGCGGGACGGGTGAGGATTATCCTTGAGACCTCTTTATTCTTCAGTGCGAGCACCGCCATCGCGACGGCAAGATACGTCTTGCCCGTGCCGGCGGGACCGACGCCGAATACGACCGTGTGCTTTTTGAGCGCCTGAACGTATTTCTTCTGCCCGAGCGTCTTGCACTTGATCTGCTTTCCCTTGTTGGTGAAGGCTACCACGTCGTCCGCAAGCTCGAGTATGAGATCCTGATTGCCCTCCTTGGCAAGATCTATCGCATACCTGATGCGTCCGCGGTCGACCGACTCGCCCTTTCTTATGAGCTGGAGCAGTTTCTCGATCACCGCTCCCGCCGCGCGGACGGCTTCCTCGTCCCCCGTGACCTTTATGCTGTCGGCGCAGGAGGAGATGTGCGCGCCTGTTTCCGCCTCGATTATTTTAAGATTCTCGTCGAACACGCCGAAAAGCCTGATAAGCTCGTCCATCTGCTCGACGGGCACTGTTTTTTCAAAAAGTTCCTCTTCCATCAGATCCCTCTCCGGACGCCCGTTTTTTCAACGGCCGTCGCGTTTATGACGGCGGTAAAGCTGCCGTCGTCGTTTCTTTTCACGGTCGTTTTGACCGTTGTAAGCTTAGCCTCATGCGGTACCGCGTTATAAAGCAGCTCCTGCGCTGAGAGCCTTGCGCGCAGCTCCGCGTGCTCGGGCGTGTCCATGACCGCCTTATTGACGAGCTCGCAGCAGCGGTACTCCGCCGCGAAAACGGGCAGCGCGCCCGCGATACGCGCGCGTCTTAACGGTTCGAGCTCGCTCTCCTCAAAGGGGAGCCTCACGCCGATCCTCCTGCCGAACACCTCCGGGATGACCACCGTTTCGCTTCTTCCGCTCCTGACAAGGCGGGAAACGAAGGCGGACTCCGTTGCCGAAAAAGTGTACAGCACTTCCCCCATTACCGTTCCCTCGGCGCTGACCTTCAAGCCCGGCTTAAGGTCGGAAAGGTCGCCGCGAATGAGCAGATCGCCCTTTTTGACGTGCTGCCCCGCCTTTACCGCGGCGCGCCCGCTCGAGACCGAAATATAGGTTATCACGCAGTCCTTATCGGCATAGATATCGGAGGGCGAGCCGGCGGGCGGAACGTCTTCGTCCTCTGCCCTGTCGGAAATGACTACCCCGAGCTTTACGCCGGACAGCGTGACCTTCGCGTTGGTCACAAGGTCTAAACCGTCAAGCCTCGACGCTATGGCGCCGGCGGAGATCCCGCGCCTGCGCGCGCCCGGACGGACGCCCATTTCGTCAAGCGCGGCAAGGACTTCCTCCTTCGGAACGATCGAGGAATCGACGCTTATGAACCATACCCTCGTCGACGCGGCGAACACGAGCGCGGCGAATACGGCAAGCGCCGCAAAGAACCACGCGTTTTTGACTGCGCGCATATAAGCGCACGGAACGCCGCGCTTTTTTATGATGCGGACCCTGCAGCCGCTCCCCCTTGCGAGGAAGCGAAGCCGCTTCATATCGCGCATGGAGATATCCGCGGAGAGCCCCTGCGGGAGCCTCCTTACGCCGGAAAGCGGAACTCCCGCCTCCAAACAGCGGTTCACGAGCCTTTCCGGATATTTCCCCATTATCCCTATATTAACATATCCAACGCAATATTTCCATAGCCTCATTGAATTTTTTCCTTCTATTCGGCAAATTGTTCGAAAAAAACCGCCTTGACCGCGCCGGTGATCTCCATTACCTCCGTATCGAGCGCCCTCACCGAAAGCGCTTTCCCCTCTACCCTTATCACGCCCATGCTTGAATAGAGCCTGATCACGGCGTCGGAGAGCTTCAGTACGCCCCTGTGATGCTCGATCTTGACGTAGCCGTCGCCCGTTATGACGATGCGCGGCAGCGTGCACGCGCTGTCCGCCGGCATCCCGAGCCTGTCGAGCGCCCTGCCGCTCCTTCTTGCTCTTTTGCACCGCCTTGCTTCGCGTTTGTCCCTCATCGATCCGTCCCCCCTCTGCTGCCGCACGCGGCCGTTTGGATGATATGCGGGAGCAAAGGGGATTATTATGTTTGATATGCGCCGGCACAAACAAAAAGGCTCCCCTTTGGGAAGCCTTAAAAGCAAATAGTCCGCACTTTTTTCAGTTCTGCGGTCTCTCGTCGAGCCAGGTGGGGCTGACGAGCTTTTTTGCAACGGCGGAGAAGCCCGCCTCTATGTCCCGCTTTTCGATGACGATCACGCCCATATCGTGCGCGCGCATATAGATCGCCCAGCTTTCGCCGGAAAGATCCGTCGCCGTGGCAAGCACGACCTTTGCCCCGCTCCCGCCGAAGCGGGACGCGAGATAGCTTATCTCATACAGGTCACGCGTATCGGGGCGCGCCGATTTGCAGGTGACGAACGCGGACGAAAGCCCCGCGGTCATGATCACGTCGATCTCGTTCACGGTATCGTTGAAATTGCCGTGGATGACGCCGTCCCAATCGAAGACGACGCTCATATCGACCGAATCGAACGCTCCCGACTCCCTGGCGCTTATATAAACGAACAGCTCGAGGCACATGCCGACGGTGGTCAAAAGCTCCTTGAAAAAGCCGTTTTTGAAGCGGAAGCTGACGTTTTCGCCGTCGAGCTGCAGCTCCTTGATCGCGCCGGCTTCCTCAAGAAGCCCCGCGAGCTTTTTGTTGCACCAGAGCAGCGACGAATTGTTGAGGACGGCGCTCGGCGCGGCGAAAAGCTGAGTTTTCGGATCGTAATAATGCCTCGTCCCGAACTGCAGATACTCCGCGAAGGCGTTCCACTTCGAGAGGTTCGCGCCGTATATCCCGAGCACCTTTTTGGCGCAGTCGAGATCCCCGTCAAGCCCTGCGACGGAATGTCCCGTGCCGGTGACGAGCCCGCCGCCTATCGCAATTATGTCCTTTACGGAGAGCTTCGGGAGCTTTGCCGAGGCGATCTCCCTCTGCATGCCGTAGATATTTACGAAGCGCGCGCGGCGGGGATCGAAGAAGAACGAGCGGATCCGCTTCTTTGCCGAGAACCTGTGCGCCGCGACGAGCGCCGCGGCGGGACCGCCGGTCATGTTTATCACGCAGCCGGGGTATTCCGCGGCGATCTCCTCCAGCTTTTTCAAAAGCGACGCTATCGAGCGGCTGCCGATATCGATGAAGCGCACCTTTGCGCCCTCCGCCCCGTGCGCCGCTATAAATCGAGCCATGCCCGCCCTCGTCGCCTTGTCCGGCATGAAGCCGCCCGAAAGGAACACCGTCGTTTTGGGCTTGAACGCAACGGCGGCGATAAGGTCGTTGAACTGTTCTTTCACATAAAACTCGATCAGCGTTTCCATTTTACTCGCGGGTGAGACCTATGATGAGCTTAAGCGTGTTTTCGGCGCCCTTCACGTGGGAGCGCTCATACCCGTGTGAGGCGTAAACGCCCGCGCCGATGAGCCCGTGACGGAGGTCGTAGCCCGCGTCGAGAGCGGCGTCCGCGTCGGAACCGTAATAGGGATATACGTCGAGCGCGTAATCAAGCCCGAGCCTCTTCGCAGTATCGATGAGCTCGCCCGTCAGATCGTAATTGTACGGACCGTGCGAATCCTTTACGCAGATGGATACCTGCTCCTCGCGGCAGGCAAGCCCCTGCCCCACGCAGCCCATATCGACGGAGATGATGTCCTTCGCGTCCGCGGGGATGCCGGAGGAACAGCCGTGACCGACCTCCTCGAAAACGGTGATGTAGATATAGACCTTGCGCTTTAATTCAATGCCCTCCTCCTTTATGCGCCTCGCGTAGTCGAGAAGTATCGCGACGGAGAGCTTATCATCCAAAAAGCGGCTCTTTATATAGCCTTTTTCGGTTATGCGGAAGCGCGGATCGAAGCAGACGTAATCGCCCGTGGCAATGCCGAGAGCGGCGGTCTGGGCACCGGAACGGACGGGCTCGTCCAGTACGAGCTCCATCGAATCCCAATTGCGCTCCTGCTTGGAATAATCGCCGTTGACGTGCACGCTCGGGTCGTTCATCTGCAGGCAGCCCTCGTATATGCGGCCGTCCCTGGTATAGACCCTGGCGTTCTCGCACTCGGCATTGTTGGCGTTCATGCCGCCGATGCGAGTCAGGCGCAGCCTGCCGTTGCCCTTTATCTCCGCGACCATGCCGCCGAGCGTGTCGAGGTGAGCGGAGAACACGACGGGATCTCCCTCTCCGCCGAGGCAGCAGAGCACGCAGCCCTTGTTGGTCTTCTCGGGCGAGAAGCCGAGCGCCTTAAGCCTTTCGACCGTATAGTCCGCGGCTTTCTTCGTAAAGCCGGTGGGGCTGTCGATCGAGATGACGTTCTTGAGTTCCGTAAGCAGTTTTTCCATAATTAAGCTCCTTTTTGCTGTATGTAAAGCAGATTTTTTACCATTTGTTGCGGACTTTTTCGGCAAAGCCGAGGAGGTTTTCGATAACAAGCTCCTCCCCGCCGTCAAGTATGACCTTTCCGGAGAAACGCCCGAACACCTGATGCTGATCGCTCATTATTATGCCGAGGGAGGTCTTGTTCTTCCTGTCGATGATGGGGACGAAATCCAGCTCCAGCCGCCCGTCCGACGAGGTGAACCGCCACGGATCGGTGTATCTTTCCTTACCCTTTTCATCGAGCGGTATCTCGAATCTGACGTCCTCCAGCTTATGCGCGACTCCTTCCGTAAAGAGCATATTCTCGCTCGCGGCGGAGGTGTCGCCGAAGCCGTAGCCCAGGTTGAAGCCGAACCTTTTCCCGTTCACCGTGCCCTGCGCGGCGCTCCAGTACCAGGTGTTGTCGTAAGTCCACACGCCCCTGCCCCAGTCGAGAAGACCGAAGGAATTCCCGGGCGTGAATTTATACTTTTTGCCGTTGTGCCACACCGTGCCAGAGGCGCGCATGGCGATTATCTTTTGGTTATAGTAAAAGGCTTTTTTGTCCTTTTCAAAGGGCGTCGCAATGACCATCGAATCCCTCGGCTCGTCGGTCAGTACGAAGTCGCACTCGAAGTCCTGCTTCTTGAAGAAGCGCTTGAAAACGACCTTGAGCCGCCTCGCTCCGTCCTCATGCGTGAAGGAGAGCTTCACCCGCCTGCTCGAATAGACCGCGTCGCCGTATTCCGAGGACGAGGGCAGCTTTATCCTGCCGTTGGTGAGCGGGAGTATCACGCTCTTCGTGACCTCCGTCCTGTGCTCGAGATCGATGAACGAAACGCTCATCATGCCCATGTAGGAATTGTCGTCGCAGGTGAGCGCCACGGCGTACCTGTCGTTCTGGATCAGGTAATAATCCCATTCCTTTATGCGGAGCCTGCCCGCCTTTATCTGGGAGCGGTCGTAAACGAGTATCGGGTATTTCGCATACCCCGCCTCGTAAAGCGAGCCGTCGTCATTCAGAAGGGGCGCCGGATTCTGTATCTCGTGCTGCATGGAGCTTCTCCTTTCAATTTGCGCCGTAAAGAAGGTTCTGAGCGTCGTGCAGGAGCTTATACGCGCCGTTCAGCGCGATCAGCTCTTCATGCGAGCCGCGCTCCAGTATGCCGGTATCGTCGATGACCATTATCTCGTCGGCGTTGCGAACCGTGGAGAGCCTGTGCGCTATGACGAGCGTCGTCCTGCCCTCGGAAAGGCGTTCGAGCGCGCAGGTGATCTTTGCCTCCGTCGCGGAGTCGAGCGCGCTGGTCGCCTCGTCGAGTATCAGTATCGGCGGGTTCTTGAGGAATATCCTTGCGATGGAAACGCGCTGCTTCTGCCCGCCGGAAAGGGTTATGCCCCTTTCACCGACGATGGTATCGTACCCGTCGGGCATGCGCATTATATCGTCGTGTATCTCCGCCGCCTTCGCCGCGGCGATAATCTCTTCATCCGAGGCGTCGAGCCGCCCGTAACGGATATTGTCCTTTACCGAAGCGGCGAACAGGAACACGTCCTGCTGCACGATGCCGATATTGCCGCGGAGCGACCTTAGCGTCACGTCCCTTATATCGCGCCCGTCGACCGTAATAACGCCCTCCGTCACGTCGTAAAAGCGCGGTATCAGGTGGCAGAGCGTCGTCTTGCCACCGCCGGAGGGTCCGACGAGAGCTACCGTGCTGCCGTGCGGTATAGTGAGGCTGATGTTTTCGAGCACCTTCCTGCCGCCGTCATAGGAGAATGCGACGTTGTCGAACACTATGTCGCCCTTTACGGAGGTAAGATCCTCCGCGCCGGGCTTGTCGACGATCTCCGGCTCGGTATCCATTATCTCGGTAAAGCGGGAGAAGCCCGCCATACCGGCGGTGTACTGCTCCATGAACATGGCGAGCTTTCGTATCGGCGTGGTGAAAGACGAAACGTAAAGCAGGAACACGGTGAGCACCTTAAGGGTCATATTGCCCCTGTCGAGTATTATCATAAGCCCCGCCACGGCGAGCACGATCACCCTCAAAATCGAGGTGAAGAACTCCATGCCGGACATGAACTGCCCCATCGCCTTGTAATTCTTGCCCTTCGCGCGGATGTAATTATCGTTGCCGCGCTCGAATTTTTCGACCTCGTAATCCTCGTTGGTGAACGCCTTCGCCACCCTCGCGCCGGAGATCGCCGATTCGATATCGGAATTGATCACGGCGACGCTCTCCTTCACCTTGCGGGAGGTCAGATGCAGGCGCTTCCTCAAATACATTACGAAGGCGAGCATCACGGGGACCGTCGCAATGAGCACGACCGCGAGGAGCGGGTTTATGGTGAGCATCGCTATGAACGAGCCTAAGAACGTGAGCACGGAGATGAATATGTCCTCCGGGCCGTGATGGGCAAGCTCCACCACGTCGAAGAGATCGGTGGTGCACCTTGCCATGAGTTTGCCCGTGCGCGACTTATCGTAAAAGCTGAAGCCAAGCTTTTGAAGATGCGAAAACACGTCGCGGCGCATATCCGCCTCGATATAAACGCCGAGCACGTGCCCGTAATAGGTGACTATGTAGCTGCAGACGGCACGAAGGATATGCATGGCGATGCTGATGCCCACGATCACGAGGAAGGGCTTTAGATTCGCCGCGCCGGGAGAGATGTACGCATCGAGCGCCTTTCGTGAAAGGAGCGGATAAACGACGTCCACGCCGGAGATCAAAAGCGCGCAGAACATATCGAGCGCAAACAGCGGGAGATGCGCCCTGTAATAGCCTGCGAAACGACTGATAAGTCCGGGCTTTTTCTTATTGTTTTTCATTTCCGTCCTCCCCGGCAGCCTCCTTGGGCGCCTCCGTCTTCGCATCAGCGTCGGGCATGCGCCTGACGAGAAGCAGCACGAGGAAAGCCGCCAGTATCATGCCGACGGGCACGAGGAAATGGACATTCCACCTTATCGAAAACGCGAGTACGATGAACCCCGCGACAGCAAGCAAAATGCCGACCCATGCCAAAAATCTTCTCATATCACTTAAACGCCTTTCTCTGTTTGGGTTAATAATACCACAAATCCCGGACGGAAACAATAGAAAAAAAGGCGCCGGCACACGGTTCGCCGCCGCCCCTTCCCCTGCCGATGGGATAAACGAAAAGGAAGCGGGCATATCGTCCGCTTCCTCTGCATTATTGAATATTACTCGTAAAGAGGATGCTCGTTGGTGAGCTCGATGACCTTCGCCTTTACCTCGGGGATGGCTTCCTCGCCCTCGAGGGCGACCTTCGCGATGAGGGAACCGATGACCTTCATATCATCCTCCTTGAAGCCGCGGGTGGTGACGGCGGGAGTGCCGATGCGAAGACCGCTGGTAACGAAGGGGCTCAGTGTCTCCTTGGGAATGGTGTTCTTGTTGACGGTGATATTCGCCGCGTCGAGCCAATGCTCAACGTCCTTGCCGGTGCGTCCGACGGGGGTAAGGTCGACGAGCATCAGGTGGTTGTCGGTACCGCCGGAGACGATCCTCAGGCCGTTATCCGCAAGGGACTGGGCGAGGACGGCGGCGTTCTTGACGACCTGCTGCTGATACAGCTTGAACTCGGGCTTGAGCGCCTCGCCGTAGCAGGCTGCCTTGGCGGCGATGATGTGCATGAGGGGACCGCCCTGGGTGCCCGGGAAAATGCCCTTGTCGATCGCCTTGGCGTACTGCTCCTTGCAGAGGATCATACCGCCGCGAGGACCGCGCAGGGTCTTATGAGTGGTGGAGGTAACAACGTCGGCATAGGGAACGGGGTTCATGTGAAGACCCGCCGCGACAAGACCCGCGATATGAGCCATGTCGACCATGAGGATGGCGCCGACCTTCTTGGCGATCTCGCTGATGCGCTCGAAATCGATCGCACGGGGATACGCGCTCGCGCCGGCAACGATCATCTTGGGCTGATTCTCGACGGCGAGCTTTTCGAGCTCGTCATAATCGATGCGCTCGTCCACCTCGGAAACGCCGTAGGGCACGAAGTGGAAATACTTGCCGCTCATGTTGACGGGGCTGCCGTGGGTAAGATGACCGCCGTGGGAGAGGTTCATACCGAGGATGGTATCGCCCGGATTGAGCAGCGCGAAGTAAACGGAAAGGTTCGCCTGCGCGCCGGAATGGGGCTGAACGTTGGCGTGATCGGCGCCGAAGAGCAGCTTCGCCCTGTTGCGGGCAAGATCCTCTACCATATCGACCTTCTCGCATCCGCCGTAATAGCGCTTGCCGGGATAACCCTCCGCATACTTGTTGGTGAGGTGGCTGCCCATGCACGCCATAACGGTCTCGGAAACGAAGTTCTCGGAAGCGATAAGCTCCAGATGGTCACGCTGACGGGCAAGCTCCTGCTCCATATAATCGCAGAGCTCGGGATCGTGCGCACGGATAAGATCAAACTGTATCATGATGTACCTCCATACAAAAATTTCCGGATTTTGGTGTTTATATTATAGCGCAAAAAAACCGGGATTTCAACAGGCAGAAAGAATATAAGAAAATGCGGAGTGAGATAACGGCAAGGGAGGATAATTAGCAATTAGCAATTAGAAATTAGCAATTAGGAATTATCCCTCATCCACCGCTCGTTCCTCGCGGTCCCCCTTCCCCAATGGGGAAGGCTTACGCTGGCGCGGAATCGAACCAAAAGGCTTCCCCCTTGGGTGGGGAAGCTGTCGGGCGAGCGTAAGCGAGAACGACTGATGAGGGGGTTATGATCCAGAAAATCCGGAGGATTTTCACCCGGTCTTTTCTTTTGTTACGCAGTTGGGAAGCCCGCGTTTTTCGGAAGCATCCCTCATCCACCGCTCGTTCAAGAGCGGTCCCCTGCCCCCCTGGGACGGTTCAATATTCCAAATAACAAACCGAAGGGCGACCGAAATAAACGGTCGCCCTTTGTGATCGCTGTCATTTATTGCCGAAGATCATTCCTCGCTCTTTACGATGGGGGCTTCGGGAGCGTTCCTCCTGATGGAGTCGATGCCGTTGAGGCAGCTCTTCATAGCCTTATATCCCTCGGACATGGCGATGATCTGACCGTTCCTTGCCTTGAGGCGGAAACGGATTTCGCCTGCCTTATCGGTATAGACCTCGAACTTGGGGTTCTTCAAGACCTCATAGCCCTCGACGGTCTGATCCTCGATACCGGCGACAAGGGAGTTCCTCATAACGCTGGCGATACCCTTGCGGCAGGAAGCCTCCGCCTTATAAACCTCGGAAGTGGCAATGACCTCGCCATTGGTGGCTTTAAGATCGAACTTGATGCCGGTCTTGGTGTTCTTGATTATAAACTTACCCATAAAACATTCCTCCTGTTTATTGGTTCGTTTATAATATACAACATTTCATTTCCGTTTTCAATACTTAAAATGCCGTTTTTTTGAAAAAAATGCGCCGTATCGACTCAATTCGCGCCGTTTCGCGCCGTCTTTGCTTGACCGGCGCTCCTGTTTTGTGATAGAATCACTTGAGAAAACTCATTGGGGGTAAAATTATGACCGAAGTCATTACAAACAGCGGTTTTTTCAATTGGATGATGGATATGCTCCGCTCCATCGCGGGCATACGCACGCCCTTTCTCGACGGCGTAATGTCCGGCGTGACGTGGCTCGGACAGGAGACGGCGTTCATCGTCATAGGCATGATAGTGCTCTGGTGCGTGGATAAGAAATACGGGTACCGACTCCTCTACATGTTCATGTCGGGTCTGTTCATCAACCAGCTGCTTAAAGCGATATTCATGATCCCGCGTCCCTGGATGATCGATCCCGAATTCAGGATCGTCGAATCCGCAAGGGAAGGCGCGAGCGGATGGTCGTTCCCCTCCGGGCATACGCAGTCGGCGGTGCTCCTTTACGGCGGTCTTGCTCAGCGGATCAAAAAAGCGTGGGCTTACATAGTCGCCGCGGTGCTCGTGCTCCTCGTCGGCTTCTCGCGGATGTATCTTGGCGTGCATACGCTGCTTGACGTGGGCGTTTCGCTGTTCACCGGCGTGCTCGTCATCGCGCTGTGCGAGCTGTATTTCAACCGCTTCGGCGACGACGCAGGTCCCTACACGATAGCGACCGGCGTTGCCTCGGCGCTTTCACTCGGGCTGATCGTCTATATCATGCTGACGCGCGACCCCGCTTCCGATGACGTCGGGACCGTTAAGAACGCGTGCGTGCTGTTCGGATCGTCCTTCGGTCTGTTTGCGGGAGGCTATATCGAAAAGCGGTTCGTCAAATTCGAGACGAAGGCGGTTTGGTGGATGCAGATAATAAAGGTCGCGCTCGGCTTTGCGATCATTATGGGGCTGAGGATAGGTCTTAAGCCCCTGCTCGCGCTGATAAGCTCCTCGCCGCTGACCGACTGCGTAAGGTATTTCGTTATGATATTCGTCGGGCTCGCCGTATATCCCCTGCTGTTCAGGGTGTTCTCCGGGACGCACGGGAAGAAGCCCGAGCAGGTCGTTTGGGAGAAGAATGATATCGCCGCGGGATGCGTGTTTTGGGAAAGGACGCCGTAATATGATCAATATCTACAAAAGAAATATCGCGGTCTCTATAATACTGTCGATCGTCACGTTCGGGATCTATTACATCTATTGGAAATACCTGCTCGTAAAGAACGTCCGCGCGATAAAAGGCGACGATTCGGGCTGCGTCGGCGAGGTGCTGTGCTTCGTGCTTCTCCCGATCTATCCGATCTATTGGTGGTTCACCCGCGGCAGGACCGTCAAAAACGAGTTCGCTTCTCACGGGTATTCCGCCTCCGGAAACGAGATCGCCTATCTTCTGCTTTCGATCTTCGAGCTGGAGATCGTCTGCATGGCGATCATGCAGCATGATTTCAACTCGCTCGTCTCCGAAACGGATGGCGCCCAATAAGTTTATTGCATAAGAAAATGCCGCAGGGTACAGCCCTGCGGCATTGTTTTGTTTGAGTTACGGGAGCGCAATCCCGAGCGATATCATGGCGATGAGCGTGGAATCGTATGCGGTCACGCCGTCGGTCTCGCTGACGTCGGCGTTGAAGAGACCGAGCTCCGTTACTTCGCCGCAGTTCACGAGGTAGGCGTTCAGGGCGGTGACGTCGCGCATATCGACCGTGCCGTCGCAGTTGACGTCGCCCACGAGACCGTATTCGGCATAAACGTCGGTATCCTCCGTGATATTGTCGAACGGCTTATCCCAACGGCGGAAACGGTAAAGACCGTTCGGGGCAGTGACGCTCGCCGCCGCCTCGGGAGCTTGCGCCGCGCCGCCGTCAGGCACCTCGACGGTCGATAAAAGCTCGCCGCCGAAGCCGTAGAAACGGACGGTATGCGTCGTCACGGAGTCCGGGGTGACATAGATCGCGGGCATATTGTTGTTATCGGGATCCGTGCCCTTGATATAATTCCCGTTCTCGAAGGAGCCGATCCTCACGGTGAGCCCACTGCCGAGAGTGGAAGTCCCCTCATCCCTGACGCGCAGGACGTCCGCGTTGGAGATCGCCGTCGTGCCGACGTAGAAGCTTTCGAGTCCGTCCTTGAGCATGAGGCATTTGCAGTAGATGAGCGCATACGTCTCCGTTGAGGCGTGCGGTCTTGACAGTATCTTCACCCTGCCGCCGTCGACGGTGAAGGAATGGCGGCTGT
>JAEEGF010053215.1_pt1 | contig 21032 bp, 15 predicted proteins | sample 9134171 | NCBI WGS metagenome assembly JAEEGF01 (sample SAMN16246542, study PRJNA631951) | gut metagenome | biome: gut microbiome; feature: rumen; material: AP-attached | host: Bos | place: Iran: Karaj | collected 2018-10 | reverse complement strand
GCCTAAGACAAACTGAGGCTTAAGTTCATTTCCCCAAGTGATTGTATTTGCATGCTTGGAAATTCCTTTTAAAACATCGCTGTAATAAAGTTCATTTGGCCTTCCCCAGTAACCGTCAGCTGTGTAGGAAGCAGTATATTTGTTATTACCATTCTGCTTAAGTCCGAAGTTTCCATATTCAGCAGCCAGTCCCACATAATCAAAATGTTCTGAATAAGTTTCATAAAGTGATGGAAGCGACACATCCACCCAGGTGCCATTATTCTCAGAAATTTTTCCATCAGTAGAAATGCAATTCGTAAACATCAGTAATCCGCCAGTTAATATTCCTGTAAGAGCAATTTGTCTTACACTAATTTTTATTCCATTCATGATTTTAGTTTAACATAATAAAAATCTTTGGAAAATAAAAAGAAATTTTGTTATATAACAAAATAACAGAGGAACTTTTGTTATAAAACAAAATATTTAATTGTATAACATATTGAATTGATTATACTGAAAGAGGCTTATAAATAAGCTGATAAACTCTCTCCGATGTCCAGGAAACTGGACTCCAGGCCGCTGGCAGATGTTATCTGTTAACGGCCTGTTTTTTTGCAAAAAATTATTTTCTTAAAAAATTAAAACTAACCGCTGAAAAAATAATGCATATGAGAAATTGCAATTTAAAAACAAAAAAGGCCACCTGTATACAGATGACCTTTTTCACTCACTGAAAACTAAGATAAAAATTATTCAGCGTCAACAATTGCAGCTCCAGGTGCATTCTTTTTTATTGAAGTTACACCCTTCTTACATGCAGCCAGATCCTTGTAGCCTTCACCAACTGCAATAATCTGACCATTGCCTGCCTTGAGTCTAAAGCGGAATTCACCCTTCTTATCTTTATAGATTTCGAACTTAGGGCCCTTCTTTGCTTCAACTTCCTTTGCAGTCTGATCTTCAACTTCTGCAATTTCTGCATTTTTCTGAACAGATGCAACACCTTTCTTACATGCCGGCTTTGAATTGTAAACTTCTGAAGTTGCAATTACTTCACCATTTGTTGCTTTCAGGTTAAAAGTAAATCCCTTCTTAGTTTCATTAATTACGAACTTTGCTGCCATGTGCTCCTCCGAGACAATCAATTTATATAAAAATTATAGCACCGAAATTGTAATTTACAAGAAATACTTTAATCCCCGAATTTTTTTTTACAAATTCACAAGCTGAATGCTAATCAAATCTGTTTATGAAAATGCGGAAACAGAAATTGTATTTTATTCGTAATGTTTAAGTCTCCAGTCAATTGTCTTGCGCAGATATTCAACATAGTCGTTATCCTTGCACATTGTTTTTCCAGGTGAATTAGAAAGTTTTGCAACCGGCTGATCATTACATTCGGTAACTTTCATCACAATGTTCAAAGGTTCAACATCTGTATCATTTGCAATATAAGTTCCGATTCCAAATGCAACTTTGATTCTGTCCTTGAAATATGCATACAAAGCAGATGCCCTTTCAAAATCCAGGGAATCACTGAAAAGAAGAGTCTTTGTTTTTGGATTAACCCTTTCATCATGATATTTCTGATAGAGTTTGTCGTAGTGCTTAATCCACTCTTCACCCCATTCATAAGGATCCCCTGAATCGTGACGAACACCGCTGAAAAGAATTGAATAAGTATAGCCCATATCCAGATGAGTTGTTTCGTCACCGATTGTATCAGTGAGATAAGTGCCATTCAAAACACCATATTCATTTGTCCAGCTCTTCATTGCAATCTTATTTGAATAAGCAGGATTATAAAGAGGATTTCCCTGACCGGCGCACATAATGTATTCATGAGCCATTGTACCTACAGGAACAACATTATATTTTTTTGCAAGATAAACATTCGAAGTTCCTACACAGCGGCTGTCCTTATAATTCTTATTATTTTCACAAAGAGTTTTTACAGCAAGGTCCTGTGCTTCAGCAGACAAACGGCGGCGAAGACCAAATTCAGAAAAAGTTCCGATATTGTATTTTCCTTCAATAAGCCAGTTTTTCTTTTCTTCCAGTTTACGCTTGTACTGTACAAACAGTTCATCATAATTGTAAGCCATTCTGAAATAAACTTCATTTATGATTGCAAGGACTGGAATTTCATACATTGAAGTATTAAGCCAGGTACCATTTGCTTCAAGAGTAAATCCGCATTCACCTTCATCAGTAATGGTAAAATCCTCATAGCGTGGCTTCCAGATCTGAAGATGATCCAGGTAATCTTCATGAAGCCATTCAATCTTTGAAAGATATTTCAATTCATCATCAGTGAATCTCAACGCACAATAGGCCTGAACATTTTCTCTGATTTCTTCAACCATTTCTTTTGTAAATTTAACACCCTTGTTTCTGCACTTAAATGTCCAGTTTGTTTTGTAAGACGGAAACTGGTGATAAATTGCCTGACCCATTGAAAATTTGTATAAATCAGTTTCAAGTAAACTGTTTATAATCTGGTTCAACTTCATAGTATTACCTTCGTTTTATTTATTAAGCCTGCCTTTCTTTAAAAAACTGCTGACTCGCCTCATCATAATACATAAAAAAAATTATGAAAAGTTTCAAAAACACAATGAGAATAAATCTCCAGAATATTAAAAAAAACTCTTAAAATTATATAATTCCACCCTAATTTATTTAATTTTTACTTTTTTTAATTGAATTATAAATTATCAAATAGTAATATTTTATTATGTTTCGTAAATTTAGAGATCTGATTTTTTATGCCGGCCTTCCCAGAGAAGATTATCTACTTATTAAAGAAAAAATGAATTTAAGCAACAGACTTAATATTGTTGCTTTTTCGCTGATTGCTTCCTTTACATTTTTAGGTCTTATAATTTATGGAACAATTGTTCAGGGGGATGTTTTATACAATATACCAGGATATCTTGGAACCCTTATTTTCTCCCTGGTTATGGCTGTGTTAAATCTTACACTTTCAAAAAAATTTCCTCTGCTGATTCATATCTCAGTTTACATTTTTATGTATGTTCTTCTGGGATTTGGAATATGGCTGGGAACAATTCAGAATCCTCTGGAAAGAACCGCCGCCTTTATTGCCATTCTGGTTATGCTGCCTACACTTTTTTATGTTCCTCCAATTGGAATTATCATTACAACAATTATTTCTGTATCAGCATACATTTATCTTGCAATTCAGACTCAGTTTGGAGAAGTGCTCCGGGCAAATGTTGTAAACGTTACCTGCTTTGGTGTCCTGAGTATTGCAACCAGCAGTTACATCATGACAATTCGTGCAAAATCTTACAACAGTGCAAGGATAAGTGAATATCTTTCAATTACAGATCAGCTTACAGGAATAGGTAACCGTAGAAAATATGAAAGCGTCCTTGATGAATTAAGAAAATATTCTAAGAATTTTACGATTGTTGCCCTTGATGTAAATAATCTAAAAAAAATAAATGACACTCTAGGCCACAAAGCCGGAGACGAACTTATTACAGGAGCAGCAGACTGCATAAAAAATTCCTTTGGAAAATACGGCCAGTGTTTCAGAACCGGCGGAGACGAATTTATTGCAATCATCAAAAATTATAAGGGTAATCCTGAAAACATTGGAAAAGAATTTGAGGAACTTACACATAAATGGAAAGGAAATCTGGTTGACACTCTTTCAGTTTCTTACGGAATGATTTCAACTGCAGACAACAAAGATCTTTCTACAGATGAACTGATTATTGCTGCTGATAAACTTATGTATAAATCAAAAGCCCGTTATTACAAATCCTGAGAATTATGTTAAATTATGTTATATAATAGATAAAATGAGTTTAACTCAAAATATAACTACAAAGGGGAAAAAAGGAGAGTTTTATGGCAGAAAAAAAAGTTCATAAAATCGTATCTGCATCTTCAGGAAAAGATGTAACAAAGGAAGCTAAGGCTGCTTCACCTACAAAGCCTGCATCAAGACCAACAGGAAATCCAGGTGCGTTAAGACTGGGCGCAATTCTTCTCTGGATTGCTGCAATTGCCTTTGAAGTAATGGCAATTCTTCTTGTTACAGAAACAATCGTTATTCCTCCTGCAATTGAACCAATCTGGAAAGCACTCGCTGCACTGGTTCTTGATTTAATCTGTGTAATAATCGGTTCACAGCTCTGGAAAAAGGCTAATCACATTGATCCAGCTTCACAGAAAAATCCTACAAAGTTCTGGATTCACAACAACCTGGGTGTAATTATTTCGGTACTTGCATTCCTTCCATTTATCATCATCCTGCTTACAAGCAAAAAGACTGATAAAAAGTCTAAGATTATCGGTTCTGTTGCAGCACTTGTTTTTGCCGCAATTGCAGGTCTTACAAGCGTAGACTGGAATCCGGTTTCTCTTGAAGCACTTCAGCAGGCAGATGCAGGAACAACCGTTTACTGGACTGAACACGGAAAGAAATTCCACCTTTATGAAGATTGTCAGGCTCTTCAGCAGACAGATATTCTTACAACAGGAACAGCACAGGAAGCAATGGATGCTAACCGCACAAGCATTTGTAAATTCTGTGAAAAGAGATATGAAGAAGCTCAGTCACTTGAATCAGTTTCAGAAGATCTTCTTGAAGCAGCAGGTGAATAAAATATAGCAAAACATTTCCCCCTTCCATAAAACAGGAATGGTGGTAAAAAAAAATAATGCCCTGGACTTAAAAAATCCGGGGCATTTTTATTGCAAATACTTTAACTGAAAATTAAATCTTAAACTGATTTACATTCTGGTCAATATTCTTTACACAATCTCCTAAGTTGTTATCCAGACGGGTAATATCCTGAATTGACTGTGAAACTCTTCTGATAGCACCAGTCATTTCGTCTGCGGACTTCTGGAAATCAGACTGAGCTTTTTCCAGGTCAGCAATTGTATGCAAAATATTTTCAGAACCGTTCTTCATTTCTTCAGAAGCACTCTTTACTTCAGAAGTTGAATTATTCATTTCTCCCAAAGCTTCAAGCACTTGTTTTGAACCGGCCTGCTGTTCTTCCATAGCATTACGGATCTGGTTAACCAGATTTGTTGTATTTTCAATCTGGGAATTAATTCTGACAAAGGCATCTGAACTTTCACCAGAGGCATCTACTACAAGCTTAATACTGTCTGTAATTTCCTTAAGCTGATTACCGATGGCATCTGACTGTTCAGAAGAAGTTTCTGCAAGTTTACGGATTTCATCTGCTACAACAGCAAATCCCTTTCCGGCTTCTCCTGCGTGGGCTGCTTCAATAGCGGCGTTCATGGCAAGAAGGTTTGTCTGTTCTGCAATAGCAGCAATTGCGTCGTTGGCATTTACCAGAACAACTGAAGTTTCCGAAATGCGTGAAAGAAGGGAACTTACTACATTGTTTTTTTCTGTTCCAACTTCAGTAGCCTTTGACAGTTCTTCAAATTCGCCTGCCATAGATTCAACCGAAGAAGTAACGGAATTAATATTACCAACCATTTCTTCAATAGAAGCAGATGCCTCTGTTATTGCACTTGCCTGCCCTTCAATCATTTTATTCAAGCTGTCAATATTTGAACTGATTTGAGTAACAGCGCTTGCGGTAGAAGAAATTGCATTTTTCTGAACATCAATTGCCTGAGAAGAAAAATCCATAGATTTTGCAATTTCAGACAAATCGCTGTTTGAAGCAAGGACTTTTGAATTCAAATTCTTAGCGGCATCTTCCAGCACGATTTTAGAATCATTGATTTTTTTAACAGTTGAATGAATCTGATCCAGGAAAGTATTAATTGAACTAAGAATATCCTGCACCTGATCCTTGCGGGTTACACTGAATCTGCTGGTTAAATCCTTATCACCTGAACTCAGGTTATCCATCTGCTTTTTAACCATTCCAATCTTGCGGAAAAGAGAAGCAATAATCAGCAGTACAAATATGAGAATCGTAACACCAACAGGAATTCCTGTAGCAAGAACCTTTTTTGACAAATCAGCTGCGGTGCTGTTTACTTCACTGTTTTCAACTCCAATCTTAAGAGTATAAATCATATTGCTTATTTTAATTTCTCTTTCAACAACAGTTTCTTTTTCTAAATCCGGTTCCGTGCCAACAAGAAGTCTTGTATGATCTCCACTGCCTTCTTTTAAACAAGTGTGACCTGTATTGTAAAAGTTGATGTTAAATTCAGTTTTAAGGTCAGTCAAATCCAGGAATCCGACAAAAACACCAGTCTTCTTTTCTCCGGAATTTAAATCAATGTAACTGAAACTGCGCATAATTGGGATTGATTCAATTCCACGGTTGTTTACATAGATTTTTCCAAGAAAGAGTTCTTCGCCCTTTAAATGCGCTTCATAATATTCACGTTTGTTGATAGTTGATGAAGCATTGTATCCATCTTCTGAAGAATAAGTTCCAATTCCCTTATCTTCATCAAAGGCAGCCATGATGTAAGAAAATCCCTTTGGAGTAGGCTTTTCAAGCATATATTCAACAATTGAAGCCTTTGTATCTTCCGGATCGGCAACAGTTAATTTAAAATCGTCCAGCATAACAATTTTATCTTCAATCCACTGCCTGAAACTTTTGCTGATTAAATCTGCATTTGTATTAAGACCGTCTTCAAATATTTTTCTTACAGGTTTACTAACTGACTGAACATTATATATAAGCAGAGCAGAAAGAAGTAAATAAATTACACCAAAAGTAATCAAACCATATATAGCAAGAAGATTTGCTTTTTTTTCTTTTTTTGATTTGTTTCCCATAAAATTCTCCATAAAAATCTGCTATTTTGTCCAAAATCTCTAATCCTATTTTAGCAGATTGCCCCGTACTAATGAAGAATTGGCATAACAAATATTTAAGATATAATAAAAAATTATTTATTAGCCCGAATGTCGAGTTTTAAAAATCATTGTATTTATCAAAAAAAACGACTCCCAGTCGTGAAACGTCTTGTCGAAAACGCAGGCTCGCCTGCTTCACGCATTTTGTGCTTGTAATTATAAACGTTTGCCGCTTGCGCGGCAGCACAAAATGAGTGATTTCGCAAGCCGTTTCACTCCTATGATTATTGTCAATAGGACAATTAGTTTTTAGGGCTCTCTAGCCCTCTTATTAACTACATTTAATAGCTTCTTCTGCTAATTTTGAAATTTTAAACTCTGGAATTACAAACTTTTGCGGTTTATATTCCTGATCAGTCTTCAAAATCAGGTAAAGAAGCTCACCCAATTTTCTGGCAATCGTAACAATGGACTTTCCTTTTCCAATGCAACGAGATTCTGCCATATATTTATATTTTTCTCTTAAGGCTCCCCCATTCTTTGACTTCACGGTTGCCCATGCAGCCTGTACTAACAAAGACCTCAGGAGAGGATTTCCCTTTTTCGTTGTATGGCCTGACCTGCAAATTGTGCAGGAGTTATCAACTTTAGGTACAAATCCAATAAAATTACTTACCTGGTGAGCATTATCAAATCGTTTTACATCACCAACATAAGCTACATAAGCCAATGCTGTAATAGGTCCAATTCCAGGTACAGACATTACCTTCTGTATTTTCGCATCGCTTTCAACTTCTGCATTTATTTTCTGCAGAAGTTGTTCAATTTGTTTTTCAAGAAGCGTCAGCCTTTCTATAAGTCTTTCTGCTTCTTCTTTCTCATATCCTCTGAGCAGCGGAAGAATATTTGCTCTATTCTTTTCACTGCACATGTCTTTTCTAACAAACTGTGTGTAACCATTGTGTTCAAAGATTGCATGCAGTTTGTTTATTTCTTTTGTTCTCTGACATTTAAGCGAACGGTATTCACTTAAAAGCTTTCGTCTCTCCCATTCTTCATCACTTGGAGGCGTGACTATCGGAAGCTCATCTTCATCGTGATTTTTCAGAAGCTTTGCAAGTTTCAGGGAATCTTCTTTATCTGTTTTTCTTGTGCTCATATAAATGACTGCAAGTCTTCCCGCATTCATAACACAAACTTTACAACCAACAGATTTTCTGATTGCACGTTCAATTCTGAATGCCAGGTTGCAGGATTCAATTGCAACTGCATCATCACCATTCAGTTTTTTGCACAACCTGTCGATTCCTGCAAAATCAGTTTTTCCTCCAGTTCTCGTGATTTTGCCTTTCTGGTCTACGATACACATTTCATATGTTCGCTTGCCCAAATCGATTCCTACAAATCTTCCTGCTACTTCCATTTTTGTCCTCCAAGATATAAAATGAGGACTGGAGAGCTATACGAGTGCGTTGAATCACCGTTCTCCTATTCGCGGTCTTGGGGTTATACCTCAAGCCGCATTTTGTTATACGATGGCTGGCTTAGACAACAACTCCTTCCCGAGATTTTTAATTTCCCCAGAAACGACTGCCTTCCACCGGCTCTCCAGATCCGTCAATCTAGAGTACTACGCTTTTCTCGTTTTTGCTAATTATCTAATCGTAACAACTCCTTCGCGCCGTTTTTTTTGTAATGTTAGCAACTTTTCAAAACTCGACATTCGGGCTAATTAAAAAAATCTAATCTTCTTTACTTTTCTTAAAGATTCTAGGCCAGTAAATCAGGAATGTTACAACAGTCGCGGTAAAGGCCAGAATGTCAGAAAGAGGTCCAGTCCACAAAACTCCTTCCACTCCAAGGAATAATGGCAGGATGATTGTTACCGGCAGCTGGAAAATAATCTGTTTTGACAAAGAAAGGAATGAAGCTTGTGCAGGATATCCCAGCGCCTGAAAGAAAATACCGCTGGAAATCTGAACGCCCACAAGAGGAATCAGCATAAGATAAATTCTCATACATTTTACTGCAAATTCATTATAAAGATCGTTTTCCTGACCAAAAATACTGATAATGGCCATAGGTGCAAACTGAGCCAGAAGGAAGGCAACAATACAAATACTTGTAGAAATAATGCAGACCAGCTTAAAAGTCTTTTTTACCCTGCCATAATTTCCTGCCCCGTAGTTATAGCCCAGAATTGGCTGAGAGCCGGCAGCAAGACCAATGATAATACTCATAATAATAGAGAAAGTCTTCATTGTAATTCCAAGAGTTGTAACCGGAATGTCAGGTCCATATTTACTCTGTGCACCATAATAGCTGAGGATGTTGTTTCTTAATGCGATTGCAACAACCAGGGACATCTGAGTTATAAAGGAAGAAATTCCAAGACGGGCAACTGCTCCAAGATGACTGAAGGCTCCAGCCCAGGCCTCCTTATCAAGTTTAGTAGACTTCATCTTCCTTGTAATATAGAAGATATTTAGTGCAGCATTTGCAAACTGACCAAGAATTGTTGCTACAGCAGCTCCCTGAACGCCCCACTTAAATACAAAAATAGTGATAGGGTCCAGCACCAGGTTTATAATTGTACCGGTAAAAAGACCAATCATATTGAAGAGAGGGGAACCATCAGCACGGATAATGCTTGAACCACCGGCACAAATTGCCATAAAAGGAATACCCATTGCAATGATTGAACCATAGTCAACGGCATAAGGCAGAATTCCTTCAGAAGCACCAAAGGCCCGGCTGAGAGGTTTAATAAAAATAACGAAGAGAATTCCAAGAATCAGTCCGACCCCTGCAAATCCCAGAATACCTGCTGCAGTACCCTTCTTTGCTTCTTCAGGCTTTTTTTCGCCCTGTTTAAGACTCATGTATGCAGCGGCACCATCTCCAAACAGGAGTGCAAAAGCCATAGCAAGAGTTGTAAGAGGGAAAATAACTGATGTGGCACCATTTCCCAGATAGCCTACACCGTGTCCAATAAAAATCTGATCAATAATATTGTAGAAAGCATTTACAACCATGGAAACAATTCCAGGAATTGCAAATTTAGCAAGAAGAGAGCCTATCTTTTTTGTGCCCAGAATATTTTCCTTAGGCTGATTTTCAGGCTCACTTGTAACATTAAGAGTCTTTTCCATATAAATAGGAGTCCTTTAAATTTTGTTTTTTGTTGAAGGCGCTATAATAATCCTAAGCGCCCATATTTTCAAGAATCAGTCTTTTTCTACAAAGACCCAGTTATGCTGTCCAAGATAGTTAATAAAGAAAGTTACTGTATTGGCAATAAGTTTTGCTATTGCCACAGGAATACAGATTTTTTCCAGCAAATATACCAGCACAGAGTTTACGACAACAATAATGCACCAGAGTATAAAGAATCTTCCGAACTGCTGAAAACTCTTTTTACTTTTAGCCCTGCCCTTAAAACTCCAGACACGGTTAATCATAAAACTAACAATGCTTGAAATAAAGCGGGCAAAGGCTGTAGAAGCAAAAATCACTCCTACATTATCAATTCCCCTGAAACGAAAAAAACTATTCAGTCCCAGGAAAACAATGAAATCAACAATGAATGCAATAAAGCTGGACGTGCTGAATTTAAGGAATCTTCCATACAGGCGGAGGGTATCTTTAATCGGCCTGAAGTGGGTGTAGTTTCCATTTGTCCTGAAAATTCCTTCAACAGGTACTTCCAGAATTTCAGTTTTAGCAGATGCATCACTTAAAAAGTTTGTTTCGTATTCGTAGCGGCTTCCTTCATCTTCACAGGCTAATTGAAACAATGAAGAAGGAATTCCTCTAAGACCGGACTGTGTATCACTGCATCTTTTTCCAGTAGAAAATTTAAAGAAAGCTGCCGCAAGAGTGTCCCCGGTTCTTGTTCCCAGAGGCACCTTTTTGCCCATTAAGTTTCTTACTCCAATAATCAGTTTTTCCGGATTTTCAAAAAGAGCCTTGCTTACATTAAGAACATCTTTTATAAGATGCTGGCCGTCACAGTCAACAGTAATTGCTCCCTTACAGTCAGGAAAGTTTTCTACAATATATTTAAAACCAGTCTTAAGAGCCTGCCCTTTTCCTTCATTTTTTTCATGATGAAGAATGACAGCACCAAGTTCTTCTGTTTGAGTCAAAATTGAATTGTATTCATCGGCATTCGAACACTGGCTGTTTCCGTCATCAATTATGATAATTTTCTCAAATTGTCTTTTTACAAAATCCTTAACAAGATTCAATAAAGGAAGCTCAGGTTGAAATGCAGGGATAAGAACAATAAACCTGGAATTCATAAAACTAAACCTCACCTATGTTATCGAAAAAAAGAAATAAATGGAAGATTAAAAACTCTTCTTTTACCATAAACTTATCCATTGAAGAACACCCTCAAATAAAGGTAGTATTATGTAAATAGCTCAGATGTGGAATTTTGAAAACTTAAAATTTTACAAAAAAAACGGCTTCCAGTCGTGAAACGGCTTGTCGAAACCGCAGGCTCGCCTGCTTCACGCATTTTGTGCTTGTAATTATAAACGGTTGCCGCTTGTCGCGGCAGCACAAAATGAGTGATTTCGCAAGCCGTTTCACTCCTTAACGCCGTTTTTTTTGATAATTACAATGATTTTCAAAAATCGAATTTCGGGCTAAATACAAAAAAATACGAAAAAGGAGTTATCCATGAAAAAACTATCAGCACTTTTATTAGCCGCTTTTTTAACAATGGGGCTGGCATTTGCAGATGATGTAATTAATATTAATACAGATTTAATTGGCAGCAACTGGATTGCCGGTAAATGGAAAATGTTTATAAGCATTTCGGCAAACGGTGAACATGAAACCACCCAGAGTGACATTTCAATATACGGCAATGAGGCAAATTCTTTAGTCTACATTACAGAGGATGATTCTTACTGTTCTCTGGCAGATTATATTGAAGTTTTAAGCTCATTGAATCAGGATGTGGAAGTTGACCAGGAGACAATTGCTCTTATGCTGCTCATGGGAATGGCTTTCAAGGGAGATTTCAACTACCACTTTAATCCAAAAGGACCTGAAATTACATACGGTTTTTCCCTGGCCTATTCTGGAGATTCAATGTCCATATCTGTTAAAATGAGGAAGACTGCGACAATCGACAAATCGGAATACAAATACTGGACAGAAGAAGAATACGGTGAAAGCGGTGCTCAGGATCTCCTTGATAACACTGAAGACCTTTCTGATGAAGATGATTCTGAAGACAGCCTCTACGATTATGATGATTATGACGATTATGATGATGAAGAAGAGTCTGACTTTGATCCAAGTGACTTTTATGATGAATGGTATGAATACTGATACAAATTCTTAACCCCATCACGATTTTACTATAAAACCGTATAGATTTATTTTTAAATATAACAAGACCTTCAACGTTTTTTTCTTGTATTGTGGAAAATTCTGAATTAAACTTTAAAATACTAACAATACTTCAAAAAAACGAAGGGGGTTTTTAATGAAAAAAATTATTATGGCTGTTCTGGCAGCATTAACACTAACAGGTTCAGCATTTGCATTTGGTTTTAAGGTAGATGCTGATGGAACTTATGCAGGTCAGGTAACTTTTTTAAATTGGGAAGAAGATGATGAGTACATAAGAGTACTTTTTCTTCAAAAATCTTTTGGAGCAGGAGCTGGTGCTACAATATTCTTAACAGATAATCTGGGAATTTCAGCAGAAGGTTCTTATCAGTTTTCTGATTCAATCGATACTCATAACTGGAGCCACGTATTTGACACAACCACAGATGAGGAAGATACTGTAGCCATTAAAAATGTACAGGATATTATTTTCTTCGCAGGTTTGACCTATAGGATTGCAAATGAAAAATCCTATTACATGATTACACCAGGTGTTTCTTACAGTATGGTTGAATTTGACAATAATACTGGTGCTCATACATCCATGACTACCTGGGGTGCAGGCATTAAATTTGAAGGCGGTATAAATATTACAGAAAAGATTGCTGTACATGCAGGCCTTCTTGCAAGTTACCATTTCAAACCGGTACTTACAACGAAATCTTCTGGAGGAACAACCTCTGATGCTGTAAACGACATGAACTGGAATTATGTAATCCAGGCAGATATTGTTCCAAAAGTTGGTATTTCTATCATATTCTAAAGATTTATTTCTTTAAGCAAAAAGGCTGAATTCAGGGAATTCAGCCTTTTCTTTTTTACTAACTATCTTGTAAGTTTACGATAAACTGTTTTGTGAGGATGATCCTCATCAATACCAAGTTCCTTCTTACGCCATTCAGCATATTCAGACCAGTTGCCTTCGAACCACTTAACTTCTGAATTGTTTTCAAAAGCAAGAATATGTGTACAAATACGGTCCAGGAAGTAGCGGTCGTGGCTGATTACCATTACAACCCCGGCAAAAGAATTAATTGCTTCTTCCAGAGAACGGGTTGTTGTAATATCCAGATCGTTTGTAGGTTCGTCCAGAAGAAGAACGTTGCCTGCTTCCTTAAACATCATACCCATATTAAGACGGTTCTTTTCACCACCAGACAGAACTGAAATCTTCTTGTTCTGTTCTGCACTTGAGAAGTTAAACCATGAACAGTAAGCGTGGGCATTAATTTCACGAACAGCTCCGTTTACAGGATGCCCCTTTTCATCAACTGCTCCAAGACGTACTAAGTCAGAACCACCAGACAGGGTTTCGTAAATAGTCTTGTTCGGATCCAGTTTGCTTCTCATCTGATCAACATAAACAAGTTTTACAGTTTCACCAATTTTAAGGGAACCTGAATCAGGCTTTTCCTGGCCCATTGAACCATCAGGCATCTGAACCTGCTGACCTGCTGCAGTTGCAATCATCTTAAAGAGAGTTGTTTTACCGGCACCGTTAGGACCAACAATTCCTACAACAGCTCCAGCCGGAATATGGAAATCCAGGTTTTCAAAAAGAACTCTTTCATCAAAGGATTTTGTAAGCTTTTCAGCATCAATTACAACATTTCCTAAACGAGGACCTGCAGGAATTGAAATCTGTGTATCCTTAAGCTGAATGCGCTTTGATTCTTCAGCAAGGAGCTGCTCGTACTTAGTAATGTGTTCCTTGTGCTTAGCCTGACGTCCCTTGGCACCTGCGTGAATCCATTCCAATTCTTCCTTCATTTCACGCTGACGAACAGAGGCCTGTTTTTCTTCCATTTCAAGACGCTTCTGCTTTGCTTCCAGCCATTCAGAATAGTTACCCTTAAACGGATAACCTTCACCACGATCCATTTCAAGAATCCAGCCCGCAACATTATCCAGGAAGTAACGGTCGTGAGTAATTGCAATAATTGTACCAGGATAATTTTTCAGGTGACGTTCCAGCCAGGCTACAGTTTCTGCATCCAGGTGGTTTGTAGGTTCATCAAGAAGAAGAATATCCGGCTGCTGCAAAAGAAGACGACAGAGAGCAACACGGCGGCGTTCACCTCCAGAAAGCACGTCTACAACCTGATCTCCAGGAGGACAGCGGAGGGCATCCATTGCCAGTTCAAGATTTGCGTCCAGGTTCCATGCATCAGCGGCATCCAGCTTTTCCTGAAGTTCAGCCTGACGGGCACAAAGCTTGTCAAAATCTGCGTCCGGATCACCAAAGGCTTCGTTAACTTTATCAAATTCTGCCAGCAGGTCAGTGATTGGTTTTACACCTTCCTTTACTGTCTCAAGAACAGTTTTACCTGGTTCAAGATAAGGTTCCTGTTCCAGATAGCCCATTGAGTAACCAGGCTGCAGCATTGTTTCACCGGTGTAGTCCTTATCAATTCCGGCAAAAATTTTAAAGAGGGAAGATTTACCGGCACCGTTTTCACCGATTACGCCAATCTTTGCCCCGTAGTAGTAGGAAATGCTGATATCCTTTAAAACTACTTTTGTTCCATACGCGCGACTAACGCGATCCATAGTATAAATGATTTTCTTGTCATCGAATGTTTTAGCCATAGTCAAAAGTATAAAGGAAGAATCTTTTTTATTAAAGGGTTGACTTGAATTTTTATTCCAGAAAACGCTTACCTTCACCGGCAAGACAGGCCCTGCCGCTTATGTAAATTCTTTTTCCCCCGACCCAGGTAAAGAGAGCACCGTTTCCTTCTTTCAGGGGATGACCGTCCAGTCCTTCAAGGGAGATTTTATCAGCATAAAAATCTGAATTTGTTTCTGCCAGAGACTCATGAAAATCCTTGTCCACAGAAAAAACATCTGCTTCTGAAATCTGACCGGCCCGGGCAAGAGGCAGCTTGAATTCGTAAAGGGCAAAATTTCTTGTTACAGGAATTTCCCCCTCTTCAGTTACAAAAATTGCCTTGTCCATTTTTAAGTCAATGTAGTTTAGGGCAACAAAGCCCGCTCCAAGAATGCAGGTCGCATCAAACTTTTCCACCTGACCATTTCTCCATGCTGAAAAAGAAAATTTGCCCCACATGTCAGGTGCAGTACAGCCATCCTTCTGTTTAAGAATTTCCGGATCATCAAGTCTACGAATAAAGGCGCATCTTACATCACCATTTTCCTGAGAGATTTTTTTCATCTGGGAATCTGTAAGAATGTACTTTCCTTCCTTGTCATAAGGGTCCCTGGAAAAAATACAGGTCTGTATTCCGGAAAAAATGCTGTCGCTGAAAACATGAACCTTTCTTTCCGTAAGGGCAAGCCTTCTCCTGGAAAGAGACATACCATCCCCGCAGGAGAAAAATTCTGTTTTAAACTCCTGATTATATTTAAGGAATTCAATGTAGCGTCTAAGTTTTCTGATTAATTTAACGGTGCTGTAATTATGAGTAAGAGTTAAATCATTTACAAAGCCGTGAAAGAAGAGATTGTCGGAAATAAAAACCCCATCTTCTGAAAGATTATTCTTAAAGTGCTCAAAATAGTTAATGTACTGAGCCTTGGCCGCATCAATAAAAATCAAATCAAATTTTCTGTCGCCAAAATCAAAGGCAAGGGCGTTTCCCAGATAAACTGTAATCCGGTCCATAAGATTTTCATCGTGAATGTTACGCACAGCCTGCTGATAACGGTCAATGTCGATTTCGATGGTATCAATAAAAATATCACCCCTCACATTAGCAAACTGGGTTGCGGAATAACCGATTGCGGTTCCGATTTCCAGAATGCGCTTTACTGAAGGGTGATCCTTAATATATTTGAGAATAAAGTCCAGTCCGCCGTCCTGAACAATAGGTACATCGTTTTCTCTGGCGAACTGTTTGATTTCGTTAATGTCTTCCATAGAGTGCCCTATCTTACAATATTAACTGTAAAATATAAACACCAGGATTAAATCATTTTTTTGCCGTTTAATTCACCGGGAACAGAAATCGGGTATTCACCAGTAAAGCAGCCTTTGCAGAAACCGTATTTTTCCGGATTGCATTCACGGCAGGCTTCCAGCATTCCTTCCGCACTTATAAAGGCCAGGGAATCTGCTCCAATTTCCTTGCAGATTTCCTCTTCACTGTGGGTACTGGAAATTAATTCACTGCGGCTTGGGGTGTTGATTCCAAAGTAGCATGGAAATTTTACCGGCGGTGAAGAAATTCTGAAGTGAACTTCACTGGCACCAGCCCTGCGGAGAATCTGAACCAGACGGCGGCTTGTTGTTCCACGAACGATTGAATCATCAATTACAACAACTCTTTTTCCATTTACAACTGATTTAACCGCATTCAGTTTTACAAAAACCATATTCTCCCTTTCTTTTTGAGTAGGAGCAATAAAGCTGCGGCCAATGTACTTATTTTTTATAATTCCACTTGCATAAGGAATACCAGATTCTTTTGCGTATCCCTGAGCGGCACCAATACCAGAGTCTGGCACACCGATAACAACATCTGCAGGAACACCGCTTTCTTTTGCAAGAGCTGCCCCCATTTTTTCCCTGGCAAGAGTTACTGGAATTCCATCAATTTCACTGTCAGGACGAGCAAAATATACATATTCAAAAATACAGGTTCTTTTTGAAGTATGCTCTCCAAATGCAAAGGAGAGAACCCCTTCTTCATTTATGACAACAATTTCTCCAGGTTCAATATCCCGAACAAAGCTTCCGTTTACTGCATCAATTGCACAGGACTCACTGGCCAGAATCCATCCCCCTTCAACCTTGCCTAAACAAAGCGGACGGATTCCGTTAGGGTCTCTTGCACCAATCAAACATTTTTCTGTCATTACAACCAGGGCAAAAGATCCCTTTATCATTTGAATGGTATCTGTAAGGGCACGCTCCAGCCCCTTCTTATAGGATTTGGCGATTAACTTTACAATAACTTCAGTGTCGCTTGTGGAAGAAAAAGTGCTGCCTCCATCCTCAAGCATTTCGTGAAGCTGTTCATAATTCACCAGCTGACCGTTATGGGCAAGGGCAATTCCTCCCAGCTTAGTTTTCTGAAGCATTGGCTGAGCATTTTCAAGTGATGAAGAGCCGGCTGTTGCATAACGCACGTGACCACAGGCAATATGGCCGTTAAGTTTAAGCAGATCTTCTTTTGTAAAAACATCAGAAACCGGCCCCATTCCCTTGTGAATTTTAAGTTCACTACCGTCAGATACTACAATACCTGCACTGTCCTGGCCTCTGTGCTGCAAAGAGTAAAGACCAAAATAGCACTTTGTTGCTGCATTAAAATCAGATGCAGAATAGGCCTGATAATCTTTTTCACTTGATTTTTCAGCCTTGTCTTCTGCTGCCTGATTTAAGTAAACGCCTACAACTCCACATTCATCCCGCAGCTTATCTTCTTCTGCTTCAAAAGGGTTGTCAAATTCACAGCCACCATTCATTTTATTTTCCTTCCAGTTCTTTGTTCAGTTTTTCCAGAGGATTAAAGTTCTACACCCTCTGCACCAAGAGCTTCTGCATCAGCAACCATTTTCTGTCTGAAAGCAAGAAGCTTTTCCTTAAGGCCGGAATCAGTAACGGCAAGCATTTCCAGTGCCAGGTAAGCGGCATTTTTTGCATTGTTGATTCCAACTGTTGCTACAGGAATCTGTGGAGGCATCTGTACAATAGAAAGAAGTGCATCCATTCCTGCCAGCCCGTTTGATTTACCCGGATTAATGCATTCCAGCGGCACTCCGATAACCGGCAGAATGGTACGACTGGCAATAACACCCGGGAGAGCGGCACTTAAACCGGCCCCTGCAATTATCACCTGAGCACCTTCTTCTTCTACTTTGCGGATTGTTTTTACAAGGAGATCACCTGCTCTGTGGGCAGAGATTATGTAAGACTTGAATTCAACGCCGAATTCCCTGAGGACATCAGCGGCCTTTTTCATTGTTTCTGAATCAGATTTTGATCCTAAAAAAATTGCGACTTTCATAATCCACAATAGCACAGAAGCCCCCTGTTTTTCAATCTACCCCCCCTCGCTTTCTTTACAGTTCAAGCGGTCTTATGATAATATGGGAAAGGTTTATTTAAAATAACCCTAAATGAACTGGAGGAATTATATGAAGTTCGGTCACTTTGATGATCAAAATCGTGAGTACGTAATCACGAATCCACAGACACCTTATCCGTGGATTAACTATCTGGGAAGCGAAAAATTCTTCTCACTTATTTCTAACACAAGCGGTGGATATTCATTCTACACAGATGCCCGTCTCCGCCGTCTTACACGCTATCGCTACAACGATATGCCTCTGGACAACAATGGTCACTACTTCTTTATTAAAGACGGTGACACAATCTGGAATCCAGGCTGGCAGCCAACACAGACAAAGCTTGACACTTATGAATGTCACCACGGCTTTGGCTACTCAAAATTCATTTCATCAAAGGACAATTTAAAGGCAGAAGCTCTTTATATGGTTCCAAATGGTCAGAACTGTGAAGTAGAAATGATTACCCTTAAGAACGAAGGTTCAAAGACAAAGAAGATTTCTCTGGTTTCTTTCGTTGAATGGTGTCTCTACAATGCATCAGATGACTGTCAGAACTTCCAGCGCAACTTCTCTACTGGTGAAGTTGAAATTGAAGGAAGCACAATCTATCACAAGACAGAGTATCGTGAACGTCGCAATCACTTTACTTTCTACTCTTGCAACGAAAAGATTGACGGTTTTGATACAGATCGTGAAACTTTCCTTGGACTTTACAATTCTATCTCCGCACCAAAGACTGTTCTTGAAGGCAAGTCCGGTAACTCAGTTGCTGATGGATGGTCTCCAATTGCATCACACCGCGTTAATTTTGAACTTAAAAAGGGCGAAGAAAAAACTCTTGTTTTCGTACTTGGATATATTGAAAATGAAGACGACAAAAAGTTCCTTCCTGCAGCAGAAAAGGAAGCAGCCCTCAAGGCAGGTCTTCTCCGCACAAACACAGCTTCAGGCGTAATCAACAAAGAAAAGGCTTATGCCCTTCAGAAGAAGTTTGATTCTAAGGACAAGGTTCTCCAGGCTTTTGATGAATTGAAGAAGTTCTGGGACGAAACTCTTTCTCACTTTGTTATTAAGACTGGTGATGAAAAACTTGACCGTATGGCAATCTGGAATCAGTACCAGTGTGTTGTTACTTACAACTTTGCCCGCTCTGCTTCTTACTTTGAAAGCGGAATTGGCCGTGGTCTTGGTTTCCGCGATACTTCACAGGATATGCTTGGTGCTGCACATCAGCTCCCTGCTTCAAGAATCCGTGAAAGACTTTATGATGTAGCTGCAACTCAGTTTGAAGATGGTTCTGCATATCACCAGTTCCAGCCTTTAACAAAGAGAGGAAATGCAGACATCGGTTCTAACTTTAATGATGATCCACTCTGGCTCGTACTTGGTGTAGGAAACTACATCCGTGAAACTGGAGACAAGGACTTCCTTAAGGTTGACGTTCCTTTCGACAATTCTGAAACAAACAAGGCAACAATGTTCGAACACCTGCGCCGTTCTTACAACTACATTCCAAATCATCTTGGACCACACGGTCTTCCACTGATTGGACGTGCTGACTGGAACGACTGTCTGAACCTGAACTGCTTCTCTACAAATCCAAACGATTCATTCCAGACTTCAACAAACAAGGACGGAAAGAATGCTGAATCTGTAATGATTGCACAGATGTTTGTTTTCGTAACACCAGACTACGCTCAGATGTGCCGCCTTATGGGAGATGAAGAAGAAGCTAAACGTGCTGAAGACCTCTGCAAAAAGATGGAAGAAGCAATCTGTACAGCAGGATGGGACGGAGAATGGTACGTTCGCGCTTATGATGATTTCGGCCACAAGATTGGTTCTCACGAATGTGAAGACGGAAAAATCTTCATTGAAACACAGGGCTTTGGTACAATGGCTAAAATCGGTAAGGATAAGGGTTATCCGGAAAAGTCTCTGGACAGCGTAAAGAAATACCTGGATTCAAAGTACGGTATTGTTATCCTCTACCCTGCATATCAGAATTACCATGTTGAATTAGGTGAAGTTTCATCTTATCCGCCTGGATATAAAGAAAACGGTGGTATCTTCTGCCACAACAATCCATGGGTAATCATTGGTGAAGTAGTTAACGGTCGTCCTGATGACGCCTGGACACACTACACAAAGATTGCTCCAGCCTGGGTTGAAGAAAAGTGGTCTGATATTCACCGCACAGAACCTTACGTATACAGCCAGATGGTTGCAGGTAAGGAAGCCCGCCGTGAAGGTGAGGCAAAGAACTCATGGCTTACAGGTACAGCTGCCTGGAACTTTGTAGCTCTTTCACAGTACATCTGCGGACTCCGCCCACAGCACGCTGGTCTGGAAATTGAACCACGTCTGCCATCACACGTTAAGCATGCAGAAATTACCCGTGTATTCCGCGGAGTTACTTACCACATTACCGTTGAAAACAAAAAGAATGACGGTCAGGTAAGCCTGGAAGTTAAAGACGGTTCTGCTAACGGCCTGATTGTTAAAGCTAACGAAGGCGTTAAAGACGTTTACGTAACAGCAACTGTAGCTTAATCAGTTTACTGCTTAATAATTCCCCTTCTGTTTTGACGGAAGGGGATTTTTTTTCTGAATTTTATACATCTGCTTTACAAAACCGTACCTGAAATACGTTACCAGGTGAGAAATATTTTAGAAAACACTCAGTTTGTGCCCCCTCAAAAGTACAATATAAAAATTACGGGAGGGAGAGGCTGGATTTTGCAGAAATTCTTCCAGCAGTGCCATGTAATTAAAAAGCGGGAGGAATAAAAAAGTTTTTGAAAAA
>JAEEGF011755002.1_pt1 | contig 21033 bp, 14 predicted proteins | sample 9134171 | NCBI WGS metagenome assembly JAEEGF01 (sample SAMN16246542, study PRJNA631951) | gut metagenome | biome: gut microbiome; feature: rumen; material: AP-attached | host: Bos | place: Iran: Karaj | collected 2018-10 | reverse complement strand
AAGCTCATTTACCGAGCCGATGCATTTTTCCTCCCTGCCGTCTTCCGTGCGCCAGATGGGCAGCGGAGTGCCCCAGTAGCGGCTGCGGCTGAGGTTCCAGTCCTGGATGTTCTCCAGCCACACTCCGAAGCGGCCGGTGCCGGTGCTTGCGGGCTTCCAGGTGATCTGCTTGTTCAGCTGAACCATCTGGTCTTTCACCGCCGATGCCTTGATGAACCAGGAATCCAGCGGGTAGTACAGCACCGGAAGGTCCGTGCGCCAGCTGTGCGGGTAGTTGTGCACGTGCTTTTGCACCCTGAACGCGCGGCCATCCGCCTTCATCATGACGCAGAGGTCGATGTCCAGCGTGCCTTCCTCGTCCTCTTTCTCGAAGTATTTCTTGTAACCGGCCTTTACATATCGGCCTGCATATTCCTTGTACGAAGGATCCACCGTTGCGGCATAGGCCGGATCCAGGTCTTCCAAGCGGAAGAAGCGGCCCTGACGGTCCACCTGGGCCTGTGGATTGCCATCCTTGTCGATGGGCATGATTCCCACAATGCCTGCGGCTGCGGCAACGCGCTTATCGTCGGCACCAAAAGTGGGGGCGATGTGCACGATACCGGTACCGTCCGACGTGGTAACATAATCTCCGGGGATCACACGGAAGGCATCTCCCTGAGGCTTGAACCAGGGGATGAGCTGGTGATAGCGGATGCCAACCAGTTCCGAGCCCTTGAAACAGCCTTCAAGCAGCTTCCAGGGGACGATTTTATCGCCCTTCTGATAGCTTTCCAGAGGGATATCCTTGCCTTTGTCCTGGAACCATGCGCCCACAAGGTCCTTTGCAAGGACATACACCGCGGGCTCTCCGGAATACGGATTGAAGGAAAGAATCCTCACGTATTCGATGTTGGGACCAACGCACAGTGCGGTGTTTGAAGGAAGTGTCCAGGGCGTTGTGGTCCATGCCAGGAAGTATGCGGGAACGGGTTCAGTGCCGTAAAGCTTCTGGGAAAGCCCGTCCTTGATAATCTCGAACTGCACGGTGGCCGTTGTGTCGCTCACATCCTTGTAGCAGCCGGGCTGGTTCAGCTCATGAGAGCTGAGGCCCGTGCCGTCGGTGGGGCTGTACGGCTGGATCGTGTATCCCTTGTACAGGAGGCCCTTCTGGTACATCTTCTTCAGGAGGTACCACAGAGTCTCGATGTAGCGGTTGTCGTAGGTGATATAAGGGTCGTTCATGTCCACCCAATAGCCAACGCGTTCCGTCATGTTCACCCATTCCCGGGTGTATTTCATGACCTCCTTGCGGCAGGTGGCATTGTACTCGTCCACGCTCACTTTCGTGCCGATATCGGCCTTGGTGATTCCAAGTTTCTTCTCCACTCCCAGTTCCACGGGAAGGCCGTGGGTGTCCCAGCCGGCGCGGCGGCGCACCTTGTAGCCGGTCATGGTCTTGTACCGGCAGACGGCGTCCTTGATGGAACGGGCCATCACATGATGGATGCCCGGCATGCCGTTCGCCGACGGCGGACCTTCGAAGAAAATGAACTCCGGCGCCCCGCTGCGAATCTCCATCGAGCGCTCAAAAGCGTGGGAAGCCTTCCACCGCTGCAGCACCTCTGCGCCAGTAGCGGTCAAGTCCAGCCCCTTATATTCTTTGAATGTCATATTTTTTTGTCTATTTTTGCATTATTAATCCGCAAATATACGAATTTTAACGGTACAAAAAAAACTTAGGGCGCCAAGAAATGAACGGGTTGGACATCATACTTTTGCTGTGCTTTATTCCGGCGGTTATCAGGGGGCTGAAAAAGGGCTTTCTGGAGCAACTGTTGGCACTTGCAGGCATTGTTGCCGGGGTGTGGGCGGCGTATAAGTTTTCGCTTCTTGTGAGCGTGTGGCTAAGGCCGTATATCGACGCATCGGACACTCTCCTGGGGGTGATCTCGTTCATCCTCATTCTGGTTGTGGTGAGCCTTGGGGTTTTGATTATCGCAAAACTGCTCTGCAAGGTTATCAGCACATCGCTCATCGGCTGGCTGGATAAACTGCTGGGTGTTGTGGCAGGGTGCCTTGTAACGGCGCTTCTGCTGTGCCCTCTCATCATTTCCTTCGACACGCTGAACACCCAGTTTTCCATCACCGACAGCCACATCCTCACGGATTCCAAAGTGTACAATTTCCTCAAGGACGCCGGAAATATCGTATTCCCATACCTTAAACAGCTCCTTTTGCAATCATAGCATCTCCATGGCAAGACTAATCCTCATAGAAACCGCCGCCTCGATGCTGTCCACGGCAATAGTGGAAGATGGACGCATCATCTGCTCGCTGGAAAGCGAAGAACCACGCTCACAGGCTGCCATGACGGCTCCTTTCGTGAAGCAGATGCTGGATCAGGCGGGGCTCAGTGCCCGCGACTGCGACGCGGTTTGCGTGAGCAAGGGCCCTGGCTCATACACCGGCCTCCGTGTGGGCGTTTCCACCGCCAAAGGCATCGCATTCGGCGCCGGGATTCCGCTTATCGGTATCGGCACGCTGGATATCCTGGTACAGCAGGGAATTACGGCCGCGCAGACCATTCTTGCCCCCCAGGGCGCCCGGGAGGGCTCTTTCGAGTACATCGTCCCCCTCATCGACGCCCGTCGCATGGAGGTTTACACCGCAGTGTATGACGGCACAGGCAAGCGTCTGACGGAGGTTGCGCCCCGCATCATCGACTCTCAGTCTTTCGCCTCCGAAATCGGCCCCTCAGCCACTGTCCTCTTTATTGGCGACGCAGCCGACAAATGCCGCGAACCCCTCGACCGGGAAGGCGCCCACTTCCTCCAAACCTTCCCCAAAGCCTCTGCCATGGCACCCCTCGCCACCGCAGCCTACGAAAAAAAACAGTTCGAAGACGTCGCGTACTTCGAACCGTTCTACCTTAAGGACTTCATAGCCACCGTTTCCCGCAAGAAGTTGTTCTGATTTCTGGCGGCCAATATATTGAAACACAGTATCTTACGTGTTTAGGGGTGCAAAAATATTTGCACCCCTAAACATATAACGCACTGAAACACAGGCTGTTATCCGCCAGAATTATTTCAGTTTTTCCGCAAGGTATTTGTCGATATCGGCAGGTTTGCGAACATTGGCGTTGGGGTCGATGGCGCCGTCCACGATGAAGAACACCGTGGGGAGAGTCTGGATACCCCAGAGGCCGATGTAGGGAGAGGCGATGCCGCGGATGTCGCACACGTTCACCCAAGGATGCTTCTGGTTGCGCACCACTGCCGCCCATTCGGTTTTATCCACATCCAGGGACACGGCGTAGATTTCCAGGCCCTTCGCGTGATACTTTTCGTATACGGGAATAAGGGTTTCCAGATTGAACATATTCAGTTCCGCCGTAGTTGCCCAGAAGTACACCATCACAACCTTGCCCTCCACATCTGAAAGTTTGGCAAGCTTGGCATCCATGTCCGGAAGTTCGATGTCCGGGAAAGCCACTTCTTCCGCATTCTGAATCCTGGTATCAAGGTCCATTAACGCGATGCGGCGCTCCGCCTCTTTCTCAAGGGCCTTCACGTACTTGGAATTGGGATAGTCCTGCTTCAGGGAGTCTGCAATGTTACGGATGATCATTCCGTCGGTAGCCTGGCTGAACACAGGGAAGCCCGGCTCTACCTCCTGGAACAGCACCGGCACCACAGTAAGGGAATGCGAGTGGGAAAGGACGAAGGCTATTCTGCCGCGATAATAATCGATATAATGCTTTGAAATTGCTCCGTTAAGGTTTTCGCCGGTTGCGGCAAGGCTGGTGAGGCCGCCCATATCGTACAGAAAACGGAAATAATCGGCCTGGACTTTCTGGAGGAGACGGCATTCGTCAGAACCCGAAACGGTATATGCGCCAAGGGTATCTGAAACAACCGTGATCTTATCCCCCTGCTGGAGTAGCAGAGATGCAATGCGGTACTCTCCGTAGAAGAGATCCACGAACTGGGGCTGGTCTTTCTCCACGGCAAGGGAATAGCTGAACTTGCCGTCTTCCTTGGTGCGGATGGTGTCCAGCACCTGGTAGCGGTCCGTTTCCATGAGTTTCACAACCACGGGGGCGCCGGAAGTTTCCTTCAGGGTGCCTTCAATAACCGCCTTGGGGGTGCAGGCTGCCATAACAAGCATGGCGACTGCGATTATGCTACTTCTTTTCATACTCCTTCAGGATTGAATCTGCGATGGCCTTCATCTCGTCGGGGGGAAGCTGGAGTTTGGGTTTACGGAAATCCATATCCGCCTCGCTCTGCAGGGGCACAAGATGGATGTGGGTGTGGGGAACTTCCATTCCAAGCACCGCCACTCCGATCCTCTTGCAGGGGACGGCCGCCTTGAGGGCAATCGCCACCTCGCGCGCAAAAGCGGTGAGGCCCGCATATACATCCTCCGGGAGGTGGAAGATATAATCGTCCTCCACGTGCTTGGGGATTACCAGCGTGTGGCCCTTTGCCAGAGGGGCAATGTCCAGGAAGGCATAGAAATCCTCGTTCTCCGCAACTTTGTAGGAAGGGATTTCGCCGCTGGCGATTCGGGAGAAAATGGTTGCCATAAACTAAAGTGAAATTTCCAGAATCTTGAATTTCATGATGCCGCTGGGGACCTGAGCCTCAACCACATCGCCCTTTGCATGGCCGATGAGAGCCTTGCCGATGGGGGTAGATGCCGACAGGAGTCCCTTCGAGAAATCCGCCTCGTTCTCACCCACGATGGTGAACTGCATAACCATCTTGTTGGCCTGGTTCTCCACCTTCACCTTGGAAAGCAGCTGTACGGTATCCGTGGAAAGCTTTGATTCGTCGATAACGCGGGCGTTGGTAACCTTCTCCTTGAGCCTGGCGATCTTCACCTCCAGCAAACCCTGCGCATCACGGGCAGCGTCATATTCTGCATTCTCGGAAAGGTCTCCCTTTTCCCTTGCCTCCGCAATCGCTGCGGAAATAACCGGCCTCTGGGCCAGTGCATCGGCGAGTTCCTTCTTCAGCTTATCGTAACCCGCCTGGGTCATGTACTCTAATGCCATGTCTTAGTGTTCGTTCTGTTTTTCGTCGTCAAAAAAATCAGCCGACGACCGTTAACGGCCGCCGCCTTCTTCACACTGCAAAGGTAGCAATTACTTTTTACAATTCAAAGCATCGCAGCCAACTCACTTATTTGACTGTCCAGCCTTCAGGGATCCCACTTTCTCCATGCTCGTCCCAAGATGCGGCAGAACTCTTGACGAAGACTCCGGATTTCGACACATTTTGAACCCAAGACGGCGTAAAATCATTGCCCGGTGCGGTTACAAACAGAGCCTTTATGTAGCTCAGTTTGGAACAATCCTTAAACATTTGGGAATAGCACTTTGATACGAGTTCTCTGGCAGGAAGTTCCGGGGCTTCTGTCAAATTGATACAGTATCTAAACATGGCGGAATAGCAGGCTGGCGCAAGCTGGGTGGCAGGAAGGGAAGGCGCAGAAGTAAGGCCTGTACACTCTGCAAACATTTCAGCATAACAACCTTCTGCAAGAGTTGTGGCGGGAAGAACAAGTGCGGTTTTCATGCCTGTACATGCATAAAACATAGATCTATAACACATAGATGCTAATGTCATTGCAGGAAGTTCCGGTGCTGAGGATAGACCTGTACAACTTGTGAACATACCGGCATAACACCAATTTGCCAATGTCATTGCGGGGAGTTTAGGGGCAGAAGTGAGACTGGTACACTTCTCAAACATATCGGAATAACAGGATTCTGCAAGGGTTGTTGCGGGAAGTTCGGGGGCTTCAGTTAAGCTTGTACACCACCTGAACATATTCGAGTAACAATGATCCGCAAGAGACTTTGCCGGGAGGCCTGGTGCAACTTTTAGTGATGTGCAATGCTCGAACATTTCATGATAACAGCTTTTAGCCAAAACTGTTGCCGGAAGCTTTGGTGCAACAACCAAACCTGTGCACCCGTGAAACATATCCGAATAACAATATGGCTTCATTACCGTTGCGGGAAGAATCAGCTCTTTCTCCGGGTGATTGTATATGTATGTATTGCCGTAGAAAAAGAATCTGAAAGCACCCTCTTCAGGTATTTCTTCTATGCTTTCAAAGCCCTCGGCCCGAATAAGACTCATAATATTGCCAGAGATATAGAATGGCGATGAACATTCAATCCGTGCACCATTATATGTATTTGCATTACCATATAATTGAACTACATCTCCCTCTTTGACTATGATTAATACCTTCAATTTATTATTGCTGATTGTTTTCCCGCCATTAATGGTGTAAATGATCTCCGTCCGTAAAGGATTGATTATTCTTATATATCCGTCTCTTCGCGCTTCCAGGGATAGAGGCGTCCTGGTCATCTCAGCCGGGTCGCCATAAACGATATCTTCTTCAACTACAATATCTTCATTGGGTAACACACTTTTATAGCATGCCTCCACACACAGAAGAAGCAGACAGGCAGACAGTAATCTGAAAAAGCGTGATGTTGTGAAATGCGTAAATTCTTCCGTCTTCATTCTCTGTCAATATTTGGATTGTGAAGAGCCCAGCCTTCAAATTTGTGTTCCATTCCTAATGAGTCTATTACCACACCATTATAGTCAATGCGACAATAAGCGTTATAATGGGTCTCATCTTCCGGATTATAAGGGTCAAGGTTGCTGATCAGGACGTCTGCCCGGCTCACAAAATAGTATAGCTTTTTATTTTTTCTGGCAACTATTAGCCAAATAGAGGACGTATTCTCCTCGTCAAAGAAGCTAATCTGTCCTCCGTCGTATTGTTCGGTAGAGATACCATTAATATCGAATCCGTTCCAATATGCTTTAACTGTCTGCCTTTTGTTTGCAAAAAAAACCGGATTATATCTCAAGGCGATGTCTTCTCCGTTCTGTTTGAAAGACAGTTCGCCATAGTAGTGTTCATGCATCCATTGGGCCGCACCAAATTCCCGGAGCACCAAATCATCAAATCGGAGAACTCCTATTGGGACCCGGCCTTCGTCCCATTCGTTTTCGCTACACGACGGAATCAAACAGAGAGCAATTGCGAACAATAAGTATAAAAACCGTTTCATAATAGTAAGCTATTTGTTGTTTTCATTTGCAAATGTATGCAAATGAACTCATATCTCTGACGACTATTTCTTTTTACAATTCAAAGCATCGCGGCCAACTCACTTATTTGACTATCCAGCCTTCAGGGCATTTTAATACAAATCCTTCATCGCGTCCTTAAATCGTCATACTTTGCCCAGCCTTCAACCTTGTGTGATTTACCTTCGGAATCAACGACGTCCATTGTATAATCAATCCGAATATTCAGGATTCCATCTTCGTCTTGACTTGAATAAATTGAATAAATATCGCTGATGAAAACTGTTGCCGAATTGATTTCATAAACATCTTCATTGCCCTTGTTATTCACCAGTAAATATGGCTCGTATTTGTTATCCCCTTTTGAGTAAATAAACTTTCTATCATCAAACGCCTCAAGAGAGATGTCATTGATACAAAACAGGTGCAGGGATGCTTTTAACGTATTCATTCTGTTAGACAAAGATCGCGGATCATATTGGAAATAGTACTTTTCACCAGACCGATACAATGATAGTTTGCCATATACACCCCCTAAGACAAGATTGGAAAACCCATTTTCCCTTAATTCTTTTCCATCTAGATACATTACTCCCACAGGGCCACTCCTATCTGTCCAACCCGATTCAGAACAACCCGCTAACAAACAAATAAATATAATCCAAAGCCAAGGAAAAAAGTGTCTCATAATTGTAAGTTATTTGTTGTTTTCATTTGCAGCGTTAATCATCTCCATCACCTCATTGTACAAACTCTCCGGGATGCCCAATTCCCTAATCTCGTCCTCGGTCAAATCCAGCAACAGAACGCCGTCCCTCTCCTTTATCTGGTGCAACAGGATAAGTTTCTTGTTCGTTTGAAAAGACTAATTCCTAAAATAACTGATTATAGAGAATAACGCAAATATACACAATTAATTACATTAGGACAAAATCACCCTCAAACACATATCCGGGCTCAGTAGGATTGTGATGATACATCCAAAGAATAATCGTTTTCATAATTATATGTATTTCTTTACAAAGTTAAAGCGCTTTCTTCTAATATCATAAGAATTGACATAACATTTTAATTTGTTAATTCGCTGGTAATTAGGCATTTGTGTTTTAGCCGCATAACATTTTCATCTATGGAGGATTAATAACGAGAATTATCCTTATATTTGAGAGACAGAATTTTACCTCATGAGACATATCTTCCTTTTCATCGGATTACTTGCTTTAACCTTATCCTGCGAAGGACTCGCAACACACAAAACACTTGACGCCGCATCTGATCTGTTGTCAGAAAGGCCAGATAGTTCGCTTGCTATATTGGAAAGCATCAGATTCGATGGCATATCTTGCAAGAAAAACCGGGCAAGATATGCTTTGTTGAAGAGTGCCGCATACGACAAGAATTATATTGACATCTGCTCTGACTCTCTTATTGGAATTGCTGTAGATTATTTTTCTGGACGCCCGGGTAATGATAAACAGGCAATGGGGGCTTTTTATTATAACGGAATTGTCCTTAAAAATGCCGGATTGTATGAAAAGGCCATCGTATCGTTTGAAAAAGCAGAAAAAATTGCCGAATCTATTGGAGACGACTATCATCTGGGTCTTATTAACCGGAATAAATCAGAGATTTTCAATGCCAGGAATAATATCAAAGAGGCAATCGCCTACGAGAAAAAGGCTATACATTTCTTTGACAGAGCCGATGCTCCGCTGTATTCTCTTTACGCTAAACTCAACTTGGCCGTTTGCTATAACAACGATAAAGACTATCATTCCGCACTGTCTGTTTTGGATTCTATAGAGAATTCCAGTGCGAACACTTACTTCGCGTATAAGTGTCGATTGCTTCGAGCAGAGGGCATGATTGCAGAGAATATCGACCTGAAAAACGCAATTAAGTTGTATTTGTCTGTTCCGGAAAACCACTATTTCTATACCGATTTCGGGCGTCTGGCAATTGCGTATGACAGGCTTGGCCAAAGAGATTCTTCAAATATCATGATAGAAAAAGCCTACCATGCATCCAGAAATGAACTGGACTCTGCATCAGTAGATTTTATGAAAGCCCGAATCGCTGTTAACCGGGAAGACTATAAGGCCGCTCACGATCTGGTACTTAATGCTTCTCTTGTTCAAGATTCTTTGACAAGGGTTTTGTTAGTGCAGTCGGTAAACAATGCCCAGCGGGATTATTATAGAGAAGATGCCATGTTACATGAATTGCGATCAGAACAGGAACGCAAAAACTGGATGTTTATCGTAATTATCACCCTGTTGATATCTTCTTTGATTATTGTAACTCTTATCGGCAGGAACATAAAAAAAGATGAGTTCATCAAGGAACAGATGGCCCAACTCTCTGTCAATGGCGCAGCCCTGTCGGATACTATCAAACAAAACGCCGTTCTGGTATCTTCCCTATTCAATGAAAAGTATTTCCATTTGGAAAGGCTTTCTTCCAGGTACTATTCCTGTTCTAGCAACAATGATAAAGAGAAGATGTTAAACGAGTTCAAGCGGCAGATTAATACAATAAAGGATGATGAACGCCTTTTCTCCGATTTGGAGAACCTCCTAAATAAGAATTGCGATAATGTGATGGCAAAGCTGCGGGAACAAGTGCCGTCAATTAAAGGGAATAATATTAAGATTATTTCCCTCATTTTTGCCGGTATCCCTTATGATATTATTCAGATATTGATTGGAAGCCAATCGGTATTTGCCCTCAGAACCGCAAAGAATCGATATAAAAAAGCCATTATTTCATCTGACGCCAAAGACAAAGACTTGTTCCTTTCGCTACTATCCACAAACCAGGCATTACAATAGTGCCGGCAGTAGCTCTTAACAATACAGAGGTCCAAGAGATGGCACCCTTACTATCAGTCTTTACAATTCAAAGCGTCCTGGGCAAGTTGGGATTTGAGGGCTTCCAGGGAGGAGAAGTGGATTTCGTCGCGGATGCGGCGGCGGAAGCGGATAGTAAGGGGCAGGCCGTAGATGTCTTCGTCGAAGTCCAGGATGTGGGTTTCGATTGTGATGGATTTTCCGCCCACGGTGGGCCGGGTGCCGATATTGGTCATGCCCTTGTACTCACGGCCAAGCACTTCGACATCAACGGCATACACTCCGTTTCCAGGCACTAGTTTCAGTGGCTCGTAGAGCTTCATGTTCGCCGTGGGATACCCCAGCGTTCGCCCCAACCTGTTTCCCGCAACCACAACTCCCTTGAGCGTGTACCCGTACCCGAGCATCTCCCCTGCCTCTTCCACCTTCCCCTCTTCCAGTTTTTTCCGAATTACTGTAGAAGAAATATGATTGATATCAGTCCGGGGAGAATATATATACTCCCCTACAATAATGATATCAATCCCCGGGATTTCACTTACAGGCTTATTGTCGGATCCTATTCGATTGTCGTATCCCGCCACAAGGGCTTCGACGCCGAATTTGCCGATAAGCACCTCATCTACAAACTGTTGCGCAGTTAATGAGGCAAGGCGGCGGGTGAAGGGAAGCACCTCAACGCGGTCTACGCCAAGAGAGAGGAGCATCTGCTTCTTCTCCTCCAGGGTGGTGAGAAGCCGAAGCTCGCGGGCATCCTGCTGAAGGACGGCGCGGGGGTGGGGCCAGAAGGTAATGACCAAGGCCTCCCGACCCGTAGCGCGGGCGCGGGAGACCAGAGTCTCGATTACCTGGCGGTGGCCAAGGTGTACTCCGTCGAAAAAGCCGATGGTCCCTACAGCCACTTCACGCACTCAAAGTCCTGACGGTGAGGCAGGAACGGGTTCTTGGCGAAGACGCGGGCACCCACCTGGTAGGCACCGGTCTGCTCCGGCAGAACCGTTACCTCGTACTTGGCGGTTCCGTCGGCAAACTCCTTCAGGGAGAACTCCTTCACAAGCACGATGTGAGGCTTGTTATGGACGTCCATGCGGGCGAAGATGACCTCTACGCCAACATCTTCGGGCTTGAGGCCTCCAAGCTGCATCTCGAACTCCAGATGCAGCTGGCTGGACTCCGTGAGGTCGTAAGAGGCCTGCGGGAGAGTCCTTGAAATAAGGGCCACATTCTCCCACTCCTTACGCACGTGCGCCTTCCATGCAGATATTTCACGCGCGAGCGCGAAATCATCGGCCTTCACTTTCTCCGCACGCAGGGCCTGAGGGTCGTAATACTGAGCCATGTAGTCGCTGAGCATGCGGTTGGTTGTGAAGTCACAGGCCACCTTGGCGATGGTGTTCTTGATGTAGCCAACCCATTCGCGGCTGCGCTGAGTATTTCGGTCGACGTTGTAATATGCCGGAGCGATATCGTTCTCGAGGATCTGATAGATAGTGGCGGCATCCAGCTCGTTCTGGAAGTTGTTGTCGTCATAGGCCTGCTCGATGGGGAGTGCCCAGCCGGCGCCTTCCTTGTAGCCTTCCACCCACCAGCCGTCCAGCACGGAGAAGTGCATGGTGCCGTTCATGGCGGCCTTCTCGCCGGAAGTACCGGACGCTTCCTGGGGACGTGTGGGGTTGTTCATCCACACATCCACGCCCTGGACCATACGCTTTGCCAGCGTGATGTCGTATCCGGGAACAAATACAATCCTGCCGATGAAGCGGGGATCCTTGGAAATGTCCACAATCTCCTTGATGAGGTCCTGGCCGGCTTTGTCTGCCGGGTGGGCCTTGCCGGCGAAGAGGAACTGTACGGGACGCACGGGGTCGTTCACAATCTTGTCCAGACGGTCCAGGTCCCTGAACAGCAGGGTTGCCCTCTTGTAGGTGGCGAAACGGCGTGCGAAGCCGATGGTGAGGACATCGTCCCTCAGATTCTCCAGGATGGTAACAATCTGCGAAGGGCTGTAATGGTTGGATACGGTTTTGTCCTGTAGGCGCTCCCTAAGGAATGCGATGAGCTTGCGCTTGAGGGTCTTCTTGGTGTTCCATACAACTTCGTCGGATACATTGTAAATACCTTCGAAGCACTTCTTGTCGTAGTGGTGGGTGAGGAACTCGGGACCGAAAACCTTTGCATGCACGGGCTTCCATTCCGGTGCCGTCCACGTGGGATAGTGGACACCGTTGGTGACATAACTCACGAAGAGTTCCTCCGGCAGATATCCCGGATACATGTGGGCGAAGATATCCTGGCTCACCTTGCCGTGCAGCATGGAGACGCCGTTCACATTCTGCGAGATATTCGCGGCGAGATTGCTCATGGAGAACTTCTCGTTCGGGTCCAGCGGGTTGTCCTTGCCCATGGACATCAGGGTTTCCCAGTCTACGCGGAGACGCTGGGGATAATGGCCGATGTATTGCCTCAGAAGGCCCTCCTCGAAGGCATCGTGCCCTGCGGGAACCGGCGTATGGGTGGTGAACAGCGAACTTGCCCTCACAACCTCAAGAGCCTCGGTGAACGAGAGGTGATCCTTCTCGATGTATTCGCGCATGCGCTCCAGGCCGATGAAGGCGGCATGGCCCTCGTTGCAATGGTACACCTGGGTGTCGATCCCAAGCTTGCGCAGAGCCCTGATTCCGCCTACGCCCAGCAGGAGCTCCTGCTTGAGGCGGTTTTCCCAGTTGCCGCCGTAGAGGTGATATGTTACCTCGCGGTCTTCCGCGCGGTTGCCTTCCCAGTCCGTATCCAGAAGATACAGATCCGTGCGGCCCACTTCCACCTTCCATATACGTGCGGTGAGATTACGTCCGGGGAACGCCACAGATGTGGTGAGCCAGTTGCCGTCGGAGTCAAACACGGGAGTTGCGGGAATCTTGGTGAAGTCCTGCGCGTCGTAGTGCGCCTCCTGATAGCCCTGGCCCGAAATCACCTGGGTAAAATACCCGTAACGGTACAGAAGGCCCACGGCCACAAGGTTAACGTTCATGTCGGAGGTCTCCTTCAGGTAGTCGCCTGCAAGGATACCCAGGCCTCCGGAATAGATCTTCAGGGAAGTATCCAGACCGTACTCCATGCAGAAGTATGCTACCGACGGGGCGGTACGCTTTGCCTTCTGGGCCATGTAGTCGTCGAACTCGTCCAGAACGGCCTTCATCCTGGCGAGGAAGTCCTTGTCTTCGGAAAGCTGCTGGAACCTCTTGATGCTCACGGTATCCAGCACGACCAGCGGATTATGGTCCGAAGCGTGCCACACCTCAGGGTCGATGGACTTGAACAGGTCCTTGGCGCTCTCGTTCCAGCACCACCACAGGTTCTTGGACAGTTTCTCCAGGCGGGAGAGTTTCTCGGGGAGGTGCCTTGTCACCATAACCGACCTCCAGCTGGGGTTGATGATATCTGTTTTGGTATATTCCATTGTCTTGTCTTTGGTAATATATTCGCTCCGGTTCGCCTGAACTTTCTCAAGTGCGGCGGCGTAAGCTTTTTGGTAATACACTATCTGATTGTCCCACAGGGCGATCTGTGCCACTTCTCGGGCATTCTCGCGGTATGCGGGGCGGGTTTCGGAATTAAGCGACGCAATCTCGCGGATGCGCGCCACCACACCGTCCACGACGTCGAAGTAATCCGAATCGTTGCGGTCCAGCACGGTGATTCCGGGATGCTCCTTTCCGTAATGGCCCCTTACCCACATGCCGAAGCCGGCAAGAGTGGTTGTGAGGGTGGGAATGCGGAAAGCAAGCGCCTCCAGCGGGGTGTAGCCCCATGGCTCGTAGTACGAAGGGAACAGAGCCAGGTCCAGGCCGCAGAGGATGTCGTAATACTTCATGTTGAAGATTCCGTCGTTGCCGTTAAGGTACGAGGGAACGAAGAAAACCTTCACTTTGTCGCCCAGGGTATTCACCAGGCCGATTTCCCTGAGACGGCGGGTAATGATGTCATACTCCGGATTCTGGAGGTAATGGGTAACCTGGGTGGTGTACCCGTCCACCTGGGAGGTTGCAAGCTTGGCGGCGATAGCCTTGTCCGGTCCGTTGTGGCCGGAAGGGATGAAGATGAACGCCTGCACCGGGCGGCCGTCGTAGCCGGAACGGTTCAGTTTGTCCAGGGCGTCGATGAAAACGTCGATGCCCTTGTTGCGGTATTCATACCTTCCGCCGATGCCGATGAAAATGGCATTCTCCGGCACCGGCTCCCCGCCCATCGCGGCGGCAACCTCCACCAGGCGCTCGCGGGCAGCGTCGTGCAGTTTCTCGTACTCTTTGTCATCGGCCGGAGTGAAGCTGTTCTCGAAGCCGTTGGGCGTTACGATATCCACGGGACGCTCCAGGAACTGGGCGCACTCCTTTGCCGTGATTTCACTCACGGTGGTGAACACATCGGCATTCTGGGCAGCTTTCTTCTCCAGTGAATGTATGGCCATCACGTTGAAACGGCGGGCCATTTCGTCTCCGTTGTAGGTGGACATCTGCTCGTACAGCGGCAGGTTGTTGCCGGCCAGGCATCGGCCCACGCAGGTGGCATGGGTAGTGAACACCGTGGCTATGGGCTGTTTGGAGCGGCGGAGCTCAAGCACGCCCGCGCCCGTCTGCCACTCGTGGAACTGCGCCACCACATTCTCCGAGCCCTGCAGATTGAAGGTGCAGAAACTTTCAATCACCTTTCCTGCGGCATATCCGAACAGCGCGCTCTCTTTATAGTCCCAGTTTCCGGTGATGGAGTCCACGCCGAACTCTTCCCAATACTTTCCAAGAATGTCGTCGCACTGGGTGAGAAGGGGTTTGAAGTCCACCAGGATTGCCAGGGGCTTGCCGGGGATATTCCACTTGCCTATCCTAAGACGCAGCCCTTCCTTGGCCGCCTGGAGCTTCCATGAGCGGTAAAGAAGGGGGTCTTCGATAAAATCGGGGTTGGATGCGCGGTGCATCCACACGTCCGGCCCCACCAGGATATGGTGCCGTCCCAACTGTGACTGGAGATGCAGCGCCTTGGTGGCAATGACCGTATAAATACCTCCTACCTTATTGCAAACTTCCCAGCTTACTTCGAACAGGTAGTCCGGGTTCATTATTTTCTGTTTCATTTCTTCTTAGCTTTCTTCAGCTCTTTCTGAACTGTTTCTTTCACATCCAGCGCCGCACGTTTCTCGTCCAGACGGATCTGGAAGTCCGAAATCACGTTCATGTAGTTGATGAAGGCCTCGTACGGAGTGTCGTAGGGGTTGAAATATTTATGTACTTCACCGTCGCTGAAGAACTTGGTGCACATGTAGTAGAAGTGGTCGCTCTCCTGCAGGTGGCCGAAGTCTTCCCACAGGTCCGGATCGTTCACGATGGAGAGCTTCTCCGTCATCGCATACACCTTGTTGAAGGCTTCCTGCTGGAGCTCGTTGCCGAGCCATGCGGTTACGTCGCGCTCTTCATCGGCCCAGGAGATGGGATCTTCCACATCCAGATCGCCGATAGCCTTGTGCTTCTTGGTGGCTTCCGTGGGTGTTACGAAGGAGAAGGTACCATCGGCAAGGACTGCGCCCGGGAGGGCCTTCATGAAGTCGAAGATGCCGCTTTCGGCGCTCTGGTGCTCGCCAAAGGTCTCATAGTCCATGAACAGGTTGATGATTTCATCGTCCTTGGCGCTTTCCTTAAGCCAGTTCACGTATTTGTCGGCGGTGAGGGGCCACATTTCCCACCCCTTGTTGGAGAAGCGGAAGGCGATGTCGTCCGACAGGTTGTAGTTGCGAAGAAGGAGTTTCAGGCGGGGCTGGGTTTCCGCGGTGTACACGAAATTGGGGCTTCTCCAACCCATGATGTGGCGGGCGCCTTCCGTGAGCATGGTCTTGTAGCCGAGGTTATAGACTTCCTCGCCGATGCCGTTGGAGTACACGAGCTCCGTGTTGCGGAACGCGGTGGGTGTTACGCCGAAGAGTTCCTCAATCTTGGCGGCGTGCTTCTTCACCTGATGCTCGAACTCTGAACCGGACGCGAGGGATGCCAGCGAGTGATAGTATGTTTCCGCCAGGAATTCCACCTTGCCGGTTGCGGCCAGGGCGCGGAACGACTCTATCACCTCCGGGGCGAACCTCTGGAACTGGTCCAGGGCGGAACCGGAAATGGAATAGGCGATCTTGAACTTGCCCTTGTACTGGTTCACCAGTTCAAGCATGAGCTGGTTCATGGGCAGGTAGCACTTCTGGGCCACGCGGCGCAGGATGGTGCGGTTGGCAAAGTCGTCATAATAATGGGAATCCTTGCCGATATCGAAAAATCTGTAAAGGCGGAGACGGGTGGGCTGATGGACCTGGAAATACAGGCATATACTCTTTGTTGCCATATTGCTTTATTTTACAACGGATTCGTAAACTTTCTTGAGTTTTGCGGTGGCGCCGTTCCATTTGAGGGCGTTCACCTCGTCGAAGCCCATGCGGTTGCTGAAATCCGCCAGGGCAGGATAACTGAGCAGGGCATAGATGTCATCGGCAATGGCGTCCACATCCCAGAAATCCACCTTGAAGGCGTATTTCAGGACTTCGGCCGCGCCGGACTGCTTGGAGATGATGGACGGAACGCCGGTGCGCATGGCCTCCAGAGGGGAAATGCCGAAAGGCTCCGAGATGGAAGGCATGATGTACACGTCCGACAGGGCGAACATCTTCTGCACGTCCACTCCGCGCAGGAAGCCGGTGAAATGGAAGCGGTCCGATATGCCCAGCCTTGCGGCGTGGCGGATGCAGCGGTTCATCATGTCGCCGCTGCCGGCCATCACGAAGCGCACGTTCTTGGTGCGCTTGAGCACCTTTGCGGCAGCCTCGATGAAGTATTCAGGGCCTTTCTGGTAGGTGATACGGCCGAGGAAGGTAACCACAGGCTCCTTCACCCCGCGCTTGACTTCCAGATTCTCCCTTCCGCTGAAGTCCACGGCATTGTGAACCGTAACCACTTTGGAAGCGTCTATTCCATAACGGTTAATGACGATGTTGCGGGTGAGGTCGCTCACGGTGACCACCCTGTCCGCCATCTCCATGCCCTTCTTTTCGATTGCGAAAACCCGCGTGTCGATATTGTCTACGCTGCCGCGGTCGAAGGATGTGGCGTGCACGTGGATTACCAGCGGCTTGCCGGTGAGTTCCTTCGCCGCGATGCCGGCATAGTAGGTGAGCCAGTCATGCGCGTGGATAACGTCGAACTCGTCTTTTCTCTGCATGGCGATGGTGCCGCCCACCATTGCATAGCGGGCGACCTCTTCCATCAGATTAGCTCCGTATTTGCCGGAGAACTTGTATTTCTGGCCATAGCTGATGGAGAAATCCTTCACCTGACGCTTGCGGTCTTCTTCCACAAGGCGGGAGAACTCTTCCGGATCCGCATAGGGGACCATGTTTGTGCCGATGTGGATGAATTTCACCTTGTCCAGGTATTCTTCCACGGTTTCGGAAACGGTGTCCACCTCAACGTCCGATGCGTTGATGATGGTTGTTGCGCTCTGGTCTTCGTCGCCCGAAGCCGACGGCATCACGAAGAGCGTTTCCACTCCGTTGTATGCCAGACCTTTCACGATACCTTCGCAGGCGGTACCAAGGCCGCCGGCGATATGGGGAGGAAACTCCCAACCGAACATAAGTACTCTCATCCTTTAGTCCTCCCTGTATTTAGCGATAAGCCAGTTCACGTTCAGAAGAGCGGCCGTTGTCATGGCCGATGAGATAACGCCGTGGGGTTCATGGGGCGGATCTCCGTCGTAGAGCTCCGAGAAGGCACCTACGCCGTGCTTGGAGAGATCCTCGTAGAAGCCCTCCGTGAGCCATTCGGCCCTCTTGATGAAGCCGCTGCCCATCATCCTGAAGCTGGCGTAGCAGTACTGGGCCAGCAGGAACGGGAAGGCGCAGCCGTTATGGTATGCAAGGTCGCGGTCTATCTGCGAGCCTTCGTATACGCCCTTGTAGCGGACGTCGCGCGGGCTCAGCGAGCGGATGCCGCGGCGTGTTACGAGTTCCGAGTTCACAACGCGCATGACCTCGCTCACGATTTCATCGTCTACCGCGATATAATCCAGCGACACGGCCCAGAGCATGTTGGGACGGAGCTCCAGGTGCTGGCCTGCGTTGTCCACATAATCGGCAAGGAATCCCAGATCGGCATTCCAGAAGGTGGGCTGGAAGGATTTCTCGATGAGTTCCTTCACCGGAGCCCAGCGCTTTGCAAACGCTGTTTTGGGGCCGTCCATCGCGAGGGCGAAGCAGATTGCGTTGTACCACAGGGCGTTGGTATCCACCTGGTAGCCGGCCCTTTCGTTCACGGCGCGGCCGTTCACATAAGTGTTCATCCAGCTGAGGGCAACCCCGTCCATCTGGGCCCACAGGAGGCCGTTGGGATGCATGGCCACTTCCGCCCTTTGGCCGGGCAGATAGCTTTCGATGATGCTCTTGAGGGTTTTGCCGTACTTTGCCCACACCTTCTTGGCGGAGGCGCCGTATGCGATATACTGCTGGAGCGTTACCGCCATGTACAGGGGGGCTTCCACCTGCGTTGTGCGGCGGAAGAGGCGCTCCTGTTCGTCCTCGATGAGGTTGTCCAGGATTTCCTCGAATTCGGCGGGATTGTGCTTGCCGTAGAGGGTGAGGCCGGCGAGGGATTCCATCGTTTCCCTCAGAAGGCCGGTGTACAGCCAGGAGTAACCTGCGACGATCTTCTTGCGGCCGCCCTGGATGCGGATGAGGCTGTCCGCGCTGCGGACCAGTTGGTCGTGGAAGGAGGTGATGGGGCCGATTTTCTCCACCGTCGCGGTGAATTTGCGGCTGAGGCCCGCAGGGGCCACCGGAGCGCCCGCCGTGGCCGATACCACCACGCTCTCGCCTTCCGCGAGTGTGAGCTCGAAGCTGCCGGGGACCATGAGGTCTTCCCTGCAGTCGAAGCCGCGGCGCATTTCGTCGGAATAGGTTACGCCCTTGTACCACACGGGTGCGTGATGATATTCCGCCTTCCTGCTAATCTGCAGGTTAAGGTCCGGGAAGCCTTCGTACATGTTGAAGGCCGCGCCGCCGGGAATTTCGTCATAATCGGTACGGGCCTCGCCGTTTTCCATTGTGAGGTCATGCACGCGGCGGAAAGCCAGGAAGGGGGTGAGGGAGAGCTTGACCCTCGCAGGAGCCTTCTCCAGCTCGTACTTGATGAGGATCTGGTTCTGGTCCGGGGCCAGCACCAGGCTCTTTGTCAGTACCATCTCACCTATCTTGTAGGTGATGCGCGGTACGGGATCCGCATCGAAATCCACGATGTACTTGTGTCCGCGGGGCTCGTACTTATCCCCATAGCAGTGGATGCCAAGGTTGAAGCGTTTGCCGCGGAGGGTGAGACTCTCGTCCAGCGACGACAGAAGGAGATACCGGTACCCGCCGAACTGCTCCACCGGGGCAGCGAGAAGGCCGTGATAGCGCCTTGTGTTACACGTTACGATGGACGTGTTGCAATAGGCTCCGGTCTTCGAGGCGAGTATGATTTCCCTCTTCAGCGAATAGGAGAGGTTCACCAGCTCTGACTTGTTGAATTTCAGAAAAGCCATAAATATCGATAGTTATACTTTCTTCAACACCAGTGCGCTCCGGGCAGGCAGATACAGTTTGAGCGTGCTTCCGTAACGCTGGTTTCCGTTGGGTGATTTTTCCGCCAGGGTGAAGTGGTGCTCGCCGGATTGTACGCGCGCGAAGCCATTGAAACGGGGTTCATCCGTATTCAGGACATCCACCCATTCTCCCTCCGGAGCGGCGAATCCATAGTCCGCAAACGAGCCGGTGGCCGAAAAATTCAGCGCAAAGATACAGTTTTTACGCAAGAAAATCAAGATTTTCTTTTCCTCGTCCTGCACCAGCAGTTCGGGGTATGCCGACAACAGCTTCTCCGAGCGGATGAGGTGAACCATGGCCTCGTCGAAGTTTCGGAGGTAGCTGTAGCGCAGATAATCCGGCTCTTCCAGCGACCACAGGCGGCGCGCATGCTTGAACGACCAGCCGTTTCCTTCACGGGGGAAATCTATCCATTCCGGGTGGCCGAATTCGTTGCCCATGAAGTTCAGATAGCCGTTTCCGGCAGTTGCGGCAGTAACAAGGCGTATCATTTTGTGAAGGGCGATTCCGCGGTCCACAATGGGGCTCCGGGACTCCGTGTTCATGCTGAAGTACATCTCCTTGTCCATGAGGCGGAAGATGATAGTTTTGTCGCCCACAAGCGCCTGGTCGTGGCATTCCGCGTAGGAGATGGTCTTTTCATCGGCCCTCTTGTTGGTGAGCTGCCACCAGATTTCGCCCACGCTCCACTGCTCGTCGGAGAGTTCCTTGATCCACTTTATCCAGTTATCGGCCACGCCCATCGCCATGCGGAAGTCGAAGCCCACGCCACCCTCGTCGAAGGGGGCTGCGAGGCCGGCCATTCCGGACACGTCTTCCGCGATGTTGAAGCCGTTGGGATTCATTTCCTTCACCAGCTGGCAGGCAAGGGCAAGGTATGTTACCGCGTTTTCATCGACCCCCTCGTTGAAATAGAGATTATAGTCGCCGAAGGCCTTGCCAAGGCCGTGGTCCCAATACAGCATGGAGGTTACTCCGTCGAAGCGGAAACCGTCGATGTGGTATTCTTCCATCCAGTATTTTACGTTGGAAAGGAGGAAGTATTTGGTTTCGTCCTTGCCATAGTCGAAGCAGCGGGAACCCCAGGCCGGATGGCGACCCTGATCGCCCCTGTAGAAGTAGAGGTCTTCCCGGCCGTCGAACATCGACAGGCCTTCCGCCTCGTTGTCCACGCTGTGGCTGTGGACAATGTCCATCACCACCGCGATGCCCTTGCCGTGCGCGTCGTCCACCAGGCGCTTGAACTCCTCCGGCGTGCCGAAACGGGAGCTCAGGGCGTAGAAATTGGACACCTGGTAACCGAAGGAACCATAATAGGGATGCTCCTGCAGGGCCATGATCTGGAGGGTGTCGTACCCGAGCTTCTTCACCTTCGGCAGGACGGTGGTGCGGAAGTCCTCGAACGAGGCGACCT